>Ga0272442_10002574_pt1 | contig 26194 bp, 28 predicted proteins | sample SSMForm2O_FD_200262 | JGI IMG/M metagenome (GOLD analysis project Ga0272442, IMG submission 200262) | Marine sediment archaeal communities from Little Sippewissett salt marsh, Falmouth, MA, United States - SSM-Form-2O | ecosystem: Environmental > Aquatic > Marine > Wetlands > Sediment ... | reverse complement strand
AAAAAGATTTGGGCATGATTTGGGTAAAAATATATATAAACAGGATTATATCTAAATCAGGAGGTGTTAAATGAAAAAAACATTAATTTATATTGGAATTTGCGCGCTGATGATTACAATGCCAATCTTTTCCGCAACACCTATTAGTATAAATTCAACGCAAACTTTAAATTCTCAAATAGCGCCAACTGATGAGGAATATGATGGAACCTTTGCTGGAGGAATGGGCAGAGTTTACAGAGAGAATGAAGAATGGCAATATGAGACATACGCTTATTTTGCAGGATTCTACAAGGACAATAATTTCAAACTCATATATGGGAATGTCTATAATCTTGATGAAGAGCAAATAGGGACAATAGGAATGATCTCAGGAGAGCATTTCTTGATTGGACGAATAAAGAATCTTGAAGGCCAAAAAATGCCAATTATTGGATTTATATTTGTTAATGAGGACAATCAATTCATTGGCAGGATAATGAGCATTGTTGGTCCAGCACCACATATATGGGGACAGTATACACCAAATTAAATACCCCTCTTTTTTCTTTAATTTATTGAATATTTTCTTTAAAATCACAAAAATTTGGGAAAATTTTTTTATATTTTTAATTAATTATAGTATTAGAACTGGGGTCTAGGATAATATGAATTTTTTTTTATTCATATTCTTACCTTCCTCCTTCAATAACTAGACCCCATCCTTTTTACTTTTCTAAATTTTTTAAGATAAACTATGTAAGTTTTAAATATACCTTAATCCATTAATTATTTGAAGGAGGCAGCAAATGAAAAGAAAAATAATTGGAATTGTATTGGTAATCATGTTTTTGACAATCTCATCTACCAATGTTACAGCCAAACCAATTGAGAAAAACAATGAGAATAATAATTTTCCATTCGGTTTCTATTTCAATTGTTTTGTTGAAACCACTGTATACGGGGATTTTGAAAATATTGGAACCCATCCTGAATTTGGTTTTATAGTTATATTCAGAAATGGAGCTAACACAGAAACTACAATATATTCTGAAGATGGTGGAGATATTCTATGGCATCAAGAAGGTTGTCATAGGCTCTGGGTAGGTGTCTTTGTCGGAAATTGTGAGATTACCAAGGAAAAATCAACAATGTATGGAAATGCATTTTTTGTTTCCACTCTAGTACTGTGAAATTTAAAATAATTTGATATAATTATATTTTGAACCACAAAAGTTTATTCAAATTCTTTTTATTTTTTAATAGATAAAACAAAATAAAAGTCAGTTTATTAATCAGAAATGCGTATTTCTCCTCTTAAATATAACCCTAATTAATTGTATATTAAGTTTTATAAATAAGTTGTCGATAAGGGTTAGCGATGGCATCAAAATCTATCAAAGATATCAAGGAATCAGAGCAAAAATCAATTCAGTTAATTGAAAAGGCAAAAAAAGATGCTGAAAAAATAATAGAAAAAGCTAAAAAAGATGCAGAATCTGAAAGACAAAAATTAATACAAAAAGCAATTAAAAAATCAGAGGAAAGAGCTAAGGATCAAGAAGAATCAGCTAAAAAAGAGATAAAAAAGATTAAATCTGATTGTAAAAAGGATATTTCAAAATTAAATGAGATTGCTGAAAAAAACATCAAAAAAGCAATTGATATAATCATTGAAGAAATTTCTAAGGGGGAGTAAAAGATATTATTTCCAGAACCGATGCGAAAGACCTCAATAATAGTGCATCAATCCTATCTAGATGATGTAATAAAAAGATTACATGAAACAGGTTTTATGGAAATAATTGACATCTCAAAAGAAGAAACATCTGTTTTAGAGGAATTAGAAAAATCAAAGGTTCATCCAGATTCTGAGGTACTTAAAACCTATGAATTAAGGCTTTCCAGATTAATTGGAATTCTCAATAAAATAAAAACAAAAAAAAGCGGTATAAAGGCAATACTAAATCCTGAAATACCAGAAAAAAAGACAATAGAGAGCGGGAATATCGAAGAGTTGTTATCATATACTGAAGGATTTTTAGAAGAAATTGAAAAAAGTGTTTTGGCAAATAACCAAAAATTACAAGAATCCAATGAAAAAATAGATTTAATCAATGAAGACTTGAGGCAGTTGAACTATATTTATGATTTGGATTTTGATATATCTCTTTTAGGTGAATCAGAATATTTAATAATAAAAGCTGGTCTGACACAGGATCTTGAAGATTTAAAAAATGAGTTAAACAAACTTGACCTTTGCTTTTTAAAGTCAAAACAATTTGGCTCAAAGAAAAAAGTTCAATGGGCAATTGTTATCGCAGCTCATATTTCTGAGAAGGATAAAATCGAAAAGATAAGTCGAGACAAGATTACAGAATTCTCATTTGATGTTTCTTTAGGAAAACCAAAAGACCTTTTAAAATCATTGAAAAAAGATATTGCAGAAATAAACAAAGAAAAAAAGAATATAATTAAGGAGTTACAGATTTTTGTAAAAAATCAATTAGATGAATTATTAGCGATTAGAGAAGAAATAAAATTTACCAGAATTAGAAAGGAGATCACTAAGAATTTTGCACAGACACAATCATCCTTTTTAATTAATGGATGGACATTGGAAAAGAATGTGGACTCATTAAAGGAGGCAGTTGTATCTTCATCCGATGACCATGTTATATGTGAATTTGAAAAACCATCTGCAAATCCAGATAATCCTCCTACTTATTTAAAAACACCAAAATGGGCCGAGGGTTTCAAGGGTCTATTAAGTATGTTTGCTCTCCCAAAATACAACGAGGTAAATCCAACCATTATCATGGGCATTTTCTTTGTTTTGTTCTTTGGTTTTATGCTTGGGGATGCAGGTTATGGTATTGTGATACTTGCCCTTTCAATATTTGGTTATATTAAATTCGCAAAATTCAGTGAGATGATACGATCCTGGTCAATTATGGGTTTATTTTTAGGGCTTGTTACTACGATAATAGGTTTTTTGACAAACAGTTTCTTCGGAAATTTCATACAGATGTTTTTTTATGGCGATGGCTCTCTCCCACTTTATGAGTTAAGTTTATTTGGGATAGAACTTCCAGCAAATCCCATTAAGGATCCCTTGACAATTCTTACAATCGCTTTAATATTTGGTTTGGTCCACCTAAATATTGGAATCCTTCTTGGCATAATCCAAGCATATAAAAGAAGGAAATTCAAGGAAATGCTTACTCATCGTTTTTGTTGGATTCCGCTTCAAATAGGCGGCGGTCTTCTTATAGGAAATTTTATCCTTGATTTCGAGGTATCTGATTTTCTGTTTATTATTGCAGCAGTACTTGTAGTAATTGGAATTATTCAATTATTTATCAGCTCAGGCCCCATTGGTTTTTTTGATATTACCGGCTATGTTGGTGATTGGCTCTCATATGCACGACTACTAGCTTTGGGCCTTGCAACTGCAGGTATGGCCCTTGCATTTAACATTGTCGCGCAGCTCTTTTCAGAATTAATCCCTATTGAAATTTTAGGAATAATCATAATGATAGTCCTGTTACTATTGGCCCATTTAGTAAATCTTATTCTTCAGGCCCTTGGGGCAGGTGTTCATTCTTTGAGACTTCAATATGTTGAATTTTTCAACAGATTTTATGAAGGTGGCGGACATGAGTTCGCTCCATTTAAATTAAAAAGAAATTATACAAAAATTGAAAATGAAAAAAATGAGTAGAATTGGAGGTAAAATATGAAAATAAAGAGAAAAGCAGCAATTTTGGCCTTCCTTCTTGTAGGTATGTTTATACTATCAACAAGTATGGCATGGGCCCAACCAGTTACTGAAGAAGAAAGTGAAGAAAGTAAAAAACTGATAATCCTTGGATGCGCATTAGCAATTGGCATTGCAGGTATTGCTTCTGCTATAGGTCTTGCACTTGCAGGATCCTCTGCTGTCGCAGTTACTGCTGAGAAACCTAATCTGTTTGGTAAATGCCTTGTTCTGCAGGTCCTTCCTATGACCCAGTCAGTTTATGGATTGTTGACAGCCATCCTGTTGATGATGGGTGCTGGACTTCTTGGTGGAGGTAGTTCAACAGTTAGTCCATTGATGGGTATGGGTGCAGTTTGGATAGGTCTAGCAGTCGGTCTTACCGGTATTTCTGCAATCAACCAGGGCATGGTTGCATCTTCATCTATTAGTGCTGTTGGAAGAAATCCAGATGTTGCAGCAAGAGGTATTATCTTCACAGTAATGCCAGAGACCATTGCCATTTTTGGTCTACTTGTGGGTATTCTTTTAATGACTGGTTTAGGTTTGTTGTAAAACGGAAATTAATATGTCAGCAGAAAGAATCATAGCTCAGATAAAAAAAGATTCAGAAAAACAGATTAAGGAGATTTTAAAGGATGCAGAGTCACAAGCCAAAGATATAATTGAAAATGCAAAAAAGGAAGCAGTATCTGAGGTTAAAAGAATTGAAGATGAAAGCATTGTTGAAAGCGATAACAACAAAAAAATCATGATTTCCAAAGCAAGTCAGGATGCTAAAAGAGATATAATGAATGCCAGGGAAAAGATCATTGAGGATTGCTTTACCAAGGCTCATAGTGAACTATCAAAATTAAAGGGAAATGCATATAACAACATAGTAAAGAAGCTTGTCAAGGATGGTTGTGACAAACTTGGCAAGAATTGTTCTGTTATGGTTTCTAGAGAGGAAGATAAACAAATTACTAAAGATTTAGGTCTTAAAGTAGAAGGTAAAGTAGAATCTAGTGGCGGAGTTTTACTAATATCCTCAGACGGCAAAATTACACTGGACCATACATTTGATGGTATATTAAAACGAGAAAAAGATAAGATAAGAATTGAAATTGGAAAGCTGCTTTTTTCATAATCAATGGAGTAGATAGAGTTGCTTGAGTGGTTAATGGACCCAAACAATTATTCATTCTGGATAATTATGATTGCATTAATTGTTGGAGCTGTAGCCATAATCTCAAGACCTTTTTCTACATATGTAAAGTTTGTATACCCAAACGCAAAATTCGAAGCAATAGGTAACCCCTATGTTACAGAGCGGGAACTGAGCCGTATAATTGAAAACAAGGATCTTGGCACTTTCAAGGATTCATTGAACTCCTCAAAGGATTATAATGTAGAAGGTGAAGATATAAAAAGTATTCAAAATTCATTGGATGACCATCTTCTAACCTCAATCAATATGATGAAGGCAGATAGCTCAAAGAAAATGAAAGAGTTTTTTGACACATATCTTGAAAAATTAGACATTTACTTGATAAAAAACTCAATTAAGAATATTGTTGTTGGAAAGACTCTTGATGCTGACATTACAGGTAAAGCATTTAAAATTTATACAAAGGCACTATTGCAAAAATTGATAGATTCTAAAAAAGAAAATATTCCTGATATTCTAAAGGAAAATGGATTCAATGAAGAGATAATCAAGTCAGTCTCTGAAGAAAAAATCAATCTTATAAAATTGGATATTGCATTTGATACATTCATAATTGAAAAACTAAGAACTGTTAAAGTACCCTATAAATGTGAACCTCCAAAAAAAAGATTTATAAACACCTTAATTGACATTACAAATATTAGGAACATTTTAAGAGCCAAACAAATTGGCTATTCTGAAGAGGCATGTTTGGATCTTTTCATTGGTGAAGGGCAAGAGATTCCTTTTTGGAAGTTTAAAGAAATTGCAATTGCTGAATCAGTTCCTCAAGTCGTTTCAGCTCTTGACGGAACCTCTTATTACAGCGCTTTAAGTGATACATTAGAAGATTATAACAAAGATAAATCGGTTCAGGCCCTTGAAAGTTCACTTGAAGAACGATTTTTAGCTATTGTAAAAAATATTTCCCTTAAAAATTATGTTACAATAGGTCCAACATTAAGATTTCTTGTTAACAAGGAATATGAGATAAGGAACTTAAAAGCTGTTGTAAAGGGTATAGGTGAAAATATCCCATCGGATATAATTAATAGATTAATGATTAAGGAGGCTTCCGCTTGAAGCTTGCAGCGATCTGTGATAATGATACTGCAGTCGGTCTTAGACTTGCTGGAGTCCATGAGGTACATGTTGTCAAAGAGAGAAATGCCCTTGAAATTTGGAACCAGATTTCTAACATGGATGATATCGGAATTATCTTTATCACTGAAAAATTCGCTGAAATTCTTGATAAATATTTAAAGGATTTTAGGATTCGTAACAATTTACCAATTGTTGTTGAAATCCCTGATAAAAAAGGAAGAAGAACGGACCATGTGGATTTTGTTTCACATTTGATAAAGAAAGCAGTTGGAATTGAGGTTAATAGATAAGATTAAAATTTGGAGTTGAAAGATAATGTCTGAAAAACTACAAGAAGGAAAGATTGTCAGAATCTCCGGACCAGTAATTGAAGCAGATGGTATGCGAGGAGCAAAGATGTATGATGTGGTACGGGTCGGAGAGGAAAACCTAATCGGTGAGATAATCAGATTGAACGAGGATAATGCAATTATTCAGGTTTATGAGGATACTGTGGGACTTAAACCTGGTGAAAAGGTTGTTTCCACAGAGATGCCTTTATCTGTTGAATTGGGTCCAGGTCTTTTAACCAACATCTACGATGGAATTCAAAGGCCACTACCAGACATAGAAAAAAAGACAGGTGAGTTCATCTCCAGAGGTGTTGAGGTTCCTGCTCTTGACAGAAAAAAGAAATGGTTATTCAAACCTAAGATGAAACCAGGAGATATTGTCAATGGTTGTGATGTATTAGGTGAGGTCAAAGAAACATCTATAATCACCCATAGAGTGATTGTTCCTCCTGATATAAAGGGTAAACTACTCTCAATAGAAAAGGAAGGAAAATATACAATAGAAGATGATATCGCAATTGTCTCAACTGATAAAGGAGATATTAAACTACAGATGATGCAAAAATGGCCAGTGAGAAAACCAAGGCCTGTGATAAAGAAATATAACCCTTCACAACCTCTTATCACAGGACAAAGGGTAATTGATACCTTTTTTCCGATAGCTAAAGGTGGAACAGCAGCTATACCAGGTGGATTTGGTACTGGAAAAACAGTGGCCCTACATCAGCTCGCAAAATGGAGTGATGCACAGGTTATTATTTATGTTGGCTGTGGAGAAAGAGGCAATGAGATGACAGATGTGTTACGTGAATTTCCTGAACTTGAAGATCCAGCATCTGGGGAGCCATTGATGAACAGGACAGTACTCATTGCAAATACCTCTAATATGCCTGTAGCTGCAAGAGATGCAAGTGTTTACACAGGTATTACCATTGCTGAATATTATCGTGATATGGGTTATGATGTTGCTTTAATGGCTGATAGCACTTCAAGGCTTGCTGAGGCTATGAGAGAAATTTCTGGTCGACTAGAAGAAATGCCAGGTGAGGAGGGATACCCTGCATATCTTGCAAGCAGGCTTGCCGAGTTTTATGAAAGGGCAGGTCGTGTTAAACTCCTTGGTTCAAAGGACAAGGAAGGATCTGTTTCTGTAATGGGTGCAGTTTCTCCACCAGGTGGTGATTTTTCTGAACCTGTTGCTCAAAACACATTGAGAATTGTAAAAGTTTTTTGGGCTCTTGATTCAGACCTTGCTGATAGAAGACATTTTCCATCTATTAACTGGTTAAAATCCTATTCCCTATACATTGATGAAATTCAATCATGGTGGAATAAAGAGATTGCCTCTGATTGGTTGAAACTTAGAAACAAAGCTATGGCATTGCTGCAGAAGGAGTCAGAGCTCCAGGAAATTGTAAAACTGGTAGGACCTGATGCGCTTCCTCCAAGAGAAAGAGCCTTTCTTGAAAGTTCAAGAATGATTCGTGAGGATTTCCTTCAACAAAGTGCATTTCATGAGGTGGACACCTATTGTTCAAGTAAAAAACAATATGAGATTTTAAGAATTATCTTGAAAGTGTCTGATGAGTTCCAAAGAGCAATTGAAAAAAATGTTCTAATGGATGATATAATGAAGATGGAATCGCTTGAAAATGTCGCCAGATTGAAAAATGTTCCAAATGAGGAATTTGAAAAGAGGTTTGCAGAAGCTGAAAAAGCAATTGACAATGAATTATCAAAACTTATAGCTGGAGGTAATTAAAATGGGGCATAAGGATATAGAATATACAACGGTTTCAGAGGTATCTGGTCCACTTATGATTGTTAATGGCGTTAAAGATGTTGCATACAATGAAGTGGTCAAGATAAGAACTGCCTCTGGCGAGGAGCGTACTGGCCAGGTCCTGGAAACTTTTACTGATAAAGCCATAGTTCAGGTTTTTGAGGGAACAAAGGGTCTTGATACCAAGAAAACATCAGTTAGATTTATCGGCGAATCCATGAAATTAAATGTTTCAAAGGATATTCTGGGCCGAATATTTGATGGGACTGGAAATCCCATTGATGATGCTCCACCTATAATTCCTGAGGACAGACGTGATATTAATGGAAATCCCATAAATCCTTATGCTAGAGAGTACCCCAGAGAATTCATTCAAACAGGTATTTCCACAATTGATGGATTGAATACACTTGTAAGGGGGCAAAAACTTCCGATTTTTTCAGGAGCTGGACTTCCTCATAATGAGATGGCCGCTCAAATCGCTAGACAGGCAAAGGTACTTGGAAGAGAGGAGAAGTTCGCTGTTGTATTCTGTGCTATGGGAATCACAGCTGAAGAGGCCAATCTTTTCATCAGGGACTTTGAAAATACTGGAGCTCTTGAACGTACTGTTATGTTCTTAAATCTTGCAGATGATCCTACAATTGAACGTATTATCTTGCCACGTATGGCTCTTACTTGTGCTGAATATCTTGCATTTGACCTTAACATGCAGGTGCTTATTATATTAACAGATCTTACAAACTATGCAGAGGCTTTAAGAGAGATTGCTGCAGCAAGAGAAGAGGTTCCTGGCAGGCGTGGCTATCCTGGCTACATGTATACTGATCTTGCAACCATTTACGAAAGGGCTGGTAGGATAAAGGGTAAGAAGGGTTCTATTACCCAAATCCCAATGCTAACAATGCCTGATGATGATATCACCCATCCGATTCCAGATCTTACTGGTTATATCACAGAAGGACAAATCGTTCTAGAACGTGGCCTTCATAAAAAGGATATTTATCCACCTGTTGCTGTTCTTCCATGTCTATCCCGTTTGATGGACCGAGGAATTGGAAAGGATAGGACCAGGGCTGACCATGCCGGTGTTTCAAATCAACTTTATGCTGCCTATGCTGAGGGTTGTGATCTGAGGGACCTTGTGGCAATTGTTGGTGAAGATGCCCTTTCAGATAGGGATAGAAACTATCTAAAGTTTGCAGATGAATTTGAAAAAAGGTTTGTCACTCAGAACCGTCACGAGGACAGGACTATTGAAAAGACATTGACTATTGGATGGGAACTTTTATCTATACTGCCTACCTCTGAACTTAAGAAGATCGATGAAAAATATATTGAGAAGTACTATCCAAAGGATAAAACCAAAAAAGAGAATTAGATATGACTGAACAAATCTTAGAAGGAGTAAGTCCAACAAGAATGGACCTACTTGATATCCGCAAAAAACTGATACTTGCAGAAAAGGGGTATAAGCTCCTTGAAGAAAAAAGGGATGCACTTATTGAGAAGTTCTTTAATATAATTGACAAGAGAAACGAGCTATCCAAAGAAATTGATAAGGATTTACAGTCTGCCTTTATGTCCTTGGTCCAGGCCCAGATGATTCTTGGGGAAGACAAGGTTGAGGATGCATCTATGCTTTCCGAAGATGCAGGTGAGATTTTCTTTGAAACGGATAATATAATGGGTGTTAAGATACCTAAGATGAATTCAGATAATATAAAAACAGAACTTCAGCCATCCTATGGTTTTATGGAAACCTGTTCAAAGCTTGATGATGCAAAAAAACAGTTCCATTCGATTTTAATTAGATTGATACAGCTTGCAGACCTTGAGGCAGGTATTAAATCATTAACAGTTGAGATAGAAAAGACCAAAAGAAGGGTAAATGTCCTTGAGAACAATCTCATACCCAAACTACTTGCTACAAGAAAATACATTGAGATGCAACTCGAGGAACGGGAAAGAGAGGATTTCATAAGAAGAAAAAGAATTAAAGCTCTTTTAGAAGCCAGAAAGGAAAAAAATGTCTAGCCTTGAAAATGACCCTGTTGTGGGGAGGTTCTTTGATACACCTGAAAAAAAGGCTAAATGGCTTGCAAGAATAAAAATCGCTTATATCTTGTGGATAATTTTTGTGGTTATTGGTATTATTACACTGCTAGTGTGGTATTTTTTGAAATAGAAAAAGAAAGAGTGGGATGTGTTTTTAAACGTCCTTTCCCATATCCCATATTGCTTTTACTGCAAGTATTCCTACTGCTGGCGCAACAAATATAGATAAACTCATAGATATTCCAGATAATAGCGCACCGATAAATGGTTTTAATGAATATAATGCTGTCATAGTTGTGAATATTCCTCCCATTACTACCAAACCTATACCTGCAAGTAAGAACCCTGGTGTTTCTTTTTTTGTAATAGTTCCTTTACCCATGACTGCAAGAACTCCTACAATTACTCCTAGAATTGCCAATAGCCATGCAATAGCTCCACCCAAATCGCTTTGGAAAAAATTCTGAACTTCTGTTGTTTCAATTGTATATGCTTGATATAGACCAACTATTAAGGCAACCAAAATTCCAATTAAAAATGCCCAGCTTCCCAATTTTTGCATTAAATCATCTTTTGCCATTCAATCTTCTCCTCATCCTCTTTTTATATGTCATTTTGAAATATATAAATGTATATAAATCTTACTTGATTTTTAAAATGAAAGAAAAATTGATATATTGCTCTTTTATTCAACCGTTAGTAAAAACTTTGTAATTAATATAATGTGAGTTATATGGTGGAACCTAAAAAAAACAATGATTTTCTCGAGAAGAAAGATAAGAAAAAGCATGAGAAAACTGCAGAAAAAAAGGCAGAAATCGAGCCTATTGATCAGTGGATAAAAAAACAAAGTTTCAACACAACTGAAGAAATCAAGGTTCCTGAGCTTCTTTTGGACCAAGTAATCGGACAGGACAAAGCAGTGAATATTGTAAGAAAAGCATCAGAGCAAAAAAGGCATGTAATGCTAATTGGAGATCCCGGTACAGGAAAATCAATGGTTGCAAGGGCAATGACTGCTTTTTTACCAAAGGAAGAATTAGAAGATATTATCGCCTATCCAAATACTGATGACTCAAACACCCCTCATATCAGGGTTGTTCCAGGCGGAAAAGCAAATGAGATAATAAAGGCTCAGAGAGCCGAGGCAAAAAAGAAGAAGGAACAACAAAACAGTATGGTAATAACCATTGTGTTTCTAATTGTTCTACTTTCAATTTTTGCAGCTGTTTATCCTGCCTTTCAAACCGATCCACCAGATTTCAGCAAGGTTGCAATTCAATGGGCTTTTATCGGTATAATTGCTGCATTTATGATATTTTTAATTTTTTCACGTGGGGCTCTAACACAAAGAAGAGAGCTGCAACAAGTTCCAAAAATTTTGGTTGCACATGAAAAAAAGGATATGCCGCCATTTATCGATGCTACAGCTGCCCATTCAGGTTCATTACTTGGTGATGTACGCCATGACCCATTTCAATCAGCAGGTCTTGAGACGCCTCCTCATCAGTTGGTAGAGGCAGGATCAATTCACAGGGCACACAAGGGAGTCCTGTACATCGATGAAATAAATACCTTAAGTTTACCATCACAGCAACATCTTCTAACAGCTATACAAGAAAAGAAATTTCAGATCACAGGCCAATCAGAGAGAAGCTTTGGTGCAATGGTAAAGACGGAACCAGTTCCTTGTGATTTCATACTTGTGTCTGCAGGTAATCTTGATGCTCTAAAAGGTATGCATCCAGCTCTTCGTTCTAGAATAAGAGGATATGGTTATGAGGTTTATCTGAACAGTTCTATGGATGATACTCTTGACAATAGGTCTAAATTAATCAGGTTTGTTGCTCAAGAGGTAAAAAAGGATGAGAAGATCTCTCATTTTACAAAGGAAGCTGTTGGAGAGGTGATCCACGAAGCTCAGAGAAGGGCTGGACGAAAAGGTAAACTCTCTCTTCGATTAAGAGAGTTAGGCGGACTTATACGGTCTGCTGGAGACGTCGCATATGAGAGAGGGGAAAAAATTGTCTCTGTTGAACATGTATTGGAGGCAAAAAAAATTGCCAAATCACTTGAACAACAGGTGGTAGATAGAGCTATCGAACAAAGGCAAGATTATAAATCTTTTAAGATAAAGGGCAATGAAATTGGACTTGTAAATGGTCTTGCAGTTCATTCTGCTGATCCTTCTATGAGCGAATTCTCTGGTCTTGTTTTACCTATCGTAGCTGAGGTTACCCCCGCTGGTTCTGAATCAGAAGGCAAGGTTATTGCAACAGGTAAACTCGGTGAGATAGCAAAAGAGTCTGTTTTGAACATCTCTGCAATTATCAAAAAATACATGGGCCGGGACATAACAGAACATGATATTCATATACAATTTATTGGGACATATGAAGGCCTTGAGGGTGATTCGGCAAGTATCTCAGTAATTACTGCAGTTATCTCAGCAATGGAAAATGTCCCTGTAAAACAAAACACAGCTATGACAGGTTCTCTTAGTATCAGAGGAACAGTACTTCCCATAGGCGGAGCAACTGCAAAGGTTGAGGCTGCTGCAAAGGCAGGTATAAGTAGAGTTCTTATTCCCCAATCCAATCTAAAGGATGTACTTATTGAGGACCATTATAAAGACAAAGTTGAAGTTATCCCTGTTTCAACACTTATCGATGTTTTCAAGAATGCACTTGAAGGTCCAGGAAAAGAAGAACTATTAAAGAAGTTAAAAGCAATGAAACCTCTTGATGTATCTGCAAAGATTGAGCTCGAGTCAGAAAAAAAGGTGAATCCAAGTTCCATTGATACAAAAAAAGAAAAAAATTAAAATTTTTTGTTTATAATTTGATAATTGATAAATATTGTATAGATATTCTTATAGTATTTACTATGAATGCTTTATATATTGGTCGTTTTCAACCATTTCATAATGGACATTTTAATGTTATTAAAAATTTGTCTAAAAAATATACTAAAATAATAATTGGTATTGGATCTTCCCAGTATCAAGATTTAAAAGATAATCCTTTTTCTGCAGAAGAAAGAAAATTAATGATTGATAAAACTTTAAAAAGCACAGGGATTGAAAATTACGAGATTGTTTTTATCCCTGATATTCATGATCCGCCCAATTGGGTAGACCATGTTCTGTCTGTATATTCTGATTTTAATATAATTATTTCAAACAATGACTTTACAAGGGAATTATTCGCAAAGAAAGGCTATCCAGTTGAAAATACTCCTTATTTCAAAAAGGATATTTACTCTGGCAAGGTAATTAGAAGAAGGATAGAAAACAATGAGACATGGATAGATCTAGTTCCCAAACAGGTATTTAAAACCATAGTAGAAATTGATGGTGAAAATCGAATCAAGAGAATTCAAAAACAATGATATCAATCTGCATAGTCAAAGAATCTTTTAGGCCATTTATTACCCCTAACAAAATCAATTAATCCTGTGAAAATCAATAATATGGCGGCAATAACACATAGATAGAACCCAATGCTCAATCCCCAATTTGCGCTCATAAATTTCGTTTCGCCAGTTGGTAGAGTTATATCAATTAGGCCATTGCCATTGATGTTTCCTAGACTTATTTCTGTGATTTTTGACATACCAAAGGAAAAGGCTAGGGCAACTAAAATGATAAAAATTATGCTTGCTGAAATCAATACAACAAAGAAACGTTTTTTTAGTAAAATATTTGGAATAAAACTAAGGCCCAAAAGAATTATTCCAGAGTATACAATTAGTAGCAGAGTTCCAACAAATTCAGTAAAAATGCTTGGAAGAGTTGCTATGTCATTTATGATTTCTCCCTCAATTGAATATTGTTCTATCATTGTTTGAGGTTGAATGAACATTTCAGATGTTTGTGTAATATCATCCACATCGCTTTTTGCAGATAAGGCCCACCATGGCTGAAATATTGAGAGTATCACTAGAGCGAGTGCAAATAATTTTAAAAAAGTGTTTAAAGAAATCCTTTTAAATGTAAAAAGAACAATTATTTCAAAAATAAAAAGAATGATTACACCTGTTATGATAATGGGGACTATAGATTTAATCTCAGATATAATATTAATGGTTTTATCATTGGTAAAATCAATCCTTTTTTCACCAACCTTTCTGTTTTCATGATATACATTTACTGTATACTTTCCAGGTGGAAGGGATACAATTTTTTCTGCAGAAACAGATGACATTATTACTATTTTATCTCTTACTATCTCTAATTTAAGGTCATCATTTTTTATTTTATTTCCTCTGTCGTCAAAAATGTCTGTATTTAGGTCATATTTTGCGTCAAAGTTTATATAATTGTTACTTCCATCGTTTGGTACATCAAAAGATTCCTCTTTATAGAATTTACCATACGAAATAGATAATTTATATCTAGCAGTCGGAAGATCATAGAATAAATACCTACCGTTTTGAAAATCATCTGGATAAATCTCAACTGGTATATCCATCTCTAAACTGGTAAGAACTGGCCTTACATCTACACCTGGTTGGAAGCTAAGGCTATCTCTAACATTTATTTCCAAATCATGAAGCTCTAGATTAAGTGTAATATCCCTTGGGGTTCTAGAGAGTATATTGTCATAAAGGATAAATCCTTTGTATGTTGCCTTTAGGTTATAATCCTTGTAAATATTATAGTTTAACTTAAAGACTGAGTCCTTGTTTTGCGATGAGATATTTTGGAAATATACTGTGTCATTTTTTGATATAGTAAGAAGAACATTTTCTACCTTCCTATTGTATTGGTCCTCGGTTATAATCTTCAATTCTTGTTGCCAAGTACAATAAATTACAATTGTCTTGTCCTCTTCTATATTAATAGAAGAAATTCCTATCAGTTTTTTTTCACCATTAAGAATTTCTCGAAAAATTTTTACAATATATTGTCCTGCGGCCAATTTTGGAATTTTAATTCTTGGTAATCCAAATAATGGTCTAGTTGTCTCACCAACTGATACCAATTCATTATTCTGATACAACTCGGCATAAACCCTCAAAATAGTTATACCTGAGACATTCGAAAGCGTTGGAAAATTAAAAATTTTACCGCTAATTCTAGGAATAATTGTTAAAGTGTGAATCTTCTGGTCCCCACCATTGCCATTATCGGTATCAGTTCTATAATCATGTAATTTCTTAAAATATTTTTCTTCTCTTATAAAATCTAAATAACCACCAGTTTCAGATGTAAAGAATTCTGCATTGTATTCAACTGTCAAATCCTTTGGTATTGTCAAATCAAGCGAACTGCCCAGATCATACGAGTTTCTTCCAAAGCTAACTCCAGCATAATCGACCTCAGCACCAAGAACATTCAGGTATTCCTTTTGGGTGGCCTTAACCTGAATGCCATCCCTCTCATTTGTTCCAAATTTAACAATATCTTTGTTTGAAGAAAAAATTACTCCAAACGACCGGCCTGTTTCACCTTCATCGCTTGAAACCCAGGCTTTTTCACCTAAATCACAATCATCTGTATATGGAATTATCCATTCTCTTTCTTTTGACTCTGGATTTGTATCTATCTTATATTCCTTAAGCTGGTCATTTTCACCTGAAACATGAACATAAGGATAAATCTCGCCAAAGTGAAGCTTTTTATTTCTTCCACCTCTTGCTCTATAAGTAATTAATCCACCATAGGTTCCATCAACATTTTCCTGTCCTTTTACAACACTTTCCTCAAAAACCTGATGTTTTACATGAACTAAAACTCGTTTATGCTCTGTTGGACAATAATAGTATTTGTATGTATTTTGAGTTCTGATGTTCTTGTCATTTGATTCACTGACAATGCTAAGCTGAATCATAAGATTTCCATCTGTCATAATCTGCTTTGAAATAAGTCTAAAATCTGATGAAATCTGATCTTCATCTTCTGGACCTACATTATATGCAAAGCTGAAAGCTGCAATATAATCAGATTCTGTGACATCAAAATTCTTTTGCCCAGGCTTCATTTTTATTACAGCTTGTGATAGTTGTCTGTTGATTGCTTTACCTTTTTGACCTATACCAAATACACAAAAATCATCTTCAGTTATCTTATAATAATCACCCTCAAGAGCAATACCAGATATAGGTTCATAGTAATAATATGCATCTTTAACATTTACATGGTCGATATATGTGGCTGAAGGTTTTTCCTTATCATGGTAATAAACAAAGTATCGTTCTTGTCCATTGGCAAATTCTGGAACCAAAAAAACAATTCCACATCTTGTAATGTGAAGGGGGTCACTGTATTCTAAATCGTATATTTGTGATTCTAGCTCATGCCAATTACTTCCATCCCAACAACAGACCCTTATAGAATGAGTATTTTCATCTTTTGCCCAGCATGATTTTAAAAAATCTATATGCAGATCTATTGGTTGGAATTTTGAATATGGATGAATTGTTGAAATTGGCAATATTAATTCTTGATAATGGGACCAATCATCATTCCAAGGATAGGGAATATCCTCATTTCCATATACATTTATTGTTAACACTGATGGAATTATAAAGAAGAATAGAATAAATCCTAATAATATTTTTTTATTTAGCATTAATTCCCATGATCCAACTTAATTTTTATTAATTATATAGTTTTTTTAATATTATATTAATATTTTGGTAAAAAGACTCCATTTATTTTTCTTACTGAATAAGAAATATAAAAATTTATACAGGAAATTAACATTGCGACAAAAAAAGGTGATTAAATGGATGCAATGCAAGCAATTCTTACAAGACGAAGTGTTAGGAACTATATTAATAAGAAGGTGCCAGAAAAAATAATATCTGAATTATTGAATGCTGCAGTAAGTTCCCCCTCAGCTGGAAATGAACAACCCTGGCAATTTGTTATAATAAATAAAAGAGAAATATTAGATGAGGTTACAAAATTTCATCCTAATGCAAAAATGCTATTAGAAGCACCATTAGCAATCCTTGTTTGCGGTGATTTAGAACTGGAAAAGTTCAAGGGGTATTGGATGTTAGATTGCTCTGCGGCAACCCAAAATATACTATTATCTGCAAGAGCTCTTGGCCTTGGCACATGCTGGCTTGGAATATACCCCAGAGATGAAAGGATTACAAAAATAAGAAAGATGATGAACTTACCAGAAAATATTATTCCATTTTCTTTGGTTTCTATAGGTTACACCACATCTAGGCAAAAAAAAGTAGAAAGACTTGATGATTTTCGGATTCACATCAATCAATGGTGAGGTCAATTACCAACTATCTGTACAATTAAGCTTCTTCTTCTTGGACTTGTATCAAGCTCTACAAAAACAAACTGTTGCCATGTTCCATGAACAATTTTTCCATTTATCAATGGAATTGAAATTCCTGGCCCCATAAGACTTGCACGAACATGTGAATGTCCGTTGTCATCATGCCAGGTTTCATGGTGATTATAATAATCTTTTTTTGGGGCAATTCTCTCCAGTGCAATAGGAAGGTCCTTCATAAGACCTGGTTCATATTCAATAGTAGTGATGGTCCCAGTTGAGCCTGGAACAAACACACATACAATTCCATTTTTTATCTTTGATTCATTAACCTGCCCCTGTATCTCTTTTGTAATATCGATTATATCGACTTCCCCATTTGTTTTGATATTTATTTCGCCAGTAAATACACCCATTTAAATACCCCAATTTTTAAAATTTAATTCTGGATCCAGAAGAATCTCTTTTAAAAACCCCAAAATCCTTAATATTCTTTAAAATATCTCCCTTAAAAACAGGTCCTTCAACACAGACCCTTAGGCCTTCGCCTACACAACATTGACCACAGATACCAAAACCACATTTCATATACCTCTCAAGAGAGGCTTGAAAATGAATATTTTCACTTAAATGAAATAGTTTTTTCATCATTAATTCAGGTCCGCAGGTGATAATTGAATCATAATTATTTTTTGAAATTAATTTTTTTGCTAGGTCAGTTGCAAGTCCTTTATAACCCTTGGATCCATCTTCAGTGGTAACATAGACCTTAGAACCATAATTTTTAATTCTTTTTTCAAAAAATAGCTCGTTTTTATTTTTCGCGCATAAAACAACAGATGAATCAATCTGTTTATCAGCAAAGGCTTTTACAGCAGGTGTAATGGTAGCAATCCCTGATCCACCTCCAATGAACAAAGGATTATTTCCTTCAATATGGAAACCATTTCCATATGGTCCTCTTATACCTATATGATCATTTTTTTCTAGTTCAAATAAAGCTTTTGTTGCATCTCCGACCTTTTTAAAGGTTATTCCTTTCTTTTTGTTTTGATTGTATGACACACTCATAGGTATTTCATCAATTCCAGGTATCCAAATCATAAAAAATTGTCCAGGGTAAATTCTTTCATCATATTCAAAAAAAAGTGTTTTTACTACAGGGTTCTCTGACTTCGTGTCAATTATCTTTGTTATTTTTGGATAGTTCATTTATGAGCCGCTCCAATAATATCAGATAGTTTATTTATTTGATTTTTTTCCATCCATGCTTCAATCTCTGTGCAAATTTCTTTGAAAACTTCTATACCCCTATAATATATCGCTGAACCTATTTGTACTGCAGATGCTCCAGCCATGAGATATTCAATTGCATCTTCACCAGTAGTAATACCTCCAACACCAATAACTGGAATATCAACATTTTTATATATCTCATAAACACAATAAACTCCAATTGGCTTGATTGCCTTACCTGAATACCCTCCTGTTTTATTTGCTAGAACTGGGATTTTAGTTTGCAGGTCTATTTTCATTGCTCTCACCGTATTTATTACAACTATTGCGTCTGCATTACCATTTTCTGCAGATTTTGCAATCTCTGCTATATTTGAAAGATTTGGAGATAATTTCACAAAAACAGGGATATTTATTGAATTTTTTACCTTAGAGGTGATTTTTTCAACGAGTTTTGAATCTGCACCTATTTCAAGGCCATATCCTTTGGCATGTGGGCAGCTCATATTTAGTTCTACTGCATCCACTTTTAATTTTTCTAATTCAGTTGCAAGCTTTGAAAATTCATTAGCATCCTTTCCATATATGCTAGCAATTAGAGGAACATTTGAACGGGAAATCATCTTAATCTCCACAGAAAAATCATTTAATCCAGGATTTGAAAGACCAATTGCATTCAATATTCCATAATCAAGCTCCACGACTGTAGGATTCGAGTAACCCTTTTTTGGTTTGCTTCCTAAGGATTTTGTTACAACAGCTCCTGCTCCAGATTTAATAATTCTATTTATACTTCCAGAATCTTCATCCATTATTCCCGACGCTAATATAGTTGGATTTTTAAGCTCAAGTGTTGTGATTTTTGTTGATAAATCAACCAGTTTAACACCTCATCCAGAAACAAGAGCTATTATAAAAAAGTTAACTGTGGAAATTGAGCTCAAGCTTAATTTTCATTACTTTTAATAACTAAAGTATATAATTACAGTGATGAATTCTCTCAATTGATTGTTTTATCCGTAAAATACATTAGAAAACAGTCTTTTCATGTCATGAGTCTATATGTATTTGGTAACAAAATGGTTTGGTACATTTCTCTATGATGAAAAGGAAAAAATAAAAGAATTTTTATTTCCAAGGGAAGAAAAAGAAATTGCAAAAAGGTTAAAAAAAATCAGAAATAATGAGATTCTTTCAGAAGAAAAAAAAAGTGTAAAAGATTTGAAAGATATAATTGTGAATGAAAAAAGGTTAATGGATATTGGGAAATATTTACCTGATGACCCTTTCTTCAAAAAAGTGAAAATCATACCTGAGGAATACAGTTACTCAAAAAATTTGTTAAAAAATGCAACAATAATCAATTCAAAAAAGGAGATTGATAAGGATCTGTCCTTTCATGACCTTCAGATTGTTCAAATGGTTAATTCATTAGATGATTTAATTCAGACTTCAAATCTTCTTTCTGAGAGAATCGATGCATGGTCAATTTTACCTAAATATAAAGAGAAAATCCAACCATTAGATAATGTTTTCAAATCAGTAAAAAACGAAATGAAAACATTGGAAAGACAAATTGAAACAGATATGTCAAAGGTTGCACCGAATATGTCCAAATTAATTGGTCCTCTTATTGGTGCAAGGTTAATCTCTCATGCCGGGAGTTTGGAAAAACTTGCAAAAATGCCTGCTTCAACTATACAAATTTTGGGAGCTGAAAAAGCTCTATTCAGATTTAAAAAAGAGGGAGGAAAGCCCCCTAAACATGGAGTTTTATTTCAACATCCATACCTATCAAGGAGCCCAAAGAGTTTAAGGGGAAAGATATCCAGGATTATTGCAACAAAAATTGCTATTGCTGCCAAGGCTGATGCCTTTACAAAAAGAGATATTTCTGAAGACCTAATTAAAACAATTAATGAAAGGATAATGGAGATTAAGAAAAAAAAGTTGTAAAATTTTTTTTTAAAATCCTATTAAAAAAAAAATAATAGGATTTTGATATACTAATTATGTTATATCAAAATCTTTAATATTGGAAATAATCTTATAATATTTTTAAACAGATCAGTAATCGGATTTCCCCAATAATTTCTTATTCTTGGCATTTCAACATCCAATACTCCTGTTTCACCTTCGTTTTCAAAGCTATCCTTTGCTCGAGCTGTAATTGTCATTTCCCCTTCTCTTAAAAATGAATGATTAACTGTTATTATCTCACCTGATTCATAAGGTCCTATCCATTCAACAGCAGGGCAACCATCTCCCCACAGTATCCAATAGTAAACATCATCTCCCTCGGGGTCAGTTGCTTGAAATGTATATGGATATTCAACTCCCGCATCTCCCTTTCTAGGACCATCAATAGTTGGTGCATCAGGTGGAAAGTTTGGAATTGACTTTATTACTTCTCTTATAGTTATTTCTACAGCTTCTTTTGCCTCCTCAACGTCAATATTTGCCCTAACATGAATAAAACCTGCTTTCCAGCACCTATATGGATCATCAGATGTGTTGTGTATGTCCTGATACCACATCCCTAGATATGCCATGTACTCGCACAAAAATGCACCAGGATTACCATCCCAATCGACCCAGGCATTTATGTCTGTCTGGTCATTTATTGCATCCTCAATTTCCTGCACAGGCAATGTTGAATGTCGTACAAAACCCACAGGTACAGTATCATCAGGTGGAGAAGGATCTGGTTGATATGGTGGGACATAATCTGGGACCCATGAGTCAAGATTTCTTGCGTTGTATTCAATTTCCCATGGACCTGCACCAGCACCAAAACTTATAATTGCAATTGGTTTAATTTCATCAGTTATTTCCCAAAAATCATCCCAGGTAATCTGATAATCAACCTCAAATGTTCCGTTGTATGTATATGGTGTCGGAAAAAATGAATAAATATTATATCCAAGATCTTCCCAATTTTCACCCTTCCACCCTTCAGGGTTTAGATACAAACTTGTACTAAATTGTGCTATCATTTGTCCTGTTGGATTCCAAAATCCAGTCACCATAATATTTCTTGGTTCTGTTAGCGAGTTTACATTTTCAGTATCAACAGAAATCTTATAACCGCCAACTATATGAGTTATACCTGCTCCGATAAATATTGCAATCACTATATAAATCAAGATTTTCTTCAAAGGTCTATTTTGCATATTTTAAATACCTCCCCGTTATATTTATAATATAATTTCATCACTTAAATGTTATCTCTAAATAATAATGATAATTTTTTCAATGATAATTTTTACAAAATTAAATAACTATAAAAATAAGTTATTATTTTATTGAGGCTGATAAATCATTTACAAAAGGAGAAAACTAAGATAGATGAGCGATATAAAATCTGTATTACGTGACCTTGGCGGTATTTTCATAATTGTTGGATTTGTTGCCTTATTTGCAGTAATAATCCCATTATCTTTCCAAGAATATCCCAATGCTAGTGAATTTGATGCAGTCGGACCTATTTTAATTACTGCTGGATTGTACTTCGGTTTTGGGCTTCCACTTTATTATATTTTTAAAAAATCTGAACCTGCTGATTTCAAAAGTGCAATGGTTACCGCTGCATTAGGATGGCTGTTTATATCATTGATAGGAAGTATTCCCTTCTGGTTAATTCCTTATGATAAAACAACACTTATGCATATGGCGCCCTTATCAGCGTTTTTTGAGTCAATGTCAGGTTGGACAGGAACTGGTCTCACAATGGTTGGTGGTGCAGAGGCAAATCTTCCGTATACTCTTCAGTTCTGGCGTTCCCTAATTCAATGGGTAGGTGGTGTTGGTGTTATAGTACTAACACTTTCAATTCTCGCTCGTCCTGGAACCGGTTCATTTGTTTTATACAAAGGTGAAGCCCGAGATCAAAAAACCCACCCATCAATTATTTCAACAGTTAGAACTATCTGGTGGATATTTTTACTTTTCACAATTATTGGTGTTATAGTCTTGATGATAATCGGGGCATTAACATCTGATGGTATGAATCCATGGGAGTCTTTAAATCATGTAATGACCGCTGTTGCCACAGGAGGATTTTCAGTAACTAGTGACAGTCTTGTCTCATTTGGAACAATCAGCCAAATAGCAATTATTGTATTGATGATATTTGGTGCAATTGCATTTGCAGCACATTATGACCTATTGAAAGGAAGAATAAAAAAATTCTTTGCTGATGCACAATTAAGGGCAATAATTGCCCTATTAATTCTGGGAATAATTGGTTTAACAGTGATCAATCTAAATATATATCAACATGATTTTTGGACATCATTAAAATATTCTGGATTCCAGTTCACATCTGCTCTTACCTGTACAGGCTTTGCTTCTGTTGAAAATATTGGCAATTGGGCAGAATCTGCAAAATTGATACTCTCATTTGCAATGATAATTGGTGGTGCAGCTGGATCCACGGCTGGTGGTATAAAATTATTTCGTGCTATTTTGCTTTATAAAGGCGTAGGTTGGAGGATAAAAAGAGCAATATCAACTCCAAGACGTGTATTTGTCCACAAACTTGGTGAAAAATCACTATCAAAAGAGGATGCGATGGATCTTATAAACGAGGCAGCAATTATTTCATTTATATGGGTAATATTGTTAACAATAGGTATTGTTTTATTGATCCATACTACAGGTAGCACATTAAGCAATGTTGTTTTTGAGGTATGTTCTGCTCAGGGTAATGTCGGCCTTAGTACAGGAATTACTAATATATCAATGAATCCTGCTGCAAAAACAATGCTTATATTTAATATGTGGATTGGCAGATTAGAGATAATTCCAATAATTGTACTGATAAAATCGGTGGTTGGGATTAGAAGAAATATACTTTAAACAAATCACTCTGTTTCATTTCCTTTTAGTAACTTGAATTGTTCATCCTGCAGTTTTTTAATATAGAGCTCAAGTTGCTGTATTGCTGTTAAAAGCTTGAAAATTTCCTCATCTTTAGGTCCAGGTGGTATTGATTCATGTGGATTTGCCTCTTTTACTTTATGAAAATCTGTTTTTTTATATTCGTTTTTTAATATCTCACGTGCCCCTTTCAAGGTCTTTATCTTGTTTGTTAATTCCCCAAATCCTTCCATTTATTATTCCTTCCAATGAGAATTTTATTTTTTACGTAATCATGTCATTAGATAATAACTTTTACTCAAGATGCAAACCCAAAAGACCTGTTTGTTTATCTTGTTTTCTTGATATATCAATTCCACTTTTCATTACAACAATTTCTGCTGTTATATTTACAATACCTTGTATAAGATGCCCACCAATCAATTTTTTTTCTTCAGTTCCAAGAGCAGTATGGTTGTGTAATATGTACCTTCCTTCTTGTCTGCAGATGTTTCCAGTTAATGAAATCAGCTCTGTAGGTTTTTCAAAGGTTTGAGGTTGATAATCACCTTTTTTCTTAAAATATCCTAATTTCACATCTTTTAATTGACCTATCCCAGATAAAACCACACCAGATTTTAAATCATGTTTTTTACAGGCCTCTATTATCCCTTTATTAATCTCCTCGCCTGGGAATAATCTAATAAATATCAAATTGTCCTTTTCTTTGCTTATCATTTTATCTGATCATAATTTATTTGTAAAATTCCTGTTAATAAAATCAATTAGTTGCTCTTTTGTAAATGGTTTCTGAAGAAAATCTTCTTTCTTACTAGTATCAATATTTTTTTTGGATTGTGGTTTCATTGAAAATAGTGCTGGTTTTTTGCTATCTGGTATTGATGTATCAATTAAAATCAATCCAAATCTATTGTTTTTGTCATTCTCAATCATCTCTATTGCCTCGCGGTTATTGTTCACTGTTACAACATCATATTCATTTCCTTCAAGGCTGCTTTTAACTTGATCTAAAACACTTTTTTCATCATCAACTATCATTATTGTCTTCATTTCCCACCTAGAATTATTATAAAAAGCCTAGACTTAAATTTTTCTTTTAAAAAAATAAATAAAGGGGGTAAAAGGGGGGGATGAGATACAAGAAGAGGTGAAATTTAAAATGACCCAACCCCCCTCATGGTAGTGACTTAAATCTGATGTCTAATCCTAATCAGGGTTTTCATCTAATTTTCATAGCATACTGATATAAAATCTTTGATTAATAATATTTAAAATTATTTCAATAGTTTATCAAAATGAAAAATTACATTTTTGAAAAAATCACATTTATGGATTTATTTTAGGTTCTTTATTCTCTTACATAATCATCTACACATACAAGTACACTAAAACATTATAAATTGTTTTTCCATGTGTGGATTAATCTAAAATTAGGAGAGAGGATGGCAAAAATGGAAATATTTAGAAAGATAGGTAGTTGGCTATTTTTACTAGGTGTATTAATAGCCTTGATATCTGGCATCATCGTTGGATTCAGATGGTATGCAGATAGCGAAGCATATATAGCAATGATACTTGGAATGCTAGGAATTGTAGTGGGAGTATTATCATTCTTTGCACTTGGACAGATAACAAAAGAAAGGATTCCGACATTTTTAATAGGAGCCTTGATCTTGGTATTCATTGGTGCTTCAGCACAGACCTGGGGCTTTGTAAGAAATACAGATGTTGTATTTTTCTTCCAGCAACTGGTGACATACATAACATTCTTTGCAGCTCCTGCAGCAGGTCTGCTTGCAATTAGAGCTATCTGGGATTCCGGAAAAACTAAAGATATTGAACGAATTGTCCCAAAAATAACTTAAAATTGGTTTTTTAAAAATAAAACCTTTTTTTATTTTTTTCTTTTAATATTTTTTTCTTCTAAACTAAATTTTTATTAAAATACTCTAACATCCATTTATACATACTGACTATAGTCATGATAAAAATACCAATTCCAAATCCAGTTAGAACCATGACCACAGGATTCATTTACTTTTCCACCACCATTAATTTTAAAACCATTTATTTATCACCTTCACCATTTATATAGACAACATTTTTCATTTATTGTTAAATATTGTCATGTTAATATTTGTTATACATTGTATATAATAGTTTTCAATAAAAATGTCAATTTGAAATAATTACAATTTAATTTAGAGATAATTATATATATAATTCACATTTTGTAAATTACAAGTCCAGAAAGCATCTTAGGCAAAAAATATGTGGATTTTTGAGGCATATGTTCTCCGGCTTCTGCAACAGATTTCAATTCTTCGATTTTAGTAGGATTCATCAAAAAAGAAAAATCAAATTTTCCCTTATCAACAGATTCTATAGCTCCCTCATCCTCACGTGTATATTTTATATGGTCTTCTAGATTTTCCTGAGAAATACCCATGTAATTCTCAAATATTATCTTATGTAATATTGATACGTCCAATGTTCTCCAAGTTTTTGATTTATCTTTGGCGAATTTGTCCATTGTTTTTTCATCTTTCAAGGTCAGAATGTAATATCGGTCCTTCATATAAAGTGCAAACTTATGCTCATTTGTGGTTTCCAAATCATCCTTTA
>Ga0272442_10002573_pt1 | contig 26208 bp, 13 predicted proteins | sample SSMForm2O_FD_200262 | JGI IMG/M metagenome (GOLD analysis project Ga0272442, IMG submission 200262) | Marine sediment archaeal communities from Little Sippewissett salt marsh, Falmouth, MA, United States - SSM-Form-2O | ecosystem: Environmental > Aquatic > Marine > Wetlands > Sediment ... | reverse complement strand
TTCATAGACCAGCCTGTCCCCGGCCGTGTCCGTGCCCAGGGCGTGGCGGTAGATTCGGCAGGGGCGGAGAGTTTCCGCATCCTGCCTGCTGTAGAACAGAGTTCTGTTGTCGTTGGCCCAGGCCATGTTGCCGGTTACTGCCGGGATCGAATCCTCCAGCAGTTCACCCGTATCGAGATTCTTGAAATGAAGCGTGTAAATTCTTCTCCCCAGCGTGTCTACCGCATAAGCCATGATATTTTGCCCCGGGCTTACCGCCCGGCCGCCGACTGAAAAATACTCGTGCCCCTCGGCCAGCACGTTGGCATCGATCATCACCTCTTCCCGCGCCTCGAGGGATTCTTTCTTACGGCAGTAAACCGGGTACTCTTTTCCCTCCTCGAAGCGCGTGTAATAGTAGTAGCCATCTTTTTTGTAAGGCACAGACATGTCAGTCTGCTTGATCCGCCCCTTGATCTCCTCGAACAGTTTTTCCTCGAGATCCCCGGCGGCTGCCATCACCCCGGCGGTATATTCGTTTTCCGCCTTGAGATATTCGAGGACCTCGGGGTTGTCGCGCTGATTGAGCCAGTAATAGTCGTCAATGCGCACGTGCCCGTGTTTTTCCAGTCTGTGGGGTATGATTTTAGCCATCGGTTGTTCCCTGACCTCGTTTTTGTCGATTGTAATATTCGCATGACAGCCTGACAGGATTAAACATAAGCTTCCGATAATTGCCGGAATTGAAAAGCGCATGGTGGTTTCCCTTCCTGATGGCAATTGTCAGTATACTAGTACGCCGATCGAAACGATATGTTTCCCTGTGGGCCGGAAAAGTTGCTGAAGCGATCACCGCTCAATGGCGGGCCGGCCCGGGTGAGTTACGGCTGCGTCCCCTTCTTACGGGCGAGCTCTTCCCGGAGGGGCCGGATAAAGTTCTGCTCGATATATTCCGCACTTTCCGGGTCCAGCCGGGCCAGAACGAGGAAATGTTCGAGCGCCCCGGCATGCCGGCTTGAATCTGCCAGAAAGAGGTTTGCCAGGGCCAGATGCCCCTGCACATCCTCCGGGTTTTCCTCCAGCAGGGCCATGAAATGCTTTTCCGCAGGGCCGCTCCTGCCGGATTGGGCAAGCAGTTGTCCGAGCTGAAAATTGACTGCCGGGTTTGCAGGCTCCACATCCAGTGCCCGCGTAAAATATTTTTCAGCCGCTCCCGCATTCCCCTGTTCGTTTTCGAGCAGACCCAGGTTGTACAGGGTTTCAAAGTGCGCGGGGATTAAATCCAGCAGCTTGCTGTAATAGCACCTTGCCTTTTCAGCCTTTCCCAGCCTGTGGTTGATCAGCCCCAGCATCTTGCAGGCATCCTCATCGGAACGATGCCCTCGCAGCACACGGACGTACAGCCCGGCCGCTTCCTCGAGCTTCTCCATCCGGTAATAGATGTCCGCATCGATCAGCAGGGGAGCGGAATGGCGGGTGCGGGATTCGAGCGCCTGCTGAAAAGAGGTGTTTGCCAGCTCTGTTTTCCCCAGCCGGGAATAAGCCAGCCCCAGGTTGTAGTACCAGATCTTCGGGTCTTTCTCGGTATCATTCGCCTGCCTGAGGTAATCGAGCGCCGTGTCTGGAGAGTCATTGTCCAGTAAATATTCAGCTATCCGCCCGCTTGCGTCGAAATCACCGGGCTCCAGCTCCAGGTATTTTTGCAGCTCCAGGTAAGCCCGGTTGGGCTGGCCTGTCCACTGGTAGATTACAGCCTTTTCGTAAAACGGCTCTGCGCCTTTGGTGCTGTCCAGGCGGGCCAGGATTTCCTCGAAGACCCGGGGGTACCGGTAAAGAGCGAAAAGCCGCACCCCGTCCACTTCCAGCTGTGCCACCGGAGCGCCCCTGCGAAAAAGCACCCGGTCCAGGTCCGTAAACATTCCCTGGCGGTTGTATTGAAGCAGGTATTCGAACCGCTCGTTGTTAAAATCGAGCGAGGGCTTGATTTTCCCCGACTGCTGGAGAAATTGGAAATGCGGGTTGTTCATGCTGAAAACCCCGGCCGAGTCCGGCAGGGTGCGGTTGATCAGCTCGCAGGCATCATCGTTGAAGACTTCCCACATGTAGGTGGTTTCCATCCCCAGCTTCTCGGCGCCGGAAACACCTCCTGCGAGGCAATTGAAGTAGGATAGCTCGTACGGGTGCGCCCGCGCCAGGATTACCGCCGAGGGAGCCAGCATCGCGCCCAGCAGCAGCCAGGCGCCCGATGTCTTTCGAATCCGCTGCCCGGCTCGCGGTATCCGCTTGAGGATCCACGGCAAGGCGCGGGAGACGAAATCATTGAATCCCAGGGCCGAAATTACGGCCAGGAAGGCAAACGAGGGGAGGAACAGCCGCACTCCATCGTGCCCCGGGGAGTTGGGAAGCATCATCACGAACATTATGCTCAGCCAGTGCAGCAAGATATGGCTCATCCAGGGATCGGCCAGCCAGCGGCGCACGGTGCGCCAGAGACCGTAGATAAAAGCGGCCAGCACCAGCGGCTGCACGGTAAACAGGGTCAGGACAAAACTGTGATGCCAGGGCAGATAAAAGTAGTGCCGGGTGCCCAGATAATAAGTGGGAATGCAGAGGTAATCAGAGCGGTTTGCACTATCGACAAGGTAGAAATAAACACGCTCCAGGCTGCTGTGCCACCACTGGGGGTTCAGCCCGACCATGACCAGGGGGCTGAGAACCAGGGCGAGCCCCACAGGCCAGGCCGCCCCGGAAAAACGCCGGAAAAGCAGGACATACAGCACCAGCGGGAGGGGAATGGCCAGGGCGGTGAATTTCGTGGCCAGGGCCAGGCCGTAGATCAGGGCGAAAGCGACGGCCCAGGCGCGGGAGTTGAGCGCCCGGTAAAAGCTTACTGCCGAGGCGAACCACAACAGGGTCAGGGGCATGTCCGTGCACCCGAAATGTGCGTGTGCGAAAACCCTGGGCATGGTGGCGAAAGCCCCGGCGGCCCACAGTCCAGCGAGCACCCCGTAGCGGCTGCCGACAGTCAGGAAAAGAAGGGCTGCCAGGATGGAGAACATTATCGCCGGGGCCAGGCGGAAAGCTTCCATGGGGCCCAGCCGGTGCTGGAAAAGGGCCAATGTCAAAGAGCTGCACAGTTTGTAGAAAGGGGGATGAACGTTGAAAATAGGCTGGTAGCCCCAGTAGCGGTCCAGCACCTCGGGGCTGAAAGGAGCGCTCCAGCGCCCGGCAGAAAAATCCTCGAACGCCTGCCTGGTCCAGGCTATCTGCTGAAGGCAGGAATTGTAGTAGTTGGGCTCGTCGCAGTTAAGGCCCAGGCTGCCGCTGGTGCCTGCAACGGCAAACAGGGCTGCAAGGCCCACTGCCAGCGAGATTACCGCAAGATAAAGCCTGTGATGCGGGCCGGTTCTTTTTTCTTTGGTCGCCATGATATATTTTGATTCTCTGGAGCCGGGAATTTTCAGTGGTTTGCTGAATAGAACCAAGAAGAATTTAAGAGCGAGACGGTTGCAAGACAACAACATTCAATCGAAAAGAGTTCCTCGAGGCTCTGTTTCGGTGTAACGTCCCCGTGGTTTGCCGCAGGGGGAGATGAAGGGTGCAAAAAAGAACTCCCGGCCCGGCGCTGTGGCCGGACCGGGAGTTCAGTCAGAGTTGGCGTTGGCTCACTGCAGCTTATTAGAAGCCGAAAGAAACAGTGAAGAAATTATCCGCAGTCAGCCTTCCCTTGTTGCGGTAAGCGTAGCTGAAATTGATTGCCTTACCGGCAATGGAACGCATGATCCCGCCGCCGAAACTGACGCCGCGCAAGGAGGGATCATCGCCGAGGTATTCGTAGCCGAAAGCATCGGCGCCCTCGGTGAATTCATCGCTCTGGACCAGCCAGCCCATGCGCAGCGCACCGGACATGAAGGGAGTGAAATTATAGCTCACCTCGGTTCCGGTAGCGTAGCTGATAGGCGTGTTACTGGTGCGCCAGATTTCTCCGGTAGCCAGCCAGTTGGCTTTTTCACTGGTGACCAGGTTGTAGGACAGCGCCAGCTTGACCACCGTCGGCAGGCGGTAGGTGTGAGTCTGGCGGGACATCCAGCGAGTGGCCCTGCGTGAAGTGGCATACCGATCCTGCGAATAATCACCGTATCCGGAGGGGATCGATCCGCCCGGTGTTTCGGGAGGCACTTCGTAGAGCAGGTTGGGCCCTTTCATGGTGATATTGGTGCCCAGGTTCTGGATGGCGAATGCGAACCTGATTTCCCGGTCAGCCAGCTCGGTGTGGTAGATTGCGCCGGCGTCGATAGCGAAGGCGCTGCCACCAATGTTGCCCAGCATGTCCTGGTGGACATACTTCATGTTCATCCCGCCGATAAAGCGGTCCGAGAATGTGTAGGCAAACGAGCCGCCCATCTGGTAATCATAGGCGTTGAAAGTGCGCCCGGTACCCAAGGGCTGGGTAATCGAGGTCATTTCCATTTCCGGGATATCCAGATAGCCGAAAAATCCGCCTACAACCAGGTTGCCGTCGGCCAGGGGTACTGCACCGGCGGCGTAGCTGTATGTCAGGTCCAGGGTGTAATCCACCACGGTGACCATCACTTCCCGTCTTTCCAGGAAGCCGAGTCCCGCGGGGTTCCACCAGATTGAAGAGATATCGTCGGTAACGGCTGAGTAGGCGCTACCCATGGCGATGCCCCGGGCACCGACCGGAATTTCGAGGAATTCCGCGGCCCTCACACCGACAAAGGAAGCGTCGTCAGGAGTTCCCTGAGTAGGGTACTTGTCCAGGCCGCTGTACTGCTGCCGCGCTACTCCCTGTCCCAACAGTGGGAGAGTGACGAACGACACGAGTACGCCAACGATCAGCAAGGCACGTATGGCCGTTTTCGTTAACATAAACAACCTCCAATTATACATCGGGAAAAAGAATCAATACCGTTGAACTTCATCTCAGACTCCGTCAGGTTCAGTTGATAATGTAGAACTTGCCGGTATAGTCTTCTCCCCGAGTGTCCGTCACGTGGTAGAAGTACAGGCCGCTGGCCACGGTCTGGCCGAAGCGGTTTCTCAGGTTCCAGGGCTCGGTTCCGCTGTGGTTGTCGTATCCGGTAAACTCCCTGGGGTTGTTGTCCGGATCCAGGCGGTCCCAGTCGGTGTAATCGCCCCAGCCGAAGCGGTTGGCGCCTATATGGTTGAGCACGTTGACCAGGTGCCCGCCCAGAGAGTAGATCCGGATGGTGCAGCGGGCCGGCAGGTTGACGAACTCGACCCTGCGCGAATCGGGAGACAGATCAAGCCAGGATGAGGCTATGTACGGATTGGGCACAACCATAACCTTGCTCAGGTCCGCATCCTCGGGATCCATGCTCGAGGCCTTGATATCGATCTGCCACTTGTCGCCAGGAAGAGGTGGGCCTGACCACTGGGTGAAGACGGTCTTGTCGCTGTTCCAGGATCCCCAGACATTGCTGACGGTAAACACGTTCCCGGCCACCGGCATTGTCAATTCTCCAGTATACTCCATCTCGTCGAGCGGTTCGACGATTTCATCAGGGGAAACTTCCCACACAACGCCGTTGATCCAGATTCCGAATCTTTCGGTATTGCTGGCGGGAAGTTTTTCCAGCATCAGGTTTTCGCGGTCCGCCTGGGGCACACCGTCCATTACTTCATTATAGAAATCCATATAAGTGCCGCCCGGCATGAATCCCCATTGACGGTCATCAGGATACGGACTGAAAGGAATCGCCGCCCCGGTGGCCTTATCCACCACATCAAGGGTCATGTCGTCTCCGTCAGCCCTCCAGGTCAATTCGTACAGGCCGTTGTTGATCCAAGCTGCAATCGTGGGTTTCATGCCTTGTGTTATCCCGTATCCCCACGGGCATCTTCCTGTCCATTGCCAGATCGTTGCTGCTCCAGTGTAGCCGCCGGCATCCAGGTGCACGTTCACACCATCGCCCGGATTCCAGGACGTATGCACGGCATATTTTAATCCGTCATCGTCCGGAATGTCTGTAAAGAGGAGCTCCGCTGAGCTTGCGGCCATAAAAGCATCAGCTTCTTGTATCACATTGCCACTGGCGTCCGTAAGCTGGAATACCGGAGCAGCTACGGGCCAATTGCAACCGTCATACGCAATCTCCACTTCGGAGCAAAGTACGTAGATGGTAAAATCCTGGGTGATCCTTTCGTTGTTCACCACCTCAAACGTAATATCGAGCTGGGGCTGGAGGTATTTGGGCGCCTCTGTCAGCTTGCCGGTCCCGTCGCCGGCGAGCTCGACATAGAGATCCGGTACAGTTGCCGAGCCCACGTAAGAGATCCCTAGTAGAGAAGCGGGCTTAAACTCGCCGGCTTCGCTGCGTGGCTCGACCGTATAGAGCCCGCCGCCGGGCCTGTTCCAACTCTTGCCGCTTGACGGATCGGGCAGGCTCAGCTCGTCGCCGCTTACCGGATCGTAGTTCCTGTCGTAGGGCACCAGCGCATACCAGACTTTCATGCCGTTGCGCATGCGGTTGAACGGCTCGTCCTTGGTATAGATATCGTTGTAGAAGAAGGTTAGATCGCCGGCGCCTACGCTGCAGGTGAAGATCAGTTCGGAGTGGGAGTCGTTGGGTCCCACGAAGCTGCGGTAAAGCCGGTATCCCTCGAAATCGTATTCCCTGTAGATACCGTCCGGGTCCAGCTCGGGATTGTCCTGCAGGAAACCGTAGTAAGCGTCCGGAGTGTGCACGTTGATATCACTCCAGGTGATACTTACAGCCCGGTCCCCGGGGATGATGACCAGCGGCGGGGCGGTCGGGGTCTCAGGCAGGATAAAACCGCCCTCAGCCACGATGTCTGCCACATCCGCATAGTCCAGTATCGGGGCCAGGGCCGCCTGCACGTCCGGGTCGTCGATATTGTTGATGTCCTGCGAGCTGGGAAAGCCGAAGTTCGGCGGATCCAGGTGCATGAACATGATCACGGCGTCCAGGCTGAACGAGTCCCTGGGCGCCACGTCGTGGAGTTCCGACCAGTAGTTGTAGTTGTTATTGGCGTTTCTTTCGCCCCAGATCCACTGTTCGTAACGGTCGTCTTCCGGTTCGAGCACTCCGGGCCAGCCGTCCAGCGGCTTGCCGTTGAAGGGGCTGGTTGATTCGGCGTAGAACGGTCCCGCCGGGGCGTTTCTACCCAGCCCGTAGCGGTAACACTTTTGCACCGGGTAGCCGCTTTCCATGGGCTCCTCGGGGTAGAACCCGAACTCGGTGTTCCATCCCTGGGCGCAGGTGTTGGTCAGCTTGAGCGTTTCATCCCTCAGGCTGGGATTGCGCCTCTGATAGTAAGCCATTGCGGCGGGGTGGCCGCTGAAGCCGCCTTCCGAGCCGTCGCGGTCCGCCTGCACGATGATCTGCCTGGGGAAGTTGTAGGCCCAGGCCTCGTCCCTTCCCCCGATACGGAAACCGTTGGCGGTACAGTAGAACTGCTCCATGCCGTACCAGATCTGCCCGTCCGGGGTGTTCGCCACAGACGCGCTGACATCCGGGTTGGGATGCCACTTGACGTATTCGGACATGTTGCGGAAGAATATGTGCAGGTAAACCATGTTGTTGCTTTCACCGAAATTCAGGAAGTAGAACTGGTATTCAACCGACTGGCCGATACCGTCCTCCACGAAACAGTCGCCGAAACGGCTGGCGATGGTTTCCGCGCCGTGGATAATGGGCGCTCCGCTGGCAGAGCGGCCTTCCCGGAACTCGGGCGGCCAGTCCGCCATGTCGTCGGCGTCGGTGGAAACATAGAGGCGGTTGTTCTCCAGTCTGCTGGAGGCCTCTCCCATGTTCTCGCCGGAGGTGCCCAGGGCGGTGATCAACTCGAGCGCTTCCAGGGAGTTGACTCCGCCGGTGACGTTTCCGCCCCTGGAAAGGATACAGAGCGTGTCGTTGACCACGCCGTCACCGTTACGGTCCGTGGCGACGTGAACACCCCAGTTCCACCTTCCCGCGGAATAGAAGTTGCCTGTACCAGCGGGGAACTGGTGGTTCGAGTCAGTTAAGGGCCCCCCGTAATTATTGGTATGGACAACCAGTCCGCAATTGTTGCCTGCAGCGGTGTATGAGCTCTTCAGTTCCGCGAAAGCGGGCGAGGCCAGGGCCACCAGCAAGACAACAATGGCGAGCTTAATTAAAAATATTCTGTTTTCAAGCATAAGTTGTCTCCTGAAAATTGTCTGTTCAGCATTCGAACAGAACAGCAGGGTTCAGATAATCGCCAGAGCTGGATCAGAAGCTTAATTCAGCGCCAAAGCGTATCTGGCGGGCATAGCCATAGGCAGACTTGTCCATGGAGCCCATCATGTAAGAATTGGCGATGTTGGCCTTGGCCGTTTCCGTCAGGCTCATCACGCCGTCCCCGTTCATATCGCCCTGGAACCAGGCCTTTTGAACGTCACTGAGACCTTCGTCCCACTCGACTTCCACACCGCCCAGGGGTCCTCTGTAGTAGCCCTGGTAAGTATGCCCGGAGGGGTACGGCGTGGGGAGCTTGTTGTTGAGCGCGTTGAGAATTTCTGAGTAGAAACTCAACCTTCTGGTTCTGCCGAGGTTGAAGCTCTTGGTCAGCCGCAGGTCGAGATTATAAGTCCAGCGGCCGCGGAAATAGTTCACCCCGCCGATCGGCCTGCCGTCGCGGCGTGTAAGCCAGGTCATGTTCTCCGCTGCGCTCAGGTGATAAGTGCTTGCACCGTAGACGACTCTATCGTAGGCCGGCGGGCCGCTCAGGATCTGGTAGGTGGCATAGGCCCTGACATTCTTGAAGACCGTGTTGTAGATCGTTCCGGCCTGGAAATCGTCCGGGAAGAGATAGTTGAAATTGGCCGTGACCTTGTGGGTCACGTCCCCCTCGATGGGGCGGATCTCATCAGGCGGCCTGTAAGTTTCGCCGGTGGTGGGATCGATGAAACTGTCCCAGTTGGCAGTGGTGTTGTAACGGCTGCCGGTTGTCCGGGAGAACTGCAGGGTGTACATCAGGTTGTAGGAGAAGTTATTCGAAAAGCGCTTGCGCATGGTAAAGTCCACGCCCTTGATGTTCCCGTCGTCCTTGTTGGTATAGCCGTTGGTCCAGTCACGGACCCTCAGCCCGGAGTGCGACTGCACGTAATCGCGGAAGTACTCCTTGCTGGCCACGTTGCCTTTAATATCCCGGTAGAAGGCCACGAGGTCGAGCACCATGTCGTCGCTCAGCAGGTAGCTCAGACCGGCTTCGAAAGCGTCGGTGCGGGAGTATCCGAGTCCTCCGGGGTTGCCGCTGCTGTAGATATAGCTCATGCTGGGCATCTGTGAGAAGACCCCGTAGGAGAACCTGAGCTGCGACTTGTCGGTTACCGGGAATCCTACGTCGAAGCGCGGCGACCACTCGTCGATGGGCTCAGGGTTATACCTTTCGCCCCACTGGTCCCCGTATCGGTAGCCCCAGTTGTCCAAGGCGTCGGGGGCAGGGTTGAACCTGTCGTAGCGGATGCCGTAATCGAAAACGAAGTCTCCGAGGTCGGTCCGGTTCTGCGCGTAGAATGCGTACATCTTCGGGCCGTACTCGAACTCGTTGCCGACATCACGCCGCCGCCGCATGTTGTGCAGCTCGAACATATTGTTATCGAACGTAGAGTAGAGCATCCCGGCCTTGGCGCGGTTGAACCGGTCGAGCTGGAGGTCGACATCCACCTTGAAATTGTGCTGGTACTCTCTCAGGTAGCGGTAAGTCAGCCAGTAGAGGGCGTCGCCGGTGTACATGCGGAACGGGGTGGTATAATTAAAGTTACGCATCCAGGGGCCCATTCCGTCGCCGAACTCGATGAACGCCTCCGGGCTGTTCTCCAGGGGCAGGTTGGCCACCATCTTTTTATAGGTGATCGTCTCGTCGCCTACTTTCCTGATAAAGTCGACTTCCTCTTGCGCGAAAGTCTCGACTTCGAAGAGGACATCGTGCGGGGACCAGCCCATGATTGTTTCTTCTGAGCGGATATAGTTGTCCACCGGGTTGGAGCTGTTGATGTCCTGGGTCCTGAACCTGGTGTAACGGAACTGGAGCGCCCCGCTGCGCTGAGCGCTCTGGAAGAAGTCCCAGTCGGCGCCAAGCAACAGGTTGGTGGTCTTTGTCCTTCTGGCGTAAGCCTGTGGGATGTAGACCGTTGTAGCCGGAGCGTCCGCGGCCCAGTTGCGATTCGGCAGATCGTCTACAGTGGCCCATCCGGTCTTGAAGTAGTTGCCGTCATTATTGTCCGGATAGGAATGCTGGTTGCGGGAGAAGTTGATCGAGCCGAGTAATTTCAGCTTCTGGATCGGGTAGTAGGTAAGCTTGCCTGTGAGCAGAGTCCTGTCGCCCCAGTTTCCGGGGATGCGCACCGGGTTGGGTGGCAAGAACAGTGCAGCGCTGACGCCGGTCTTGGCAGCGTAAGCCTCCCGGGCTGTCTGGAACTCTTCCAGGGTGAAGACCGGGCCTTCTTCGAGCAATGCGCCGAAAATGATGTCGTTGCGCACAGCGTGATTCAGGCGGTCCACGAACTCCTGGTTGACTCCGCGGAAACCCTCGTCAGCATGTGTCGGGCGCCTGTCGGCCTGGCCCTGAATTTCCCCGGAGCCGTGGAAATAGAAGTTCTTCAGGCCGGGGAGCGGTCCGCCGATGCTGGTCTGCAACTGGTTGTAGCCGTAGTCGGAGGTCCGTGGGTTCTGCTGGTCCGTGGTGAACCGGACGTTGCCCTTCCAGTCAACGCCGCCTTCCTTGGTGACGATATTGATGATACCGGACTGGGCGTTTCCGTACTCGGCCTGGAACCCGCCGGTGAGGATGTCGACTTCCTCAACGGCGCCGGTGGAGAACTCCAGAGGGGTTGTATCCTCACCCAGGGAGCCTTCCTCCTGTTCCCAGACCCAGCCCAGGCCGCTGCGGAACGGGTCGGCGGTGTAGTTACGCACCATTACGCCGTCCACGATCATGGCCTCTTCGCCAAGGCGGCCGCCGCGGATGCGAAGGCCCCTGCCCAGAGCGCCGTCACCGCCGGTCTGCACACCGGCTTCGAGGATCATCATGTCCTCGAGGTTGGTGCCCGGAGTTTCGGCAATGCTCTCAGCGGTCATGCGCTGCTTGGATACCGTCTGGTCCCTGGGCATCATAGCGTCCGACTCGCCCTCGATAGTAATGCCGCCAAGTTCCACAATCGTGGAACTCAGTCCGGCGTTGATTGTGACTGTCTGACCTGCCAGAATCAGCTGGTCGCCGATCGTGGTTTTCTGGTAGCCGGTATAGGTGAATGTGATCGACCTGCGTCCCGGCGGTACGTTGAGAATGAAGTAGTAGCCGTCGGCGTTGGTCACATTACCCAGCCGGGTGCCTTCCACAACCACCTGGGCGCCCTGCAGGGGCTGGCCGGTATCCTGGTCTCTAACCGTGCCTTCGATCTTGGAGGTGTTCAACTGTGCAAAACCTGCCACGCACCAGACAAGAGTGGCGAAGGCTACGGCCAAGCTTGGTAATCCGATAGACCTTGTAAATTTTGACATAGATCCTCCCTAAGGATCTTCTCAGTACTTGACAAATCGAACGAACTAATGATTCATAAGTTTTCCCTCATTCCAAATCAAAAACAAATTTGATCTTTACATCATTCTCTGATAGGCCGACCTCCTTTTTCAGATGTTTGAACGGGTCGCTTTCAACAGAGCCACTGCAAAAGGCTAGAGCCTTAACTTGTCGCGGGATCGAATGTTGTCGAATCTTCCGCGCAGGCTGTCGGGATGTGCGCAGCATCCTGTCGAAACCAAGAAAGAAAAGCCAAATCAGTGTGAATCAACATTAGTTTCGGGATATATTATTCTGCATATAAAAACGGTTTTTTTCAAGCTTTATTGTTTTCCGCATAGGAATTTCAAAAGCCTGCCGAGCCGACCGGGAAGCCGGTTACACCCTTAACACTCTCAGCCCCGGCGCTCCCATGGCCAGCGATTCCTGATAAGGTTTCCGGGAGTGCTCCTCCTGGCCGCCGAAAAGATCCTGAAGGATCAGGGCTCTGGCTCCCTCGAAAGTTGCCGAGTTCAGCGAGCTCGGTATGATCAGTTTCTCCAGAGGAACCACCTGGTAATTGGTCTGGCTCTTCACCTGGTCAAGCAGTACGGGAAAGATCAGGTCCCAGACCTGGCATATTTTCCCGCCGAGAACAATCCGCTCCGGATCGAGCCCGTTGTTGATATTGGCAATCCCCACACCCAGATAGCGCGCGGTCTCTCGCAGCGCCTGGACTGCCTGCCCATCATTGTTTTTGGCTAGGTTGATGATTCGCTGCATTAACTGCTCGGTGTCGGCTTCCCGTGGATTGCCGGTCAGTTCGCAGTAGCGTTTGACCACGCCCTGGTCGGAGGCGTTTTCCTCCCAGGTGTTTTCCTCGGAAAAGTCCTCCCATTGCCCGTTAATCCTGATCACTTCAGCACCGAATTGCCCGTTGAGAGAATGCGCGCCGTAATAGATCTGCTTGCTTATCACGATACCGGTGCCGATCCCGTCACAGACAAGTATATAGACGATGTTGGACAGTGTGTTGACATGATCGACGAAACACAATTCGGCAAGTGCCGCAGCCCTGGCATCGTTCTCCACCAGCACCTTGCAGTCGATGTTTCTGGAAATTATTCCCTTAGCATCCACTTCCTTCCACTGCAATGTTTTATTGTAATAAATGAATCCTTTATGAGAATTGAGCGTGCTTGGAACAATTAATGTAACCCCCGCCAATGGTTCGCTGAAATGCTCGAGCATCCGGGAAAGTTCTTTTGAGCAGTGGTCGAGAAAGGCCTCCGGGTCACCGACCGGTGTTTTAATCTCTTGATGAGACAGCATCTTTCCGCTGAGATTGCAGACCGCCAGAGTTGTGGTCCAGAGGGCGACGTCGATAAGACCGTAGATTCGATATTTTTCATTGATTTTGAGATTTACGGGTTTGCGGCCCATGGGGCTGTTGTCCCGGCTGGCCTCATATACCAGGCCCTCATCGATCAACTGGCTGATTATTTTGGAAACTGTGCTCTGGTTCAGACCTGTAAGCTCAGCAAGCTTTACCCTGGTGATTGATCCATGAGTGAGGATGAGATTCAGCATTTCGGCCCGGTTAATAACCCGGAGCCCTTTGGGACTTACAGCCATAATAGCGATGATTGGTTATAGGTTTCTGATTTTTAGAAACTTAAGCCGCAATCGTCAAGCTAAATCTAAATCACTGAACAGGCGAGACTGTTGAAAAAGACGAATTCGTATTTAATAATCTTCAACAAAAGAAGGGGGGTGGAAATTTTTAAAATCTGTAGAAGCGGATAAACAAAAAGAACAACTAAATAACGTAGCAGAAGAATAGGTATTCGGTTTACTTTCTGACCGAAAGAATTTAATATCAATATAGCATATAGAATATTTCCTGTCAAGCATTTTAGATGAACAAATCAGGGTGCAGAACCAGGCAAACAATTTGACATCGTCAAAAAGTTTGCCTGCCGCCTGGATGACCGGATAACCGCTTTAAATGCAAACAGATAGAATGAGATATGAAAGGCAGTTCCGACCGATATTTATGCCCGGGGGAAACCAGGATAATTTATCGTAGATATGATGGGAATCTCTCGATGCAAGCTGGGAAGGACGAAAGATTTCGCTCAGAATCGAAAAAGAAAACCATTTTTGGCAGGTTCAATTTTGAAATGGGGAATATTCGGGTTATAACTTGACTCCTTTTTGTGAAACTAATAATTTTGATTTAACGGCAACAGATACAGGGCTGTTGCAATAAACCTGAATCTCAGCAAAAATCATCCCAAAACGAACATTGAAAAAATGAGGAAACAGTCATGTTTGCAGCACTGTTTGCAAGGCTCTCGCAAGCTTTCTTTGCCAAAGCCGTTTCTCTTATCTCGACTTGCTTAATTTTTGGTGCCTGGCTGTTTTTTTTCGGGTGCAGCCCGGGAAATCAGCAATTCGGCGACCTCCGTCTGGTGGCGACTCCGCAGGCAATCCAAAGTATGGAGGTAACGCCTCTTTTCAAGCAGGCGGCGTCAATGACCTGGTCACGTATGAGAGAGCCAACCGTACAAATCGACGGCCGGCGGGTGATTCATCTCACGAAATTGTCTGAGGAAACGGGAAGGTTCAGGTTGGGAATTATGCCCTTCAATGAAGTTGAGGCGTCCGCCCGTTTTCATCTCAGGGAAATGGGGGAAAAACGCTCTTCGATGGGATTTTTTATCAGTACTGATTCGGGCTATCTGGTCATTGCGCTCCGCTGGGATAAATCCGAATCAGGAGTAGTCGCCTCAGGTCTTGTATTAGAGACGATCCCAGCACAGGGAGGAGAGTCGAAGACCCTTAAATTTATCCCCCGGAAGCTCGCACAGAATGAGTGGATAGATTTGGGTATCCGCAGTGACGGGGGTGTATTGGTCGTAAACTTCGGAGGGAAGGATTTCAGAACACCAATAGAGGGGCTTAAGGAACAAACGCCTGTCGATGTCGGGTTGGCCGTGTTAAATGCGGATTATGTTGTTGATCAGTTAAGAGTTGGTGGAAAAGTGATCACCTTTCGTCAGTTTGAATCGATGGTTCTTCTGGCAGTGCTCAAGGATATAAGCACACAATTTTTCAATCCGGACTTTGCCCTGGGCAATAATCCGCTGGCCGTAACAAAAGGGAATATCGGCGGCGAGTATCGCGACGCACTTATGGCCGTGCCCAGGAGCCTCTTTGAATTTACAGTTGATGTGGATCACAGGACCGAGTTGGCTTTTGCAGTGGGCTACTTTGAGTGGAATGAGCTGCATGGCGACCGTCTCACGAAATTCTCGATTCAGTTGATTGATGCCCGGGGAGAAGTCCATACAGTATTCGACTTAATATTGAATGGTATGACATATGATGGTGGCTGGCGGGACTGCACGGTGAACTTAGCTAATTTTCAGAACACACAGGTTACGTTGCGGTTCCTGACAGATGTTCCGGGGGGAGTCAACAATGAGAATTGGGACATCGCATTCTGGGGAGACCCGCGTTTGCGGCAGCCCGATCCACCCCCCGTGGAGAAAATTAACGTGGTGCTTATTTCCCTGGACCAGTTGCGTCCCGATCATTTGGGATGCTACGGATATAATCGCCCTGTCAGCCCGCACATCGATTCGATCGCGGCGGAGGGTGTGCTGTTCGAAAATGCCTTCAGCCATGCACCGTGGACACTCCCGTCTCATATGTCACTTATGGCAGGAATGCCTGTGGGTTTCCATGGAGTCATATCCAAGGATCATATCCCCCCGTCAGAACTCAATACTTTGGCCGAATCATATGCTGCGGCCGGATATCGGACGGCGGCTTTTACCGGCGATGCGTCCGTTGCAGGATGGTATGGTTTTTTTCAGGGATTTCAACGGTACTTCGACGATGTTTTCCAGAAGGACAGGATTGATTGGACCGCCGAAATCATGGGGAGAACAGACCGCTGGCTGACAGAGGAAGCAGACCAGCCCTTCTTTCTTTTCTTTCACACCTATGAACCTCACCCGCCGTATTCGCATACGCATTTGCTCCCCGATAATTTAAAAAATGTCGAAGTTCAACTCGGCTCGCGCCACGAAAGGGCGGGAGTAGGACGCTATGATTCAGGAATAGATTACGTTGACTGGTATATGGGAGAATTGCGGGCAACTCTTAAGAGAATAGGAGTTTTGTCACGGACTATTATCGCCGTTACGAGTGATCACGGCGCGGAGCTGTTTGATCGATCCGATCATTTGATGACGCACCCGCATTCACTCCACCGTGACGTGCTTCAAGTGGCGCTCATTCTCAACGGGCCGGGCGTTCCTGACGGCTTGCGGGTGACGGATGTGGTGGGTCTGGCGGATGTAGCTCCTACTTTGTTGGAGTTATGTAAGCTGCCTGTCCCGGAAACTATGCTTGGCCGATCGCTGATTCCGCTCATCCAGGGAAAGACAGTAGAACCTCGTCCCGTATTCAGCGTGTATGGAAATGTCGACGTCCCGGAGCCGAGATCGGTTTTCTACAAGGAACATCACTTGATTCTACATGTGGAAAAGTACAAGGAGAACGCGGTAAAGGCCGGTCTGGCGGAAGCAGTCTTATTGGCGGATGAGGAGCCGGTGCAGCTCTATAATTATATCGCTGATCCAAATGAAATGCACAATTTGGCAAAAAAGCATCCCGCCAAGGTAGTGGATTTGAATAGAATGTTTGAGCGGCATCAGCAAAAGGTAGCTGCCGCAAAAGTAAAGCAGGGGAGACGATTTGATAAAATGGATGAAGAAACGCGGCGTCAGTTAAAAGCACTGGGGTATGTCAATTAACCATATTTCGAGGCAGAGCTTCCTGATGGAGTGTCTATATTAACAGTCGGCTGTTATCACAGTTAATGTTTTAATAATAAGCATTAAAAGAGGGGCGACTTGACAGAGGATGAAGTGTTCGAACAGGCCAGACTCAGCAGGCAAAACGGGTGCTGAAAAAAATGTGAATTTTCTCCGTTTTTGCCCTGAGAGGCATTATCTTGATTATTCGATTTTTTTAATAGATTTTTGGAAACAGAGCTAGTATTCAAGGATTTGATATACGGAAGAACTCCGATCAGGCTCATTTTCTAAAAAGATTGCGCTGAATTAAGATGAACATACTTGTCGTTGAAGATGAAAAGGCCAAGAGAGTTACGCTGGAAACGGATCTTGCTGAGGCCGGGTATGCCGTATGTGCAGTAGATTCCGCCCACGAGGCCCTTGCGCATTTGAAGCGAAATGAGATCGATGTCGTAATTGCCGATCTGAAGCTTCCGGGAATGGATGGGATGGAGCTGTTACGCTCGATAAAAGAGGTGGTTTCTCCATCCACGGAGGTGATGATCATTACAGGCTACGGCAGTATCCCGCTGGCTGTGGAGGCCATGCGCAACGGGGCCTGGGATTTTATAAGCAAGCCTTTCGACAACCGCCAACTGGTACCTCTTCTCAAGGGCATCGAAAAGAAAAGAGCCACCCGGGATTCCGCTCTGGAAATAAGATCGGAGGAGGAATTCTTCGGACTGGATCAAGCCATCGTGGGACAAAGCCACGAGATGCAGAGGGTAAGACGGCTTGTCCGGACATGTACCGGATCGGACGTGAATGTGCTGCTTATCGGCGAGACAGGCACGGGCAAAGACCTGGTCGGCTCGGTAATCCACAAACAGAGTAAACACCGCCCTTTTCCTTTTATCAAAGTCAGTTGTTCGGCCTACTCCGATGATCTGCTCGAAGGCGAGCTGTTCGGCAATGAGAGCCGCAGTTACGCTGAAACGGATCAGCGTAACTGCGGCAGGTTCGAACTTGCCCAGCACGGAACCGTGTATCTGGATGATGTAGAAGAGATCACGCTGAAAGTACAGGTCAAGCTGCTGCAGGTGATAGAGGAAAAGTTATGCGAAAGAGTGGGATCGGCCACACCGGTAAAATGTGACGTGCGTATTATCGCTGCTACAAAAATCGATCTGGCGGAAAGAGTCGAGCAGAAAACCTTCCGCGAGGACTTTTACTACAGGCTCAAGGTTCTCGAAATAATTCTTCCTCCGCTCAGAAACCGGATCGAAGACATTCCGGCCCTGGCAGCTTACCATGTCGAACGGATTTCCGGGGGAAAACAAGTCGAGATTCCTGATAAGGTGATGGCCAGATTAAAAGACTACCATTGGCCGGGCAACGTGCGTGAGTTGGTCTACATGCTGGAGCGGGCCTATATTTTAGGAGGAGGCGTCTTTTCTCTGGACCAGTTCGATTTCGCTCCTAAAAGATCGTATTCTTCCCAGTCCTCACGGAATTTCAAGTCCGCTATCGAACATGCCGAAAGGGAGCTTCTGGAGGATGCTCTGTACACGTCCAAAGGCAATAAAGCTCTTGCCGCGAGGATTCTGGACATGAAAGTCTCCACTTTCCGGGATAAGCTGGCCAAATACGGCCTTTCCTGAACCGCTTCCCGCAAGCCACGGATAACCGCTGTTAAGCACGGTTTTCCGCACCCCTCCCTATAATGCTTTAATCTCTTTTGTATCAATATATTACACGCCTTATGTTTTGTACCATGCAAAATATAACACGGCATAGCGTTTTTAAGGCACGGAAATCCGTGGTTTTACGCAGCCGGCAAACCGATTATATCCTCTGCATGGCCGGGTCAGGATTGAAATGAAATTATAAAAACGATCGTCAGCGTAATTCCTTGAATACCAAAGGAAAAGCGAGCACAGCCCTCCGCTGTTTTCTCTCATTTTATCCGGTTGAAGCCATCATTCAGCAGGCAAGAGCACTTTCTGGCATCCTTAATGCATATACGGAAAACCGCACATAGTCACTTTCAACAATCCCTAGCGGTATTCTCAACAGATGATCACCAGGGGGAACAATGGAAGCTGCCCGGGCCGAGTCTTTGAAAGCCACATTCCTGGATAACATCCGTTCCATTCCCTATGGCGAACGGATTTATGAATGCCAGCAGTGCGGCACCTGTTCTGCTTCATGCCCCACCAGCAGCCAGATGGATTACAGCCCCAGAGAGATAATTGCCGCTCTGCGAGCCGGCCTTCTGGATCGCGTGCTGGACTCGAATACCGTATGGCTGTGCTCCTCCTGCTACAGCTGTACTGTTCGCTGCCCGGCCGGGATCAAGTTTACCGACGTGATGTACGAGCTCAAGCGCCTGGGGGACAAGTACGGATTCAGCAGCCGTAAATCACCGACCGCCAAGATGGCCAGGTGCTTTGTCAAGACCATCGACCTTCACGGCCGCAACGCCGAGGGTGAACTGATGGCCCGCTATTATCTGAGCACCAATCCCTTTCGTGCACTGAGACAGCTATCGTTCGGCCTGCGGATGCTGATCAGGGGCCGGGTTCCTTTGCTGCCCCACGGAATCAAGGACACGAAAAACCTGAGGAGAATGATCTCTGCCGCCTCTCCAGAGGAGTGAAAACCATGATCGCTCCAACTACAAATGTTTATGCCTATTATCCGGGATGTTCGCTGATCGCCACGAACAAGGCCTATGACATCTCTACCCGCAATACGGCGCGGGTGCTGGGAATCGAGCTGATCGAGCTGGAAGACTGGAACTGCTGCGGAGCCACCGCCTACACGGCTATCCGCGAAAAACGCTCTTTCGTTCTTTCTGCCCGCAATCTGGCCCTGGCCGAAAAGACCGGCCGACAGCTGATTACTGCCTGCGCCGGCTGCTACCTCTCCCTGCACAAGACAAACAAGTATATGGCCGAGGATGCGGGCATGCGCCAGGAGATCCGCCGGGCGCTTCAAGCCGGGGGGATGGATTACACCGGCGGCGTTCGCGTGCGCCACTGCCTGGACGTGCTGGTGAACGACCTCGGCGAGGAAGAGGTCAAACAGCACGTGGTGCGGCCTTTCGAAGGGCTCAGGGTGGCCCCTTACTACGGCTGCCAGATCACCAGGCCTTTCGGAGATATCGATGATCCCGAGTTTCCGGAAGTGATGCACAGGCTGCTGCGCTGGATCGGGGCCGAGCCGGTGGATTTCTCGATGATGACCAAGTGCTGCGGGGGCATGCTGATGTATACCCAGCCGAATGTCGGTATGGAGCTCGTGGGCCAGATCCTCTCCCAGGCAAAGAAAGAAGGGGCTGAGTGTATCGCAACCGCCTGCCCCCTGTGCCAGATAAATCTCGAAGCCTACCAGGCAAAAGCAGCCCGCACCACCGGAGCTGACTGCAGGATTCCCGTGCTCTATTTCACCCAGCTACTGGGCATCACTCTGGGGCTCAAACCCAAGGATCTCGCCCTGAGCGACAACCTGACACCCTCCGAGACGATCTTTGCCTCAAGGAGCGCATAACAATGAGCGAGCGAATCGGTGTCTACATCTGTCACTGCGGTACGAACATCTCCCAAACAGTGGATATTCCCGCTACGGTAGAGTTTGCCAAAACTCTGCCCGATGTAGTGGTGGCCAGGGAATACAAATATATGTGCTCGGATCCCGGCCAGGATATGATCCAGAAAGACATCGGGGAACATAAACTCACCCGGATCGTGGTTTCCTCCTGCTCCCCGCTGATGCACGAGGAGACTTTCCGCGGTACGGTCGAGGATGCGGGACTGAACCGGTTCCTGTTCCAGATGGCCAACATCCGCGAGCAATGCTCGTGGGTGCACAGCGACCGCAGCCGGGCCACAGAGAAAGCCAAGCGGCTGATTTCCGGAGCGGTGAACCGGGTGCGCTATCACAAAGAGCTCGAGGGCCGCAGGGTCCCCGTGCAGCCTTCGGCGATGATAGTTGGAGCAGGTATTGCCGGAATCGAGGCCGCGCTGAAAATCGCCGACGCAGGCCGGAAGGTTTACCTGGTGGAGAAAGAGCCCTCGATCGGCGGCCACATGGCCATGTTCGACAAGACCTTTCCCACCCTGGACTGCGCCGCCTGCATTCTTACCCCGAAAATGGTGACCGTGGGCAAGCATCCGAACATAGAGCTGATGACCTATACGGAGGTTGAGGAAGTATCGGGCTTCGTGGGCAATTTCGAGGTGAAGCTGCGCCGCAAGGCACGCTATATCGATGAAGATAAGTGCACCGGCTGCGGCAGCTGCCTCGAGCGCTGCCCGGTTCAATATCAGCCCAGGGAAGACGGGCACCCTGCTCCGGTAATCGAAATGACCCCGGCAATGAAATCCCGGCTCGACAGTATTATCGAACAACATAAACACGAGAAAGTCCCGCTGCCGGCAATGCTCAACGAGATCAATACCCAGCTCGGTTTCCTGCCCAAGCCGGCTTTGAAGTACCTGAGCCAGCATCTCAACGTGCCCTTATCCCGCATCTACCACGTCGCCACTTTTTACACGGCATTCAGTCTGGAGCCCCAAGGTGAACACGTGATCAAGGTCTGCATGGGAACAGCCTGCTACGTGAGAGGCTCCGAGGATGTACTGAAAGCTCTCGAGCAAAGGCTTGAGATCGAGGCGGGACAGACCACCGCGGATATGAATTTCACCTTGGAAACTGTAAACTGTCCGGGTTCCTGCACCATGGGACCTGTAGTGCAACTGGATAATTGTTCAATCAGAGTCGAACCCGAAAAAGTAGAGGAATTCGTTAAATCTTCAATAGAACCTTTCATCAGCTCACTGAAACAACAGGCGGTGAGTGTATGAAGCCAATCAAAAATGTCGAGCAGTTTAATGTCTATCGCGACAGTCTCCAAGGCAGTGTACCGGAGCGTGTGCTCATTGTCTCGCACGGCACTTGTGGCCGGGCCCAGGGCTCGGCAGAACTGGTGGATGCGTTTAAAGAGGCCCTGGATAAGAGCGGGATCGACGGCGGGGCGAGCCTGCGGGTAACCGGCTGTCTGGGTTATTGCGATTGTGAACCCATTGTTATCGTGCGCCCGGAGGGTTTTTTCTACTCCCGGCCCGCTCCCGAACAGGCCGGGAAGATTGTCCAGGAATCGCTGATCAAAGGCAAGCCGATCGAGCGGCTGTTCATCAAGGACTCCTCCACTGGAGAAATCATCCGACACGAGAATGAGGTTCACTTTTACAAGAAGCAAATGAGGCTGGTCTTCGGAGACAACTTCGAGCTGGATCCCACAAGCCTGGAGGATTACATCCGCTCAGGCGGCTACCAGTCGATGATCAAGGCCATTACCACGATGGAGCCGGAGCAGGTAATCGCGCAGATTACGGCCAGCGGCCTGCGCGGCCGGGGCGGAGCCGGGTTTCCCACCGGGACCAAATGGGCTTCCTGCCGCAAGGCGGAAGGCGAGCACAAATACGTGATCTGCAATGCAGACGAGGGAGACCCCGGGGCTTACGCCAACCGGGGGCTGCTGGAGGGCAATCCGCACTCGGTGATCGAGGGGATGATTATCGGGGCTTACGCGATCGGCGCGGACGAGGGACATGTTTACGTCCGGATGGAGTATCCGCTGGCCATAGAGCTGATCGAGAAAGCGATAAACGACTGCCGCTCGGCCGGTATCCTGGGCCGGAACATCCTCGACACCGGTTTCGATTTCGACATCGATATTACACGCGGCGGCGGCGCCTATGTCTGCGGCGAGTCCACGGCTCTGATGGCCTCTATCGAGGGCCGGCCCGGAGAGCCCAGGGCAAAGCATATACACACCGTGGAACGCGGGCTGTGGGACCGCCCCACAACGCTGAACAACGTGGAGACCTGGTCAACCGTGCCAAAGATAATCGAACGCGGTGCAGAGTGGTTCGCCGGGATCGGGACCGGGGATGTGAGTAAAAGTGCCTGGGGCGGCAGCAAGGGCACCAAGATTTTCAGCCTGGTCGGGAAAATCAACCGTTCCGGTCTGGCCGAGGTGCCGATGGGCATGACCCTGCGGGAGGTCATTTACGATATCGGCGGCGGGATCAGGGGCGGCAGGAGATTCAAGGCCGTCCAGACAGGCGGCCCCTCCGGGGGAGTGCTTGACGAAAAACGCCTGGACTTGCCCATTGACTATGAAATGCTGGCCGAGGCCGGCTCGATCATGGGCTCGGGCGGGATGATCGTGATGGATGAAAGCAACTGCATGGTGGATTTGGCGCGCTATTTCATGGGATTCCTGATGGATGAATCCTGCGGCAAATGCATTCCCTGCAGGGAAGGTATTATCCAGATGTATCAGATCCTGGATAATATCTGCAACGGGTTGGCCAAACCGGAGGATTTGAGCCTGCTCCAGGAACTGGCTGAAGTGGTGCAGGAAGCCTCGCTTTGCCAACTGGGCCAGACAGCGCCGAACCCCGTGCTGAGCACGCTGAAATACTTCCCGGATGAATACCATGCCCATATCTACGAAAAACGCTGCCCTGCCGGGAAATGCAAAACCCTGGCAGCCGGGGAGCTGGCAGCGGCAAAAGTGTGAGACTGTACACTGATAGCAGTTTGAATATCTCAACACCTCATGGATACCCGAAAACAGAGGTGAAACCATGGTAAATCTGACTGTCGACGGGAGGAAAGTCGAAGCCGAGCAGGACTGGACTGTACTGGATGCAGCCAGGGTCGCCGGGGTGCACATTCCAACTCTCTGCCACCATGAATCACTGCCGCCTTACGGCGCCTGCCGCTTCTGCACTGTGGAGGTCACCCAGCGTGGACGAACCAGGATGCATACAAGCTGTACCCTGCCGGTGAAGGAGGGCATGGTGGTTTCCACCGCCTCCAAATCAGTACACAAAATCCGCAGGATGCTGGCCGAGCTGATGCTTGCCCGCTGCCCGGATTCCGAACCTGTGATCAAACTTGCCGCAGAGCTGGGCGTGCACGAAAGCCGGTTCCCTTACCCCCGGGTGGGCAAGAGCTTGAAGATCGGCGAGGACGAGGATTGTATCATGTGCGGCATGTGCGTTCGCATCTGTGACGATGTGATGAAAGTCGGCGCGCTGGCGTTCGAGGGCCGCGGCGGCCTCCGGAGTGTAACAACCCCGTTCCACGAGCCGAGCGAGGTATGCAGACTGTGCGGGGCCTGCGAATCGATCTGCCCCACCGGCACCATCCGTCAGAGACGGATCGCCGACCAGGAGCCCAGGGAAATTCCTTTCGAGTTCGAGCAGGGACTCGCCAGGCGCAAACCGATCAGTCTGCTTTTTCCGCAGGCAGTGCCCAAAGTCCCGGTGATCGACGCAAACACCTGCATGAATTTCAAGACCGATGGCTGCAAGATCTGCGAGGACAACTGCGAGGCCGGTGCAATCGACCACTCCCAGAAAGACAGGACGGAATCTGTCAATGTGGGCGCGATTGTGGTGGCCACCGGTTTCGATATGTTCGATGCGGAAGATATCCCGCGCTACGGCTACGGCCGCTATCCCAACGTGATAACATCCCTGGAGTTCGAGCGGCTGAGCCATGCCAGCGGTCCCACCGGAGGGAAGATCCTCAAAAAAGACGGGACAACTCCGAAATCGGTGGGCATCATCCACTGCGTGGGCAGCCGGGATGTGAACCACCAGGAGTACTGCTCCCGGGTTTGCTGCATGTACTCGCTTAAATTCGCCCACCTGGTCAAGGAAAAGACCGAAGCCGAGGTATACAACTTCTACATAGACATGAGAGCTTTCGGCAAGGGATACGAGGAGTTTTACAAGCGTCTGCTCTCGGAGGATGTCAATTTCATCCGGGGGAAGGTTGCCGAGGTGACCGATGTAGCTTTCGCTCCGGAAGAAAAGGACAAACTGGTAGTTGTCGCCGAGGATACTCTTTTCGGTATGGTACGGCGCATTCCGGTGGAGATGGTCGTCCTCTCGGCGGGGCTCAAGCCGGGCGGGGACGCAGACCAGGTGGCTCACCTTTTCTCTCTGGGGCGGGGCTCGGATGGTTTCTTTCTGGAGAAGCACCCAAAGCTGGCGCCGGTGGACACTGTCAACGACGGGATTTTTGTCGCCGGGGCGTGCCAGAGCCCGAAAGACATCCCGGACTCTGTGGCCCAGGGAGCCGCGGCCGGGGCCGGCGCTCTGAGCCTGATAGACCGGGGAAGCGTCGTGCTGGAGCCGATCACGGCTAATATCAACCCGGACCTGTGCGGCGGCTGCAAAATCTGTGTCTCAAACTGTTCTTTCAGCGCTGTCGAATACAACCCGGATAAAGGAGTCTCAGAGGTTCACGAGGAGCTTTGCAAGGGCTGCGGCACCTGTGTGGCCGGATGCCCCTCGGGTGCGGCCCAGCAGTCAAATTTCGAGGACAGGCAGATCCTCTCCGAGATCAAGGGTATACTGAGCTGAATCTTCAGCTCGTATCTTTCAGTTTGAATTCGAGGTGGAAAAACGATGGCCGAGAATAGTTTCGAACCGAAAATTATGGGTTTTCTATGCCAGTGGTGTTCTTACACCGGGGCTGACCTGGCAGGGACCAGCCGCATGCAGTACCCCCCGAATATTTGCGTAACCCGTGTAATGTGCTCCGGCCGGGTCGATCTCACTTTCGTGGCGGACGCCCTGGCCGACGGCGCCGACGGGGTGTTGATCGCCGGATGCCACCCGGGAGACTGCCATTACAGCGAGGGCAACTTCCGCACCATGCGGCGGTATTCGATGCTGTTGAATTTGCTCGACCAGTTCGGTGTCGAAAAGGAGCGGGTCCGTCTTGAATGGATCTCGGCCTCGGAGGGCGAGAAGTTCGCCAAGGTAGTCACCGAGATGGCCGAAAGCCTTAAAACCCTCGGGCCTCTTAACTGGAAAGAACGTTCTGCCAACTACTGCGGAGCTTTGTAAAAAGGGGCTGAAGATATGGCTAAACCCAAAGTGGCCTTTTACTGGTGCGCCTCCTGCGGCGGCTGCGAGGAGGCGGTTGTGGATCTTCACGAGACGATACTCAAGGTGGTCGAAGCTGTGGACATCGCCCTCTGGCCGGTGGCCCTGGATTTCAAGCGCAAGGACGTGGAGTCTTGGAAGCCTGGCGAGGTTGCCGTAGCTTTTATCAACGGGGCAGTGCGCACCAGCGAGCAGGTCGAATGGGTGAAACTTCTGCGCCAGAAGTGCCCCCTGGTAGTGGCTTTCGGCTCCTGCGCCCACCTGGGAGGCATACCGGGCCTTTCCAACTCCACCACCCGGGAGGCGAGCCTGGCCAACAAGTATGTCAACAGTCCGAGCGTTGACAATCCGGACGGAACTCTCCCTCAGCTTGAATCAAAGGTGGACGGTTACACCGAGAAGCTGCCGGAATTCCTGTCCTGCGTTCGCAGCCTGGACCAGGTGATCGAAGTGGACTACTACCTGCCTGGCTGCCCGCCGGTGCCGGAGTTGATATTAAAGGCAGTCACGGCGATTCTCGAAAACAAACTCCCGGCCAAAGGATCCGTTCTGGCTCCTGAGAAATCTCTCTGCGATGAGTGTCCACGCAAGGAGAGCAAGCCGGAGACGATAGAGATTGACGAATTCAGGCGGGTAGCGACCAGCACTCCTGATCCTGAGAAATGCTTTCTTGCCGAGGGATATGTCTGCATGGGTCCGGCTACCCGCTCAGGCTGCGGCGAGCGGTGTATCAGCGCAAACATGCCCTGCCGCGGGTGTTTCGGTCCTGCCCCGGAAGTACGCGATGGGGGAATGAAAATGCTCTCGGCACTGGCCTCCCTGTTGCATGCCAAAGAAGAGGCTGTAGCCGACAGGATAACCGGCACAATGGTGGATCCTCTGGGAACATTTTATCGTTTCTCCTTACCTGC
>Ga0272442_10002572_pt1 | contig 26210 bp, 14 predicted proteins | sample SSMForm2O_FD_200262 | JGI IMG/M metagenome (GOLD analysis project Ga0272442, IMG submission 200262) | Marine sediment archaeal communities from Little Sippewissett salt marsh, Falmouth, MA, United States - SSM-Form-2O | ecosystem: Environmental > Aquatic > Marine > Wetlands > Sediment ... | reverse complement strand
TTTCTGAAAAGACCAGGAAAGAATGTCCCGAGAGCTCTTGAGATAAAAATGTAGGTGATCCCGATCATTGCCGATAGTGTCGCCCTGTTTAAACTCATTTGATATTCTCCGCTCTTTTATAATATTTATTAACGGACATTTTGGATTCCAGCAAACCAAGATACACTTTTGCCGGCCGGGTTCAAGTGGGACGCGATTGATTCAGTTTCATTCCTGTTTCTGAGAAAGGATTGAAAGGCATTTCCCGGATCACTTATTTCTGTTCACCTGCTGTCGAAAGGAGCCGCCGGTCTTTTCGGCCCAACCACTGACACAAGGGAGGCACGCAATGCAGAAGCTGCCGGCCGGATACGGATCGTCTTTTTTCATCTTTTTCATTTCGGCTTTTTTGATACTGGCTGTCGAGCTGAGTGCCCAGCAGCGGGCCGAGATAGACGGCAAGCCCCTGCGCGTGATCATGATCGGCGCCCATCCGGATGACTGCGAGGTCAAAGGCGGCGGCACCGCGGCGCTCTGGGCGGCAGCCGGGGCCAGGGTGCAGATCGTGTCAGTGACCAACGGCGATGCCGGCCACCAGAGCCAGGGCGGCGGAGCACTGGGCAGGCGCCGTGCTGCCGAAAGCAGAAGGGCTGCGGAAATACTGGGTGTGAGCTGGCGCACGCTGGATTTTCATGACGGCGAGCTGGTGCCGTCACTGGAGGTGCGCAGGGCGGTTATCCGCGCCATCCGGGATTGGCAGGCCGATATCGTGATCTCTCTGCGCGCCAATGATTACCACCCCGATCACCGCTACACGGGCCAGGTGGTCCAGGATGCGGCCTACATGGTGATAGTGCCTAACATTTGCCCGGACACGCCGCGGCTGGAGAAAAACCCGGTGTTCATGTATTTCAGCGACCGCTTCCAGAAACCTTATCCTTTCTCCCCGGACGTGGCAGTGGACGTGGACCGGGTAATGGACAGGAAGTGGGGCGCGATCGACGCCATGACCAGCCAGATGTACGAATGGGGACCCTGGCTGGGCGGCAGCCTGGATCAGGTGCCGGACGATGCCGCCGGGCGACTGGAATGGCTCAAGAAACGCTGGTCCGGCGGGTTTTTGAGATGGAAGGATAAGTTCAGGGACCTGGTGGCCGAGCGCTACGGGAAAGCCCATGCGGAAAAGGTACAGTACGTGGAGGTTTTCGAACTCTGCGAATACGGCCGCAGGCCGAGCCGCCAGGAGCTCTGGGAGCTGTTTCCGAAGTAAGCTTTAAGGGAGAGTCGCGGCGGAAAAAAGACAGGCTCTTTATGCCTGGTACGTGAATGGGGGCAGGCGCAGTTTTAATCCTGAAAAGAGAGGCAAATTTCTGCGCCTGCCTGTCCGGTCATCAGGGATTACTGGCTTGAAGCTTCAAAAGCCCCGATATCGATTTTCTTCCCTTTGATTTCGCGCTCTTTTTTCCCGCGCGGATGAACGTACTCGTGCCCGGCAATCTCTGGAATCGCAACGGTGCCTGAATCGATGAGCCGGCCGGTTGCCGAGGGCCGGAAATCTCCACCCATCAAATCGATAACCTCCAGCTCCTCGCCGAAAATTGTATTCTTCAGCTTTTCCGGCACTGCCTCTGTGCCCGTGGTAAACCAGTTGTTGGACCCGCGTACGGGCACGTTCCTTTCCGAGCGGTAGAATTTTTCACTTCCCCAGTATGCGCGGTGGTGGAACACGTTGTTGTAAGCTTCCAGGGTAGTGCTCAGAAGCTTGGCGTCTCCGGGAAACCACATATTGACAAATGCATATCCGTCGGGATAGAGGTTGATAAAAGTGTTGTTGTAAAGGTGCAGGGAGCCGCCGTGGCGATCCTCCCCGAATACGATGAACTGCGGATTGGCGCGGTGCTCGTTGTCAGTGACAATCAGGTTGCCGACCAGGATGGCATCCTGGTCTTCCCATCTGCCGGATGAGAGATCGAGGTGGTAGCTGCCCGCACTGTGCACGTAGTTGCAGTAGAAAACTAGGTGCTCGGAGCGGCTTTTGAAATTTGTGCCGCCGTTATGGTGAATATGGTTGAAACGCACGGTGGTAATCCCGGGGCCGGAGATATAATGCCCGTGTTTGTATCCCCTGCCCGGGAAACTGTTGTAAGCCACCTCGTTATATTCCAGGGTGAGGTTTTCTGTTGTGGCCGTGGCGAAAATTCCATTGCTGCCGAAATAAACTCCGCAGTCTCTTACCGTCACACCAGTGCAATCAAGAATGAACAGGCACGCCGAGTTCTGCTGGGGGGATTCACCCCAGGGGTGGGCATTGCGTATTTCAAGGTGTTCAAGGGTCCAGAAATCACCTGAAACACGGACCAGCCCCCTGTCGCCCCGGTCGTGATCGCCCTTTGCCCAGGCACTCTGGTTGAGCGTGCCGTCGACAATGGGCCGCGGGTCACCGTCTCCCCGGATTTTGAGCGGCATCTCAGCAGTACCGTCAACATTGAGGTCGAAAGTTTCGTAATAGATCCCGGGGCCGAGTATGATCTCCTGGCCGGGTTTCACTTCAGCGATGGCGGATTTTATATCACTATATGGGCTGAGCGATGAGCCGTCCGATATATAGACTCCGTGCTTGAGTTTGCTGGTGGAGGGAAATCCCGGGTCCGGCGGTGTATCGCCCGCCGGCGGGCCGCTGTGGGTCACCACCAGGCGGGGCGGGTTGCCGCCTTCACGCGAGTTGAAGCCCAGCCCCTGTTTGTCCTGGTTCAGGACCCTGAGGCCGAACGATACGCCCTCATCGACCTGTTTTTTGACAAACCCGGTGACATCGTACGTGTTCCAGCCCTGGCCGCACTGTCCTGAAGCGACCAGTTCCCCCATTGCCGGGGCATTGCCCCAGGAAGTGCCGTATTCATCCCACCCGTCCACCCCTACTGCAAAAACCCTGAGCGTGTCCTGCCTGTCCCTGCTTTTCCATAGCCTCAGCTCGGCTTTGGTTATACCTGCCGGATCGATACCGTTGAGGTCAAAACGCAGGTAAGCCTGGTTGTCGCCCTCGGACTGGCGCAGCTCCAGGTATCCGACCATCAGGAAACCCTGGCGGCCCCCTCCGGGAGAGCATAGTTTTTTCATGGTTTCCGAAACAGTTACATCCGCATCGCACAACAGGACATTCACCTGCTGCCTGGTGCAGGCGGACAGAGAAAGGATCATAGCGAACAGGCAGAATGAAAAAAACAGGTGTTTGCTGCGTAATGCGCACGATTGAGTGGACAAGGCTTCCTCCTTGCGTAAATAGTGATATAAAAATTGCTGTATATTTATTAACTATTTACGGGCTATGAGCGATCTTCAGAAACTGTATCACTAGTTATGAGAGAAATCAAGCATGGAGGAAAAAACCACAAACGCCGGGCGAGAACCGGTGGCTTGCATTCCCCGGCCTGAAATGGTCTTTATTATAATATGCGCTGAATATGGGCGGGGCAGAGGGTACTATTTTAGAAATTCCGCCGGGAATAAGAAACGGGAAATGCCCGGGCGGACAGCATGTGCTTTATCCGCAAATACGAATCCGGCGCTTAGACACTGCTTGAAATCAGCAGAGTAATTCTCACGCGGGAGACTGTCAGCTCATCTCCGGCCGGAAAACCATTTAAAGACGGTCGGCATAACAAATAGTGTCATCATGTTAGCGCTGATCAGCCCTCCTACCACCACAATGGCCAGCGGGCGCTGTATTTCGCTTCCGGTTCCGGAGGAAAACAGCAGGGGTGTCAGGCCCAGAGCCGTGGTAGCCGCTGTCATCAGAACCGGCCTTAATCTCATCACCGCGCCGCGAACCGAAGCTTCCTCAACGTCCAGCCCTCCGCAATACCGCTGATCGATACAGCTTACCAGCACCATTGCGTTCTCCAGGGCGATACCGAAGAGAGCGATAAATCCCACCGATGCCGGAACCGAAAAGTTCTCGCCGGTGAGCCACAACGCAACCACTCCACCCACTAGGGCCAGAGGAACGTTGGACATGATCAGCAGGGCTTTTTTCAGCGAGTTGAAGCTGCTGAAAATCAAGAGGAAGACCAGCGAAAGAGTGATCGGCACTACCAGCAGCAGTCTGCGGTTTGCCTCTCTCTGAAGTTCGAATTGGCCGCCCCAGCTGACAAGATAGCCTGGCGGCAGTTGGACGCTAGTGAGAACTTTCCGATCGGCCTCGTCCACGAATGAGCCGATATCCCGGCCGCGGACATTGCACTGGACCCGGGTGAACCTCTGTCCGTTTTCACGCATGATCTGCATCGGACCGGAGACTTCCTCGATGCTGGCCAACTCTTCGAGAGGAACCCGCAGCTTGCCGGGACCTGAAACGAGGATATTCGCGATGTCTTCTTTGGTCTGGCGATCTGTGGGGGCATAACGCAGAAGGATGTCGAACCTGGCCGTTTCCTGGAACACCTGGCCCAGCACTTCACCTCCCACAGCAGTGCGGACGATACTTTGCACGTCCTCCACATTCATTCCCCAGCGGGCAATCGCCTCGCGATCCACCATGATCCTGAGCTGCCGTGTGCCGGTGACCTGGTCTTTTTCAACATCGCTGGCTCCCCGAACAGTTCTGATCACCTGCTCTATTTCACCGGCCTTGGCGCTGAGTACTTCCATGTCCGGACCGAAAAGCTTGACAGAAACCTCGCTCTTGCTGCCGGTAATCAGCTCGTCCACCGATGCAGCGATCGGCTGGGTGAAACTGAACTGCATGCCTGGGAAGTCCTCGAAGGCATGGCTCATCTTTGAATAGAGCTCATCCGGTTCGTCCGCGCTCGACCACTGTTCGCGGGGTTTAAGGCTGACAAATATCTCCGCGTTGTTAGGCGGATGTCCGGCGTGCGCGCCCACCTCGCCGTATCCGATTCGGCTGACTACCCGGGTCACTTCGGGAAAACTTTCCATCAGTCTCCGCTCGAATCGCAGGCACATTTCCCTGGCCTCATCCAGAGATATGGAAGGGGCCATCACACCTCTGATCATCAGGTCCCCTTCATGCATGCGCGGGACGAATTCAGAGCCCACGAAAGGAGACACGGCCAACCCCAGCACCACGGCTGCGGCGGCTCCCCACAGCACAGGCTGTCTTTTGCGTATTAAGTTCCGCAGGATTTTTTCGTAAACAACAGCGAGCCGGTCTATCAGGGCGGATGTGGCTACCAGCATGCCCTTGCCGCCTGTGGACCGGATAAACAGGTAGGATGCCAGCGGTGCGAGCAGAGTTGAATAGATCAAAGAGCCGACCATTGCCAGGGATACCGTATAGGCCAGGGGTCGGAAAGTTTTACCCTCAACTCCCTGCAAGGTGAACAGGGGGAGAAAGACGATAATTATGATGGAAATGGCAAAAATTATGGGCCTGCCTACCTCTGAGACCGCCTCTGCGATTAAGGTCACGCGAGTACCGTTCTCGTCGTCGGCTCCGCGCAGCTTCTGCTCGATATTTTCGACCACCACGATTGTGCCGTCGACCAGTATTCCAATGGCGATAGCAAGCCCCCCCAGCGACATCAGGTTGGCCGTGAGGCCGAAAAACCTCATCCAGATGAAAGCGAACAGGATTGAGAAAGGGATGGACAGAGCAGCTACCAGGCTGGGGCTGAATCCGCCCATGAAAGCCACCAGAACAATGATTACGAAGATCATGCCCAGCAGCAGAGCATAGGATACGGTACGGAGGCATTTTTCAACCAGCTCGGCCTGGTCGTAGAAAGTCACTATCCGCACCCCGGGCGGTAATATCCGGTTGATCTGTTCAATGCGTTCCTTGATATTGGCGATCACCCGGGAAGAATTGTCGCCGAAGAGCTTCAAGACCATACCCACCACCGTCTCGCTTTGCCCGTCGACTGTAGCCAGTCCACGGCGCTCGGCGCCTCCGATCACGATATCAGCCACCTGGTCCAGGTAAACGGGAGTGCCGGCCTGAGATTTCAGCACGATCCGCTCCAGGTCGCTGATTTCAGAGACCAGACCGACAGAGCGGACAACGTACTCCTGGCTGTTTTTTACGATATACTCTGCGCCTGCGTTCGAGTTGTTGGCCTTGACCGCGCGAGCGACCTGGCCGAGAGTCAGGTCATAGCGCAGCAGGTCAGCGGGTCTTATCCGCACCTGGAACTGCTTTACTTCCCCGCCGATCGAAATCACTTCCGTAACCCCGGGCACAGTGCGCAGGTTGAACTTGATCAGCCAGTCCTGCAGCGTGCGGATCTCCTCGGGGCCGTATTCGCCGCTTTCGTCCTCTACCAGGTAAAGGAGCACCTGCCCCATAGCAGATGCTATCGGTCCCAGTTCAGGTTCGCCGAAACCTTCCGGAATGGATTCCCTGGCATGCTGGAGGCGTTCAGCGACCAACTGGCGGGCGAAATAGAAATCTGTACCCTCTTCAAAATAGATACTGACTATGGAAATGCCGAAGCTGGATGAGGAGCGGATGTATTTCAGCCCCGGGAGTCCATTCATCGCAACTTCGACAGGGTAGGTGATATAGTTTTCCACATCTTCGGGGGCCAGGCTCTCAGTGGCGGTGAACACCTGGACCATGGTCGGGGTCACATCCGGAAAAGCCTCTACCGCAAGCGTTTGATAGCTGTAATAACCGGCACCGAAGACGAAAAGTCCCAGCACGATGAAAAACAGCCTGTTGCTGATTACGAACCTGATTATCTTCTCCATTTCCCTTCCCTCCCCCCTTTAGTGGATATGCCCGTGGCCAAATGCCTCTTTGGTGAGCTGCGCTTTCAGTAAAAAGGCTCCCTCGGCCACATAGGTCTGGCCTTTTTCGATCCCGGAGGTTATCTCGGTCCATCTCTCATCCTGGCCTCCCGGAGTAACATGCTGCACCCGGAAACCCTCCGGTGTCTGAATGAACACAGCGGGTTGGCCGTGGACCTCCTGCACAGCGCTGCTTCTGACCATCAGACCCACCGGGCGGCTGACAGCGTCCAGATATGCAGTGACAAATAAGCCCGGTTTCCAGAGGCCGTCCCGATTTGGCAGGATGACCCTTGCCAGGGCAGTGCGGGTTGTCTCTCCCACGACAGGGCCCACATAGTCAATCGTTGCTCTCACTTCCGGTATGCCGTGTCCGGCGGTTATTGTTACACTCTGCCCTTGCTGCACGTACGGCAGGTCTTTCTGATAAACGCTGAGATCGGTCCAGACCGTGCTCAAATCCGCCAGGAGAAAGGCCTCGGTATCCGCCTTAAGCACTTCGCCGAGACTGATATGTTTCTGGATCACCGTGCCGCTTAACGGCGCTATTATCTCATAGATTGCGTTGGGCATATCGTGACGTCCGGTTCCTTGGCCGTGGTCATTGTCATCCAAGTCAAATGCGCGGTGTTTCTGTTCGGCCATTTCCTTCTCGATCCGCGTTTCGATCAAATTCTGTTTGGCTTGAAGAAAATCTTCCAGGGAAGTGATTTTCTTTTGATACAGCTCCTTTTCCCGGTTGAAATTTGCCTCGGCCAAATTAAGGCGCACAGAGGCGGCCACATGTTTTGCAGCAGCTTCAGCCAGCTCCCAGCTTTCGATCACAGCTAACACCTCGCCGGCCTTAACCCGGTCGCCAAGGCTCTTTTTGACTTCCCGCACCACGCCGGGCAAGCGCGGGACTATATGCACCAGGCGGTCCCCGTTCAGTTTGATCTCCCCCGGCAAGCTGATCCTGCGTGTGAGATCTCCAGCTCTTGCCTGTTCAACTTGGATGCCGAATTCGGCCCATTCCTCTCTGCCCAGGCTCACCAATTTCTCGTGTTCATCATGATTATTTTCATGAGAGCCCTCTTCTTGCCGGACTGCGTGGTCAGAGTCTTGTTCAGCGCTGCCGGAAGAGTGCTGGAGATGTTCGTTTTCGTGCCCGTCTCTGCCGGAGGTGTCTGTCGCATCCGCGCCACAGCCGGAAAGTATCAGGACAAAGGCTGATACCAGATAACAGGCTGATTTCTTTTTGATGTGAAAGAATAGCAATTTTTTACTCCTCCTCGCCGAGTTGCTCATAACTCCGGCCAACGAGCCGGTCCACCACGGCCCGGGACTTGTGGTAGCGGGCCAGTGCCTTTATATAGTCGCCCCTGGCTTCGAACAGGGTTCGCTGGGCATCCAGTAATTCGAGGTAGCCGAACTTGCCCTCTGCATAACCGATTTGAACGGCATCGAAGACACGGCCGGCGCCCTTGACAACCTTATCTCTCAGGGATGTGGACTCGAAGAAAGCGGCGGCGAGTTCATTATGGGCGCCGGTAAGGGTCTCGATCAGTCTGATGCGGGCATTTTTGCCGAGCAGGTGGGCCTGGGTAATCTCGTGCTCCGCAGCCGCCACATTCCCCTGGTTTCTGTCGAACAGCGGAATGGGAATGCTGAGCCCTACTATGAAAGCCTGGTTGCCCGAGTCGCCAAAACTTTTCACCCCACCGCTCATTTCGATATCCGGTATGCGGCCGGCCCGGGCCAGATCAGCAGCGGCCCTGCGCTTCAACAGCTCCGTTTCCCATAGCGCAAGCTCAGGGCTGCCTTCCATTTCAGCCAGCAGTCCGGTGAGCTCTTCCGTCTCGACCAGCTGATCGATCTCTCCTGCCGCTTTCTCGAACTCGAGGGTTTCTGACCCCAGCAGGGCAGCAAGCGCCTGCCGGGCAGTAGTCAGCCCTGTTTCGGCCTGTTTTTTTTCAATCTCGGACGCACTGACCATCACCTCCGCCCTGTTGAGTTCCACAGGCGACACTTTCCCGGCCTGGACCCGCGCCAGCACCGTATTGTACACATCACGAGCCAGCCGCCCTTTTTCTCCAGCCAGCCCGCGGGCTTGCTGCGCCGCCAACAGGTCGTAAAAAGCTATTCGCACCTCAGCTGTCAGGTCCAACAGCCTGGCGTGGTACCTTTGTTCTGCAAGGGATTTCTCTGATCCTGCCAGGTCCCTGCGTCTGCCGCGCTTACCTCCCAGCTCGATCTGCCGGCTGAGAGCAACAGTGGTTTCCACAGACCGGAGGCCGGACAGTTCACGATTTCCCCCGAAATCCTCCATTTCATAATGAAAATGGGGATTTGGACGCAAACCGGCTTGCTTCAGATTTGCTCCCTCGATCAAAATTTCCGCGCCGGATGCTTTCAATGCCGGGTTTGCCGCCACAGCCGTTTCAACGGCCTGTCTCAGGGTCAACACATTCGACGAATCAGGATGCGGCTGCCTGCCGGCTTTCCCGGTTGCGCTGTCAGCAGCCGCCTCTCCGGGGAACACAATCAGCACGGCTAAATATGAAAAGCAGCATAAAATTGGTATCAGTTTTCTCTGAACAGAGGATTTCATGGTATGTTACATCGCTTTCATCAATTATGATTCTGGTTTATCGCCTGCAAGCCGACACGAATTATTCCATGAAACAGGGCTATTGTTAATAAAACGGCTCGGCTGCCGGGTGTTGATGGAGCAGGCAAATATCAGCAGATCGCGGAGAAATTATCAGGCAGTCCTGGGAGGCGGAAAAAGCACCTGGGGAGCCCGCTGGGAAAAGCCGGGATGGTTTGAAGCGTCGATGAGGTCAATTACAGGCAGGACGAATGTTATTTTCCCGGCCCGGTGCCCGTTGAATTGGCAGTGCACGAAATAACAGGGTAAACAATCCGGGCTTTTACCGGAAAAGTCCTGCTGGTGTGTACCGGTAGCGGCCTGGGCCAGGGCCTGGAATCCTTGAATCGGGTAATTATTGACAGCAGCGCCGGGACAGTCGTTTGGGTAAGCCGGGGTGAAACTCAATATCTCAGGGCATTTCTCCGGCGTCCCCTGCTGCTGATGCTGGTAAAAATGGTACTGCGCCGTTGTAGAGTAGAGCAGTATGAATGCTGTAAATACCGCTCTGCTTAGCTTCCTGATCCGTATCATCTTTAGGATAAACCAGTCATGTTATAAATAAGTTTGCCGGAAACATATACATTGTGATATGTATAATTAAAAACAGCCAAATAGTCAAGTGCTTATTCCCGGCGCAATTGAAAGAACATCCACATGCTTGAACAGCTTCCAGCTCCAGTTGAAAGCGTGCAATGCACCTGAACATTCAGTAGCTTGAAGAATTGCGGAAATTTGGTGCAGGGAATGTTTGAGTAGATAGATGGAGTTTTAGCAGCTTAAATTTATCTTGAAACTACTGGATTAGTTTTCGGGGGGCAGGTCAATACTGGCATATTCTGTACTATTTTATAGATTATCAAGATGTTACGTTAAGTACGGCCTTTCCCCCTTGGCCTACCTGTTGTATATCCGGAAATGCCGTTGGCCGGGGTGGACTGTCGTCGTGCGCACCTGGTATTTCCCATCCGAGGGGAAAACGGCGGTCACTCGCACCGGGTAGTTCCAACCGGTATCCAGCCTGCCGCTGGCCGCGTTTTTTTCAGCCCGCCAGACGGTGATTTCCGCGCCACCGCCGGAAAAATGGAGGTCCGTGCCGGCCAGCACCGGCCGGCGGCCGTGCCACGGGGCGATCCGCACCAGCGCGCTCTGGTGGGGTTCTAGCGTGCCGAGATCGATTTTATCTCCGCTGTCGAACACACCCAGCATTTTCTGGCTGAAAAAGTCGAACGCTACGAATTCGCTGCAGTCCATGGTCTCGGTGACCTTCCCTGTCAGCAGGACTTCCTCCCGCCGGGCTTTATCCGACCAGTTCACCACCGCCACAGTCACCCACGGTTCGAGTTCGTCGCAGAGCGGCCGCACCCTGGTGAGCAGGGTGGATGGCAGCGGGCGCTCCAGCAGGTCCAGGGGAATCGAAGGCGAGTCTATTGATGGGATCACGTGGCGGTAGAGCGCCCTGCGGTCCTCGTCAAGGCGGGTGAAATCCTCACAGAAGGTGATCATTTCGCCGCCCAGGTACTGGTTCAGCGCCACAGTGCGAGCCTCGATGTCGCTCAGCCGGCCCACGTTGAGTATTCCGTGTCCCTCCTGACTGCGCTGTTCCTCCTCGCGCCGCACCATCATCGCATCCGGGTCCACGTGCCACATCCGGCTCATCCATATGCGCAGGATATTTTGCTTGAACGGGATGATATTGCGCCAGAACCCGACAACGTCACTGCCGCTGCGCTGGGAGTCGGCGGTGCCCAGCGAGGCCCCGAAATGGCCGCCGCAGACGGAAATGTAGGTGCCGGGTCCGGCTCCGCGGCGGATTGCCTCCAGCGCCATCCGGTAAGCCTCCAGGCTGGTGGCCCCGGGGTCGTGGCAGCGGGCGCGGGGATTGATAAACACCGAGCGCATGAAATCCAGCTTGAGATAGTCGTAGCCCCAGCTTTCAGTAAGGCGGCGGTATGTCTCCTCGATAAAATCGCAGACTCCGGGGCAGGTCGGGTCCAGCACGTAGTTGTTCCCGTCCATTTTGAACAGCACCAGGCTGCCGTCGTCCTGGCGCAGAAGCCATTCCGGGTGCTCTTTGGCCAGGCTGGAATTTTCGTTGGCCAGGGTGGGACAGGTCCAGATTCCAGCCCTGTAGCCTGCCTCGTGAATTGTGCGGGCGGCGTCGCGCATACCTGACGGCCAGGTTTTGTTGGCGTACCAGTCTCCCCAGTACGGGGTCCAGCAGTCGTCGATCAGCAACACGTCGAACGGCACCCGTTGCCGTCCCATCTGTTCAAGCTGCCCGTGGAGGTCTTTTTCGCTGAACCACGGCCCCCAGTAGTACCAACTGCAGAACACCGACGGCGCGTTCTCCGGCGGTAGCGCTACTCCGCGGTAGCGGGCCATCCTGTCGGCGAACTCGCTTACCAGGCCTTCTGGCTCCGGCCCGGCGATAACGTAAACCCACTGGCTGGTTCGCTCGCCGCCGGGGGGTAGCACACTGCCGCTGAAATCGCATTCGGCCCTGAGGTGGATCAGCGATGCATCCCGTCCACCCTTCATCTCCAGCCTGACTCCGGCCATGTGGTAGTCCTGGCTGACAAAACCGATCAGCACGTTACTGTGCCCGCCCCCGTCCACAAGCAGGAACGGGTCGCTGTCCAGGCTCAGGGACGTGTCCGGGACAAAAGCGCCCGGTTTGCCGTTTTTAAGGCGCTGCTGGGTGAACAATGTCCAGTCCGCAACGGAACAGCCGCCGAAACTCAGGCCGCCGATTTCCTCCAGGCTCAACGGTGTAAGCGTGTTCAGCCTGATTTCACGGCTACCTGTGTTGGTCAGCCTGAGCCTCGCGGCGAACGCCTCGCCGCTTTCGGCAAGCCAGGTCTCACGGCTGAGACGCAGGCCGTCGGAGGTGAAAATATCTCTCAGGAGTCCCCCTTCGATCCCGGCCAGTGCCCGCGATGAGCTTTCCCGTGCGGTGTGGGTCCATAAGTCAGCACCGGCAGGCGTTGTTTGCGGGGCAGTCCAAGAGCCGGTGAGGGTCACTCCGTCTCCGGTGATCGCTACCGTCTCCGTGCTTTCAGGTATTCGTGCATCAAGGGATACAAACTGCGATACGGCTGTTGCAGAGGTCGTGCTGGCGAGCACGGCGAACGCACAGAGGAGGGAAACAATGGAAATGGCAGTTGGAAAAAACCTTGGCATCAGAAAATCCTCTGGGACATTGGGCGGTTGTCCTCTAAAATTTCATTCCGCTTTAACGTCTGGGTGATTTCATCTCAAAAACCCTCTCTACCTCCTCAAGCTGCAACCCTTTTGTTTCCTTCATCATAATCGTCGTAAAAAGAAACGCCCCAAAGGAGGCAACGGTAAAAAGAAAGAAAACGTTACCACCCATTGAATCGCGCAGAATCGGGAAAAACTGAGTGACCGTAAAATTAGCCACCCAGACCAGCATGGTGGCAATGCCCATGGCGGCACCGCGGATCTTGTTAGGAAACATTTCAGAGAGATAGACCCATATCACGACACCGACACCTGTTGAGAAAGAGGCAACATAGGTCATGACAGGGATAACCATAAATACAGGGTTAACGTCTTTCATACCGAACATCAGGCCAAGGGCCAGCATGGATATAGTCATCAGGGCGTAGGCAACGATATGCAGAATTTTTCTTCCCGCCCTGTCAATGAGCGCCATTCCCACGAAAGTAAAAATCAGGTTAGTCAAGCCGATAATCATTTGAGCCTTGAAAGAGGAAGCTTTTTCGACAAATCCGGCCATCGTGAATATCTCGGTCCCGTAATAAATAATTACGTTGATACCGGTAAAATTCGAGAATATCGCAAGGACAAATCCAACAATCAAAACAAGTCTCACCCTGGGATTCAGCAATTCCTGAATACCGCCTTTTTCTCGATCGAGTGCGACTCTCACCAGCTCCATTTCCTTGACTGCATAATCTTCTCCGCCAATCTTTCGGAAAACATTTAGCGCCAGGCCATCCTGTTTATTCTTTGCCAGCCACCTGGGACTCTCGGGAATAAAAAACAAAGCCAGTGTAAAAATCAAGGCAGGGACAGCCTCCACTTCAAACATCCACCGCCATGAGTTAACGCCGATGTCGACCAGTAACCAGTTGCTGATATAAGTCAGCAGAATCCCGACTACGATAGCAAGCTGATTGACCGCCACAAGCGTGCCTCTCACTCGTGCCGGTGAGAGTTCGGCGATATAGATTGGTGAAAGAACCGAAGCGATTCCCACACCGAAACCGCCGATACTGCGGGCGACGATAAGCTGCCCGTAATTCTGTGGCATACCGGAAAGTACTGCTGAAACAGTAAAAAGAAAACCAGCGATGATAAGCATCTTTTTTCGGCCGTAGCGGTCGGTCAAAGGGCCGGTGATAACGGAACCTAAAATACAGGCAATAATCAAGTTGCTTACCGCGAAGCCTTCCTGCCAGGCATTAAGCCTGAATTCTTCCACAACCCCGCCAATCGTTCCCGAAATCACCCCCGTATCGAAACCGAAAAGAAGGCCTCCTATCGCCGCAATGAAAGATACTATGCCGACGTATTTCCAATTGATATTCTGTTCATCGATCCTGGTATCACCCATATCAGAGTTAATAGCAGTTATCTGAGCCTCCTTTTTCGATTTTGAACCCGGGCTTTCGCTTTTTCCATCTCTAACCAAGAGTTTCTTTATTGGCTTTCCTTGTATGTCGTCAGAACTTTTAGGACTTGACTCACATTTTTCCCCGGACAGTTATGTCTTCAAGTTATAATCAATAGCGGGGTGTGGCGATTTCAAATGGGAAACTGTTGGTGATAAAGGGCTTGGTCTCACCGTTACTCAAAGTCATTTCGCCATACAGTGCCAGGCGGTAGCGGCCTGTCTGTAAGAAATTCACGTCCAGCTCAATGCGCTCTGCAGCGTTGAGGTCCACGGCCTTAAGCTTTTTCAGTACTTTACCCTCCATGCTCACTATGCAGAAATCGCCCCTGATACGAGTGATTCCCTCGCGCAGCATGCCTTTGAACATCACCGAAGTGTTAACGTTGATAACAGTGCCTGCACTATAGCGCGGGTAACCCTGAGGTGCGTCGTCCATTGTGCCAGACGCAAACCTCCACCGCACTTCCGGGGCCCGGTGTGGCAGCAGCGCCGGTTTCTTGTTCAATCCCTCGCGCACCTGATCGAGATAGGGCATGATTCCACGTGAATTGAAAGCAATCCAGCCATCGTGTCCGCGGGCGCGGCCCGCATTGGCGTTTGCGGCCAGTTGGTCATAGCTGTCCATTTCATACATGCCCAGGCCGCTGTAGTAGGGGACCGAGCCTTTCATCAGCGGCAGGTGAGCTTCCATCCTTTCGATAAACCTGGTCGAATCGGTGGAGTAGTTCATCGCGCAAAGCATGTCCAGGATACCCTCATCGCACCATTTCCACCACTCCTGCCCATCGCTGTAGGTGCACCAATTAATGCTGTTGCGTGCGGCCAGGGTCACGCTGACGTATGGGTCCAGCTTGTGCACTTCGCGGGCGATCTCCCGGGCCGAGGTGTGAATCAACTGCCGACGCCACTCCAGATAGACCTCGCGCAGCTTGCCCTCTTTCCAGACCGGGGCGGGCCAGTTATCTATCGTCAGGCCCATGGCTTCACAGAATCGCTCCCTGCAGCCCTCGCAATAGCAGAAATTATCGTTGCTGTAGCGCATGTAGTCAAAGTGCACACCGTCCACGTCGTAGTTGCGCACCAGTTCCAGCATGGCTTCTTTTTCCAGTTCCCGGTTTGCCGGGTGCGAGGGGCAAAGCCAGTCTTCGGGCTGGTTGTAGCCCTCGTCTTTCATCACCGGCCCGTTGCGCCGGCCATCCCAACTGTACTGTATCCGTCCCTCTTTGATCATCTGCTCGGTCCACTCCTCGGAGGCCCCGCCCATATACCAGTTAATCCGCCAGGCATGCACCTCTATACCGTACTTGTGAGCGGCCTCGACCAGTTGGGCCAGCCGGTCTGTGTCGCCGCGCATGGGCATTACGCTACTGGGATAGCTGGCCCGGCCGCCGGAGGAAATGTTGGGATAAATCATGTTGATTCCGGCATCGGCCAGGGCTTTCATGGTGGAGTCTATGTTGCCCCCACGCCGGCCGCCCGGGCCCCAGACGCCGCGGCCCTCGGCCACGTAGCCGAACGCGGGGTTATCCCAGGAATCTGCATCCTCTGCCGGGGATACTTGAGGTTGGAGCAGGAATACGGCCAATAACAGTGCAAAAACGGTAGCGCTTTTCATCGAGATGCCTCCAGTGGGTTAAGGTTTTTTTTCTTACAACAACTCTGATCTGTCTATCGGTCAAAGACGTCGGCATAATGGACACCTTGTAGGTTCCAGCGTTTCATCTGGATGTGCAGGCGCTTCAGGTAGTTTTGGTAGTCCTTGTTGGCCAATGAAGTCCAGCCCACCTCGGCAAAGGCGCTAAGCCGGGGAAAGGTCTGGTATTCCACCCGTTTGCGGTTGGGGGTCCACTCTCCCCACATCTGGCAGCCTAGCCCCAGCACCTGGCTGTGGTACTGCTCGGGCAGGCCCTCGGGGATCGGGTCAAAGCTGTACCCTCGCTCCATGGGCAGTGCCTGGTAATCGTAGTCCAGGTAGGTATATTTGTGGTACGAGTTGACGATATCGTAGCCCTGGCGCACTGAGCGCTCGGCAATGGCCGGGTCCCCGGCCCAGAAATGGACGATAGAGTTTTTGGCCAGGCTGCCGCTGCCGCCCTTTTTGCCGGCCTCGGTTTTCTGGTACTCGTGGATATTGCCGCCCAGGATCTCGTTCCAGCCCATCATCCGGCGGCCCCTGCCGTCCAAAAAATGAGACATCCGGTTGGTGAAATAAAGCTGTACTTCGGCGAAACCGGCCAGCCCCTCGCGTTTAATCAGTTCCTGCACCTGAGGCGAGGCCTTCCAGTGGTCGAAGCGCACCTCATCGCCGCCGATATGGATCACTTTCGACGGGAAAAGCGCCATCACCTCGGTCAGAACATCCTGCAGGAAAGTAATCGTAAACTCGTCGGCCACGTTATAGATGTCGTACATTACGCCGAAGTAAACCGGAATCTCGATCTGCTTGCCCGTGGTGCCCAGTTCCGGATAAGCGTGTATAGCTGCACTGGCGTGGCCCGGCATTTCGATCTCCGGCACGATATTGATATGCCGCCTGGCGGCATAATCGACGATTTCCTTTATCTGTTCCTGTGTGTAAAAGCCACCATGGGGAACCCCTGAGCGCTTCGGGCTTCGCCAGTACTCCACCTGCGTTTCTTTGCGCCATGAACTCAACTCAGTCAATTTGGGATACTTCTTGATCTCGATGCGCCAGCCCTGGTCATCCACCAGGTGCCACTGGAAAACATTCATCTTGTGCAGGGCCATCTGCTCCAACTGGCGCTTTACCGTTTCCATCCCCTGGAAGTGGCGGGCTTCATCGAGCAGGTAGGCCCGCCAGCCGAAACGGGGCGCGTCCTTGATTGTGACACAGGCAATTACCCAATCGGGCTCCTCCACCGAGGAACAGGCGAAAATCTCCACCGGCAGCAGTTGCCTAAGGGTCTGGCCTCCGTAAAATACTCCAGCGGGGTCAGATGCCCTGATTACTATCTTATCCGCATCGACGGTCAACTCGTAGCCTTCGGCGGCGATCTCCCCGGGTGAAGCTTTTTGCAGGTAGATATCGCCGCCGCCGGGTTCCCGGGGATTTCTGTCAAGGTCAACCTGAAACGGAAACACGGTAGCCGGGCGCAGGTAACCCGCCAGCAGGTTCGCCTCGGAAACGAACAGGGGATCGGCCACGATCCGGCACTTGGGCGTGAGCGTAAAGCTGCCTTCGGCCGGCTCGAACTCCAGCGGCCGGGGAATGATTGCATGCTCCGCACAGGTGTCCTTCTCCAGGGTCTCCGTTTTCAGCGGGGCCGAATATTTTTCCATCATTTCCAGGATAGCTGCCCGAACTTCGTCTTCTTCGTTGGCCATGTTGCGGAAAATGGTGGTATGGTTGCGCCCCTTTACTACAGTATGGCTCGAGTTTTTGTAAACTATTGAGAGCCTGGCAACCAGAGAGTCGCTCTCAGCCGAGCGGCCTTCGAAATCATTCTCGGCGCTGAAACACAGAAACGGCTGGAGCATCGACCGGGCGTGGAACTGGGGTGCTGCGTCATCGGCATAGTATTCATCATACCGGCCACGCTCGCCCCTGATAGTCCAGTGGGTGGCGGTCTGTGCGCTGATCGGCACGTAGCCGGCTATTTTATTCTCGTCCAGGCCCACCTCGTCGTAGAACTTGCCGTTGGTGCCCACAATGGCGGCCAGGGTGCCTCCCGCCGAGTGGCCGCCCACGAACACTTTGTTGGGGTTGCCGCCGTACTTGCTGATATTTTTAGAGACCCAGGCCACTGCGGCCGCAGCGTCCCTGGCGTAGGCCGGGTAGTGGGCCCGCGGGTTCATCCGGTAGTTGGCCGAGGCGATCGCCACCCCGGTTTCGAGAAACTTTTCGGCTATGCCCCATACGAAAATGCTGTCTTTGTCGCCGAAAACCAGGTTGCCGCCATGAAAATAGACCAGTACCGGGAAGTCTTCCGCTCCCTCGGGCAGGTATAGATTGAGCTTGCAGGCCTCCTGCTCGTACTCGGTCAACTGGCCGCTCTTGTAGGCAATGTCCCTGATGGTTTTTGCATTCAGCGCGGCAGTTGAACCGATTTGCAGGCAAAGCATCAGGATCATTCCAATTGTCCAACCGTTCTTGGACGCCGGTAGGGGAACCGGATTTAACACTCGAGGCATTTTATCTCCGCCTGTTTAGTGGTTAAATGCTGCTGTTGCTAACCTGCGGCCTAAATGATTTTAATCTCGAACTTCTGCGGAGCGCGCACCACGTTCCAGCCGTCGGCCGTTCAGGGATATCCCCTCCAGGCAACAGGCCCGAACCGGGATTTGGGCAAATGCAGCACCGACTGTATGCAGGAGCGCACCAAACAGAAACGATACGATTATCTTCACGGGTTACCCCTCGGACTGAAAATTATATTATAATTTTTCCGTTTGTTGGAAAGTTCCAAAGTATGTTGCTTTCTGAAATCAGCGCGGGTAGCTTTTGCTGCAAATCTAAGCCCTCCATTTATGAGTGTCAAATGTTAACCCTTTTATTCTGGCGCCTGCCTTACCGGCAGTCGAGCTGAGCTGGCCTGCTCCATGATAACACTTTCTCTCACTAATACTGGACTGTTTTTCGGTGGTCAGGTCACTTCTTAGACCCGGAAAATAATTGATACTCACAATAAGAATGGATAATTTAACATAGAGACGATGGGAATCTCTCGATGCAAGCTGAAAGGGACGAAATATTCTACTCAGAATCATAAAAGAAGGCTATCATTTTCTGTTTCAATTTTGATATGTTGAATGCCGATTTAAAGTTTTCCAACTATTGCCGAAAAAAATTAAACAGCTTGATTTACCGATAGCGTTTGTAGTTAGACTGGTTAAAAAAGGAGAAAAACCGACTATGGGTAAAGAAAACCTGCTGATAGCTTTCGTGAACAGCATCCCCGACCCGGTGGTGATAGCCGATACCGGGCACATGATTGTGCACGCCAACCGGGCCGCGGATACGATTATGGGAAAGAACGGGCCGCTGGAGGGCCGGCACCTGTTCGACTGCCACAACGAGAACTCGAAGCGGATATTGAACGAAGTACTGGAAAAACTGAAAGGCGCGGAGGAAGAGGTCCGGATAACTGATAGATCCGAGGGAAAACAGCGCACCTTTATGCGCGCTATCCGGGACCATGATGGCAAACTGATAGGATACTACGAACGCTACATGTACTGGCCCAAGCGAATCGATTAAAGGTATTCGTCATTTAAGGAGTATGCAAATGAAAAACCCCATCGGAAGAAGGCATTTCCTCCAGTCCGCCGCGCTGCTCCCGCTCCTTGGCCAGGGCTTGCCCGGCAGTGCAACGAATGCTACAACAGGCGGCCAGGGCATGATCCAGCAACCCGGCACCGGCCGGGGAGAGGGCCGGGAATTCGCCGGCCGCAACCTGAGCGCTGACGTAGTTGTCGTGGGCGGCGGGATGACCGGGGTGTGCGCAGCTCTGGCTGCAGCGCGGGGAGGGGCTAGCGTGGTGCTGATACAGGACAGACCGGTTCTGGGCGGCAATTCTTCCAGTGAGGTGCGCATGCACATCCGTGGGGCGGACGTGCACGGCAGGCCTAATGCCCGGGAGACCGGGATATTAGAACAACTGCGCCTGGAGAACCACATTCGTAACCCCCATCGCTGTGCTTCAATGTGGGACCTGGTGTTGTGGGAGAGTACCTTTTATCAGCAGGGGCTGACACTGCTGCTGAATACGTCCATGACGGGTTGCCGCACAGAGGCCGGCCAGATCAAATCTATCCAGTGCTATCAAATGACGACCCAGAGCAATCTGGAGGTGGAGGGTTCTTATTTTATCGACTGTACCGGAGACGGCACCCTGGGCTACCTGGCAGGTAACCCCTACCGGGTGGGGCAGGAAGCCGCCGATGAGTTCAACGAATCTCTGGCGCCGCGAGAGGCCAAACCGTTCACCATGGGCTCCAGCCTGCTGTTCACCGCTCGCGACATGGGCCGCCCGGTACCTTTCCGGGCACCGGAGTGGGCCTACAGTTTCCCCACAGATAAAGACCTGGATCGCAGCCACGGCGCTCCCGAATACGGTTATTGGTGGATAGAGTGGGGAGGGATGCTTGACACCATTGCCGATGACGACCGGATTCGCGAAGAGCTGTTGAAAATCCTTTTCGGAGTGTGGGACCACCTTAAGAATCACGGAGACCACGGCGCTCAGAACTGGGCGCTGGATTGGTTCGGCATGCTGCCTGCCAGGCGCGAAAGCCGCAGGCTGATGGGCGCCTACGTCCTTTGTCAGGATGACCTGAAACAGGGCCGGATATTTGAGGACGAAGTGGCCTACGGCGGCTGGCCCATAGATCACCACTTCCACCAGGGATTTGACTTCCGGGGCCCGGATTTCTGGTACAGCCACCGCCTGGACAGCGTATATTCAATCCCTTTGCGCTCGCTGCATTCGGGCGTTTTCGGCAATCTTTTCTTTGGCGGCAGGGCGCTTAGCGCTACACACGTGGCCCTGGGTTCAACCAGGGTGATGGCCACCTGTGCAGTGATCGGCCAGGGTGCAGGCACGGCGGCTGCCTACTGCGCGCGCCACGGAGTCGCTCCAGGGCAGCTTTCGGCCCAGGACATGGAGCGAATCAAGCAAACCCTGCTGCGGGATGATGCCTTCCTGCCCGGCACCCCGAACCGTGACCCGCAGGACAAAGCACGCGGGGCAAAGCCAAGCGCAGGAAGCTATCAACCGGGTCATGAACCCGGGAAAGTAATCGACGGGGTTGCGCGTACGGTGGGAGAGGACTCGCACCAGTGGCGCTCGATGTCGCTGAACCCTGAGGATGCCTGGCTGGAGTTGGACCTTGGCGGCCAGGTGAAGCTTAACGAGGTGCACTTGTGCTTGGACACAGGGCTCAGCCGCAGCCTGACCCTGACTCACGAGAACAGCTTCAATGCCACCATGTTAGAGGGGGCTCAACCAGAGACGGCCAGTGACTACAGAATCGAGCTTTTTAGCGATGGTAGCTGGCAAACGGTGGCGCAGGTTGAGGGAAACTACCAGCGCAGGCGCGTGCATCAGACCGGCGGAGTGGCAGCAAGCAAGGTGCGCCTGCGAGTGGACGCTGCCAACGGCGCTGAAGAGGCGAGGGTCTTCGAGATCAGGTGCTATTAACCCGCAGCCCGGCTAAAGATACCAGCATAAAAGGCATTTACTGCTGCTATCCGTCTTTCCGCTTTTTCTGTGAATCAAAACAACCGCCCAGTAGTGCGGATTTCCAGCCTGTCGCCCTGCTACAGCATGCCGTTGAACCGACTGCCCGGGCGTTCAACCTTCTCATCGCTGTTGATGATCAGGTTTTCTCCCCGCAGGCCTGGGCCACCTGCTTCCATGCCAACCGGAGACAAGGCCCTGCACTCGCTGATTACCGTCACTTCTCGCGGTTCCAGGAAACAGACTAAGATTATGAAAAAAACCACAATGGTGCCGAGGGTACGGTACCCAAATAAATTTACTTTAAAACACACACTGTTTTACTTTCTTTTCCTTAAAAACTAAGAAATGTGATGAGGATAGTGTTGGGGATAAAGATAAATCTAAACAAACAAGGGCTTGCTGTTCCCAGCAAACCCTTATCATATAATGGCGGGCCATACGAGACGATTTTAAAACTTGTTTCGAAAATCTGGTGCAGGAAATGGAACGGCAGATAGAAGGCTTTCTATCAAGCAGAACGAATCCAGCTCTTTAATGCACGGATATTTAGTGACTTCGCAACTGGAGTCAGGTCATTAATTCACAACTTGATTATAATCCCAGTCCATATTTCGGCATATAGCCTTCACATGGTCATCCCATGTCGGTTCATCCAATGAGAGATCCGGAGTGAAGCAATCCACTGCAAAATACCGCAACGGATTTTCGCCCTCGGCTTTGATTGTGTGAAAAGTCGATGGGGGAACACGAACCATATCGCCAGGCTTGACCGGATAATTTTGCTTCTCTTTGCCGATAGTCAGTGTTCCCTTACCCTCAAGCACATAAAAAATTTGTTCGGTGTCGTCATGCTTATGCAGCGGAGGAGCCTGACCGGGCTCCAAAACAACAATAAACACCTCCGAGGTGGTTGCCTCGGCACGGTCCATTACCAGGTCGTTGATATGGGTGGGAAACTTGTAGCGCTTGGTGTTTGAAGTATCAAAGACGTATTTCATATGAATTTTCTCCATTTTAAAACCCTTGAACTTGAATCGATCAGCCCAACAACCTGGAGAAACTGTCAATTAATCCGACAATTCCCATGTAAGCGGCTGAAAGGGAAAAAATCAAGGTTGCAAATATACCAAGATTCAACCACAGGCCAGCCCTGTAATCGCCCATTAGTTTTTTGTTGTTGATAAGCACCAGAATGGCCAGCGAGACGATCGGCATCATCGTGGTTTGAAAGGCGGTAACACCAATCATAATCCATACTGGTCTTAAACCGAGGATCGGCACTGTAAGTCCTGTCAAAAGACCGAGTCCCGCCAGAATACGGAACATGTGACTTCTGGTATTCAGCCTGGAGCCATGATAATCACAGATGAGCCAGGGTAAAACCGGAGCCTGCGGAAATATAGAACTCACTCCCGCGCCAATGATACCGATCATAAAAACGCTAATTGCAAACCGGCCGGCGAGCGGCTCCAGGGTCTTGACCATATCTACTGCACGCTCGACTGGAATCCCCATCCGGTAGAGGGTGCCGGCAGCGCAGGCCATAATCGCTCCGGAGAGCAGGAGCATCAGCAATACACTCACCAGTGCATCTATATTTTTATGACGGAGGTCCTTTAAGACCCAGCCTTTTTCGGCTACCAGCAAACTGCGCATCACAAAAAGGAGGGCTCCACAGGTAGTGGCTGCCATGGCAGACATAATCAGAAAGGAGTTCTCCTCATCGGGAACACCGGGGAGCAAACCGGAAATCAGCTCCTCAGGCTTGGGTACAACCAAGAACATGCTGAGGAAAAAACTCACTCCCATGATAATAACAAGTGTGGAGAGGAATTTTTCGAATCGCGAGTACTTTCCGAACCACATCAGGAAATAGCAGCCGATAATTATTATCGTGGCTGAAAAAACCACGTTAAGTCCGTTTCCGCCGAAAACCAATTTTGTCCACTCCCTGATCAAATCCACCACAATACCCATCACCCCGGCGAGCCCTGCAAATGCTCCCAGAGACAACGCAAAAATGGAATAGATAGCAAGATATTTTCCAAAAGGTAAATGCTTTCTGAATGCGGCCATGGCTGTTTCCCCGGTGACCACTGTAAATCTGCCGTAGGCCACGAGCATTACGTAGGTGAACACGCAGGACAGGATCAGCAGCCAGAACAGGCTCATACCATAACGGCTGCCAGCCGAGGCCATGGTCGTTACGCTGCCTGTACCGATATTGTAGCCGATAAGGAATAAACCCGGCCCTACCGCGCTGAGCAGCAAACCTATTTTCCTTATGATTTTTTTTAACAGTTGATACAAAAATTTTTCCTACTCGTTTTCGGGGGGCAGGTCACTATAAGCTGACATTTTAGCGGGCATCAACCACTTATAATATCCAGCAGCATCTGGAGCACATCGGCAACCGTCAACCGCCCATCGCCGTTGTAGTCGGCGCGAAGGTCTTTAGAGCTGGCCAGACGCATTTTCAGCATCTGATACACATCGCCTAGACCACGCTTGCCGTCCCCATCGAAATCGAACCCGGTCTGCGTGGCAATTGGCCCGATATAGCGAGTTGCAGCAACGAAGTTGTCGAACTGAACCCGGGCTACGTTGCTGTTATACAGGATAGTCGTGTCCTCAGGCATCCAGTTTTGCTCAAATACGGAGGCCAGGTAATACTGGAGCCTGAAGATGTTTATTTTCAACTGGTCTGTCTTGCTCCAGAGGAATCCTTCGAAAGGTTGCGGGTTGGTGTTGTAAATCCCACTCGTACGGAACGTACTCCGGAACCATGTACCTGTGTGGGAGCCTGGCGCCCACCTGTCCACCAGTTTCCCATCAATCCAGAAAGCCTGCTCACCATCGCGCTTATCCGGCGCGCTGTTAAGTTTAATCATGAACTCCACACACTGCCACTCGCCGCGTCTTGCCTGCTCAGGCTTCTCCGGCCCGAACTCGTTACCATAAAATGGGTTAGGATCTCCAGCACTCTCGCCCTCGGGAGTTTGCCAACTGCGCATTTCACACCAGTAGGTATAAAAACTCCACTGCCCCGGGGGGGTTGCATTGCTACGGAGAAGATCGATGGCACTTCCGAACCGGTCATAGCCGGTGGGACGGATACCGGCCATACCCACCGGGTGTGGCGGAGGGTTTACTTTTCCGCTCATGCTCACAAAGTGATGCACGTACGGGGCATCCTCGGCGAACTTGCAATAAAATCTGGCGTAGAGTTGATCGTAACCACGGTCGAGGAGTTTCCAGAGGTCGCCGCCAGTGTTCCGGTCTTTTGTGCCGGTCATCATCAGGCTGCGCTGACCAGGGCTGCCGGGTGCGTTCTCGCTGATGAAACTCATCACCTCGCTGTCCTTGTTGTTGACATGAGTCCAGCGTTGGCCCAGATCACTGATACTACCGGTTTCAAAATCATCAAAAAATACGACCGAGGAGTCCTGATCAATACCAACGTCACCAGGGTAGAGCCAGGCCAGACAAGGGTTGGCGGCACGCTCAGCAGATAATTTTGTCTCACAATTCAGCAAATCGGATTCCGCTTGCTGATAAGCCCTTCCCAGAATCACAGGACAAAGGATCCAGGTGGCGGTGATTACCAGGAAAGTTGAGTGTATAGCTTTAACTGACATTCCCCATATCACAATTGAGATTGTTAAAGAGGGCCTTCTTTTTCGATTCTGATCTGAGCGAAAACTTTCATCATTTTCTGACCTGCGCCTAAAACTGTACAACTAATAATAAGAGAAATCAAGTGTCTGAGTTTGCTAATGCTAATCGCCCCACATTGAGAATCAGACCAGTAACGCGCCCCACTTAAAGATCAAACTTTTGCCATAGCTCGATATAGCCAAAACGGAGATCGCATGGTACAGCGCGGATATGAGCTTGATAGCGGATGTTTAAGCGGAGAGAGTCAGGCTAATGCAGCAGATTCAGCTATATCCACTAGCTATTGTAAACAACGTTTAAAGAAAGGGCGGGCCATACGAGACGATATTAAAACTTCTGTAGAAAATTTGAAGCAGGAAATAGGTGGACAAATGGATGGTATTTTAGCGGCTGAACAAATTTTTTTCCTTCATAATCTCTGGACTAGTTTTCGTGGGGGCAGATCACGCGCTGACCGAATCTTCTATGGAGTGACCAAAAATCCCAACCAAAACTGGTACTATAAGTTTTTTAATAAACTTATACATTTTTCTTGACAATGCCGAAAATTATAAATAATGTTGCAATAAGCAAGCTTATACTCCGTCAATAAAGTTCGGTGTTGAGTTGTGGTTTAACATTAGCTGGCCCCCATGAATACGTTTTTAAAATATGCAATATTAAACGTTACGTTCCTGGGCCTGACTGTATGTGCCTGCACCGTGCCGCGTGACCTGGTTGCGCCATCGTGGCAGGTTGAAGTGAACGAAATCCCTCTGTTCAAAGCAGACACGGTTTTTGTAGGACAGGAATTCCTCGCAGCAAATATCAATTCCAATCAGCACGACATCCTTCAAGCCACGTTTTCCCGGCAGGTCTCCGTAACAATCGGAAACCATCTCAAACTCGATCCAGCCAGCTCTCAATTGTTCGGCCAGGTCGGAACGCTGAACGGAAACGAACCGCTCGCCATAACCGGCGAATTGCCGTTCAATACTGCCGGTGTGCTGATACAGGATGCTCAAATTTTCAGCGGCAGGACATTTCTCACCTTCACGAACAATATACCCAGAGATCTTGTTGTATATTACACTTTGACCAATGTGTCGGTAAACGACCTGGCAATCTCAGATTCAGCAGCAGTCTCCAGCTTTGGTGTCCGCCAGGTTTCTGTCGATCTGGGCGGTGCAAGGATCGAGGTGAACGGGAGCGGGATTAATCTGGCCCTGGAAGTGCATATCCAGCCGGGCGAGGAAACGGTTCATTCAGTTCACCACTTGGTTGCCGACGTGGAGACGGAGACCATCTACCTGGAAAACGCCACCGGGACATT
>Ga0272442_10002571_pt1 | contig 26213 bp, 22 predicted proteins | sample SSMForm2O_FD_200262 | JGI IMG/M metagenome (GOLD analysis project Ga0272442, IMG submission 200262) | Marine sediment archaeal communities from Little Sippewissett salt marsh, Falmouth, MA, United States - SSM-Form-2O | ecosystem: Environmental > Aquatic > Marine > Wetlands > Sediment ... | reverse complement strand
ATCTGATCCAATTCTTCATTGTAATCAACTGAATCAGTATGTAACCAATCAATAGGTCCATCGGAGTCTCCCTGTAGATTTATATTAATTAGTTCAGGATGGTCTGCTACAACACCATAATTATCTTTCGTTGGATCATGGTCCTGAATCAAGTGATCCCACACATGCCACTCCCAGACGATCTCTCCTCTAAAAAACCCAGTTTGTTCAACTTCGATTATATGATCTGGCCAAATGCCATTTTCCTCTATTGTATTGGGATTACGACCAGCGGCAATAGCTTCATCACGTGTTTTCTTTTCCCAAGCGATCATCAAGACATTTCCATTGGGCAAAGGTTCAATATCATGATGGAGGTAATGTGCCTTATTTGAATATTTAAAATTCCATAGAGGTAATCCTTTCCAACTAAACTTTTCAACACGCCCGGTACTTCCGCCTGCAAAGCCAAAATTATAATTAAGAATCCAATCGGCACGAAGAAGATTACCATTTTCTAATAGATGTACAGGTAAGACTGCATAAAAAAGGCTATTCCATTTATGAAGAACTTCTCCTGTGTTATTAATCAAATACGTTTCTCTACTTAGCCAAGGGGAAAACAAAATAGTGCCATTAAAAGGTTCATCTTGTTGTGTATTTTTAATTAATATCAATCCATATTCATCAGCTTCTGGTTCAGCAGCATTTATGCTGACTATAGAAGTAATTAACAACAAACCTATTACTGTGATTGTTACAATTATCTTCTTCATTTTTCTGACCACAATCCTTTTAACTATTATATTGCCATAGAGAGCTTATTAATATTATGTTATCATTGTAACATCGATCAGGAGAAATGTTTTTTATTCAACAATATATAAATATTGTTTGATATCTCTTACCTAACTCAAATCAATTTATAAACCAATAGTTGTTTTGAGATCATAGCTTGATGGGAGTTTTTAAAATATTGTACAGCCCAATAAATATTTTAAAAAAATATTATTAATCCATATCGCCTAAGCGCGATGATACTAGTTTTATCGAAACATTATTATCATATCTAGAGTTTTATCTTTGTTGTATGGAACCAATGAGCCTAGAAAATATTATTAGTTGGTTGAATGGTGGATTTTTCTCATTGGAACGATTCATAGAAAAACGGGAAAAATTAATTTTTGTATTGATATTTTTATTGGGATTTTATTTAAGATTTCTCCCCCTTATTAAAACGGGGCTACCTACGGATTTGCCTTTTAACGGTGGTGGACTTTATTATCATTTCTCTGAGACTATTCTCGAAAATAATTTTGCATATCCTATGACGGTTCCATATTATACTGCTGAAGGTATACCATTTGCATATTCGCCCTTACTTTTTTATCTCAATGCATTAATAGCAAAGTTCACTCCTTTATCCACTTTTATTCTTCACGTCTATTTACCAACTTTTATAAGTGTAGCCACTGTTATTGCATTTTACTTCTTAGCAAGGTTAGTATTTCAAGATAGGAAACTTATTTTATTTAGTACTCTTGTATATTCTATAATACCTGTTGCTTTTTTAGAACTTATTCCTGGAGAAGGATTATGTGAAAGCTTTGGGGCATTCATGTTTATTATCGGACTGATATTTATGTACAAAATGTTTTCTACCAACAGTAGGAAATACATAATTATTACTGGTGTTCTTTTTGGTCTTACAGTATTAGGAAGTCCAGGAGGGGGATTTGCTTTTTTAATAGCTTTGTTAGTGTTTTCGTTTTTGAAGGGTGCATGGATATTTGATATAAAGAAATTCATATATGTTGCTTTAATTGGAGCAGCTATTAGTTCTCCCTGGTGGCTAATAGTAATCAATAATCATGGTATTGGTGTCCTTATAAATGGTTTTATGTCTAAACAGTCAAGCAGCATTCTTGGATTTATATTAAAAATTATAAATTTTGATGTATTTGTAGGAGTATTTTGGGCTGCACTTTGTCTATTTGGCATTTTTTATTGTTTAGCTAGAAGAAACTTTTTGTTGCCAATTTTATTTCTTTGTTTCTTATTTCTTGGAGAAACTGGCTATATCGTTCCAATTATTGCAGTCATACTCGTTACTTTTGGATTATTTAAAGTTGTAATTCCGGGTTTTAAAAAACAAATTTCTGAAGCGAATGATGTGCATCGATTGCTCACAGCCTCAATATTAATCATAATACTTTTACATGGAATTGTAGTAGCTTTTAGTTGTTCCTCTGCTTTAGCTCCAGCAATTTCTGAAGAAAAAGAGGGCATGGAAGCAATGAAATGGATTAAACAAAATACAGAGGGAAATATTACATTTTTTGTTATACACTATGACCATGGCCCTGTGAGAGAGTGGTGGCTGAGGGATTGGTTTCCTGCTATAACACATAGAACAACATTAAATGCTGGTTTTGGATGTGAATGGACCGAATATCGAGCGCAGATCGTAAATATGCATATCGATCTCTTAAAAGCCACTGAGATAAATGATCTTATAAAAGTATGTGATGAATATGATGTTCAATTTACACATATTTTTATTAGTAAAAGTCAAGCAAGAGCCTGTCTTACAAATAGATTGAGGGAATCAGAGAACTTTAAAATGCTATTTGAGAATACAGGTGCAATAGTATTTGCTAAAAAATAATAAATACATTTTTGAAAAGGCGAAATATGAAAATAGGTATATTGGGCGGTGGATTAGCAGGGCTAACCCTAGGAAATAATCTAAAAAAAGATTTTAAAATATTCGAAAAAAATAATGAATGCGGAGGGCTGTGCAGGACTTTACAAAAAAAAGGATTTACTTTTGATCGTGGCGGCTCTCACATAATCTTTTCTCGTAATAAAGAAATCCTAAACTATATGACTCGATTAATTGGGGAAAATAAAAATAAAATAAAAAGGAACACAAAAATTCTATTTAAGAAAAACTATGTGAAATATCCGTTTGAGAATGGGTTACATGATCTTCCGAAAAGGGATAATTTTGAATGTCTTTATTACTTTATACAAAATTTTATCAAAAAAGAGAGAGGAGAAATTGCTCCTCCAATTAATTTCAAGGAATGGATGTATTACACTTTTGGAGAGGGGATAACAGAGAAATACCTGTTGCCCTACAATGAAAAAATTTGGAACTATCCTGCAGATAAGATGAATGTTGATTGGGTAAAGGGACGAGTTCCATCTCCACCTATTGGAGATATTGTTAAATCTTCTCTGGGAATAAAAACAGAGGGATATGCCCATCAATTGTATTTTTACTATCCAAAAAAAGAAGGGATTCATTCGTTGATAAAATCATTGGAAAAACCGATAAAGGATAAAATAAAGACTGATATAGAATTAGAGAAAATTGAAAAATATGACGGAAAATGGCGGATTGAGTATAATAATGGAAAATCAGAATTATTTGATAGAATAGTGTCTACTATTCCTTTGCAAGAAATTTTGAAATTAATTGAGAATGTGCCAAAAAAAGTAGAGAACGCAATTAATGATTTGATATGTAATTCCCTAATTACTATAATGGTCGGTATCAATAAACCCGAGTTGAACAACATTTCTTGGCTTTACATTCCTGGTAGAGAAGATGGTAGGTTTAATCGGGTAAGTTTTCCATTTAATTTTAGTAGTGAGGTTGTCCCGAAAGGTAAATCTTCATTATTGGCAGAAATAACCTGTAATTATAATGATGATGTTTGGAGTATGGATAATCAAAAACTGATTGGGAAAACAATAAATGATTTAGATAAATTGGAAATAATTGATAAAAATGATGTATGTTTTTCTGAAATTGTCCGTTCGAAATATGCATATATAATTTTTGATCATAATTATCAAAAAAATATCCAAATTGCTTATGATTATTTTGAAAAATTAGGTATTAAATTATGTGGTAGATTTTCGGAATTTAAATATCTGAATATGGATGCTACAATTGAAAGTGCCTTGAACGCGGCAAGGATATATAAAGAGGTTGAATAAAATAATGACAATGAAAAAAGAAAAATCTGTTTCTGTAGTATTACCTGTTTATAATGAAGCGGAGATAATTGAGGAGGTCATAAGAGGATATTATAATGAAATAATTAGGAAATATCCCAATAGCGAGTTCATCATCGCAGAAGATGGGAGCGATGATGGCACTAAGAAAATTCTTACTGAACTCTCAAAAGAGATCCCTATGCGGCTGGTAATGGGCCCTGAGCGTAAAGGATATCTCCATGGTGTTAGAGATGCATTACTATTGGCAAAGAATGAAATTGTATTTTTTAGTGATTCTGATGGTCAGCATGACCCTAGAGATTTTTGGAAACTTCTTAAAAAAATAGAGAATCATGATTTAGTTTGTGGTATGCGAGTGAAGAGACATGACCCATTATCTCGCAAGATTTTGACAAGATTTTATAATAGACTGATTTGGTTTTATTTTGGAATATATATGATGGATACAAATTGCGGTTTTAAGATGATGCGGAAAAATGTAGTGGATGAAGTCGTTAAACATATAAAACATATTAAATTTGGTTTTTCAACCGAGCTAATAATAAGAACATATATAACTGGCTACAAAATCTCCGCTGTACCGATTAGCCATATTAAAAGAGAACATGGCGTTGCTACACAATTTACTTTTGGTAGAATCCCTGGGGTAATGCATAGACAAATAAGCGGGTTGCGAGCTCTGAAGAAAGAATTGAAGCCCATGATTAAGTCGAAGAAAAAAACCTACAAAATAGATATAAACAAAATATAGAAAAACACTCTACAGGGTTTAATTTGGAGAATTCATGAATAATAGGAAAAATTCAAGCAATAATGAAACAAACAAAGGAGAATATTATTCCACAAAATTTCACAAACATCTTAAAAGAGTCGTTCTACTCGTCTTCAGCATACTTTTAGTTATGGGAATGATATACTACATCGGATTCGATAAGTTTGTTGACAATTTGACAAAATTAAAGATTGAATATCTACTGATTATAATTATTATTTACTCGGGGGCGTGGCTTCTTAGAGCCGCTAGACTCTATTTTTATATAAAAAAATTATCTGGTAAAATTTCGTTTAAGGATGCATTTCAAATCAATATAGGTTCAAACGCACTAAACCTAATACTGCCTGTAAGACTTGGCGATATCTCTGGAACGATTGCTTTAAGAAAATATATTCCCTTTTCGAAAAGCGTTGCATCCGTTCTCCATACAAGAATCTTGGATTTCATGGCACTGCTAATTTTCGCTACTTTTGTTTTAATATTTATCAAAGTGCCATCGTGGGCACTCGGAGCATTTGTATTTTCTCTACTTATAATTGGGGGTGTTATTGGGTTTGTAATGATTTCAAATAGGACGATGTTAATTGAAAATCTCACATCAAGATTTGCAAATAAATTCATAAAAAGAGTAGAAAAATCTGGACGGATTTACATTAACGTCACTGATTTTATAAAAGGATTTGCAAAAAACTATGAAAAATTTTTGTCTATTAAATTAATTTTGTTAGGGGTTATTATATCATTAGGGATATGGTCTGCTGATTCTATTATCTGTTATTTAATTGCATTAGGTATCGGTTATCAAATTGAAATCCAATTTGTGATAATGGCTATTGTCTTTGCAAACTTTGTAAAAGCCGCGCCAACAACCCCTGGAGATATTGGTGTATTTGAGGTGGCGCTCACAATATTATTAATTTTTAATAATGTTTCACCAGATATTGCAGTAACAATTGCGGTGGTCCATCATTTAATACTTAACTTATTTACTCTAATCGTGGGAATACCAGGGATATTTAAAATTGCTAGTTGCATGGTTGATTTTGATTCTTCCAGTTGATTCATAGCCAGCATCACAGAAAATCTACTTAGAGGGTTGGATGGTTGTGAATAACAGTAAGATAAGGGTTTTTCTATAATTACCAATTAAGAATTTCTTTACACCCAACAAAACACTTTTAACATTAGCCTTATTCAAATGTCATGATATTCACGATACCATTCTATAAATCTCTTTATCCCCTTTTCAACGTTTGTAGTTGGATTAAAATTTAGCATCTTTTTAGCTTTACTGATATCTGCATAGGTTACGACAAGGTCACCAGGTTGCAGAGGCAAGAGATTCTTTTCTGCCTTGATGCCCAGCTCTTTTTCTATGCACTCGATAAAATATTCGAGTTCTACAGTTTTAGAATCTCCAAGGTTAAAAATCTCAAAACCAAAATCCTTATCGATAGCGGCTAAGACTCCTTGTACGATATCATCAATATATGTAAAATCACGCTGCATCTTTCCATAGTTATAAACATCTATAGGTTTTCCTTTCACTATTCTGTCAGCGAACTTGTAATAGGCCATGTCTGGTCTGCCCAATGGTCCATATACTGTAAAAAATCTGAGCCCAGTACATGGAAGAGAGAAAAGATGATTATAAGCATGGGCAATTACCTCATCAGCTATTTTTGTAGCTCCATATAATGATAATGGTTTGTCTAGTTTCTCATCTTCTCTGAAAGGTATGTTTTTCGTACCACCATATACTGAAGAGGAAGAGGCATAGGTGAAGTTCTTCACGTTGAATCGTTTAGAACATTCGATTATGTTAACGAAGCCGTCTAAATTCGAGTGTTGATAAACAAATGGCTGTTTTAATGAATATCTAACGCCAGCTTGTGCTGCAAGATGACATACCTTGTCGAATTCTTCTGTTTTGAATATCTTCTCAAGGAGTTCTTTATTACATATATCACCAGAATACTCTTGGTAATTTTCAAATTTTTTTAACAGAGCGTTTCTATCTTTTTTTAATTGTGGAGAGTAATAATCATTATAGTTATCTATGCCTACAACCTCATCGCCTCTTTCAAGGAGTGTCTTGGCTGTGTGATATCCAATAAAGCCTGCTGATCCAGTTACAAAAATTTTCATTTTAATTTCCTCTTTTTATTATGATGGAAACTGTAACCAGCATCAGGATAAACTATGATAATATAATTTTTCCGGAAGTTGTCAGAAAATAAATTTGATCACTTTCGCTTTATCAAATGAAGCACGTTAAAATGAATAATAAGTTTTATGCCGATAATTATAGCTATAAAAATTATTGCAAACAAGGTTATGTAGAAACCCATCATTAATGATGAAGGAGCATATGAGAATTTAACTACATGCAATCCTGCATCTAAAGAAATTGCTCGTAAAGCATGATATGCTGGATAAATTTCCTGTTGCTTTCCATCAACACATACGTTCCATTCTGGGTAAAAAACTTCACTTAAAACCAAGAAACCGGGTTGTGTTAGGTTTGTTTTTAAGATAATTTCATTTGGAGAATATTTTGTAATTTCCACTGATTCGAACCCAGTACCATTATGTGTTGTGGTATCAATGTTTTTATCTGTAAGGAGGGGGCCAATTGGGTTAAAACTGTCGGTTTTTAATGTTTGTAGGATTTCCGCTTCAGAAGATACTGTAACATTACAAATGACAAATGCTCTTGGTAAAACCTGTTCATTTTCATAGATGTATGTATCATTGTTATCAAAAACTAATTTGAATCCGCTATTGTTGAGTTGCGTTGATGTAAGAATATATTTGACATTTAATAAATTGAGTATAGGATGATGTTGATTATTTGATAAATTATGAATGGAGGTAAAAACTTGAACATAGTTTGCTAACATGAGTGGATCATATCCATTTATACTATTAATTCCATATATTATCTGAAAATTATCAAGGATGTTTTCATCTACATCATAATATCTAAATCCTTTAGAATTGTCTTTTAGAAAAACTATATAATCTGGTTCGCTGTAAATTTCTTGTGAATTTTTTGTGATGATAAAGCTATTATTGTAGAACCAAAGATTCGATAGAATAAACAATATCACAGCGATTTTAAAGATATCTTCTGGTTTTATTTTGAGATTTTTAAGTTTAAGAGGGTTTATCCTCTTTATTCTAAAAGTAAGTATAATTATACTACCTATAATTAATGCCAAGAAGATAAGTAAATCTTTTAGGATAGATACATAAACCATATCAATTTTTTGAAGAGTTTCTATAGATAAGATAGAGGGATCTGAAACTTGATAGCTTTGTAATATAATATTTTTAACAAAATGTATGATTTGATCTCTTGCAATATATATTGTAACAATGATGAAAACTAATAAGATACTTATTCCGATCAAGATTTTAATGAATTTCCAGAGTTTTTCTTTCTCTTGTACTGATAGATTTCCCCTTAAAAAACTAAATCCAAATCCTGCTAAGATGGAGGCTGAAAACGTAAATAAGAATAAAAATTTTGCAGGAACACGAAACATATCAAATCCTGGAACAAACTTCCATAAAATCCAAAAAAGGGGTGTATTTCTTCCCATTGCTAGTAGTAATGAAAGAATTGCTAAACCAGTAAAAAATAGTACATATTTATTTTTTCTTTTGAAATAAATCGCAAATGATATTAAAATTAAGGTTAAAATCCCAACATATAAACTTAGTTCCCAATAGTTCCAAACATTCAAATAGGATTCTTCGACTGGATTTCCATAGAAATTGGGCATTATAGTGGTTATTAGGTTATGTGGCGGAAAGGAATATGAAGTGGCAAACTCATAACTTGCCCCACCTGCTCGTGTAACATGCTGAGAAAGTTCAAAAGAAGGAATGAGTTGTATTGCTGCCAATGATATTCCAACCCCTAAAGCCAATGCTAAAATGAGTAATAATTTAGATACTCTTTTGTAATCTTTACTCTCTTTTACAAATAAGAATGAACGAAATAAAAAGTATAATCCCAACACTATGAGGGAATAAAAAGAAATCTGTGCATGCCCTGCTAAGAATTGAAGACCTATTGGGATTCCGATCAGCAGCCCATGAAACAAACTTTTCTTCCTCAACGCCATCTCGAAAAGGAGGAGAGTCAATGGAAGCCAACAAACAGATGTTATTATTGAATAATGTCCTGCATAAGTATGTGCAATTAAGAACCCGCTGTACATAAATATAATACTTGAAAGAAAAGCACAGAATCGATCCAGTTTAATATATCTGAGGAAAAGATACATGAATAAACCAGCGAGAAAAATATGGAAGAAAAAACTATATCCAAAAGCTAGGGCGTTTGGAAAAATAGCAAATACGGCAGCATTAGGCGGATAAAAAATAGCAGTTTGCATATTTGCTACAAACGGTGCTCCACTAAATGCATTGGGAATCCATAGAGGTAGTTGACCTTCTGCAAGCATGCTTTCAGCGAAAAAACGCCAAGGGTAAAATTGACGGGAGGTATCACGAAAATAAACCATTTGATCTGGATTTAGCAGGATTTTCCAGAAAAAAATGCATGCCAGTAAAAACAAAATACCGATAAGTATTAAATCTGTCTTCCATGGTTTTATTGATATTGCCAAATCCCTCCTACAGATCTCATAGTATATTCTTGAATCACTTAACTTGAGGTATAGATATAGTCAATTCACTCCGCGACATCAAGCCGGATAACTCTCCTCATTTTTGTTAGATATTTACGACTCGTTAATTATATTTTTGCATAACCCCGAAGAAGATATCCAGGGTTTGACGATTATTAAAAATGCCATCATGGATAGTATATATGGGTGAGTGATGTTGGCCATCTAATCTAGTATTCCAATGTCGTAAATCTATGAGTTTTTTATTGGGGGGACATAGTTCGTAGTTATTTTGTTTTTTTATGTCCTTTTAATCTTAGTTTTAACAAGCCTATAAACATATCGGGAATAAATTTGAAATTGAAGGTGGTTTCTTCCTTATGCTCCCAGACAATTGGGATTTCTTTCAACTTATAATTTTCCTTTTTAGCTCGCCATAATAACTCCACATCAATTTCAAACCCCCTAGTTTTTATAAATGGTAAGATTTTTTGTATTACCTCATTTTTAAAAACCTTAGCTCCACATTGAGTATCTTTTATGCCTAGTTTAAACCATATGTTAACAAGAATATTGAATCCTTTACTGACAAACTCTCGCATCTTAGACTGATGAACCGTGATTTTAGCACCCTCCATCTTTCTTGATCCTATTGCAACATCAATTCCTTTTTGAATCGCCTCAATTAATTTCTGATAGTCAGAAGGGGACGTGGCTCCATCAGCATCTGTGAATCCTACGATGTCGCCAGTAGCATGCGTAAACCCTTGTATGATTCCTCCGCCCTTGCCCAATCTATGCTCGAACTTCAACAATTTTATTCCATTATTGTTTTCTGAAATTTTTTTCACGATTATAGGGGTTTGGTCACGGCAGCCATCGCAGACAACAATTATTTCGTAATCATTATAATTATTTTTAAGAAATCGATCATACTCTAATAACGTATTTTTTATTCGTTTTTCTTCATTGTATGCTGGTATAATCAATGATATTTTCATTATATTCATCTCTACTCTTTAAGTTTGTAAATATAATAATACTCTATAGTTCCTACTGCTTGGTAGTGATCTACGATATAGTCATAAAAGATATATTTTGGCGGTGTATATCGCGAGGTTTGTTCTCCACTTTCAAGTGTATCAATTGCATCTTTAATCGCAACGATATACGTAACATTATTAGCCTCAAGATCCCGAATCACTTCGTTTATTGACTCTATAGAATAAATATCTCCAATTATTTTGGTATAGGGCGTTAAGTTCGAAAAGAAAAACAAATGGTTTTGGAATGGAAAAGTATATACTTTACCGTCATCAATATATAGCTCCACTTCTGCTGCTGATTGAATCTGATCATCAACAGTCCAATAGCTCATTGAAACCCTATTGTAAATGTTTAATGCTGATGAAATACCTACGATAATTAGAAAAGTGCTGACTATGACACATTTCAACTGAAGCGAATTATGCTTCTTTTTTAAATATTTATATAAATCGTAGAAGAGTAATGAGGCTAATAAAGTTGCAGGAGGGATAACAAAGAGGATTCGATGTGATCCACGTAAGAATGAGTTATAAGAGAAAACAAGTAACCATAGAGTCAAAAGAAAATATTTTGCATTCAGCATCTTTCCTCTTAAGAAATTATATCCAACAACTAGAATCATACTTAAGGATAACAGCCAAACGGGGAGATGAGAAAGGATATCTATTATGAATACATCCATTATTCCAGAAAGGGAGCTGCCAAAGGTAGAGGTGGAAGTAAATACAGTGTAGTAGAGCATTTCATATGCTGCACCCATAGCAAAAAAATATAGAAAAACGATGAACAAGGGTATGACAGTGCCTAAGGAAATGAATATAAGGTTTTTCACAGAGTTAACTATATAGTCTTTTGTCCTGTTTGTTTGGTATCTAAGGTTAAGAAGATAAACGAGGAGAAATGCACCAAAAAGAAAAATAGCAGTTTGTTTGAATATAATTCCAATTCCGAGAGCCAACCCTGTAATAAACTTAGCACGATATCCTTCTTTCAAAAAGAAAAACATTGACAATAGGGTAAAAAGGACCGCATATGGCTCTGTTAAATAACGATATCCCTGAAATTGAGGGATATAGACACCAATGAGGAATAATAAAGAAGCAATCATACCGATGTTTTTATCTGCGATTTTTTTGCCTAGACGGTAAACCAAGAAAGCGGAAACAATATGAACAAGATAGGTGAGAATCCTTACAGCAATGAAAGATTTTCCCACAATACTGAAAACAAGAGCTGAAAGATAAAAAACTCCAGGGGTCTTAATATTGGCAACGTCTTTGTACAATAGAGAACCGTCTTTAATGGAGTTTCCTATTACCAAAAATGTTGATTCATCGACATGTAATGATGCGGAGATGTAAGTGATAGGGACAATTATCCCAAATAGAATAAAGAGTAAAATGAAAAGAATTTGGCTACGTGATAAATGTTTTAGTTTTTCCATATTTATCATTTATCCTATTAAGGGAAAGTCAGATTAACAGAATTTTTTAAGAGTCCGTAATTCTTCGTTTGCATTATTATTTCATATTCATCAGCTATAAACTCTAAGAGTGTTAATTCTTGTGGGATGTAAAAGTCCGAAATATTAGTAGAAATATCTCCAACATGTTCTTTCTTAAAAACAATAATCAGAGAAGGTTGCTCTGCTATGACTTTTTCTTGAAAGCTGGTGAGTTCTCCTGCCCCTTGCATGTACAATATATCTGCTGGATATAGAATATATCTGTTGAAATTTTTAGCATGTGTTAGACATAATATTTCTGGAGTAGCGATAAACAGGAGTCGTTCGCCTGGATTACTATTAACATCGACTTGTGCTGCCATGCTCATTTGCTCATCAGAGGTTATATCTGGACGTTTTGTGGTGAAAAATAACATAGTAATAAGTCGTACAATACCAACATCTTCAATGATCAGTGGGATTGCCGGTATCAATCCTTCATTGTAGATGTTTTGATTGATTTGATCGCCACGCTCTTTTGCACTGATTTCATCGACAATGTTTTTTAGAACTGGTTGTGGTTCCCCAAGAATAGGAACGATGCCATACAGAGAGGATAGGATGATAATACTGGCAATAACGCCGGTTTTTATTTTATGACTTGGTCGTTTAGTTTTTCGTTGTATGAAACTCGCTATTTTTTTTCCAAGTGTCAATAAAAAGTATGCGGCAAAAAACGACACAAATGGCAATAGAGGTACTAGATCCCATAGACCTTGGAAATCATAAAGAGAGTAGAGCGCAAGAGGGATAAATGCAAGGTAAAAAAATAGGAGAGGGTGCTTGAAGTTTATCAGTGTTTTTCTCCACCCATAGGTAAAAAAGATAAATCCTAAAAGGGCTGCAATAAAAAACAGAATCTCTGTGCCATAATGATAGACTATCGAATAGATTAGAAGATTAGTCGCTGTATTGAACCCCCAATGCACAGTTTCTTTAAATACGACCGTAAAAAGTACTGTTTGGCTCATCAGTTCTTGCAATCCACCCATGACGAAAAAGAAGAGAGTAACGGCTACAATAGGAAGAGCTGCTCCAAGGGCAGAACGTAAGAATTGAGTTTTCCTTTGTTGTTTATCTGTAAGTGCGTAAAGTATAACGACAATAGGCAATATTGCACCTGGTTGCCATGTAAGTGCTGATAAACTGCCCAATATACCTGCAATAAACCATTTTTTTCTGACAAGTGCATATAGACAAACAATAGTAAAAAAGACCATTAGCATCTTTGGTCGACCTGAGAGTGCAGTCCATCCTAAACCTGTGAAGCTTAGTAAGATGATTGTTGAAAATATAGCATGTATACGATCATTTGAAAGACAGTATATAAAAAGATAGGTGAAAAACACCGTACCACCGCCGAATAGAAGCATAACTATCCTGATGGCAAATATGGGAGATAAACCAAGCAAATTGGTAAAAAAGGATAGGCTGATGGCAGAGGCAAAAAAGGTCATGGGTGGCTTTACATCAAATACAGCAACATAGGGCACATTACCAGCCAATAGTTCCTTTCCACCTGAGAGGTATATTCCCATATCGTTTGTTAAAGGAAATTCAAAAACGCCATATTGTAGCCATACAATAATACCAAAGATGCCCAGTCCTGATGCCAAAATAAGGTTTTTCTGTTTATCAGTAAATTGAGCCCAATAGTTTTTGAATGCTTCTAGAGTGTCGTGCGTCTGTTTTGGTATTTCTCTAAGTTTTTTTCTAATGTTTATTCCCATGTGAACCATTTATTTCCTAAGAAGTTCCATATCATGGCAACTCCAATGCCAATTATATTTGACAATAGATAGTATACTCCAACTATAGAAGTCAAAAACCATAGAATGGAGAGATTTAAAAGTATTCCACCTGATCTGACTAAGTGATCCTTATATAATGCTTTTATGATAGCCTTGGCTCCTTTTACTTGTCGATCTTTGAAAGTCAAACTCCTATTTAAGATGAAATTTGAGAGAAGTCCTAATTCAACAGCCATTGCTCCTGAGATGAGATAGTATACGCCTGATTCTGTTAAAATATAAAGTATAGCAATGTTGATAATGCCACCGATTCCACCAATTATACAAAATTTTATGAAACGATGTAACTCTTTTGTTCTCCAAGCAAGACTGAGTAAATGATTAAGGTAACTAAATATGTTTTTGAATCCTAGTTTGCTTTCTCCTCGTCTTCGATTTTCGAATACAAATGGTACTTCTGTTACTTTTTGGTAGTTTGCCATGACAAGGATTTCTAATAGTATCTTATATCCAACAGGTTTTAGTTGCACGTTTTCTAGAATATTTTTTTTGAAAGCAAAAAAACCTGATTCTACGTCTTTTATCTCTCTTATGTCTCTAAAGAGGGTCCCTGCAAGAAATTTAGCTCCTTTTGATACAAAAAGGCGCATACGACTCCATTCTCCAACGCCACCTCCTTCTACAAAACGACTTCCAACAGCTATATCGGCACCCTTTTTTATCGCTGCAATTAATTCAGGAACCTTCTCAGGGGGGTGTTGTAGGTCTGCATCGATTATAGCAAGTATGTCATTGTTTGATTCTTGTATACCTCTCATTACTGCAGTAGAGAGACCTTTTTCTTCTCTTTTAATTAGTATAATGGGATATCTTTTTGATAGTTCTTGTGAAACTTTCCATGTTTCATCTGGACTGTCATCATCGACGACAATAACCTCATAGTCGTATTTTTTTAAGGCTTCATCCAATCTTTCGATAAGCTCTGGTAGATTATTCCGCTCGTTGTAAGTAGGAACAATAACAGAGACTTTATCCTTCATTTCAATTTAACCCCATTTGCATGATGCAGTTCTTTTCCATCTGACGTATAGCCAATTCCTTGCTGTATTACAATTCATCTTCTCATATTACATCTTTTCTAAATTATCATGCAGATTTAAGGAAAATAAAACCACATTTATAACACGTTATATGGATCCATGCTTTACATGACAACATATTGCACTAAAAGCGAAATCTTTTTTGTGCTTTGTTGTATGTTAGGTATTAAATGAAAACAAAAAACAAGAGCCATGAATTCGATAATTTATTAAATGAACTTGACCAATATAGAGCAAAAGATTTTACCTTTTCCAGCGGACATATTCTAGGATCAATGTGTACACAGTCACATCCGCTTGCAAAAGAAGCATATGTAAAATTTCTGGACACAAATCTTGGAGATTCTGATCTGTTCCCTGGAACCAAAAAAATCGAAACGGAATTCATCTCATTTATCTTAGCTTTATTGCATGCACCAAGAAATGCTGCTGGGCAAATTGTTAGTGGAGGTACTGAAGGCAATATAACGGCGATGTGGATTGCAAGACAACTGACAGGAAAAAAAGAAATTATTATTTCAGAAAGCGCTCATTTTTCATTTAAAAAAATAGCATCATTGATGGACATGCATATCGTCCCAATCAAATTAACCAGTGATTATATCATGGATGTTAGAAATGTAAAAAATAAGATTAACAATAAAACTGCTGCTGTTGTTGGAATAGCAGGCTCTACTGAATTAGGAGCAATTGACCCGCTTCCTGAGTTGAGCGATATCTGTATTGACGAACAGGTGTTTTTCCACGTTGATGCTGCTTTTGGTGGGTTTGTCATTCCATTTCTAAAAGAGTTAGGGCATAAGGTCCCAGATTTTGATTTTCAATTAAAAGGTGTGAGTAGTGTTTCAATAGATTCTCACAAAATGGGGCATGCTGCCATTCCACTTGGTACTCTAATGGTCAGAGAAAAAACATGGTTGGATGAGATAAGTGTAAAATCCCATTGTGTCAGTGGGAAACGTCAGGCAGGTCTATTGGGAACAAGATCTGGTGGCCCCATTGCCGCTGCGTACGCAGTTACTAAATATCTTGGGATGAAAGGATACAAAGAATTGGTTGAAAGGTGTATGGATACCACTTACTATACTGAAGAACTTATACAAGAAATAGGATTAGATTTAGTAATAAAACCTACCATGAATGTCTTGGGTGTAAAAATAAAAAATCCTTTCAAATTATCAAAAGCATTAACAAAATATGGCTGGAAGATAAACGTAATGGACAGAATCTCCTGCATTCGCCTTGTATTAATGCCACATGTGTCAAAGGGAACAATAGATGAGTTTATTCCAGATTTAAAGAAAGCGTGTCTTGAGATTGGGGAGCTTTGATTACAAAACCTTTGGAAAAATAATGATAAAGTATTTCATATAATAATTTGATATAGATAAACGGTAGTTATGGCAGAAAAATTTGCACAACATACACATTGTCAGATATGCGGAAAAGCCATTCCAATCACTGAAACTCTTTGTTCAGAGGAATGTAAACAAAAATACAGAGGCATGCTCAAAAAGAGGAAAATTATGTTTTATGTCATGTATGGCTTGATGGGCATTTTTATTATTATGTTACTCTGGCAGCTATAATAATATAAGTAATAATGCAATTTATTGAAAGTTTCAAGTCTCAATTAAAAAAAGATAAGACTTAAATTCATGTTTTAGCTTTCTGTAGATTTGTATGGAAGAGATAAATCTTGTTATTCCTGTTATACCAGTAATTATTACTCTTGGAGCCATTATGATCTTAGGCTTTATCGGAAATTATATATTTAATCGTACACAGATCCCTAGTATAGTATGGCTACTACTTTTTGGATTATTTGTCGGATTAGTTTTTAATATGCAGGAACTACAAGTCTTGTTTCCTAGTTTACTAGAAGGAGTATCAAGTTTTTTTGGTGCAGTTGCAATTGTAATAATCTTGTTTGATGGCGGGATAAATACTGATCTACACCAGCTCTTTAAAGGTGCACCACGTGGGCTGTTATTGACAGTGAGTGGTTTTTGTTTGAGTCTAATTGCTACAATGTTGATAGTAGTGGGGCTTTCTGCAGCAGGGTTTCTACCCATTGGATTAAAAGAAAGTGCAATTGTTGGAATATTACTTGGAGCAGTTGTTGGTGGAACAAGCAGCCCAATAGTTATACCTCTAGCATGTAGATTGAAAAATTTACAGGAAAAAACAAAGATGGTTCTATCAATTGAAAGTATTCTAACAGACCCGCTGTGTATAGTAGTGTTTCTTGCTGGAGTCTATATGATAACTTCAGGAAGTGTTAACATTGGAGAGGGAATAAAAAGTTTGGTAAGCACTTTTTCAGTTGGTGCAGTTGTTGGATTGTTTTTAGGTTTTATATGGCTACCAATCATGGACAAAGTTCGAAAAGAACAATTCTCATATATTCTTACACTAGCAGTAGTATTTCTAATATATTCTCTAACCGAGTCCTGGTGGGGTGGAGCTGGAGCTTTATCTTGTCTTGCATTTGGACTTGTACTTGGCAACGGCAAAAAATTTCTGAAAATAGTAAAGTATTCTGGTAAAAGCTTTGAAATAGATAACGAAACGAAGCAATTTCACTCATTAACTTCATTTGTAATAAGAACATTCTTTTTTGTATATCTAGGAATGATGGTAAGTTTTCAGAAGGTTGAGTATATAATTGTTGGAATAATAGTTTTAATTGCCCTATTGTGTCTAAGGTTTCTAGCAATAAATCTATCAACATATAGGGGAAATTTTGAAAAAGATGATAAGCAGACCATGATGGTTATGTTTCCAAGAGGGCTTGCTGCTGCTATCCTGGCAATCAACTTTGGTCCAACCGTTATCGGTCAAGAAGGTTTGAATATTGGATCAGCGATGCAAGGATTTTTTAAAGATGTCGCATTTGTTGTCATTTTAGGAACTGCAATTATCTGTACCGTGGGCGTGTCAATCATTTCACACTATGAAAAGAAAAAACTAGGAACCACAAATGAAAAACAAACAGATTCTGAAAAGATTGATGAAATAATTGGAAAATAATTATGTTAAATTTATTCAGCAAGTTCTTCTTGTAAATCTATTACCATCTCAGTAAGCACATCTTCGAACGATTGATGGCGATACTCTTTAATGGCACCATTTGACAAGTGAGCTCTTGCAACAAAGTCTCTCCCGTCTTTAATGATCTCAATATGACAGACTGTCTCCATTATACCCCGGTCCAATCTTTATCCCGAATTCTTCAATTGTATTTATATTTTTTGTGGGTAAGATTAATCTGTTATTCAGTTATATGGTAGTTTGGGGGAAGATAGATTGAGCGGCATTAGAAAAGCTACAGCAGCTGGCCAATTCTACAATGGAGATAAATTTCATCTAGAACAGCAGATTGAAAAATGTTTTTTTGACGAGCGTGGACCAAAGTCTCTACCAAAGTTAACTGAAGGAAAAAAACCGTTAAAAGGATTAGTTGTTCCTCACGCAGGCTATATCTTTTCTGGGGCAATTGCTGCGCATTCTTATCATTATCTTGCATCAAACGGTTTTGCTGATACTTTCATAATTTTAGGTCCAAATCATACAGGGATGGGTTCTGGTGTGTCATTGATGAATGAAGGCAGTTGGGAAACGCCTTTGGGCAAGGTTCCCATAAATGAATCTCTTGCAAAACAACTGAAGAAAGGTATAATTGACAAAGATGAAACAGCACATCTTTATGAACACAGTATAGAAGTTCAACTACCATTTCTACAGTTTTGTGCAAAAGACAAACCATTTGATTTTATTCCTATCTGCATGGGTATGCAAGATGCTGAGACATCAGAAGAAATCGGAAAGATTTTGGCAGATATAATCAAGAATTTAAATGAACGTGTCATCATGATAGCAAGCACTGATTTCTCCCATGTTGGTTTCAATTACATGAGCATGCCCACTCCTGGAATGAGCGTTGATGATTATGCTAAGAAACAAGATAAACTTGCTATTGATCAAATTCTAAACATGAACTCAGAGGGATTGATCGATACAGTTCATAACAATAACATTACAATGTGCGGGTACGGTCCAGTCGCTGCCATGTTGACTACAGCAAAATTACTTGGTGCAAAACAGGTAGAATTGCTTAAATATGGGACCTCCTATGAGGTGCAACCAGGTAGTTCCTGTGTTGGCTATGGCGCATTATCTGTATACTAAGAGGAATAAGCATATGAAACGAAAAGCAGTCAAAGATATTCAACTTAAAAAAGGAATGAATGCAAACGAGATGATTAAAGAGCTCTATGAATCTGGAGGATTCTCTGCAAAGAAAGTTGCACAGGGCGTTGACATCATTGAAAACATGATCAAGGAGAAGGAGTGTGTGCGTTTCCTTTCGTTTCCAGCATGCATCTGTTCAACAGGCACACGTGGTGTTATCAAAGAATTGTTGAAAAGGAAGCTGTTTGATGCAGTGATTACAACAGCAGGCACATTAGATCACGATCTCTCAAGGATATGGGAAAACTACTACCACGGTTCATTTATGGCTGATGATAGAGAATTACATAAAGAAGGTGTGAATCGACTAGGGAACATCTTCATCCCAAACGAATGCTATGGCAAAATTCTTGAAGATAAAATGCAACCTATTTTAGGTGAGTTGTACGAAACAAAACAAAAATGGTCAACAAAAGAACTGATCTGGAAGTTTGGAGAACGACTTGAAAAAGAAAAGAATGGAAAGGATTCAATTACATATTGGGCATGGAAAAATAATATACCTGTTTTTGTTCCTGGAATTACAGACGGCGCTTTTGGATCGCAGATTTGGATGTACTATCAGGAACATAAAAATTTTACAATTGATTTGTTTAAGGATGAACAGGACCTTTCTGATATTGTCTTTGATGCAAAAAAGAGTGGGGCACTAATTATTGGTGGAGGCATTTCTAAACATCATACCATCTGGTGGAATCAGTTCAAAGGAGGGCTAGATCATGTTGTTTATATAACGACAGCAGTTGAGTATGATGGAAGTCTCAGTGGTGCTCAAACAAGAGAAGCCATATCATGGGGAAAAGTAAAAGAAAAAGCAAACAATGTAACTATTGAAGGGGACGCTACAGTTCTTTTGCCATTGATGATTGGTGCATTGTTTGAGAGATTATGATAGAAACTTGATCTTTTCGCTAATTCAACCGTGATGCATTTCTAAAGTTCATACAAACACGTTTTATTAAAAAATCATTGCCAAAAGAGCGCTCTCATTTTTGTTTTAATATTTGTTGGCAATTCTGGCAATTCTTTTCCTTCGTACAAATTAATCGCAGCTTGAACATAAGTATCCACCGTTTCATTGAAAAACCATCTACCATAATCTGCATCTGCTCTGGCTGGACTACCAACATACCCCTCTTTTAGCCCCAACTGTTTAAACTTCTTACCAAGAACACGAGGAGAATTAAGATCCCTATAAACATTCTGAAGTTTTGTATATGACTCATCAACTAAATATGGATACTGATATTTCATTAAAGAGGTCTCACGAAAACCCGCGTGAACTTCTTTACTTGTATCAAATCCTAATTTTGGCTCACGTTTTTCAACTTCATTATTGTAAAAATATGGCCCCCAAGGTTCACAAATCTTCATATCAAATTTGCGCATTGCCTTCTTCATTCCCTGATAGATTCCTCTGAGATGAGCAAGTGACATATGATAAGTACAGATAATCATATATTTGAATCCATGACGGGCAAGTGATGATGCAATACTATAAACAATATCTTTTACTACCCGCCCACTTACTGAAACACTTCCCGGAAAATCTGTGTTAAACTCACAGTATCCTAATGGTACGGCAGGCAGAAGTACACTATTGAGTTCAGGGTGCTGTTTGGTTAGAATTTTAATAGCTTCTATTGAACCATCTATTGCTGTCAATAGATCGGTTCCAACCGGGAGGTGTGGACCGTGTTCTTCCATTGGACTAATTGGTAGAAAGAAGATTGTTTTATCTCTGTCCAATTCATCTATCTGTTTCCAATTGAGTGTTGCAAATTTGATAATTTTGATATCTTGTTCTTTAGTTAATTTCTTTTTCACGTTGTTATCTCACATCCATCTTCATTAACCATTACAGTATGCTCAGTTTGTGTCACTATACCTTTACCAGAATCAATAAGCTGAGGGTAATGTTTTATGCATCTAGCAAATAAAAGTTTTTTCAATGATAAATCAGCATTTGGAAGTATATCGATACACCAGCGCTCTGCAAACGGCAGCGTATTAAATTTATTACGTAAAGTAGCAGCTAAAGAGCGTGATTTAGAATCTCTGATGATTCTGGATCCAATCGACGGATCGTATCGATAGATGTTGCTTCCTGCACCTGAAACAACATGTCCTGCACCGTCAGTGGCAAATGGCTCTATGGCCAACACATCGCCTACCTTTGGTCTTCCTATCTGATTTCCTGAAACGTTTGGGACAGAAAGTCCAGAATGAAGATTGTATTTCTCTAAACTATGTCCCGTCAGATTATCAATCGATCGATATCCATATGAAGCAATGGTTTCCGCTATTGCTTTTCCAATTTCTGAAAGATTTACATTTGCTTTCATCATCTCGATGGCTTTTTCTAGAGCTTTTTGGGATGCTTTAATCATATTGGCATATTTATTTGTACCAACCTCAACAGTACGTGCAGTATCTGCAATATATCCATCAACATGTGCTCCAACATCTAGTTTAACAACATCGCCTTTCTTGAAAAACAATGTTGAGTCAGCATGACGGGGCGTAAAATGAGCAGCAAGTTCATTGATTGAAAGATTAACTGGGAATGCAAGACCAGCTCCGTTTTTAGTAATCTCTGACTCGACCGACGTTGCAATCTCAAGATAGCTCACTCCTTCTTTGATCAGTTCTGCTCCGTGGTCTCTTGCTTTAGCGGCAATTTTTCCCGCACGTCTATATTTCTTGTAGATATCATCATTCATTATATTGCATCCATTATCTCTCTTTTTGTAATATTGCCTTCACGAACGATTAATGGCTCTTTAAAAGTCAAATCAACAATCGTTGAGGGGGAAGCTTCCAATCGACCGGAATCTAAGTATGCAGCAATATCTCCAGTATTAAGCTGCATCTTTATATCATTTATAATAGCTGGCACTTCTCTACCATGAATATTTGCACTTGTAACTGTAAGCGGCCCAACTTCAGGAAGCAAATCTAGAGTAATATGATGATCAGGAATTCTAACAGCAATTTTACCACTATTTGCAGTGACAATATCCAAGACATGAGGTTTTTTCTTCAAAATCAAGGTCAATGCCCCAGGTAAAAACTGGGTAGCCACTTGTCGAATTCTCTCGTCAACAAAAGCAATATTTTCTATCTCATCAACAGAAGATACAGCCACAGGCAAAGGGACATTCAATGGGCGATTCTTTAAAGCAAAAACTCGTTTAACTGCAACTTCATTAAAAATATAAGCACCCAAAGCATACAAGGTATCTGTGGGATAGACAATAATATCCCCATGCCGTACCGCTTTGATAGCCACCGTTAGGTCACTTCTTACCATAGTTATTATTTCTCTTCTGTTTTTATAAAATCACCCAAGGTAAGGCCATCGGCATGAGCGACAGCCGAATCAGTAGAAATCGGCGTTATTGATTCCACGAGTTTGATATCTAGTTCTTCCTCGAGTTTTTTGATAACCTTATCAGAAGGGCGCAAATCACCATTTTCGATCTTGGAGATAGTAACAGTTCTCTCGCCAATCTTAAATCCTAGTTCTTCACGAGACAAACCTTTTTTCTCTCTCGCTTTCTTGATTCGATCAGTCCAATCAGAGACAAGCTCTTTGTCCATATCTTTGTAAACATCCTTGACCTTCGGTCGTTTAATTCGTTCCAATATAGATCTACTATTAGCAGGACGCTCGGCAACAACTTTTATTCCAGTTCCATGTTTCATGCAACCGGGACACAACATCATTCTAACCCCATCAACAATGGCAGGGTGGCATATGCTGTGCTCACTTCCACAAAGTTCACATTGCATGATTTTCATCCCTCCAAATAAAGATACAATATGATTATATTAATCCAGCTTTTTGTAAGGCCATCAAATCTTCAGTACTTAATTTCTCCCCGCGTTTGAATCGTTCGAAGATTTCATCAGCTTCTTTCTGTGCGGTGGTCGCTTCTACAACTTTCTTCTTTCTCTCTGTTTTTTCTTTGACTGATGTAGCCTCTCTTTCCAAACTATGGATCTTATCAACATGTTCAATAAAATCTCGATGTACAGTATCGGCTTCGATCTTAGTCATTACAATAGTTTCTTGTATTTCATCGACCTTTCTTACCAAGTTATCCAATTGTTTAATAAGGCCAATCATGCCCTCATGTTCCTCTTGGGCCCGCTTGGCTAGTTTCTCAACCGAGTCGTGCTGCTTTTCGGCTTTTTGTTTAATAATCTTCTCTTCTTCAAGAGCCTTCTTCAACTTCGGATCTTTATTTAAAAGTTCTTCTTGCCCTTTAATCTTAGTATGAATTTCTGAAATGAGTTCAATAACCTTCTTTTCCTTCTGAGGAGACATAGGCTTGGTCATCTGCTCGTTTTCCAATGATCTAAGTTGTTTCTTCAAATCATTTAGATTTGCACCAGCAGCAGCCAAACGTGTTCGTTGAAACTCTTCAATTTGTTTCTTGATTTCACTGTAATTTTTATTCAGTTCAGTCCTTTGTTCTTTAGCATGTTTAACTCGTTCGTTTAACTCATCTCTTTTTTTCTTATGATCTGTAATTTTGTTTCTCATTTCCCGAACTGTAGAATTAAGTGAATCCCGTTCATCTGCAAGTTTTTTTGATTTTAAATGTAATTGATTTCTTTTCTCCTTTAACTCATTTGCTCGTTTTTGAAATTCTTCTTTTTTTGTTTTCAAATCTTCTATTGATTCGCTCATTCGAAACCTCGAAAGATAAGAGCCTACAGCATTAGGTAAAATATAAGGTATTTATTAAGTATTTGGAAAGATAATATGATATCAAGATATCTTTTCTTTTGTCTTTTGACGCTGCATTAATACTCCATCGACGATGACTGCTAGCACGCCTGTAATAAATACCATATCAAAAACGTTTGCACCGCCAATAATTGCAGGTGTAACTTCATTTAAAGGATAGGTCAAGAGTTCATAAAGATGTAGAAAATCTGCACCTATAAGTACCCCAATAGTACCAGATATATATGCCAACGGAGCGGCTACAAGATGATTTTTCCATGATATGAAGATTGATACAAGACTTGCAAAAATAGCAGGAAGGAGAAAATATGGAAAGGGGGATATTATGCCTTGTTCTGGAACGACACGAGTTACGGAATAAGTAATAATGGTGACGACGAGTATTCCAAATAATATTTTTTTAAGTTGAATTTTTTTCTTTATGGCAAGATAGATACTCAGTATTATGGGAATTATTGCTCCACCAGTATTTATAGCAACTTCCCAATTGCCGTAATTAAAAAGAGGAATATTGGAAATATTAAGCCCGAAGACAACAATATTAAATCCAAAAAGAAACGATACAAAGACAATAATAACTGCTTCAAGCGAAGAAAATCCCATGTCATTAAAGGCTTTTGTAAAAACCAAATAAGCAATATAGATAACCAGAATAGGAAAAGCGATATAGATTAGATATAAGCCGATTTCTGCTAGATCGGTCATAATGGAATCGTTGATGTGGATACTATTTATAAACCTTCTTTATATTTCGGTTGAATACAGTGATAAAATATGGATTCGTTCCTTCAGAAAGAGTGTGACTTGCAATTCTTTCATGATAATGGCTACATTCGTAAGAAATGCTCATCATGCGGAGCCTATTACTGGACTTTAGACACAAATTCAAGCCTATGCAGCGATCAACCTTGTGTACCATTTAGTTTTATTGGCAATCCGCAAGGGAAAAAGCAAATGTCTCTTGCCGAAGTAAGAGAAAAATTTCTTTCATTTTTTGAGCAAAAAGGACATTCAAGGCTCCATTATCCTGTAACAGAAGAACGTTGTCCCGTTGTTGCTCGATGGCGCTCTGATATTTATCTCACCATTGCATCAATAGCTGATTTTCAACCACATGTAACTTCTGGGGAAGTACCGGCCCCAGCAAATCCACTCGTTATTTCGCAACCTTGCATACGGTTAAACGATCTCGAAGAGATTGGAGTAAGTGGCCGTCACCTCAGTATGTTTGAAATGATGGGACATCATGCATTTAACAAAAACGTCGATGAAGTCTACTGGAAAGAAGACACAGTTAAGTATTGTGATGAATTTTTTGTAAATCATATAGGAATTCCCCGCAAAGCAATTAATTATAAAGAACAACTATGGGACGGTGGAGGGAATGCAGGTCCTTGTCTTGAAGTATTGGCCGGCGGTTTAGAAATTGCCACTCTTGTGTTTATGAATATGAGGGAGGATGAGAAAGGAGATACAGCAATCAAGGAAAGACGATACACTGCGAATCCTTTAAATATAGTTGACACTGGTTATGGCCTTGAAAGAATAGCATGGATTACAAAAGGAACTTCAACGGTATACGAAAGTGTTTTTCCTGAAATTATAAACTGGTTGAAAAAACATGCAAAGAACAGTTCAGACATAAAAAGCATTTATTCATTAGCAGATCATGCAAAATGTCTGGCATTTATGCTTGGAGATGGCATTGTACCATCCAATGTAAAAGCAGGATATCTAGCAAGACTAATAATCAGACGATCGCTGAGATTTATTGAAGAAATTGGACTTAATGCTTCGTTAAAAGAAGTAGTAAACATACAGGTAGATCAACTTAAACAAGAATTTCCGTCATTAGAAAAACAAAAGAAGCAAGTTGATGAAATACTTGACATCGAGACAAAACGATTTTCTGAGACTATATCAAAAGGAGAGAATTTAATACGAAGAATTCTCAAAGAGAAAGGAAAGATTGGTAAAAATGCACTCATTAATTTATATGATACGCATGGTATGCCTCCAGATATCGTAAAAAGAATTGCCAAAAATGAAGGGGCAGAAGTAGTTGTTCCTGAGAATTTTGATTCAATGATTGCCGAGTTGCACTCTCATGAGAAAAAAGATAAAGATGAACAGGAAATTAGACCAAATCTTCCCGACACAGAACAACTCTACTACAAAGATCATTACATCAAAGAGTTTAACGCAAAGGTTGTATGGATTAATAAAATCAAAGATGATACAGAAGTTATACTTGATCAAACCGCATTTTATCCAGAAGGCGGTGGACAACCAGGAGACATCGGATATTTACAGAATAAGAGGAGGAAAATACCTGTAAAAGAAGTTAAAAAGGAAGGAAACTCAATTAT
>Ga0272442_10002570_pt1 | contig 26218 bp, 19 predicted proteins | sample SSMForm2O_FD_200262 | JGI IMG/M metagenome (GOLD analysis project Ga0272442, IMG submission 200262) | Marine sediment archaeal communities from Little Sippewissett salt marsh, Falmouth, MA, United States - SSM-Form-2O | ecosystem: Environmental > Aquatic > Marine > Wetlands > Sediment ... | reverse complement strand
AAATGCATGAGCGGCATCGAAGAGCAGTCTAAGCCCGTGCTGCCTGGCGACTCGCTCCAAGCGCTCAGTGTCACACGGTCGTCCCCACGTGTGAACACCGATGATCGCGCTGGTGCGCGGCGTAATCATCGACTCGATCTTCGCGACATCGATGTTGTGTGTCTGCGGATCCACATCGCAAAACACCGGCGTGATCTCTTGCCACTGCAATGCATGGGCGGTCGCAATGAATGTGAAAGACGGAACAATAACCTCGCCCTTGAGTCCCATCGCGCGAGCAGCGATCTCCAGCGCTACGGTGCCGTTGCACACGGCAACGCAATGCTCCACCCCCATCAAGTCCGCGACCCGCCGCTCGAACTCACAAACATACTTGCCGCCATTCGTAAGCCAGCGGCGATCCAGGATGTCATTGACCCGGGCCAGGAACCTCTCGCGACTGCCGATGTTCGGCCGCCCCACGTGGAGTACCTCGGAAAACCTCGGTGTGCCACCGAAGACGGCCAAGTCGGCAACGGTATTGATCTGCGTCGTCATAGATTTACGTTGCTGATTCCGAATCGAATCCCGCGCCCAGCCATGTTCACTGGGAACAGGCAAACACAAAGTCCCTCTCGATAGAGCGAAGCAAGGGAGCTTCCAGATCCTTCTCTGAGACAATTGGGTCTGTGACCTTCCAGTCGATACTCAGGTCCGGATCGTTGTACACGATGGAGCGTTCGCTGCCCTTGTCGAAGTAGGCGGTACACTTGTAGGTGAAGACGGCCGTCTCTGAAAGAACCGAGAAACCATGGGCGAAACCAGGCGGCAGCCAGAACTGAAGCCGGTTTTCATCGGTCAACTCCACGGCCACGTACCGGCCGAACGTCGGAGACCCGAAGCGAATGTCCACCGCCACATCAAGCACCCGGCCATGAAGCACGCTGACCAGCTTGCCCTGGGCACTTTCGCCAATCTGGTAGTGCAGACCACGAACCGTCCCGTAATGCGAGTACGAGCAGTTGTCCTGCACAAACTCAGGGCCAATGCCAATCTCCTCGTACCGCAGCTTGTTATACCCCTCCAGGAAGTAGCCTCGGCAATCGTGAAAGATATCGGGCTTGATAACGACGAGACCATCAATCTGAGTTTTCACAACTTCCATTTGCATCTCGCTCCCGCTGGCCTAGCCCAGCTCTGTTCTGCACCGATCCGCGTCGACAGGTCAACAATCAGGTCCATTGCCCATCTCACTCCACATCCTCAGCCTGCCGATCCGAAGCCCACCGGGACGCGCGATCAGCAGTCGCCCACGAACTCGACTCGCGCCCAGTCCTTTAGGCTGTACTCATAGACCGCTTCGAGCTTTCCAAAGGTCGTTGGGTAGGCAAACACCGGCTTGTCAAGCATGGCTGCCGCCAGCATGCAATGCAAACGATCCGTATGGACTTCCCTCGCACCGCGCAGGACTTCAAAGAAGTACGGTATAGGGTGACGTGCGATATCGCATGTCCGCAGTGTACCGTTGGCTTCGCTCACCTCGGCGGCCCTGGCAATCTTGGCCATCTGGCTGCGCCGTTTGCGGCGCCGGTCAATGCGGGTGAGCACCGCATCGGGCACAAGGCGAGAAAGACGCTTGTTGTATTCGCTGCTGGTGCGACATCCTTCGTGATCCGCCCGGAAAGCCGCCAGCACATACTCCTCCTTACCCGCTTCTCTCTCGGCCTCGAAGAAATCCGAATGCCGAAGATACAGAGCGGGGTCATGCGACAGCCCCACGACAATATCCTCACCGAAACGACAATCGCACAGATTCCGGTAGCTCTCTGCGTCGCGTGCAAACAAACCGCTGACGCGCACCGAAGTGTTGCGAATGTCCTCGACCCATGTCGTTAGGCCGAACTGAGCGGTCGTGGGGCCAACGACAAACTCTTTGTCGGGGCAGGTCTTCCACGTCGCTTTCCAGGCATCGACGTTATCCTGCCACATCGTCAGGTTTCCGCCCGGCGTAAGGATGACGTCGGCTTTCATCGGGTCCCGTGTTGTCCGAATGCCCAAATCCCTGAGCAGATTCTCGGTACCCCACCATATGAGCGCGTCACCGGTATTGCAGGCCCATGCTTTCATATGGAACGTCTTGGCTTTGTTAGCGGTCAAGAACGCTACGTATGGGTTTGTGTCGTCAAACATGATTCGCTACCTCAAACGATTCTGCAGCTCGCGCTACTGGGCAGAGTAGCTCTCCAGTTCCCCGTCCGTGCTGCGACTCGGGAATGGGCAGTCGTCCATGTCAGCACCTTCCGTTAGACCATCCGTCATATGAACACGCCTGATCGCTACACCGGGAAACAACCATCGATCCTAGGCGCTCTTCCGCGCCATCCGGGGCGTTCGTATCCAAAGCTTGACCTTAGCCATGACCTCCGCGAGATCGGCCCGGTCCTTGGGCGCCAGGCAGAACCGCAGCAGAATCGCGCCATAGCAGAGAGTGCCAACAAGCGTACACGCGCCCAGCTTCAGCCACGTGTCCGGCGCCACCGTCAGCTTCATGGCCATCCAGACCAAGGCCGCAATGGCTGCCGGCGCCACGCCTGGAAACAACGTCCTTCGAATCCATGTGTCAAATCTCACGTCCGCCAGCTTCAGTCCAAGCGGCCAAACCAGCACTATCGTCGCGATGTACCCAACAACCAGCCAAGCATACGCAACGCCGATCGCTCCCCATCCCCGCGCACCCACCAGATAGAGTGCCACGCCGATCGCCGTCAACTGACTCCCAAGATTTCGCAAACCCACCGGGCGGATCTGACCGGTTGCATGCGCCACCTGCCAGACCATCGACGCACCGTGCGAGATCGGTATTCCAATCAAGCTCAGCACCATGATCACAGCGGCATAGACATACTTCTCGCCCACATACAAGACAATCAACTCGCGGGCATAGATCACTGCCGGAACCGACACTGCCAGCGTCGCCCACAAGTTGATTCTGCCACCTCGAATGTAGAGGTTTCGAATCCGATCCTTGGCGCCCATTGCGTGCATCCCCGTCACCACGGGGTAGAGCGGCGCAGCAACCACGTAGCTCCACTGGTCGATCTGGCGCCGGCCCATGGTCCCGATATGGAATATGGCCACATCCATCCCTGTCGCCAGTTTGTTGAGCATCAGGGGCACGGCCATCTGCCGCAATTTGTGGGCCAACACAGCCAGGAAATTCCAACCACCGAAGGACACCAGTTCTCGCATCAGTTCCCAACGAATCTCTCGCGGGCGGAACTTCAGGGCTGGAACCAAACGCTTGGACACCACAAGTATGGCCGTCGCGCAGAACAACTCACCGGCAGTGGTGGCAACAACTACCCACAAGACTCGCGTGCTGACCCCCAGCAGTAGGATGAACAGCAGCGAGAGCCGCACAATGTCGGAACTCACTTTGATGATGTCCTGCACTACGAACTTCTGCCGCACGTAGAGGCCCACGCTGAACGCGGCTAGGGGGGGTCTGATGGCCGCGGAAAACACCAGCATAGCCATCATGATCTGTGCATCCGTCTCCCGCCCGGCCGGGATCGAGAGAATGTTGTGAACCTGCCATGAGAATAGCAGTCCACCAACCAGGAGTACGACACCCATGCCCATTAGAGGCACGAACATCGTCGAGACGATTTGCGTCACCCCGCGCTCGTCCCCCTTCGCATACGCCGCCAGGACATACCGCCCCAGGCCCGACGTCAAAACGGACGTCACCATCGGCAGCAATATGATGGCCCCGGTCAGAACAGGAAAGAGACTGTACTCTTCCTCACCGATGCGTCGCAGCAGGTACTGGTTCAGCCAGATCAGAACCGAGACATTGACCACCTTGGCCACGACGGAACTGGCCGAGTTGATCAGGAGCAGCTTCTTACTTATCTCGAATCGTGGACTCATCAAACACCCAGCAGGATCGCAGAGAAACCGGGCCTCCACTTCGGCATCGCGAGTTTATCGGAGCTTCGGCACGCCAAGCCAATACCCAGTAGCTAGACTCCGTCCCCGTCGGTCGCCCCGGCGAGGGTAGACCTAAGCCACTTTATTTCAATAGGTTATGTCATATTGCGGACCGGCAATCCGCTGTCATCTGCTTTATCGGGCCGTTCCGTCGGAGTGTGCGGCGTTCATCGGCGGATTCGGCCAGCGCACGCGACCGTGCTCGTCCGGCAATATGTCCAGAACGGAGTCCGCCAAATCGCAAGCCAGCGCCCGAGCCGAGTGCTCAAGAACCGAGCTTATCTGAACCTGTGCCACGTAGCGGGCCGGATCTCCAGAGATATTCGGACGTCGGCCGAAAAGCCCCGAGAAATCCCGTTCACTGAGAGTGATCTGTCCGTTGAGAACGTAGAAGCTCAAGACCAGCACGCTCCGGTAGGCTGGCACAGGCTTGTGAAAACGATGGATCAGACACTGGATGCGCCGACCCGACCGAGAAACGAACTCCGATGGAACCGTCTCATCATGAATCCACCCATGGGCCGGGAAACACACCATCGGCTGGTGCCCAAGCAGCCCACCCGGACGAGATGCGCAGTAGACAACGTACGCATCAGCATATGTCCCCTCGCTCGTGTCAGTGTATCGCCGGCTAACGTAATCGTCAGCGAAATTGGCCTCCATGTACTCTTTCGTCACCGTGGGAATCGCAAAATCCTGCCCCTTCCACCGGCCCACCTCGACAGGCATCTCGGCCAGGGATACCAGCGGAGCGATCGCGGGCGGAGCTTCCAGTCTCTTGGCCCCCGCGCGATAGCCAACCCCAGCAGCAACCAGAAGGATCACAGCGAGAACCCCCGCCATCCAGACCGGTGCACCCCCGCGTCGCATATCACCGCCAGCGAGAGCCTGCGGCCCGTCGCCTCCGGCATTCGGTCGATCGGTGTACATCTATGCGTATACCCCAAAAGTGGTATTGCATACTCTTCGGCCGGGCGCTCTTCGACAGAACGAACCAAAGAACCGCACCAGACAGGGCCGCTGAACACCTCCTCAAGGTCGCCCGAGCCCCGGCAACTAGAGCACATTATTCTATGTCAGATATCGGTCCGCCGTCAAGCTGGCTCAAGCCAAAATGCCCGAAATGAAATGAATTCACGCAGGCGTGCCGACCACCGCAGCCAGGCAGATACGCCCCGGTGGGCCGGTCCGAAAAAGAGACGCGACGACTCCTCAATAAGGTTGACAATAGCCCCAATCCCTTATAGGACTTCTCCGAAACCCTATTCCGGTCGGCGCTACCGCAGCCCCTCTTCCTGGGCCAACCAGAGGGGGGGCGCGCACGTCCGCGTACAAAAAGCGGTTTGTTCCCCAGATTCTTTCTTTGTACGATTTAAGCGAAGACAAAATCGAGTACACGTGGGAACGTGCGCAATGTGGGTCTGCACTCACACGACGAGCCCACAGAACCAACGGGGGTACTTATGTGTCATAGTGGGAAAGTTTGTCATAGCGGGAAAGTTTCACAGCGTGGCAGGGATGGGATAGGTCACCCGCCCATGCGTTCGTCTACGTTAATCCTGGCCATAGCAGTGCTTGTCGCGGTCGCAGCGCCAAGCGAAGCGGCCACTTACTACGTCGACGCCTCCGCAGGCAACGACGGAGGCCCTGGCACCAGCGCCTCCCCATGGAAGACGATCGGCCGGGCGAAGATCAATTCCACCGCCTCGCCAAAGGTCGCCTACGGAGACACCGTCATCTTGCGGAACGGTCAATATGGCGGCTTCAGCCTGCCCTCTTCGCTGTTCCCCTTATGGGAGGCGGAGTATCATGAACCCCTTCCCGACGGCCAGCAGTGGGTTACCTATCAGGCCGAGGCTGGCCAGACCGATGTCTATTTCAGCAACATCAGTCTCGACTTGGGCTCGAGCCTTCGCCTCGTCGCCCACGCCTTCGACGGCATCAAGATCGTCGACCCCGGCGGTCGCTGTGTCTACGGAAAGAGCGTCATGGGCATCAAGCTCAAGAACATGACCTGTATCGGTGAGCTTGACCCGGCCGTGCTGGCCGAAGCCAGGGCAAACACCACCACCATCGACTTCCTGCATCGGAACAATGTGGTCGAGATTGACAACTGCGAAATCCAGGGTGGCTACCGCGGCATCTGCGTCGACGGATACAACAACAACGTTCGCATCACCAACAACAACATCCACAATATCGGCGTCGACAAGATCATGTTTGGCGGCGGCCGAAATATCGTGATCGAGAACAACCGTCTACATGGAAACGCTCTATTGCCCACCGAACACCCGGACTGCATTCAGTTCTACACGGCGGCCGACCGATACGAGGGCGCCAGCGCCACCAACGTCACCATTCGCGGCAACTGGATGTACGACCACTCGTCCCAGGGCGTGTGGACCGGCGGTTCCATACTCAAGAACGTCGTGTTCGAAAACAACCTGATGTACAACCTGGGCAACTATGAGTGGCGCGTCTATGGCGTCCACACCGGTGTCATCCGCAACAACACCATCGTGGGTGAACGCAACCGTATCACCGGTATTATTGTCTACGGCGGCACATTCACCGAGACCAGCGGCCTGCTCAACGGCGTGCCTCGCAACAAGGACATCACCGTCGCCAACAATATCTTCGCCTGCCCGTACTGGGGCGATCCGGGCGTCATGACCTACCACGACCACAACCTCTTCTACGAGTCCGGGGATTCGCCCGGCAATAGCGAGAGCAACAGCTACAAGTACACCTCCATGGAAGCGATCATCGCCGACCTCTTCGCCGATCCGGACGCCAAGGACTACCGTCCGAGGAGCGGGTCCCGCGCGATTGATTTCGGAACGACCGCGACCGGCATTCACCCGACTGACATTGCCGGCACGCCGCGCCAAGGCGCACCGGACGGCGGCTGTTTCGAAGCGGGCGGTGTCTCGGGCAATCATGCCCCCGTCCTGGCTCCCGTCGGCAATCGGCAGATCACGGCTGGCGCCACGCTCACCATGACAATCAGCGCGACCGACGTCGATGGCGATGCCTTGACCTACTCTGCTTCCGGCTTGCCCACCGGCGCCACCTTCTCCGGCGACACCCTGACCTGGACGCCAACCGAAACCCAGGTCGGAAACCACCAGGTGGCTTTCACGGTCACGGACGGGCAGCTCTACGACTCCGAAGCCATCATCATCACAGTCGCCAGTTCGGGCACCGGCGCCAACGGGATACCAAGCCTGGCCGCCATCGGCAACAAGTCGGTCAACGAGAACGAGCCTCTGAGCTTCTCGCTCAGCGCCAGTGACCCCGACAACGACCCAATCACATTCTCGGCCAGCGGCCTGCCGAACGGCGCGACCCTCACGGGCCAAGACTTCCTGTGGACGCCCACCTACGACCAGGCCGGCAACCATCAGGTGACGTTCACCGCCGATGACGGCCAAGATCAAGTCACGGAAACCATCACGATCACCGTCGTCAACGTGAACAGGGCGCCGATATTGACTGACCTGAGTGACCAGTCTGTTGATGAAGCCGCCACCCTGGCCTTCACGGTCGCGGGCACTGACCCCGACGGAGACACAATCACATATTCCGCCAGCGGTCTGCCCGAGGGCGCAAGCTTCACCGACAACAACTTCAGTTGGACACCGACGACCAGTCAAGTCGGCACCTATCAGCTCACCATCGTCGCCAGTGACGGACAACTCCAGGACACCGATACGATCACTCTCTACGTCCTCACGACCGGTGCGGACGGCACAGCGCCGGCGGTGGCTCGCATGAACCCCGCGCCCGATTCGATCCAGGTGGTTCTCAACAACCTCGTGACCCTCCACGTGACCGATTCCGGCAAGGGCGTAGACGCCAGCTCAGTCGTCATTCGTCTGGACGACAATGTCATCTACCAGGGCGACGTCGCGGTCTACACGAGCGCCACCGGGAAATGCACGCGGTCCGGAACGTGGCATGACTACCGCTTCATCTATCAGCCAAGCGAGCCATACGCTTTCGATCACACGGTGACCGTGACCGTCGACGCCAGCGATCAAGCCGGCAATGCCATGAGTACGCACTCGCACTCCTTCATGACCGAGATGCGTGCCTTCGGGAGCAACTGGATTGTCAGCGACAACTCCCCGGCTACGGGCCAGAAGAGTCGCCCGGCCACCGCACGCGATGCCACCGGAGATATCTGGACGGTGTGGCACGCCGGCGCCGAAGGAGCCAGAGACATCTACGTTGCCAGCATGGCCTCAGGCACCAGCGCGTTCAGGATCCCCGTGCCCGTCACCACCGAAACCACGGACCAATGCAACCCCGACATGGCCATAAGTGGGGACGGACAGGTCTACGTGGTCTGGCAGGACAACCAACGGGGCAACTGGGACATCTTTCTCTCGACGTCTTCGGACGGCGCAACCTGGTCCCGGCCGGTCCAACTGACCAGTTCCGACGGCAACGAAACGAATCCCGCGATCGCCATCGACAGTCAGTCGCCCTACCGCGCTTCTGTGGTATGGCAGGACGACCGGGACGGCAACGCGGATATCTATGCCGCCTATTCAGCCAATACCTTCGCCGACAGTACAGTATCGCGCGTGACGACTGATACGGCCGATCAGATCGATCCCGACATCACCGTCGACGGCAGCGGCGTGGCTTCCATCGTCTGGACCGATCTGCGAAGCGGCCAGGCCGATATCTACGGTGCCACGCTGACTGATTCCGTCCCAGCCAATGTACCGATCGTCGCCACGGTCAGCACGCAGAACAGCCCTGCCGTGGCTGCCGACCCGAGCACGTCGGCCCTGCATCTCGTGTGGGTCGATCATGCCCTTGGCGACGCCGACATCTACTACGTCAAGTTGGACGGTCTGCCGGCCAGCCCGCTGACGGGCACCACGATCATCGATGATACATCCGGCGCCAACCAGTTCGCTCCGGCTATCGTCTGTCTCAACGATTCGAACGTCTTCGCATGCTGGCAAGACCTGCGCAGCAGCGATACCGATCTCTTCATGACCGAGTTGGGTTCCGGTGCCGCCAAGACGAACATCTTGATCGGCGACAACAGCACCAACACGGGGCAGAGCGAACCGGCGCTGGGTGTGGACGGCTACGGACAACCCTATGCTGTGTGGACCGACAGCCGTGACGCCCAGACAGAGATCTACTATGCGGCAACGACGTTCATCAGTCCGAATCCTCTGGATTCCAAACAAGTGGTGGCCTCCGAAGGCGCCACGATCGGAACAGACCCGGCCGCGATCGATGAACCGGACGATGTCTCGATCATCGTCCCGCCCGGAGCGTGCCAATGCGATGTGCGCATCACCATCTCCGAGATACTGAATCCCCAGGCCATGCCGGCCGAATGTCTCGGAAGCTATGACTTCGGTCCCAGTGGCATCGACTTCGACCAGCCGGTCACGGTGACCATACCCTATCGCTTCAGCAGCGATGGAAGCTCGGCCAAGCCTTACTGGTACGATTCGCTCACCGGTGCCCTGAGCCAGATCGGTATCACCGATATCGAGAACATCGTCATCGCGTCCGACCTGAACGCCTTGCGTTTCAAGACAACGCACTTCACACCCTTCTATCTGATGGCCGACACCAGTTCGTCGGATGATGGTGGTGTTGCCGACTTCAGCAGCGACTCCCCTGGTGGGTGTTCCGTCTCGGCCACCGGAACGGGCTCACCCAAGGAACTGATTGTGCCCTACGGCATGATCGCCATCGTCATGGTCGCGCTGCGTCGACGAGACAGAAGAAGACGCCAATCATTCCGGACCGCAGGAGGATAACGTCTGGATGAAGCCGCAATGCAGTCAACCTTCCCTTGCCGGCTCGAGGGCACTCCTCGAGCCGGCAGGTTTGCGCTTCGACCCCGGACAGCATCGTCCGGCGTGGGTGGCTGCCGAGACGCTTGCGGTAACGGTTGGCACACTCGCCGCTGCCCAGATTCTGAATACCCGACACAGTCTTGGCATGCGATGGTTTCTCATCCCCAGCCTTCTCGTGGCCGCCGCGCTGATTCCAACGTGGATTGCCGGACGCGAGTTCCCCACCATCGGCCTCAGGGCTGAGCACCGCAGACGCGCCTTCGGCGCGACCTGTCGAGCTTCTATCATCGTTCTCCCCATCGCCTTTCTCGGACTCTGGGTCATGACCCGTCGACAGATCCCGATTCCTCTGCAGCCGGCCGTCCCCGAGCAAAGCGATTGGCTCTCCTGGCTGCTTTATCAATTCCTCTACGTGGCCGTTGCCGAAGAAGTGTTCTTCCGTGGATACGTCCAGGCCAATGTCATGCGACTGCTCGCCAGCCGGAAGAAACTCTCTCCCGCAGTCCGCCAGGCGATCGTCATTATCGTCTCGGCCGCCTGCTTCGCCCTGGCCCATGTCATCGTCCAGGGACGAATGGTCTCTCTGCTGACGTTCTTCCCCGGTCTGCTCCTCGCCTGGTTGTTCGTCCGGACACGCACCCTGCTGGCCCCCATCCTCTTCCACGGACTGGCCAACGTCACCTACGGTATCATGGCCCTATCTCTGGCATAGTCAGCCGGGGCTCCACGTTTATCAGACCTGCCCTACCCACTCGCCCTCGCCCGTCCCATAAAACATAACGTCTGATATTGTCAGCGCATGTGGTGCACAGTCATTGGGCCTCGCGCGTCTCCGCATCAAGTGGACATCATGCCCGGACGATACAGTTCAACAGGGTTAGAGTACGAACAGATGAGAAAGATACGCATGAACGATAGACAGATGTCAAGGCTGCTCTGGGCGGTCAAGGCTTCCCTTGTGGCGATGCTGCTCTACGTGGCCGTCGAGGCCGTCGTAACGCCGTTTCGGCTCGACGCCGGGCTCAAGCCCAAAGCCGTCTCGGGCAACGAGCGCCGGCCGGTCACGACTCAGACGGAACCTGAGCAACAGTCCCGCCCTGACTACTCGGTCATCGCTGAGAACGACGTGTTCGCCGGACCGGGCGGCTCCGACAGTCTCCTCGCGGGACCGGCGCCCTCGGCCACGCTACCGTCGGCCGAGGAGCTTGGCCTCAAGCTGGTCGGGATTGTTGCCGGCAGTCCGACTATCTCTCGCGCGATCATCGAGAATACCGAGACAAGGGTGGCGACCCCATACCGAGTCGGAGACCGCGTTGCATCTGCAACAATCGAAACCATCGAGTCGGATCAGGTCGTCCTGGTTCATGCTGGCCGAAGATTCGCTCTACAAAAGTACGTCGCAGCATCTACCGCAGCCTCAAACTCAACCAATGAACAGCAGACGTCGACAGCGAACCACCCGAAACCTGCGACGGAGAGCCAGGATACCCAGCCACCTTCTGCTCGACTGGGCTATGTGGAAGAACTCTTTCGAAAAGCAACCATCGAGCCTCACGTCGAGAACGGCCGGACCAAGGGCCTGAAGATCACGGGCCTCGAACAGACACCTCTGGCCAACCTCTTCGGCCTGAGAAATGGCGATGTCGTCCAGACGGTCAATGGGCAGAATCTCAACAGCAAGCAAAAAGCCTTTCAAGTACTCAAGAAGGCCAGGACGCAATCGAACATCAGCTTGCAGTTGTTGCGCGATGGCAAAGCCAAGGAATTGTCATTCGACCTCTAGCATAGCGGAGAACACTTTGAATACAGAACGCAGGAATATCATTGTGGCGTGCTTCCCTCGCGGTATGCGGAAAGCAAGACCGAACACGGCAGGTCGATTACGACCCGTTGCCCTTCTCATGTGCATCCTTGCCCTGGGCGCCATGGGGTGCGGGACGAACCCGAAGGCCGCCACAGGGACTGAAGTCTGTCCTGTGCAACTGAACACGCGACCCAGACAGAAGAGCGTCCTGCCCGCCGCCAGGTCGGAGACCACACCTCATTTGGCGGCGCCAAGGCCGGCCGCAGCTCGCCCCCTGACTGAAGATCAGCTCAGAGGCATGGCGGCATACCTGGCGAGCCGCGACGAACCGATAACCAAGTTGCCGGTGACGCCCCTGCCGCAAACGCTGGAACGGGAACTCCTCCGTCCTGCTCAGGCCCGCTACGCACAGGCGCCTCCATCGATCGATCCAGAGCCCCAGATACCATCCCGGGAGCAGCCGCCCACCGCCCCTGTCCGGACGACGGAGCATCCTCCTCTGGTACCGCCCGAGATGGCGGACGAACTCATCCAGGTCAATTTTGAGGAGGTTGATATCCGAACGGTTCTCAAGACCATCGGTGAGATCACGGGGATCAACTTCATTCTGGGCAAGACTGTTAGCGGCCCCGTCACGGTGATGTCGTCGACGCCCATCCGACTGGGCGATATCTACCCCTTCCTCCAGTCGATTCTGGATGTATACGGATACGCCGCCATCGAGACGGATAACGCCGTGAAGATCGTCCCGAAGGCAGAGGCCAGCAAGCGTAACCTCCAGGTTCGCATCGGCGCCGACCCGACGTCAATCCCGAAAAACGATGCGATGGTCACTCAGATTCTCCCCCTCAAATACACCGACGCGTCCGAGGTCGGTACGATTGTCAGGACGTTGCTGTCCACGGGGGCGGAGATGACAACCCATCCTCGCACCAACTCGATCATGGTTACCGACACCTCGGCCAACATCCACCACATCGCCCGAATCATCGAGCAACTCGACGTTGCCGGGTCCAAGGAGAAAGTGGTGATGTTCCCATTGAAACACGCTTCTGCCCAGGTACTCAGCGAGCAGATCACGCGTATTCTGAACGAGAGTCAGACCGTCACACCGCAACCCAGCCGTACTCGGCCCGGCCAACTGTCAAACGCCCAGCCGTCAAGCAAGGGTCCGCGCGTCCTGCCCGACGAACGCACCAACTCGATCATCGTGGTGGCCGGAGAACAGGACGTCGAGACCATTCGGGGACTGGTGGCCGAACTCGATATCCCGCGACCTATGGGCGTCGACAGAGTCCATGTGGTGTACCTCAAGAACGCAGACGCGAACGATGTGGGCCCGTCTCTGGAGGCCGCTCTTGCCAGCATGAGGTTGACAGACGCCGTCGATGCCAGCCAGCAAATACAGGTGACGGCTGACGACAGCACGAACTCGCTGATTATCGTCGCTTCGCCGCAAGACTACGAGATGGTCTCCCAAATCATCGAGAAGCTCGACATCGTCCGCGAGCAGGTTCTCGTCGAGATGATGATCATGGAGGTGACCGAGGAGTCACTCACGCAAATCGGTATCGATTGGGCCACACTCGACGAGGCCGTAGCCGACAGCATCCGGGGCTTCGGGGTGACCAACCTGGGCCCCCGCGTCGATTTCCTCGGTGGCAACCTTGAAGGCCTGGCCGTCGGAGCCTGGAAACAGACCAGTGACGGTGTGGGCATCGGCGCCATCCTGCAAGCACTCAAGAGAGAATCGGCTGTGAACATTCTCTCGACGCCGCTGGTCCTGACGTCGAACCACCGTAAAGCCACGATCGTCGTAGGCGAAAATCGGCCCTTCGTGGTTCAATCTCGCGTCACGGAGACCACCGACTTCATTACCCCGACCGTTATCAAGAGCTTTGAGTACAAGGACGTCGGCATTACCCTGGAGGTCACCCCGCACATCAGTCAGAGCGGCCTGATCCGACTCGATATCGACAGCGAATTCACCAAACTGCTCGAGGATATCACAACCGGATCGTCCGAGACCCCGACGACCGCCAAGCGTAACGCCCAGACAGTCGTCACCATGGCCGACGGCGCCACGGTAGTTATTGGTGGACTCATTCGCGACGACACCAGCCGTATCGTGGATAAGGTCCCCCTCTTGGGTGACCTGCCCATCGTCGGCGGTCTGTTTCAGAACCAGAAGGACGTGTTGCAGAAGACCAATCTGCTCATCTTCATCACCCCGCACGTGATGACCGATCAGGAGCAGTTGCAGGAGGTCACGAAGCAGAAAAGGCAGGAGATGGCACCGCTTCTGGGAGAGAAACGCTGACCCGATCGGAACCGTACTCTGAGGTTTCCATCGCGTCCATGCGAGGAGGTTCGTTGGTGAAAGTTGTAGAGACCAAAAGCAAAGACGGTCAGCAACTCTGGAAGATTTCTCCCGAGCAGGTGAATCCCGACGTCGTGCGAAAGCTCCCGCTGGAATTCCTCAAGAAGCAGTGTGCTATACCCATCACGCTGGAAAACGGAGACACGGCGGTCGCCCTGGCGGACCTGCTGAACGTCGAAGCCTACGACGCTATCGTCGGCATCCTGGGCCAGGCGTGCCGGCGCGTGCGCTGCCCGGCGCCGGAGATCGAGAGCGCGATAAGCCAGTGCTACTATCAAGCCACCGACGAGGATAAGGCTCAAGGCGCCTCTGACACCGCGGACACAAGGAATGCCGAAGCGTCGGCAACAAGCTCGGTGCAAACGCAGGCCGAAGACCTGCTCAACATCGCCAACAAGGCGCCGGCCATCAAGCTGGTCAACAAGATCCTGTTCCAGGCGGTCCACAGCCGAGCCAGCGACATTCACATCGAACCGTACGAACACGAGGTCAACGTTCGCTTCCGGATTGACGGGGTTCTCCACAACATACTGACGCTGCCGAAACAACAGGCCAGTTCGCTCCTGTCACGGCTGAAGATCATGGCCAATCTCAATATCGCCGAGCATCGACTGCCACAGGACGGCCAGAGCCGGGCGAGAATCGGCCAGGAACTCGTGGACATTCGCGTCTCCGTAATCCCCACCGCAGGCGGCGAGCGCGTCGTGCTCAGGCTCCTTGACAAAGGACAGGGACAACTCAGTCTCAAGGACACCGGTTTCGGCCCCGAGACGCTCAGAACGTTTCGCGATCTCATCGGTGTTTCCCACGGAATCATTCTCCTGACCGGCCCAACCGGCAGTGGCAAGACGACCACGCTCTATGCGGCTCTGAACGAACTCAACAGCGAGCAGCGCAACATCCTGACTGTCGAGGACCCCGTCGAGTACCAGCTCTCGGGCATCGGCCAGATGCAAACCAAGGCGAAGATCGATCTGACCTTCGCCAGTTGCCTGCGCCATATCCTCAGGCAAGACCCCGACGTCATCATGATCGGAGAGATTCGCGACTTGGAGACGGCCGAAATTGCCATCCAGGCCTCGCTGACCGGACACCTCGTGCTCAGTACACTCCATACGAACGACGCCCCTTCAGCAGTCACGCGACTGATCGACATGGGCATCGAACCTTACCTGATCTCGTCGTCGGTGGTGGGCGTGATGGCACAACGCCTCCTGCGCGTGATCTGTTCAGAATGCAAGCGACCCTATCATCCAAGGGACATGAAAGCCGTCGAGGCCGAACTGCGCCGGATCGGAAAGGGCGATATCCAACTGCACAAGGGAGCCGGCTGCGAAGCATGTCTCGACACCGGATACGTAGGTCGAACGGGCATCTTCGAACTGCTGCTTATCGACGATGAAATCAAGGACCTCATCATCCAACGACGCGGGGCCCACATCATCAAACAGGCGGCGTTGGCCAAAGGCATGACCACGTTGCGCGAGGACGGACTGCGCCGGGCCCTCGCAGGAACGACGACACTGGAAGAAGTCTATCGCGTCACGCAAGACAGCGTCAACGTCAACATAGGGGTAACTGAACGTGCCAACGGTTGAACCGCAAATCATGATAGACTCCCCCGCCGAGCCGCCTCAGCCAGATCCCGGAAACGAGCCACGTTCATCGGACGAGGCAACCGGCATCGAGTTGCCGCGACGGGTCGCTACACAGGATCTCTGTCGACTGGCCCGCCAATTGTCAACGCTGTTGCACGCCGGCATGCCGCTCGTGCCGGCTCTTTCGGCATTGGTCGAACAAATGCAATGTCCCCCCAAGCAACATGGCATTCGCTGGGGACAGGCGACTGATCCACTGGTCCAAATCGTCGCATGCGTGCGGGACGATGTGAACGCCGGAAGCAGTCTCGCCGATGCCTTCGGCCGACATCCAACGCTGTTCTCGCCGCTCTTCATTAACATGATCGCAGCCGGCCAGGCCAGCGGAACGCTCGAAATCGTACTGGCCCGGCTCGCCGACATCCTGGAGAAACGCGTGCGACTGACCGGAAAGGTCAAGTCAGCCGTGGCCTATCCGGCCATGATGGCGGTCGTCGCCGCCGGCGTGGTCGTCTTCCTCCTGTCCGTCGTGGTGCCCAGCATCACCGAACTCTTTCTGAAGATGGACCAGGAACTGCCCTGGCCGACGACCCTGCTCATCAATATCAGCAGTTTCGTCAGAACGTACGCCGTTCTCATCCTGATCGCCGTCTGTGGGAGCATCGCCGGAGCGGTCTTCTTCTCGAAGACACCCGACGGTCGCATGCGGATCGACCGAATCAAACTTCGGCTGCCTCTCTTCGGCCCCCTCTTCTTCAAGCTCGAGGTGGCCCGACTGACCCGTACCCTCGGAATGCTGATGAAGAGCGGCATCCCCGTCATCGCGGCAATGGAGATCAGCCAGCGCATCAGTCAGAATCACGTCATTGCAGACGCGGCCAACACCGTCAAAGAACTGATCCAAAGGGGCGAAACCATCGCTGATGCCGTGAAGGCCACCGGCGTCTTCCCCCCGATGGTCTTCCATGTGATTGCAACCGGACAGATGACCGGGAACGTCGAAGACGGCCTGATCAATATCGCCGAAATGTACGACACAGAGGTCGAGACATCGGTTCGCACCCTGACCTCTCTGCTCGAACCACTCATTCTCCTGGCAATGGGCGGCGTTGTGGGTTTCATCGTTCTCGCCATCCTGCTGCCCATATTCGAGATCAATCAAGCACTATAGAGGACAACGTACCATGCAGACCCAACATTCTCCTTGCATGCGGAAAGCCAAAGGCTTCACGCTCATCGAACTGATGATCGTCGTGGTGATTCTCGGCCTCCTGGCCACCGTCATCATGCCTAAGATCCTGGACCGTCCGGACAAGGCCCGCCGCGTCAAAGCCAAAGCGGACATACGCACCATACAGTCCATGCTCGCGCTGTTCAAGACCGACACCGGACGCTTCCCCACAACGGCCGAAGGCTTGCAGGCGCTCGTCACCAACCCGGGAGTTGAAAACTATAGCAGCGAAGGGTATCTCGACAGCTACCCGAAGGACCCATGGGGCAATCCCTACATCTACCTCTGCCCGGGACTCAACAGCAAAGACTATGACCTCGAGTCCTACGGCAAGGACGGCGAAGACGGCGGCACCGAATACGACGCGGACATCGAAAGCTGGAACATCGAGAGCTAGCAACGGATGCAGCCTCGACCCAGAGCGGGCGACTAGGAACATGGACTATTGGCGTTCACCAACACGACCGGCCTTCACATTCATCGAAGTCCTCATAGCCTTGGCGATCGCCGCCATCGCCGTGTTGGGCCTGCTCAGGCTGCACCTGGTCAGCATCGCCACGGCCGACGCAGCACAGGCCATGGCGCAGGCCGTCTTTGTGGCCCAGGAAAGGATCGCGGAGGCCTCGGCGCCGGGGTATCCACCGCAAGGATCGGAATCAGGCTCCGTTCAGCGCAACGGCCTGAACTTCACCTGGCAAACGGAGATCACGAACGTGGGCTCGCAGGATGTAGGCGGCCTGGCCCTCAAGGATCTCCGCCGGATACGAACGCTCGTCACCTGGCAGCAGGGCACGGGCCCGAAGAAAGTGCAAATGACCACCTACCTCGCCAACAGCAAGATAGATGAATAGAAACCGGGACAACACGGGCTTCACGCTGATCGAGATGCTCATCGCGATGGCCATGATAGCCACCATCGTTTCGATGGTCTATGGTAGCTACGCCGCGACGTCCCAATCTCTACAGCGTTACGACGGGCAACTGAGGTGTTCCGGACGTGCGAACCTGGTGCTGCGTTTGATGGCACGCCAAATCCGCGGCGCCTACGCGCCTCCGGCTGACACAAGCGTGCCCGCCAGTAACCCGGCCAACCCCACACGACCGGGCAAGGCTCAGATCGAGAGGCCAGTGCCAGTCTTCCAGGGTAACGCCCAGGACCCACGTGGCCGGTTTCTCCGTTTCGTCACCACCGCTGGACTTGCCACCGGAATGAACGCCCCGCGCGGACTCGGCCGGATAAGCTATCGATACGACGCGGCAGCGGGCACGCTCGCGATCAGTTCGCAGCCCTACATGGATCAGCTCGCCGAGCGAGATCCGACCGCGCCATGGCGAAACCTGCTGGAGAACGTCACGGCCCTGAATATCGAGTTCCACGACGGCCGAAAATGGCGACAGAAATGGACTGACGGACAAAACAAGCTGCCACGGGCCGTGCGACTGCGTCTTGTCGTCTTGGACGAGAGAGATCGACCTTACCACCTGGGCACAACAGTGTCCCTTGTCAGCCACACCGCCGCCGTGCCCAAAGCGCCGTCACGACAAAGGGGGCCGAGACCATGAGCCCCCCCGCAACCAAACAACGCCAGAACGGATTCGTACTCGTACTCGTTCTGGGCCTCGTCCTGCTCCTGTCGGCCCTGCTCTTCGGCTTCAGCAAGACGACTCTGATACGGCTGGACACCGCCGAGAGCTTTCTCGAATTCGAGCAGGCGTTAAACTGCGCTCAGGCCGGGCTGGCCATCGCCATGGCCGCCATTCGTGACGTCAACGATCTCACGCAGGACCCGCGATTCGCCAAGCTGCGCAACGGTGACGAGACATTTCCCATCGGCGAGGGTGCATGCACGCTCACCATCACAGGGGAAAGTGGCCGACTCAACGTCAACCAGCTCCGGGACAAAGAAGGCCGGCTCGACCGCACGCGCATCGAGCAGTTCCTCAGGCTGATCGATCTGGTCAATCAGCGCGACACGGGTTCGAAACGCATTGGGTACGGCATCGTCCCGGCCATCATCGATTGGGTGGACCATGACGATGAGATAACGCGGCTCTCCTTCGTCAGCCGCGACAACCAGGGCGCCGAGAACCGCCACTACGCCAGGCTCAAGCCAGCCCGTCGCTGTAAGAATCGCCCTGTCGATACGGTCGAGGAACTCCTGTGCGTCAAAGGGATCACCCCGGAGGCATTCGAGGCCCTGCGCGACTTGCTGACCACAGCCGGCGACGGCCGCATCAACATCAACACAGCGCCCAAACTCGTCATCCAGTGCTTGTCGGAGCAGATGGACCCGGCCCTCGCCCAGATGATTGTCCAACGCCGCCGGACAAAGCCCTTTCAGAGCGTTAACGAACTCAAAGACGTGCCGGGGATGACCGATAATATCTACCTGGCAATCAAGAACACGGTTGCCGCCAATCCCACGGAACGCCACTACCGGGTCATCACTCGAGGAACGGTGGGAAATCGGACCTGCGAGGTTCAAGCGACCTTGCGACGAAACACGCAAGGCGGAAATGTCGATATTGTTCTCTACAGGGAGTCATGACCGTGGATCGCCCCGATCTGGCTTCCCAGCACAAAGAAGAGATAGGACTATGGCGAAAAAGTCGATTGGCATAGATATAGGCCGCTCCCACGTGCGCGCCGTACAGATGACGCGGACGACCGAGGGCTACAGCGTGGAGAAAGCGTTCGGCATCCAAACACGCAGGAGCACGGACTCCCCCGTGAACGTTCTTCGCGCGTTGACGACACAGCACGGCTTCGACCGCCGCGCCGAAGTGGCCGTCTGCCTGCCTCACCATGCAGTCTTCTTCGCCGATACAGAAGTCGACGCCGCCACGCTGCAAAAGCTGCGCACCGGAGATACATCGACACTAAAGGACGACTTCCCCATCCCCGCCGAGAAGGCCGTGGTTCAGGTCTGCTCGACAAGGCAACTTTCGAATGAGCAGTACTCCGTTCTCGTGGCCGCCACGTCCAGCGACCTACTGGAAGAGGAACTGGGTCTGCTCGGCGAAGGCAAGCTGCAACCGGCTTCGGTCGAGACACCCATCACCGCCGCCCACACGGCCGTCGCCTTCAACCATCCCGAAAGCCAACGAGGAACCGCCCTGATTCTCTGCGTCGAGCAGACAACCCTCAATCTCGCCGTGGTTCACGAGGCGAATCTCCTCGTCGTCCGCAACATACCGCTGCTCATATCCGGCGAAAGCGACACCGAGGCCATCGCCCGTCAGGTAACGGAAGTGCTCGGCCGAGAAATCGAAATCACGTGGCGCAAGCTCTTCGATGCCGATCCCGATGCCGATTTGCGCGTCTATCTCGTCTCGGAGTCCAGGACCGCTCGTTATCTGGCCGGAGCAATAGAGGCCGACGCCAACTGCCACGTGACCCTGGTCGATCCGTATGCCGGGATGGAAGAAGCCCCCACCGACGAGGTTCGCTTCCCAGTCTGCATCGCAGAGGGACTTGCTCTGCGAAGACTGCTGCCGGAACAGACCGGGACCGTCAATTTCCTTCTGCCCCACAACACCAGGGACAGATCCCCCCTGCACGCAAGGAAGCAACTCCTGGCCTGCGGAGGACTCCTGATCGCCACGGTCCTCGCCTGGGTCGTCGGCCTGTTCCTGCAACTGTCGCTTCTAGAGTCGCAGAACATCGAGATAAGGAGACAGATCGACGAGGTGTTCCGACAGACGCTGCCGGAGGAGCGAAACATCGTCAACCCGATGGCCCAACTCCAGCAGAAGCTCGATTCGTTCGACACTGATACGGCCATGTTGACGCCGTTCCAAACTGGGCGACTGACACCGCTGGAGATACTCAGGGTGCTAAGCACGCATCAGCCTTCGCAGGGAGACTTGAGGTTCGATGATCTGCTCGTCGCGGCCGATTCCGTCCGTGTCACGGGAAGCTGCAATTCCTTCACCGCCTTCTCCCAGTGGCAGCGTGTGCTGGAGGAGATCCCCGGCTTTCATACGGTCGATGTACCCAAGCAAGAAAAGAACGCCAAGACAGGCAAGGTGCATTTCACCCTGTCTCTGTCTTCCGGAAGGACGGTGCAATAAGATGATCCAACTGACGAGAAGAGAGCGCCGGTTGGGAATCGGCATGGCAGCCGTGGGGATTCTCTTGGCGATGTACGGCTTCGTGATCCAGCCGATGAGAAACCGCATTCACACGCTGCAACGCATCATCCCGGAGAAGCAGGCCGAACTGAAGAAAATCCAGGCCAAGAGTGACGAGTACATCAAGCTCCGACGCGAGGTCGAAGAGGCTCGAACGCGCATGGCGGATCAAGACGAAGATTTCCAATTGCTGCCCTATCTCGAATCACTCATCGAGCGTCACGAGCTGACACCCTATTTGGTCACGATGGAGCCCGAAACATCCCTGTCCCAGCCAGGCTACTCAGAAACCGTCGTGAACGTTGGCCTGGAGGGCATCAGATTGGGGCAACTGGTCCGGTTCCTCAATGCGGTCGAGACCTCGGAGGTGCTCGTCCACATAGGAAGTCTCTACATCCGCAAGGACGCAAGGAACGAGACCCTACTCAGCTCGACAGTCCAGATACGCAGTCCCCGACTCACCCAGAATGCCGTCGCCGCCGATCCCGTGCGACCCTAGGCAACGACAAACCGATCGCTCTCGCTCCGCTACCGTCTCAATCGCATGCAACCGGCCGGGCAAATGGCCCGGTTCCCTTCAAAACCAAGCTTGTCACGCGATCGTCCGCATGGTATACGAATGGGCAGTGACCGCAGAGCAATCGCGACGAAGCCGATGGCAAGAACGCAGAAAACACACGGCTGGGAAAGTCTGTCCGACGAGGAGCTGCTCCAGGTGCGCATTCGCGACCTGAAGCTACAGATCCCCGGCTCGCCTCTGGAACCGTTTGTCAAGAAGCTCGGCGCAGAATTGAGCAATAAGGGCATCTCGTACCATCCAACCTGCTACCTCGCCGACGAATGGCTCACCCCCGACAAGATCCCGATCGTCGGAATCCCCTTCTGCCTGGCCCATCCACGCCTCAAACAGCTCGAGCAGAAGATGATGTACGAGGTTGAGGGGGGGACCGATAGCGTTTGCATGAAACTGCTTCGTCACGAGTGCGGCCACGCCTTGAACTATGCGTATCAACTCTACAGGCGAACCCGATGGCGCGAGCTGTTCGGTCCGTTCTCCGCTACATACTCCAACTCATACGACTATCAGCCCTACTCCCGCCGATTTGTAATCCATCTCGAGGACAACTACGCCCAGTCCCATCCGGACGAGGACTTTGCCGAGACGTTTGCCGTCTGGCTCGCGCCAGACAGTCAATGGCCCGAGAAATACAAGGACTGGCCGGTCATAAGAAAACTCTGCTACGTCGATCGGGCCATGCAGAGCGTCGCCGGCACGCGACCGGTAACCACCTTCAAGGGCCGCCCACCGTACTCGGCCGCCCGCATGACATCCACCCTCGCCGCGCACTACGAACGAAAACGCCGCATCCTCGGCAGTGAGTTCCAAGGCTACTACGACGACAGCCTCAAGGAACTGTTCACCACCGCTCACGCCGGAAACTCCACTGTCAAGGCCTCCAGGCTGCTCCGGGGACACCGCGCCCAGTTGGTCCGAAACGTCACCCGATGGACGGGCCACCGGAAGTTTGACATCGATCAGCTTCTCAATCGGCTCGCCACACGCTGCGAAGCTCTCGGCCTGTATGCCAAGACGTCGGACACCGACAACATGATTGGACTGACCGCCATGCTTACCGCCGTCGCCAGCAACACTCTGACCGTCAGCAGGAAACGAAGGTGAATATGAGCAAGCCTCTCAACATCACGGTACTGGTCGACCCCGTGACCATCCCCCCGGATGATCCCAACTTCAAGAAACCGCAAGAGAAACCGGTCACCGAATTCCACGTCTGTGAGGCCCTGCGCCTTCTGGGACATCGTGTCACCGTCTTGGGAGCCGAGTACGACATCACCTCCGTCGCCCGTGCCCTCACGGAACAGGAGCCGGACCTCGTCTTCAACCTTACCGAGCAGTTCTGCGGCGACCGCCGACTGGACAAAAACATCGCCGCCCTCCTTGAGCTGCTCGAGATCCCGTACACCGGCGCCGGAGTAGTCGGCCTGATGCTGGCCCGCGACAAGAGCCTGTGCAAGCAGATCCTGACCTTACATAAGATTCGCGTCCCCCGCTTCATCTCCTTGCACCACCAGCGCCAGATCCGCGTCCCAAGAAACCTGCCCTACCCCATGGTCGTCAAGCCCGCCTTCGAGGACAGCTCCGAAGGCCTGTCAAACGCCTCCGTGGTCTACGATACCGACGCCCTCACCGAACGCGCCGTGTTCATTCACGAGCGATGGAAGCAGCCCGCCATCGCCGAAGAGTACATCGAGGGACGTGAACTCTACGTCAGCGTCATTGGCAACCGGCGCCTCACCGTCCTGCCACCCCGAGAGTGCTGCTTCAACGCCGAGTCGGATCAAGGTCCCGTCATCCTAACCTATCGCTGCAAGTGGGACGACGACTACCGCGAGAAATGGAACATCACATTCGGCTTCGCCGAACTCGAACCGCCCGTGCTCAAAAACATCGAACGCGTCTGCAAACGCGCCTATCGCGCGTTACAGCTTCAGGACTACGGGCGAATGGACCTGCGCCTGACACCCGACAACAAGCTCGTCATCCTCGAAGCGAACCCCAACCCCGATATCGCCTACGGCGAAGAAGTCGCCGAAGCCGCCGATCGAGCAGGCATTGCCTACGAGCCACTCATCGACAAGATCGTCAAACTCGCCCTCAGACGCTACGCCTAGAAGTCATCCCAAAACCAGAGGTTTTCCGATGGCTTCTAGTCCCCGTCGCCTCTGTCACCGAGTGATATGCCCCCAGATGACCGGACGCGATCCTGTCCCAGACAACCTGTCTGTCCCGTATTGCCGCCTCAGCCTGGCTGGACGTTCGTCGCTTCCATTCCCTTCTTGCCCTGTGCCGGCTCGTACGCAACGGCCTGACCATCCGCAAGCGTCTTGAACCCCGTCCCCGCGATGTTTGAGTGGTGCACAAACAGTTCCTCGCCACCATCGTCGGGGATAATGAAACCGAAACCCTTCTTCTCGCTGAACCACTTGACAGTACCGTTTGCCACCGTATCTTCTCCCTGGCCCCGCATGGGCCTCCACACAAGTCTCCCTCGTCAGTCATCGGGCGTATGCTTCGAGGGCCTTCAGGCATACACCATGACGCACACGCGAATACTATCGCTCACCACATGCAATGTCAAAGAAAAGCGTGCCACTACACCGGCAAACCGGCCCGAAGCGATCCCCGGGTTTTCCATTGATCTGGACCCCCCGAAATGCTAATACATCACCAGGAGCACAATCGGAGACACTCAATGAGACACACTGAATTCAGCAACACGATGCGCCGCTGGGCCCTCGATCTCTACGCGATCGCGCGAGCATTCCCACCGGGCTTCGCCCAGACACTCCCACGCCTCGCAATCCTCATCATATCGATCATCCTCTCCCAGCAGGCGACAGCCCAGGAATTCGTGCCCTTCGTCATCCCCGCCCAGGTCAATACCGAACACGCTATTTGGGCCCGGCACAGCAAACAAATAGAGACCGACTCGAACCGGATCACGGCTGGCGCCCATTTATATCGCGATGGCCGGCGCGTGCGCATCTGGGGAGTCAACCTGTCCTTTGGAGCCAACTTCCCCATACACGCCGACGCACCGCATGTTGCCACCCGTCTTGCCGCGGCTGGTGTCAACAGCGTCCGCTTCCACCACATGGATACGTCTCGATGGCCGCGCGGAATCTGGAACGCGCGGGATGGCCGCACCATCGAGCCGGAGGCGCTCGACCGGCTGGATTTCTTCATCAACGAACTGGCCAAACGCGGCATCAACGTAAACATCAATCTCCACGTTGGACGAGCCCACAGTGAATACGTGGGACTGCCCGAAACAAACCGCGGCTACGACAAAATCGCCGGCATCTTCACACCCGCCCTGATCGAAGCGCAAAAGCAATACGCCCGAGACCTGCTGACCCACGTCAATCCCTACCGCGGCACGCGATACGCCGACGACCCGGCCGTCGCCTTTGTCGAGATCACCAATGAAGACAGCTTCTTCATGTGGAGCAGCGAGGAAACCCTGCGAACCCTCGGACGCTACTATGACAGAATCCTGCGGACTCTCTTCAACGACTGGCTCCGAGAACGCTACGAATCGGACGACGCCCTGCACGCCGCCTGGGCCGAAGGCACGGAATCCCTCGGCCAAAGCCTTCTCAAAAACGGCGACTTCACGTCCGGCATCAGCGCCGGTGTTCCGCACCACTGGAATCTTGAGCAGCACGAAGGCTGTCGGGCCGCTGTCTCACGCTCGCGTGATACGCCCCCGGCCGCCGTTCAGATACGAATCACCCAGGCTGACGAAACCGGATGGCATCTCCAGCTAACGCAAGGCGGATTCGCCTTGACGCAGGGCCGCTACTACACCGTCTCGTTCACCGCCTCCAGCAGCAGCCAGCGCACCATCAGTTGCAGCGCCGGACAGGCCCACAGCCCATGGAGCAATCTCGGTCTCTCCGAAAACGTGGAACTCGATGGCCAGTGGCGGAGCTTCAGCTATGGCTTCGTCGCTACGGCCGACGATAACAACGCCCGCATCAGCTTCGCACTCAGTGGAGACGACGCCACCGTCTACCTCGGCAATGTCCAATTCCGCCCCGGGGGACAGGTCGTTCTCGCTGAAGGTGAATCGCTCAGCGACGGCAACATCAGCCTGTTCCTCGATAACGAAAGTCAGCGGCGAGAGATCGACCGAATGATGTTCCTGGCCGAGACAGAAAAGGCCTACTTCGACGACATGCGGTCCTACATCAAGAACGATCTTGCCTGCAACGCCCTCGTCACCGGAACGATCGTCTTCGGCCCGCTCGGACTCTACGCACAGAGTGACATGGACTTCATCGACGCCCATGCCTACTGGCAACACCCCCGTTTCCCGGGTACACCCTGGGACGCAGGCAACTGGACAATCGAACAGAAACCCATGACGGATCATCCCGAAGAGGCCACCCTGTTCCGTCTGGCCGCCGAGAGACTCGCCGGCAAGCCGTTCACCGTCAGTGAGTACAACCACCCGGCCCCAATGGACGCCCAAGCCGAATGCGTCCCTATGATGGCCTCTTTTGCCGCCACACAAGACTGGGACGGCCTCTGGTTCTACACCTACTCCCACAGCGGCGACACTTGGGATCGCCAGAACCTCAACAGTTACTTCGACATCGACACCAACCCCGCCAAGTGGGGTTTCATGCGCGCCGGGGCAGCCATCTTCTCGGAGGCAGCCGTCGGACCCCGGG
>Ga0272442_10002569_pt1 | contig 26231 bp, 22 predicted proteins | sample SSMForm2O_FD_200262 | JGI IMG/M metagenome (GOLD analysis project Ga0272442, IMG submission 200262) | Marine sediment archaeal communities from Little Sippewissett salt marsh, Falmouth, MA, United States - SSM-Form-2O | ecosystem: Environmental > Aquatic > Marine > Wetlands > Sediment ... | reverse complement strand
GAGGCTGACCAGCTTCCCGCCCAGGTTGAGGCGAGCGCGGCAGCGGCCCTTCTCCCCCTCGGCCAGCAGGCAGCGCTGCGCGCAGAGGAGGCAGCGCACGTGGCCCTCCTCGTGGACGAAGCCCGCGGGCGCGGCCGGCACGCCGTCCTCGTGGCAGGCCGCGCAGGCGGCGCCGGGCGTGTTCTCGGGGACGCCCACCCACCAGCGGGCCTCGGGGGCCGTCCTGAGCAGCTCGACGAGGCCGCCCTCGGCGGCGAGGGCGTCGAGGGGGCCGGCGGCGTCCACCAGACGGCGGACGTTCGCCGGACGCGCCGCGAGCCAGGCGCCGGTGGCGGCGCCGAGGCCGCTCCAGGCGAACAGGCGCAGGACGTCACGGCGTGTGGGTCGGCGGTCGTTCATGGCGGCGGCGGGCGGGTCCGGCGCGGACCACGTCCCGTCAGAGAGAGTCTACACCCTGGCGGCCTCGAGGCAACCGCGATCGCGCCCGGCGGCGGCGCTAGGGCTTGATCGCCGCCACGCAGTACTCGCCTCCGAAGCGGCGCGCCAGGATCTGGCAGTGGCTCAGGGGCCGGATCAGGCTCCGCCACAGCCACTGCGGAGTGGAGGTCTGGCCCGGAATGAAGCCCACGGTCTCGCCGATGCGGTAGCCCGCCTCGCGCAGCCCCCCCGTCAGTTCCGGGATCGACAGGATGCGTTCGTCAGCGTAAGCGATGGGCTTCCCGGTGCGCGGGTGCGGAAAGGTCTTGATCAGCGGACCCTCGCGCAGAGCGTCGACCACGGCCCGCGTCTTCGGCCGCCCGGCGTTGGGATCCGTGATCACCAGTTCGCCGCCCGGCTTCAGGGCGCGCAGGGCCCAGGCGTAGAAGTCCGGCAGGGGATGGATGTGGCTGATGGCCTCCTTTACCCAGACGTAGTCGAACTCGGCGTCGAAGCTCAGGTCGAAGAGGTTCTCGTGGAGGAACTCGATCCGCAGCTCGCGGCCGACCTCGCGCGACCAGCGGTCGCGCCGCGCCGCCGCCAGGTGCAGGCGATCCAGCTTCAGATCGATGCCCACCACCTCGGCGCCCTGAAGCGCGAAGAGCAGATCCTCGGAGCCGTCGCCGCAGCCGCAGTCGAGGACGCGCGCGCCGTCGCGGCCTGCCAGCCGATCGGCCATGAATCGCTCGCGGGTACGGGCATAGCGCCGCAGCCAGCGGGCGGGATCCCGGTCGTAGCCCGCCAGCGCCTTCCCGTAGTACGTGGCGAGCTCGCCGCCCAGCTCGTCGCCGTAGAGGGCGACGGCCTGGCGCACCTCCTCGAAGGTCTCGCCGCGGAACCAGGCGAGGTAGTCGAACAGGTTCGTGGTGGTGGGCTCGGTCATGCTCCATCCTCCATCCGTTGTGCCGCCGTGCAGACTACTGCCAGACCGGCGGCGGCGCAAGGCCGCCGCCGCGCATGACCCGCCCGGGCGTTGCTCCGGCAACGGTGGATGCGAGAGGCGGAACCGTCGCGGCGATTTCGCCGCGGCGGTGGGCGGCATCGCGCGCCCCGCACCAGATTGCATTTTCGGGATGTGCTATACTGGAATCCTGCCATCCCCATCGCCCCCTGGAGGTATGTCATGAACGCCCGCCATCGCGCGTGCCTCGGGGTCCCGCTCCTCCTCATCGTCATGACGGCGCTGGTGCCCGTGGCCGCCGCCGGCACCTATGCCTGCGAGCCCGACCTCATCGAGATCCTCTTCGCGCCCGACCGGGACTTCCGCCTGCGCGGCGGCGTGCCCGTGGACCTGGCCACCGGCGCCCCCGCCGACGCCGTGGGCCTGGCGTCCCGCGCCGGCCCGCAGCGCTGGGAGGCCCTCTGCCCCGTCGCCGAGGAGCGCCTCGACGCCATCCACGACCGCGGCGAGGCCCTGTCCGGGCGGCCGTTGTACAACCTCAACAATGCCTGCCGCCTGCGCCTGGCGGTCCGCGTGGACCTCTGGGCCCTCTGCGACGAGCTGGAGGCCCTGCCCGAGATCCTGCGCGCCTATCCCGTGCCCCGGCCCCAGCCCCTGCCGGTGCCGGACGATTACGAGTACCTGCAGGGGTATCTGCGTCCGGCCTCCGCGACGCCCACGGGCGTTAACGCCGACTGGGCCTGGACCCAGCCGGGCGGCGACGGCTCCGGCGTGACGGTCTGCGACCTGGAGTACAGCTGGAACTTCCTGCACAACGACCTGGTCGATCCCACGTTCACGGACATGAACCTGTGGACCAGCGATCCTCAGGGCGACGACAACCACGGCACGGCGGTGGCCGGCGTGCTGGGCTCCCACCCCAACTCCGTCGGCACCACCGGCATCTGCCACGGCGCCACCCTGCGGGCCTGCGGGACCTTCTATGGCTACTCCAACCCGGAGTGGAACGTCCCCGGGGCCATCGGCGTCGCCGTGTCCTACCTGTCGGCCGGCGACGTGATCCTCATCGAGCACCAGTGGGACTACACGGGCGCCGGCGGCTACGTGCCCATCGAGTGGTGGGGCAGCGCCTCGCCCGGGCCGCAGGGCTACAACGGCGTCATCATCGCCATCGAGAACGCCATCGCCAACCGCATCCACGTGGTGGAGTGCGCCGGGAACGGCGGCATCGACCTGGACGGCCTCTCCTGGTACGGCGATTCGGGGGCCATCATCGCGGGCGCCGGCGGCGTCTACCCCGGCGGCGCCTGGTCCGAGGGCGACCTGCAGCGCCTCTCCTTCTCCTGCTACGGCCAGCGCGTCGACCTGCAGGGCTGGGGCGAGGACGTCGCCACGACGGGCTACGGCACCTACTACGACGACGACGGCGTCAACGACTACTACACCGTGACCTTCGACGGCACCTCCAGCGCCGGGCCCGTCGTGGCCGGCGCCGTCGGCTGCTGCATGGGACACTGGCGGGCCGCCGTCTCCAGCACGGTGATGCCGCCGCCCCGCTACCTCCGCGACGTGCTCAAGACCACGGGCACGCCCCAGGTGACGCCTCCGGCCGGGAACATCGGCCCGCGGCCCGACCTGGCCGCCGCCTTCCCGCGCCTGCAGGAGTGGGCGGACGCCACGGCCGCGCCGCTGACGTCCAGCTGGTCCTCCGGCGCCCTGTCCTGGGGCGACTACGACGGCGACGGCGACCTGGACCTCTACCTGACCCACTCGCCCTATACTGCCAACATGCTGCTGCGCAACGACGGCGGCGGCGCCTTCACGGACGTCGCCGACGCCCTGCTGGGCGACCTGAACGGCTACGCGGGCGGCGCCGCCTGGGGCGACTACGACAACGACGGCGACCTCGACCTGTACCGGGGCAGCAGCGGCGGATCCTACAACAAGCTGCTGCGCAACGACGGCGGCGTCTTCGTCGACGCCACCAGCGGCTGGCTGGGCTCGCCCCAGCTCGGCTCCGGGCCGACCTGGGTGGACTACGACAACGACGGCGACCTCGACCTCTACGTCACCCACTACACCGGCACGAACCGGCTGCTGCGCAACGACGGCGGCGGCGTCTTCGAGGACGCCACGACGGCCCCCATCGGCGACGCGGGCAACACCACCTGCGCCGCCTGGGCGGACTACGACCTGGACGGCGACCTGGACGTCTACCTGGTGGACGCCTACGCGGCCAACAAGCTGCTGCGCAACGACGGCGGCGGCGCCTTCAGCGACGTCACGGCGCCGCCCCTGGGCGACGCCGCCCAGGGCACCGCCGCCGTCTGGGGCGACTACGACAACGACGGCGACCCGGACCTCTACCTCGTCAACGGCAACTACGGCGGCGCCAACAAGCTGCTGCGCAACGACGGCGGCGGCGCCTTCGCCGACGCCACCGCCGGTCCCGAGGGCGAGGCGGGCCACTCCCGCGCGGCCGCCTGGTGCGACTGCGACAACGACGGCGACCTCGACCTCTACCTGACGCGCTCGAGCCAGGACAACATCCTGCTGCGCAACGACGGCGGCGCCTTCACGGCCGCCACGCACGGGCTGCTGGCCGACGCCGGGCAGGGCGCGGGCCTGGCCTGGGGGGACTACGACGGCGACGGCCGGGTGGACCTCATCCACGCCCGGACCAACGGCTGCTCCCAGCTCTGCCGCAACCAGTCCGTCGCCGGCAACCACTGGCTGCAGGTGCGGCTGGTCGGCGTCGCCAGCAACGCCTGCGGCATCGGCGCCCGCGTGCGCGTCGTCACCAGCCGCGGCGCGCAGGTGCGCACCATCGCCAGCGCGGGCACGAACACCCTGCTGGCCGAGTTCGGCCTGGGGACGGAGACGGACGTGGACTCGCTCATCGTCCACTGGCCCTCGGGCACGGTGCAGGACAGCCTGCTGGTGGCCGCCGACCAGCTCGTGGTCATCACCGAGTCCACCAGCACGGGCGCTGGCGACGACGGGGCGCCCACAGCCACGCGCCTGCTGGCGGCCTGGCCCAATCCCTTCAACCCCGCCACGCGGGTCGCCTTCGACCTGGCCCGGCCGGGCCGCGCGCGGCTGAGCATCCACGACGCCGCCGGGCGGCTGGTGCGCGTCCTCGCCGACGAGGACCTGCCCGCCGGACGCCACGAGCGCGCGTGGGACGGCCGCGACGGTACGGGCCGCCCCCTGGCCTCGGGCCTCTACCTGTGCCGGCTGGTGACGCCCGGCCACGCGAGCGCGCAGCGCCTGCTGCTGCTCAAGTGACCGGCGGGCGGCGGGCCGTCCGCCGCGTCCCGGCCGGCCGGCGCGACGCCGGACGGGCCCATGAGAAAGCCCCCGCGGCCGAGGCCGCGGGGGCGCTTCGTTCGGGGCCGCGCCGCCGTGCGGGTCAGTCCTCCTCGATGTCCTCCCAGCCCGTGATCATGGCCTTGTAGTTGGACCAGAAGGTGCGGCCCGTCGTGCTCAGGTACATGTGCCCGAACATGAAGGCCATCAGGAGAAAGGAGAAGAAGGTGTGGAGCTGGGCGATGACGCTGAGCCTCGTGTCGGACAGATCGTTGTAGTTCGCGTACAGGATCCCCGTGATGACGACGGCGGGGATAATGACGAGCTTGAGCAGCGCGTAGGCGATGCGCTGGAGGGGATTGAGCTTCGACAGCTCGGTCTTCTTCACCGGGTGGGATTCGTTGCGGAAGATACCCACCAGGTAGTAGTGCACCATGGCCCTCGTCTTGCCGCTCGCCACGGGCAGGTACTGCTTCCACTCGCCCGTGGTGAAGTGCCAGAAGATGGCGAAGGCGATGAGCACCAGGAAGGACCAGGCCAGCAGGAGGTGCAGGCTGACAGCCAGCTCCCAGTCGAAGAGCCCCCAGCCGTAGTGGATGTCGAAGCCGGTCAGGGCGAGCATGATGATGAGCGCCGCCTGGGCCCAGTGCCAGAAGCGCTCGAAGCGCGTGTAGATCTTCACGCGTCTCATCGTCCCGCCTCCTTTCCCCGACTGGCCGCGCGGGCCAGGCCGTGCACGAGCGAGGCCAGGACCGCCCCCGCGACGAGGATGATGCCCACCCAGTCCAGGGCCGCGTTGTAGTCGCGGCCGGGCAGGTAGAAGTCCGTGAGCTGGGCCAGGCGCCCGTCGCTCGACCGCGTGTGGCACTCGCGGCAGTCCAGGGCGCGTTCCCTGGGCACCACCATGTGCTTGAGCGGCCAGATCATCTCGGTCTGGATCCAGCCGTACTCGCCGCTGTAGGGCAGGCCGGCGTAGGCCATGCCGGCCGTGATGGACCGGTCCCAGTCGTAGCTCTTCCAGTAGGCCTCGGAGCCGTTGGGCTCGCCGGGGAAGAGCTTGGGCACCACCAGCGTCTTGTTCACCGGATCGTAGGGCTGGACGCCGCGCATGATCTTGGCCGGGTAGATGCGGGCGCCGGGCGCGTCGTAGTGCGTCTCCACCCAGTTGATGCGGACGACGGGCTTGGCGGGATCCAGATTGTCGTGGCGGCCGATGTACTGCTGGTGCATGGCCGAGTAGGGCGTCTCGTCGTCGACGGCGTCGCCCATGAAGGAGTGCTTGATGCGTCCGTCGAACCAGATGTACTCGGGCACGGCGTCCCTGGCCCAGATGAACTCGCCCTTCTTGCCGTCGTAGACGCTCTCGCCCAGGTCGGGATCCATGCGGACGAGAGGCTTGCCGTCGGCCGTCTTCTCGCCGGCCTTGGACCAGTCCCACCACATCTTGGTGGCCTTGCGCGGTGCGATGCTCGGCACGTGGCAGGCCTCGCAGGAGACCTTGTCCGAGTGGTCGTTGAGCTTGTCCTTCGCCTCGCGGTGCGGCCGCGCCGAGTGGCAGGACTCGCAGGCCAGCAGGTTCTCCTCCTGGCCGCGCAGGGCGTAGGCCCGCTCCCGGTAGGCGGGCGTCAGGAAGCAACGGCCGGCGATCTGATGGTTGCGGGTGGTGTGGCAGGCCTGGCAGCGGTAGTTGGGGCCGTCGACGCCCATGTGCACGTCGAGCTCCCGGTCGGGCGTGGCGAGGGTCACGTCCATGTCGCCGTGCTTGACGCCCTCGCCGCCGCCGCCGAAGAAGTGGCAGGTGCCGCAGTTCTGGCGCGTCGGCTTGCCCACGTGGCGGGCCACCTCGCCCAGATCGACGGGCGGCCACGTCTTGCCCATGAACGGGCGGCCCTCGGGGAAGTCCTTGGCGTAGACCGGATGGCCCGCGCCCGTGGGGAACTTCTTGTAGGTCCCCGTCTGGTCGTGGCAGATCAGGCAGTCCACCAGCGTCTCGTCGCCGAAGTCGAAGGTCTTGTCCTTCCAGCCGTAGCCCGAGTGGCAGCTCGTGCAGCGCGGCTCGTTGGAGGGCAGGGCGATGCAGAAGTTGTTGATGATGTGCTCCGCCTTGCCGATGGCCACGTGCTCCTTTTCCTCGAGCATCGCCTTGGCGCGCGGGCAGATCCATTTCCAGTGGCTGGTCTTCATCACCTGCGCCGCCGCGTTGCCGTGGCAGTAGAGGCAGGCGGCGGTGACCTCGGGTCCGGTCTGGAAGTCTTCCTGGAGGTTGGGGAAGAGAGAGTGGTCGGCGGTCGATTCGTAGGCCACCTGGGCCGGCACGGGCGGGATCGTCGTCTGCTGCGCGCCTCCGTCCGGCGCGGCTCCCGCCGGGAACGCGGCCCAGAAACCGCCGAGCAACAGGATGGCCCCCGTCAGCGCGACCGCGGCGGCGGGTCGTCCTCGTTTCATGAGCACCCCTTCCGATGACGATGCGGCGAGACGGACACGTGGCAATGGCGGTGTAAGCCGTTGTTGAATATGAATTTCAGCCCGCTCGACCGTATTTTCACGGATAGTGTAGGCGGCTCAGCCGCCGCCGGTCAAAAGAAAAAGCCGCCATTCCGTATCCGGAACGGCGGCTTTCGAAGCGTGGCAGCCGCAATCGGCGGCGGCGGCGCCTAGCGCAGCAGGACCAGGCGCCGCGAACGCGTCTCGCCCCCCGCGCGCAGGCGCGCCAGGTAGATGCCCGAGGCGACCGCGTTGCCGGCCGCGTCGCGGCCGTCCCAGACGGCCGTGCCGGCGCCGGCCGGCTGCTCGCCGGCGAGCAGGACGCGCACCAGGCGACCCGCCGCGTCGTAGACGGCCAGCTCCGCCGGCCCGTCGGCCGCCAGCGAGTAGGGCACGAGCGTCGTCGGGTTGAAGGGGTTCGGGTAGTTCTGCCCCAGCGCGAGGCCGGGCCCGGGCGCCTCGCCGGCGGGCGTCTGGCCGCCCCAGGGCTCACCGAAGAACGTGCGGAGGATGAAGCCCACGTTGGCGCGCAGGGCGGCGTGGTCCATGCGGTAGGGCCGGCCGGCCAGGTGGACGAACTGCGCGCCCTCGGGCCGCCAGGTGCCGCCGCCCGCCGGCTGGGCGTGCACGCCCAGGCCCCGGTCGACGCTGAAGCCGGCGGTGTCCTCGAAGAGCAGGGTGCTGCCCGCGGCCACCGTGGTCCGGAAGACGTCGTTGTAGCTCTGGCTGCCCGTGAAGGGGATGTTCGCCAGGCCCGGGTACACGGCCACGCAGTTGCCCAGGTTGGCGGTCGCCTCGGCCCAGATGATGCCGAGGTAGTCGTCCAGGTCGCCCTGGAGGAAGCTGCGGCTGCGCCGGGTGAGCAGCAGCAGGTTGCCGCCCGCCTCCAGGTAGGAGCGCACGGGCGTCTCCGTCCACTTGGGCAGGTCGCCGTTGTAGTGGTTGCCCACCCAGACCACCGCCGAGTAGCCGCCGATGATCTCGGCCGGCACGGGGCCGGTGCCCGCCGGCGCCGGCAGCTGGGGCACGTAGCCGCCGGCCGGCGCGGGGAAGGTGTCCCAGAAGTCGAAGGGCAGGCCGTCGGAGAAGACGCTGTCGGCGTAGGCGCTCGTGATCTCCGTGTCGTAGGTGTCCCAGTCGACGCCGTTGACCACGAGGATGCCCGCGTCGAAGTCCGGATCGACGACCTGGCTCTGCACCTGGCGCAGGATCCAGCGGTCGGGATCGAGCTGCACCAGCTCCACGTCGCCGGCGACGGACAGCGTGTAGGTCTCCAGGGCGAGGCTGTTCTCGACGGTGAAGTCGAAGACGCCCTCGCTGGTGGTCACCCGCACGGGGATGGGCAGGGTGAACAGGCCGGTGTTCGTCTGCACCTGCTCGACGGTCAGCTCCACGCCGCCGGCGACGGCGCTCCAGCCGTAGCTGTAGACGGGGAAGTACTCGCCGTAGATCCACTGCTGGATGAAGTCGTCGAGGTCGCGGCCGCAGGCGGCCTCCATGACGTCCCGGAACTGCTCGGTGGTGGCGCTGGCGTAGCCGTAGGCCGCGCGGTAATCGGCCAGGCCCTGGAAGAAGTCGGCGTCGCCCATGATGCCGCGCAGCATGTGCACGACCCAGGACGCCTTGTTGTAGCTCAGGTTGGAGTCGAAGATGGCCCAGGTGTCGCTGGTGTCCTCCACGTAGATGGTGCCGGGGCCCGTGTAGGCGGCGCCGTCCATGTACTGCTGGTAGGTGGCGAAGCCCTCGGTCTGCTCCTTCCAGTAGGCCTCGCACCAGACGGCGAAGCCCTCGTTGAGCCAGATGTGGTGGAAGTCCGCGCAGGTGATCATGTCGCCCCACCACTGGTGGGCCAGCTCGTGGCTGATGAGGTCCTCCGACCAGCCGCCGAGGCTGGTGAGGGTCTGGTGCTCCATGCCGCCGCCCCAGTTGAACTCGGCGTGGCCGTACTTCTCGTCGAGGAAGGGGTACTCGCCGAAGCCCTGGGCGAAGACGTGGATCATGTCCTTGGTCAGCGAGTAGGTGGCCTGCACGTCGTCGTAGTGGTCCGGATAGACGAAGAACTGCAGCTCCATGGGGTCGCCGCCGGCCAGGGGCGCGTACCAGTCCGAGTAGACCGTGTAGGGATGGATGGCCAGCGACACCAGATAGGTGACGATGGGGTAGCGCGTCTTCCAGTGGAAGGTGCGCGTGGCGCCGTTGTCCACCTCCGAGTCCAGCAGGCCGTTGGTGGCGACGATGAGCCCGTCGGGCATGGTGACGCGCATGTCCAGGCTGTCGGCCTTGTCGGTGTTGAGGTCCTTGCAGGGCCACCAGTCGCGGGCGCCGAAGGGCTCGCTGAGGGTCCAGATCATGGGCTGGCCGCCATGGGAGTCCCAGCCGAAGGAGCCCCCCGACGGGTTGCCGGCGTAGTCCACCGTCACCACCACCGTCTCGCCCGCGGCGTAGGCGCGGTCCAGGTCCACGGTGAGGACGTCCCCGACGCGCGACCAGGTGGCGGTCGCGCCGCCGCTGGTGGCGCCGCTCACCCCCATGTTGCTCGCCAGGTCCAGGTCCATGGCCGCCAGCGGCCCGGTCAGCACCGAGGCGGTGACCGTCACCGTGCCGGTGAGCGTCGTCACCGACGGCTCGAGCTCCAGGTCGAGGAAGTAGTGGGTGACGTCGTAGAGGTCCTGGTTGGGCGTGCGCTCCTCGACGGCGCGCAGCAGCCCCTGCCAGAGGCGGGCTTTGGTCTCGGCCTCCTGGCGCCGGTGGTCGAGCAGTCGCTCGCGCAGGGCGTCGGGATCGTCGTCGATGCCGGCGGGCGCGGCGAGGGCCGGCAGCGCGGCGGCCAGTGTCAGGACGAGAACCAGTGCGCCGGCCAGGCGCGCGGCGAGGGTCTTGGCGTGAGAGGACATGGATGCTCCAGGTGCGGCGGATCCCGGCGGGCGGCCGGGATCCCGTCAGCGGGCCGTGCGGCGGATGCGCGGGAGCCCGATTCCGGTTCATTCCTTCCTCAATATTCTAGCAGATCCGGGCCGGCGCAATTAAGGGCATGGGCAAGTCCGGAATTGACAGGCACTTCTGGCGCCGGAGCCCCTTGATAGCGGCATTGGGATGCGCTAATTTGGGGGCGGCGGCGATCCCGCCCGAGGGAGGATCATGGCCTGGGAATACAGCGACAAGACGCGCGCCCTCTTCATGGACGCCGTCCAGGGCAAGCCCGGCACGCACATGGGCGAGATCGACGACCCCGACGGCATCGGCGAGCACGGCTCCATCGCCTGCGGCGACGCCCTGCGCTTCACCTTCCGCGTCGAGCGCCATCCCACCGATCCGCTCAAGGACGTCATCATCGAGGCGCGCTACCTGACCTACGGCTGCACGTCGGCCATCGCCGCCTCCGAGGCCCTCTGCGCGATGATCGAGGCGGGACATTACACCCCCATCGACGCGCTGAAGATCAAGAACGAGGACATCGTTACCTACCTCGACGGCCTGCCCGTGCAGAAGATCCACTGCTCGGTCATGGGCGCCGAGGCCCTGCAGGCGGCCATCTTCAACTGGGCCCAGAAGCGCGGCGTCGACCTCGAGCAGCTCGGCGTGGACATCCTGCCCGAGGAGAAGGAGGAGGGCCGCGTCGTCTGCAAGTGCTTCGGCCTGACGGAGCCCTACATCCGGCGCAAGATCAAGGAGCTGGGGCTGCACTCCATCGCCCAGATCACCAATGCCATCAAGGCCGGCGGCGCCTGCACGAACTGCCACCACACGCCCGGCGGCCTGCAGGACCTGCTCGACGAGACCTGGGGCCGCTCCGAGACTCGCCTCAAGGAGTCGCCCGAGCCGCCGCTGCCGCCCGGCGGCGTGCCCGACGCCGAGCCGTCGCCCTACGTCGTCGCCAAGCGCATCGAGCAGGTCATCGACGAGGACGTCCGCCCGATGCTGCAGCACGACGGCGGCGACATCGAGATCGTGGACATCAAGGACAACATCGTCTACTGCCGCATGGCCGGCGCCTGCGCCACCTGCGCCGCCGCCGACAAGACCATGAAGCTGGTGGTGGAGACCGCCCTCAAGGACAAGGTGGACGAGCGCCTGCGGGTGATCGCCGTCACCTGAGCGGACGGCCGCCCGCGCCGCGCGGGCCCGCCGCCTCGCCGCCACGGGAGCGCGCCATGGACCTGATCTACGCGGACAACAACGCCACCACCGCCGTCGCGCCCGAGGTGCGCGAGGTCATGGCCCCCTACCTCGCGGACGACTACTTCAATCCCAGCTCCATGTACGAGCCGGCGCGGCGCACGGGCCACGCCGTCGAGGCGGCGCGGGCGACCATCGCCGGGCTGCTGGGCATGGGCGAGGCGTCGGAGCTGATCTTCACCGGCGGCGCCACCGAGAGCAACAATGCCGCCCTCTTCGGCGCCGCGCGTGCCAACCCCGGCCGCCGGCACGTGATCACCACGGCCGTCGAGCACCCGGCCGTCCTCGAGGTGGCCGAGGAGATGGAGCGGCAGGGCTTCGCCGTGGACTTCCTGCCCGTGGACCGCCGGGGCCGCCTGGACGTGAAGGACCTCATCCGCGCCCTGCGGCCCGACACGCTGCTCGTCTCGATCATGCACGCCAACAACGAGACCGGCGTCGTCTTCCCCGTGGCCGAACTGGCGCGCGTGGTCAAGGAGACGGACCCGGCCATCCTCTTCCACACGGACGCGACGCAGTCGGTGGGCAAGCTGCCCCTGGACCTCTCGGGCGAGCACGTCCACGTGGATCTGCTCTCCTTCTCGGGGCACAAGCTGCACGCGCCCAAGGGCGTGGGCGGCCTTTTCGTGCGCCAGGGAGCCCGCTGGCGGCCCTTCCTCGTGGGCGGCCACCAGGAGGCGAGTCGCCGGGCCGGCACGGAGAACGTCCCCTACATCGCGGGGCTCGCGGTGGCCGTGGAGCTGGCCCTGCGCGACCGCGAGGCGGAGGCGGCGCACCTGGCCTCTCTGCGCGACCGCCTCGAGGCCCTGCTCGTCGAGCGCATCCCCCACGTCGAGGTCAACGGCCGCGAGGCGCCGCGCCTGCCCAACACGCTGAACGTGGCCATCCACTTCATCGAGGGCGAGGGGATGCTCTACCAGCTCGACGCCTTCGGCATCTGCGCCTCCTCGGGCTCGGCCTGCACGTCGGGGTCGCTGGAGCCCAGCCACGTCCTGCGCGCCATGCAGGTGCCCTTCACGGCCGTGCACGGCTCCGTGCGCTTCAGCTTCAGCCGCTACAACACCATGGCCGAGATCGAGCGCATCGCCGAGGTCTTCCCCGAGATCGTGGCGCGCCTGCGCCGGCTCTCGCCCTACTGGGACAGCGAGCGGAACGCGCCGCGCCCCGAGGCCCTGGCCATGCTCGAGAGCGCCGCCTCGCCCGCCGAGGGCGGCGGCCCCTCGGCCCGGGGCAACTCCGCCTGATCCGCGGCCGGCCGGACCGGACCGCCTGGCGCGGCGACCGCGCGGCACGCCGCGACCGCGTCGGCCCTCGGAGCGCGCCGGCGAGCCGCACGCGGATCCTCACTCCGAACCGCCAAAAAAACGCGACGCGACGGAACCGCATGCACCCGTTCGGGGAAGTCCGCTCCACGCTCGGAAATCCTTTCATTTCAATGACTTGAGTGGCTCGCGCGAGGTTGGTAGACTTGTTCCGTCACTCGCCGCCGGCGAGGCGGATCCCCGCCGCGGGACCGGCGCTCCCCAGCACCTTGACGGCAAGACCAGCCCAACCCCGGAGTGAACCATGAGCCTTCGCCATCTGCCCCGCATCCTCGCCGCGCTTCTGGCCGCGAGTCTCCTGGCCGCCGGCTGCAGCAACGTCACGGGACCCGCCGCGCCGGCGCCCCCGTCCAGCCTGGCCACCATCGTCCTGCCCGAGGACGCCACGCTCGAGGCGGCGGTGCTGCGCATCTACTCCGCCGATCCGGCCGACACGACGGTCCACGTCCACCGGGTCACGGCCCCCTGGGACGAGACCGCTGTCACCTGGAACAGCTTCGGCGGCGCATACGATCCCGCGGTCGTCGCGACCTTCCGCACGCCGCTACCCCCAGGATACGTCGAGGTGGACATCACGGACCTGGTCCTCGACTGGGCGGACGGCGTCCACGAGAACCACGGGCTCCTGCTCCGCCAGGACGCCCTCACCGATCGCAACACCTTCTGGAGCCGCGAGCACGACACGGACCGTCCCCAGCTCGTGCTCCACTACATGACGGCCGCGGGCCCCGACTCCGTGGTGGCCGAACCCCTGGCCGACGTCGTCATCCTGGAGCTGATCCCCGACAGCAACTTCGGCTCCGAGCCGCGCCTCCACACGGGCTGGCGCGACGCGGCGGAGCTGGAGAAGCAGGCCCTGCTGCGCTTCGACGTCGTCGAGCTGCCCGGCGGCGGCAACGGCGGCGACGTCGACGTGCACTCCCTGCGCTGGTGGCGCCGGCACGACGGCCACGGCCAGCGACCCAACGCGGTGACGCCCCTGTTGCCCCTGTGGCTCGGTCATCCCGGCGGCGATAAGTCCCTCGCGGTGACGGACGCCTCCACGGCGCGCGCCGTGCTGCGGAAGCGACACGACCGCCCCCGCAACGCCGTGACGCGGCTCGGCGCCCAGCTCCTGGCCGCCAAGCTCAACATCGCGAACGGCGCCGACGGCGCGGCCGCGGCCCAGGCCATCGCCGCCGCGGACGCCTTCCTGACCGGTCACGACGCCTCCGACTGGCGCCGCCTGACGCGCGCCCAGAAGCGCGCGGTGAGCGCGTGGAAGCGGACGCTGCGCGCCTACAACCGCGGCGAGCTGGACTCCGGCTCCTGACGCCAAATAGTCGCCGCGGCCGCCTCGACGGGCCCCGGGCATCGCCCGGGGCCCTTTTCGTTGCAACGCCCATGGCGGCGGAATTCCCCCCATCGCACGCGCGGGCCGCTATACTCGCCGCACGGCGCCGGCGGCCGCGAGCTGGCGGGCCGCCGGCCAGCAAGGGGGTGTCCATGTCGCGAAGAAATCACGAAGCGGGGCGCGCCGGCGCACGGCGCCGGCTCCTGGCCATGATCGCCCAGGCGACCACCGCCTGCGCGGCGGCCTCGCCGGCGGCGGCGGACGTGCCGGCCGGCACCTTCTCCGTCGCCGCCCGGGACTCGGTCACGGGCGAGGTGGGCGTGGCCGTCCAGTCCAAGGTCTTCGGCGTCGGGCCGCGCGTCGCCTGGGCGCTGGGCGGCGCGGGCGCCATCGCCACGCAGGCCCAGTCCAACGAGTCCTTCGGTCCCGACGGCCTGCGCCTGCTGGACGCGGGCCTCTCGGCCGGCGAGGTCCTCGACTGGCTGCTGGCCCACGACCCGGGCCGCGAGAACCGCCAGGCGGGCGTCGTGGACGCGTCCGGCGGCGTGGCCGCCTGGACCGGCGCGGCCTGCATGGACTGGGCCGGCGACTCCACGGGCGTGGACTTCACCTGCCAGGGCAACATCCTGGCCGGGCCGGCGGTGGTGGCGGAGATGGCCCGCGCCTTCCATGAAACCTCGGGGCAGGAGCTGGCGCGGCGCCTTCTGGCCGCCCTCGAGGCCGCCCAGGCCGCGGGCGGCGACAGGCGGGGCCGCCAGTCGGCCGCCATCCTGGTCGGCCGGCCGCATCCCGACTACCCCGAGTACGCCCGGCGCTACGTGGACATCCGCGTGGAGGACCACGCGACGCCCATCGCCGAGCTGCGCCGCCTTTACGGGATGTACGAGGCCCAGGGTCTGACGCAGGCCCACCTGCGATTCTCCGAATGGATGGACGCCGCGGGCGACAGCGCCAGCGCCCGGCGCGAGCGCGAGCGCGTGGGCGAGGTGCTGGTGCGGGTCCTGGAGCGCGACGACGCCGACGCCGGCACGCTGAACGCCCTGGCCTGGTTCGCGGCCACACACGACATCTTCCTGGAGGAGGCCCTGGCGGCCGCACGGCGGGCGGTCGAGCTGGAGCCGGAGGACGGCAACATCCTCGACACCCTGGCCGAGGCCCACTTCCGACTGGGCCAGGTGGACGAGGCCGTCGCCGTGGGGAAGCGCGCCCTGGCCCTGTCGCCGGACGACGACTACCTGAAGGAGCAGATCGCGCGCTTCGAGGCGGCGCGGCGCTGATCAGGACTTCGCTTGCGCGGAGCGGGAATCCCGGCTTTAATAGCGCCATGAATCCCTTGCGCGCCATCGCGAGCGCCTGCGCCGGCCTGGCTCGCCAGATCGAACGCCAATACCGCCTGGCCGGCACGAACGAGTGGACCCGGGCGCCCTACTTCCGCAGGACCGGCGTGAGGATCGGCGAGAACTGTCGCATCTTCTCGCGCAAGCCCTATGTCACCTTCGGTTCCGAGCCCCATCTCGTCCGGATCGGCGATCACGTGACCATCACCGCAGGCGTGCGCTTCATCACCCACGACGGCGGCACCTGGATCTTCCGCCGGGAGGATCCCGACTTCGACGTCTTCGGGCCCATCGAGGTCAAGGACAACGTCTTCATCGGCATCAACGCCATCATCATGCCGGGCGTCACCATCGGGCCCGACGCCGTGGTCGGCGCCAACAGCGTCGTCACACGCGACGTGCCGCAGGGGACGGTGGTGGCCGGCTCCCCCGCCCGGGTCATCATGACCATCGAGGAGTACCGCGAGCGCAAGCTGCCGCAGAAGGTGATCGTGCGCGGCCTGTCGGACGAAGAGCGCTGGCGCGTGCAGATGAAGCTCTGGGAGGGGCGCGAGTAGCCGCCCGCGACGGCCGCCAGGACCGGCGCCGCGCCTACCCGGTCCCGCGCCGGGCCGTCCCCCCGCCACGGCGGTCCGGAGCGCGGGCGGCGGCTCCGGCCCTGGAGGTCGCACCGTGAGTCGCATCGGACTGGCCCTGGGCGGCGGCGGCGTGCGTGGGCTGGCGCACATCGCCGTCCTCGAGCTGCTCGACGAACTGGGCCTGAGGCCCGCCGTCATCGCGGGCACCAGCATGGGCGCCCTCGTCGGCGCCCTCTACGCGTCGGGCCGCTCCGGGCGCGACATCCGCGAGATCACCCACCGCCACTTCATCTCGCGCGCCGACAGCATCCGCGACGTCCTCGACAAGAAGTCCGCGCTCCTGAGCTGGTTCAACGCCTTCCTGCCGGCGACCGCCCGGGGCGGACTGTTCCGCAACGACCGCTTCCTGGAGCACGTGTTCGGCGGCGTACTGGTGGAGCGCTTCGAGGACCTGGCCATCCCCCTCGTCGTGGTGGCGGCGGACTTCTGGAGCGGCGAGGAGGTCGCCATGAGCAGCGGCGAGCTGCTGCCGGCCCTGCGGGCCAGCAGCGCCGTGCCCGGCGTGTACGCGCCCGTCGAGCGGGAAGGCCGGATCCTGGTGGACGGCGGGCTGGTCAACCAGATCCCCTACGACCACCTCGGGCCGGACTGCGACCTGACCATCGCCGTGGACACCGGCCAGGAGCGGGTCCCCGACGAGAAACACGACACGCCCAACGTGCTGCAGGCCGTCGTCGGCGCCCTGGACATCATGCAGGACTCGGCCCTGGAGCAGCGCCTGCGGCGCGCGCGGCCGGACATCCTCGTGCGCATGCGCATCCGCGACGTGGACCTGCTCGAGTACGCCAAGGCCGGAGAGGTCATGGAGCAGACGGCGCCGGCCATCGCGGAACTGCGGCGGCGACTGGCCGGGGTCGCGCCGTGACGCTCATAGGCATCGTCCTGCCCGTCTTCCTCGTCATCGGCCTCGGCTACGCGCTGCGCCGGCTGCGCCTGGTCACGGAGCCGGTGAACGCCGGCCTCTCGCGCCTGGTCTTCTACGCCGCCTCGCCGGCCCTGCTGCTGCGCAGCCTGGCCCGCGCGGAGCTGGACTGGCGCGTGGGCGCCGGCATGCTGGCGGGCGTGGGCGTCGTCTCCGTCGCCGCGGCCCTGGCCGCCTACGTCCTCCTGCGCCGGGCCGCACCCGCGCGGCGCGGCGTCATCGCCCTGGGCGCCTTCCGCAGCAACACGGTCTTCATGGGCCTGCCTCTGGTCCTGAGCGCCTACGGCGACGCGGCCCTGGCCCCCATGGGCATCCTCATCGCGTTCCTGGTGATCGTCGAGAATCCCCTGGCGGCCCTGCTGCTGACGTTGCCGCATCAACGGCGCAATGCCCGCGACGCACGGCTCTGGCTCGGCACGCTGGGCCGCGTGCTGGTCAATCCCCTGGTGCTGGGCGCGGGCGCCGGGGTCGTCCTGTCGCTCCTGGATGCCGCGGTGCCGGGGCCCGTGGACCGCGCCCTGGACCTCGTGGGACAGACGGCGGCGCCCCTGGGGCTGCTCTGCGTGGGTGCGGGCCTGGACACGGCCCTCCTGCGCGCGGAGCTCCGCGCCGCCTCCATGGTGGCGGCGGCGAAGCTGGTGGTCGTGCCGCTGCTGGTGCTGCTGGTGCTGCGGCAACTGGGCCTGACGGGCGTGGCCCTGGGCGTGCCGGTCCTCGTCGCCGCCTGCCCGACCGCCGTGATCAGCGCCATCATGGCCCGCGAGATGCGCGGCGACGCGCGGCTGGCCTCGGCCATCGTCGTCGGCACGACGCTCTTCTCCCTGGCGACGCTGGTGGGCTGGCTCGCCCTGCTGGAAGGTCTGGCGGGATGAGCGGGCTGACGGTGCGCCGCCACGGCGAAACGGGACCCGTCGTGATCGTCCTGCACGGCGGACCGGCCGCGGCCGGCGAGGCGGGGCCCCTGGCCCGCGGCCTCGCGGACGGCTTCCAGGTCCTCGAGCCCTGGCAGCGCGGCAGCGGCGCCGTGCCCCTCACCGTGGCGCGCCACGTCGCCGACCTGCAGAAAATCGTGGAGGAGTGCGGCGGCGACCGGCCGGCCCTCGTGGGCGAATCCTGGGGCGCCATGCTGGCCCTGGCCTACGCCGCGGCGCACCCGGGGAGCGCGGGCCCCCTGGCCCTGGTGGGCTGCGGCACCTTCGACACGGCCGCGCGGGCCCGTATGCGGGAGATCCTCGACGAACGCCAGGACGACGGCCTGCGCCGGCGTCTGGAGGCCCTGCGCCCGGAGACCGGCGACTCCGAGAGATTGCGCGAGATGTACGAGCTGATGGCGCCCCTCTACGACTGCGACGCCGAACCCACCGCGCCCGATCCCGAGGCGCCCGCCTTCGACGCGCGCGCGCACACCGAGACCTGGAACGACATGCTGCGCCTGCAGGCGGAGGGCGTCTATCCGGCCGCCTTCGCGGCCATCCGCGGACCCGTCCTCATGCTGCACGGGTCCCACGACCCCCACCCGGGCCGCATGATCCGGGACGGCCTGACGCCGCACATCCCGCAGCTCGAGTACCACGAACTGGACCGCTGCGGGCACAGCCCCTGGCGCGAGCGCCGGGCGCGCGACGCCTTCTTCGCCGTCCTGCGCGCCTGGCTGGCGCGCCGCACGTCCGGAACTGCCTAGCCGGGTGCCGGCGCGGCCGGGACGCCGAACGGACCGGCGCGGCGGGCGGGTCGCACGTCCGAGGCACCGGGCTACTTCAGGAGCACCGTCTTGCGGGACAGCGCCGGCGCCGCCGCCTCGAGGCGGACGAGGTAGACGCCGCTGCCATGGCCGCCGGCGTGCCAGACGGCCTCGTGCCGACCCGCCGGCAGCGTTCCGTCCAGGATGACGTCCACCAGGCGACCGCGGACGTCGATGACGGCCAGGCGGACATGCCCGGCCGCCGGCAGGGTGAAGGCGAGGCGGGTGGCGGGATTGAAGGGATTAGGCCAGGCGGGCGCCAGGGTCGGGGCCGGCGGCGCGCCGCCATCGGTGACGGGCGTGCCCTCGAAGGCGCTGTTGCGCTCGCCCGGAGTTCCGTGGCCTTCGCTCGATCCAGTCCTCGTGGTCGCCGTCCTCGTCGGTGATGCCCGTCAGGTTGCCCGTGACGAACTCGTTCAGGCGCACGCCGGCGCCGGCCCCGCCGGCGGCAGCGGCCAGAAGGATCGGAAGCAGCATCCACGCGCGGGCAGTCATGCGGCTCCTGCGTCTCCATGGGAAAGGGCGCGCGGTTCGTCGCGCGCCGGATCCCGTCACCAGTACCCGGGATCCGCGACCTGCTGCCGACATCCTTACATTATATCAGAATCGAGCCGCGACGAGGCCCCAGGAACCACGGCCGGTGCTATGCTGCCATTCATGGAGGCTCGGGACGCGGCAACCGCCGCCGCCCTGGCGGCAGGCATACGCGACCTCGTCGAGGGCCGCGGGGCCGCCGGCGCGATCGTCGGGCTGAGCGGCGGCCTGGACTCGGCCGTGCTGGCGTCCCTGGCCGCCCGCGCGCTGGGCGCGGAGCGGGTGCGCGCCTTCTTCCTCGGCGAGCGCGACAGCGAGGCGGCCTCCCTCGATCGCGCCCGCGAGATCGCCGCGGCGCTGGGCATCTCGCTGGCCGAGCGCTCCCTGGAGGCCGAGTTGCGCGAAGCGGGCCTCTACCAGCCGGCGGCCATGCGCTTCGTCGCCCGCTCCGCGCGGGTCAACCGCGCCGTCGCTCGCCTGCTGGGCCGGCTCGGCGGCGGTTCGCCCTACGCCTGGGTGCTCCGCCGGCGCGCGGGCGCGGGGCGCGGGCCCGGACGCATCATCTACGAGCGGTGGATCCGGCCCGTCGAGGCAGCCGCCCATGCGCGCCACCGCCTGCGCCGCGCGGTCCTGGAGGCGGAGGCCGCGGCGCGCGGCCTGGTGCTGCTCGGCGCGGCCAACCGCTCCGAGCTGATGCTGGGCTGGTACGTCACCGGCGGCATCGACGACGTCCCGGACTCCCCCCTCCTCGGCCTCACCAAGACGCGGGTGCGCCGCCTGGCCGCGGCGCTCGACATCCCGCGCTCGATCCGCGACGCCCCACCCTCGCCCGACATGATACCCGGCATCACCGACGAGCTGGCCCTGGGGATCACCTACGAGGCCGCGGACCGCGTCCTGGACGCCATGGACGCCGGCCGCGACGCGGCGGCCGCGATCCCCCACGGCCTGTCGCGGCGGGACGTCGCCCGCGTGCGCGAGCTGCACCGCCTCACGGCATGGATGCGCGAGGCCGCGCCCTAGGCGCGGAAGGCGGCGCTCAGGCGGGCGAGGGCCTCGACGAGGCGCTCCTCGGAGCAGGCGAAGTTGAGGCGCGCGAAGCCCGGCGCCCCGAACTCGGCGCCGTCGCTCAGGGCGACGCGGGCCAGGCCGAGCAGCTTCTCGGCGGGCGCCGCGCCGAAGGGCGTCTCCCTGAGGTCGAGCCAGGCCAGGTAGCCGGCCTCGGGCAGGGTGATGTGCGCGCCGGGCAGGGCCGCGGGCGCTTCGCGGCGCAGCAGCTCGCGGTTGGCCGCCAGGCGCTCGATCACCGCGTCGAGCCAGGCGTCGCAGTCGGTGTAGGCCGCCTCGGCCGCCGCGAGGGCGAGGTCGTTGACGAAGGGCAGGTGCCAGCGCCAGGCCCCTTCCATCCGCTCGCGCAGGCCGGGATCCGTCACCACGGCGAAGGCGAAGCCGAGGCCGGTGAGGCCGAAGGTCTTGCTGGGCGCCATGAGGGTGACGGTGCGCGCGGCCAGGCCGGGATGGGCGCCGGCCGGCAGGTAGCGCGCGCCGGGCAGGGCGAGGTCGGACCAGATGTCGTCGGAGACGACGATCAGGTCGTGGGCCTCGCAGGCGGTGGCGACGAGGTCCAGATCGGCCGCGCGCAGGCAGTGGCCCAGCGGATTGTGCGGATTGCACAGGACGAGGACCCGCGCGCCGGCGGCCGCGCGGTCGAGGGCCGCGGCGTCCAGGCGCGGGCCGGCGTCGGCGCCGGCCGACGCGTCCGGCCAGGCCAGCAGGGCGGTCCGGGCGTCCACGGCATCGGGCAGACGCAGGAGCGGCGGGTAGAGGGGCGTGTCCACGACGATCGCGTCGCCGGGCGCCGCCAGGGCGCGCGCCGCCGCGTGACAGGCCGGCACCACGCCGGGCACCGGGACCACGGCCGCGCGCGGCACGTCCCAGCCGTGGCGGCGGCGCAGCCAGCCACGGATGCCGTCGAGGACCGCGTCGCCGACCTTCTCGTAGGTGTACCAGCCCGTGGCGACGCGCCCGGCGAGGGCCTCGCGAACGGCGGCCGGCGCCGGAAAGTCCGAGTCGGCCACCCACATGGCGATCACGTCCGGCGGGTGGATGCCGTGCTTGATGGCGTTGCCGCGCGGGGGCGGGGCGTCGAAGACGGGGCCGCTCACGACGCGGCGCCTCCCCGGCGGCGCCAGACGCTCACCTGCTCGTCGAGCACGGTGAGGCGGCGGTCGTTCTCGTGACGCACGCGCCGCAGGTCCACGGGCTCGCCGGCCGGCGCGAAGGCGTCGGCCAGGATCTCGCCGATCACCGCCAGGTCGAGCTGATTCTCGCCCGTTGCGTCCTTGAAGCCACCCAGCCAGCCCTCGCGCGGGGTGCGGTCCTCGCGCCACTGCCAGGGGCAAGCCAGGACCAGCAGGCCGCCCGGATCGACGAGGGCGCCGATGGCCTCGAGGAAGGCGCGCGGTGCGGCCATGTTGTCAAGCAGGTCCGTGGCCACCACCAGGTCGAAGGTCCCCCACTTGGACTGGAGGTTGGCGGCGTTGTCCTGGAAGAACTCCGCGCGCTTCGCGGCATCGGCGAGGTCGAACCCGACCAGGCGCACCTCGTGGAAGGCGTCGATTTCCCCCTCCTGCGGGCGCGTGTAGTGGACCTGCCCCTTGGCCTTGAGGGCGTCGGCCACGCGAATGAAGCGCGCCGAGAAGTCCAGCCCCAGCACGCGCTCGTAGCGGCGGGCCAGCTCGAAGGCCAGGCGCCCGGCGCCGCAGTTGATGTGCAGGGCGGCGCCCTTCGCCGCGCCGCCGTCGTGGCGCGCGACGAGATCGTCCAGGGCCGCGTAGAAGTTGCCCGTGTCGAGATGGTCCGCGCCCCAGTGTGCCTCGCAGGCGCGCGTGACGTCGCGCTCGGTGACGTAGGGATCGCCGTAGGCCGGCGCCGCGTGCTCGGCGCGGACGTAGCGCAGCCCGGCGTGCTGAAAGAAGTGCCGGCGGAAGGCGTAGCGCGAGTCGCGGATGGCCTCGTTGCCGGTGGTGATCCAGCTGCCGCCCTTGATGAGGTTGTGCTGGTCGTCGAAGGTGGGCGTGGAGAAGTCGTCGTAGGCGGGATGGACGGCGAAGCCCGGGAAGGGGTAGATGGGCGTCTCGGTCCACTGCCAGACGTTGCCCATGACGTCGTGGAAGTCGCCCTGGCGGAAGCGGTCCACGGGACAGCTCGAGGCCCAGTGCTCCAGGTGCAGGTTGCCCGGCGCGTCCCGCCAGTCCGGCGGATCGCCGTCGATGACGCGGTCGCGCAGGAGCATCCACTCGTCCTCGCTCGGCAGGCGGATGGGCTCGCCCGTGCGGTCCGAGAGCCAGTTGCAGAAGGCCTTGGCCTCGAGCTGGTTGACCTCCACGGGCCAGTTCCAGGGCATGGCGATCTCGGCGGCCATGCAGCGCAGGCGCCAGCCGACGTCCGCGCGGCGCCAGAAGATCGGGTGCTCCGCCCGGCGGAAGTCCCGCCAGCGGCGGCCCTCGTCGGTCCACCAGCGTTCGTCCCTGTAGCCGCCGTCCTCGACGAAGGCCAGGTACTCGCGATTGCTGACCAGCAGGCGCGAGGCGGCGAAGTCCGGCACCTCGGCGCGGTGGCGGCCGTACTCGTTGTCCCAGCCGTAGAGGCGGTCGCCCCGGTCCTTGCCCAGCTCGATCGTGCCGCCGGGCACCGCGACCAGCTCGTTGGCCGGCGGCTCGCCGCGGTCGGGGCAGAGGGGCCAGTGCTCGCTCTCGCGCAGCAGCTCGAGGGGCAGCTGGCGGATGAGCACCGACGAGGTCTCCAGGTGGATGCGCGAGTGCTCGATGCCCATGATTACCATCCAGAAGGGGCTGTCCCAGCCGATGGGCAGGGCGAGGGGCAGCTCGCGGATGCGCGCGTCCACCAGGGCCCGCACCCGGCGGCGGTAATCCCGGACCTCGCCCACGGCGGGCCAGTCGTAGTGGCTCTCGTCGAGGTCGTCCCAGCTCATCTCGTCCACGCCGATGGCGAACATGGACTCGAAGCGCGGGTCGACGCGCGTGTCCAGGGCGCCGCCCATGATGAGCTTGTTGACGTAGAAGACGGCCGTGTGGCCCAGGTAGAAGATGAGCGGGTGGCGGAGAGGGTCCGCCCGGCGGTAGAAGGCCTCGTCGGCGGCCATGACGTCGAAGAGCCGCTCGTCCAGGTCGTAGCTGGCGTGGAAGTAGCGGCGGATCTCCTCGCGCTTGGCCTCGGGATCGTCGCCGTGGAGGACGAGGGTGGGGTCCGTCTTCATGGCGGGCTCCTTGGGGCGGGCGGGGCGGCGATCCGCGGCGGCGCCGGCCGCGTGGTCCGCGGGACCGGCGCGAGCGGCGGTCGCGACGCCGCGTCCGGCCCCCGGTCTCCGTCGAACATATCACAGACGCGCGCGCCGGGCCATTTCCGGCGCCCCGCGCGCCGCAATCCGCCTTCGCCGGCGGCTAGCCCAGCGCCGAGCCCAGGTACCAGGGCCAGATGATCAGCGCCAGCACCGCCTTCCAGAAGGACAGGTGGGCGAAGGCCACCGTGAAGAGCCAGCCGATGTACCAGACCGGTCCGACGATGCTCGCGCGGTCGCCGGTACAGCTCTTGCCGTTCACGTCTCCCATGCTCACTCCTCGCGTGTCGGGTGATCGCCGCCGGAGCGCCCGCGCGGGCGCGCCGTGATCCCGGTGTCAGGGCGACAGCCCCTCGCCGGCAAGGTAGTCCCACCAGAAGGAGCCCGTGGCGCCGCGCCCGGCGCGCAGGCGGGACCGTCCGATGATGTCCATCGCCTCCGGCAGCGTGTAGGCGGTGCGCAGCTTCCTGACGAAAAGGCCCAGCCAGTTGCGACGCAGGTCGGTGACGAGGATGCGCGCCTCCGGCTTCGCGACGCGCTCGATCTCGTTCAGCATCGCCACGGGATCCTCGACGACGTGCAGCATGTAGGAGCAGACGACGACGTCGAAGCTGTCGTCGGGGAAGTCGAGGCGCTCCACGTCGCCCTTGGCCAGTTCGATGCGGCCGCCCGCGCCGGACGCGGCGGCCAGCTCGCGGCCGATCTCCAGGAGGGGCTCGCCCAGGTCGACGCCCGCGACCTCCGCGCCGGGGAAGCGCCGTGCCAGCTCGATGGGCACGGCGCCGAAGCCGCAGCCGGCGTCCAGGATCCGGCCTTCCGCGAAGCCCGCGCCGGCCAGCAGGTTCGCCAGGCGCCGCCCCGTGCGGGCGATGTTCTTCGCGTTGCGCTTGTAGTAGCCCTCGGCCCACGCGCGGTCGTCGAAGACGCGCGGGTGGAACAGCTCCCCGCGTTTCACGATTCCTCCCCGTCCGTCTCGCGCGCGGCCCGCCGCGCGAGGACCATGATCTCGATCTCGTCCAGGTCGACGGGGCGCCGGCCCCAGTCGCCAGCCGTGCCGCCCCAGATCGCCTCGACCACCAGCCCCGCCTCCTCGAAGAGCAGCCGCAGCTCGGTGGGCACGAAACCGCGCTCGCGCAGTTCCGGCACGTCCCCGCCGGTGTCGAACTCGGAGCGCTCCGTCAGGGTCAGCGGATCGAAGCGCCCCGCCGCCGCGTCGTCGGGCGAGTGCTTGCGGATCATGGCGAGTCCGTTGAGGACGGTGAACAGGCACGGGGCGCCCGGCTTCAGGGCGCGGGCCACGCCCGCCAGGATGGCGCGGGGCTGTCCCAGGGGATCGTCACCGGCGCCGAGCAGCCCGAAGGATCCCTCGCAGAGGCAGACGGCGGCGTCGAAGCGCGGCGGGAAGTCGAGCCGCGTCGCGTCGCCGCGGATCCAGTCCACCGTCACGCCGGCCGCCGCCGCGCGGCCCTCGGCCCGGGCGAGCATGCCCGCCGAGAGGTCCACGCCCGTGACGGCGACGCCGCGCCGCGCCAGCTCGACGGCGTGGCGCCCCGTGCCGCAGCCCACGTCGAGGACGACCGCGCCCGGCGCCAGGCGCAGCTCCTCGAACAGGAAGTCGATCTCGGCGAGGGTGTTCTTCGTGAAGCAGTTGTCGTCGTAGACGGGAGCGTGCCCGTCGAAGAACCGCTCCCAGTCGGTCCGGTCCGTCATGTGCGCACCCCGCAGCGTAATTCCGGGCGCGGCGTATTCCGCGCCCGGAACGAAGGCAGGTATGACGCGACCGGGACGCCGCTGTCAACGGCATCCTCGCGGACGCTCCCGTCCGTCGGTCGGGATAGCAGGTTCGCGACGCCGCGCGTCTAGCGCAGAGTCACCTGGCCGCGATCGACGCGCTCGATGCCGTCGATGCGCCAGATGAAGTAGGGCCCGTGGGCCCCGCCCGGGCTGTAGATGACGTCGCCGTCACCCAGCAGGCCGAGCTGGCCGTCCACCGTGGCGAGCTGATAGGAGAGCAGCTTGCCGGGCACGTCCTCGATCTCGAAGCTGCCGCTCGGCAGGGGTCGCACGTCCTGGGCGTGGCGGCGCGTCAGGGCGCCGTCGCGAACCAGGTCGCGGCGGGACTCGACGAGCAGGAGCGCCTGGACGCCGTCCAGGCTCTGCAGAGCGCCGGCGTCGATGGCGTAGCCGTCGCCCGTGCGGGTGTAGGCCCGCTCGCGGGTCTCCCGCACGGGGCCGTCGTAGTCCGCCAGGCCGGCGATGGCCGTGGCCCGGATGACGACGATGGTGTCGTCGGAGCGCTGGGCGGCCACGGTGGCCGCCAGCGCCGCGAGGAGCACGATCGTGAGCAGTAGCGAGATGCGCGCGCTTCTCATGGCGGTTCCTCCGTTCCGGAAGGGGATAGCAACCGCTTCAAGTTTAGCAGGTTCTCGGTGGTAATTTCTACAATACGAAATGGCGGCGGGGCCGGGCGGCCGGCGGATTCGAGGCCCCCGTCTCAGCGCAGGAGCACCAGACGCCGCGCCACCGTGGCTCCGGACGCCTCCAGGCGGCAGATGTAGACGCCCGAGGCCACGGTGCGACCGCGCCCGTCCCGGCCGTCCCAGCGCGCGGCGTGAGCGCCGGCGGCCTCCACGACGTCGCCGCGCAGGCGGCGCACCAGGCGCCCCGCGGCGTCGTGGACGCTCAGGGTGACGGCGG
>Ga0272442_10002568_pt1 | contig 26232 bp, 25 predicted proteins | sample SSMForm2O_FD_200262 | JGI IMG/M metagenome (GOLD analysis project Ga0272442, IMG submission 200262) | Marine sediment archaeal communities from Little Sippewissett salt marsh, Falmouth, MA, United States - SSM-Form-2O | ecosystem: Environmental > Aquatic > Marine > Wetlands > Sediment ... | reverse complement strand
AAGGAAAGATAATAGAGCATGGGGTGCCGGAAGAAATAGTAGAAAGTGAGGTTGCAAAGTGTGTCTATCTGGGGGAAAATTTTAATCTTTGATACCCGTTTCAGGCAAAGGAATATATCGGGATAGCTGATATCGGCCGGCGCTCTTTAAAAGGTAATAAAATTATTTTAACCTGTTTTACTAGGGATCAAATTTAACGACATGGCCTTGGAATTGAGACAATCACTAAGCCTAACCCAGCAGCTTATCATGACACCGCAGCTGCAGCAGGCCATTAAACTTCTTCAGCTATCAAGGCTCGAACTCCTTGAAAGCATTAATGAGGAAATGGAGGCGAATCCGATACTTGAAGAACAAGCTCCATCCGATTCCGAGGATGACGACTTCGATTATGATAAGCCTAATGAGCCTGAAAACAAACAGTCCGAGCTTAAGGAGGTAACTGTTGAAGAGCGGGCCAGAGATGATGTCGACTGGGAGAATTATATCTCCGAATACAGCACGGTCAGGGCCGAGACACCCTACGAGGAAAGAGAGGGCCCTCCTCTTGAAAACATGTCCACGACAAAGACCTCTTTGCATTCGCATCTCCTGTGGCAGTTAAATATGAGCGATTTCGATGATGAGCAAAAGGAGATCGGTTTTTACATCATCGGGAATGTTGACGGGGACGGTTACCTGGATTTAGGCGTCGAAGAGATAGCCCGTGACACGGGACGTACTGTTGAAAAGGTTTCAGAGACCCTTAACCTTATAAAACATTTTGACCCTGTCGGTGTTGCATCAACCGACATGCGCGAGTGCCTGCTTACCCAGACAAGGTTTCAGAATCTTAGCGGTACTATCGTAGAAAAAATAATCGAAAACCATCTCGCTGATCTCGAATATAGAAAGTATGACCGTATAGCCAAGAAACTTTCCGTGCCCCTGGATGAGGTCTATTCGGCCGTTAATATTATCCTGGGTATGGAACCGAGGCCGGGAAGCATCTTTTCATCTGAAGAGACCATTTATATAACCCCGGATATCTATGTTTTTAAGGTGGGCGATGATTATGAAATCGTTCAGAATGAAGACGGAATGCCCAAGCTGCGGATAAATTCCTATTATAAGGAGGTGCTAAGCAACAAGGCCGCTCTTTCCGATAATGTCAAGGATTATATACATGAAAAGTTGAGATCGGCGGCGTGGCTCATAAAGAGCATTCATCAGAGGCAGAGGACCATATTTAAGGTCACGGAAAGCATTATCAAATTTCAGAGAGATTTTCTGGACAATGGAATAACCAGCCTTAAACCGCTTGTGCTGAGAGATGTGGCGGAAGATATCGAGATGCATGAATCTACCGTCAGCAGGGTTACAACCAACAAATATGTCCACACACCTCAAGGCCTTTTTGAGCTCAAATTTTTCTTTAACAGCTCTATAAGCAGTATCGAGGGAGACGCCGTTGCATCGGAGAGCGTAAAGGCGCATATAAAAAACATCATAAAAGCGGAGAACAAAGCAAAACCCTACAGCGATCAGGACGTGGCTGATTTGCTTAAGAACCTGAATATAAAGGTGGCTCGCAGGACCGTCGCCAAGTATAGAGAGACGATGGGGATACTTCCATCAAGAAGGAGAAAGACCCCATACTGAGGATTTCGAGCCACCCACACGGGCCTGGTTTAGCTGTTTTAATCCCTGGCTTTAGGAGGTTTAAATGGAAATAACCGTAACATTCAGACACACTGAACCGATGGAAAGCCTTAAGAAATATGCAGAGGAAAAGGTATCAAAATTAAAAAAGTATCTTGATATCCCTGTGGAGGCTCATATAGTCCTTAGCGTGGAGAAATTCAGGCATCAGGCGGATATAACCCTCAGCCTGAACGGGACAAGGATCAAGGCTGTAGAGGAAACAGAGGATATGTATTCCGCTATTGATCAGGTCATGGACAAGATCGAGAAACAGGTAAAGAGACATATCTCCAAGACAAGGGACCACAGGCCGGAAAGTACAAGGGATGAGGACAGTTCAATGAACGATCTGGCTGAGCAGGATTCGGTTCTGGCCCAGGACGAGCCTGTTATTGAGGTGGAAAAGATGGTGGCAAAGCCGATGGACCCTGAAGAGGCCGCCATGCAGCTCAACTTGTCAAAACAGGATTTCCTGGTTTTCAGAAATTCAAGGTCCAATGAGATAAATGTTATCTACAGGCGGGGAGATAACGATCTGAAACTGATAGAGCCGGGTAATTAGAATCAGGCTGTTGTTATACGGCTGAGCTGTTTGCTCAGCCCTGTCTTTTATTTTTTTCTGCGGAAGATATATATGCACGCTTTTATTCTTCTGCGACTCCCGCATTTGCGGGGGGGGGGAATCCACGTTACAGGTCTATAAAGATGAAATTAGGCGATATCATAAGAGAAGATTTTATAATTCCCGAATTAAGAGCAAAGGACAAGAAGGGAGTATTGGAAGAATTGGCCGAGGTTATCTGCAGCCACGGTGAATCGATTGAGAAGGCCTCTCTTGTCAAAGTCCTTGTGGAAAGGGAACGTCTCGGCACGACCGGAATAGGTGACGGGGTTGCAATCCCTCATGGAAAGCTGCCTGATCTGGATCAGCCGGTCGTGTCTTTCGGCAGATCCAAAAAGGATCTCGATTTTGACGCGATCGACGGTCAGCCCGTGCACCTTTTCTTTCTTCTTGTAGCACCGGAGAATTCTTCGGGTGCGCATCTTCAGGTACTTGCAAAGATAGCAAGAATACTTAAGAATAGTGCATTCAGAAAAAGGCTTTTAGAGGCCGAGACCAGACAGGATATTTATCAAACGATCATTCAAACCGACGAAGAAACTTAGCGTTGTATAAGGGATATCATGATCGGACTGCTTATTATTTCGCATTGTGACCTGGGCAAGGAGTTCCTGAATGCGGCAGAACTCATTTTAGGCAAGATTGAAAATGCCGATGCCATTTCCATAACCCAGACAACTGAGAGCGAGGAGAAGCTTAAGGAAATATCGGATAAAATAGGTGCCCTGGACAAAGGTAAGGGGGTGCTTGTTATGACGGATATGTTTGGCGGGACACCTTCAAACCTGAGCCTTTCTTTCCTGAAGGAAGAGAGGGTTGAAGTCCTTACCGGTATAAATCTGCCGATGCTCGTGGCTGTTGCACAGGATAGGAAAAGGCTTAACCTGAGCGAATTGGGAGAAAAGGCTCAACTGGCCGGCAGAAGAAGCATCGCGCTTGCAGGGAAATTGCTCAAGCCGGAATGATCACGCTGGTTGAAATAGATGCGGGCAACCTTTCGGGATTTCAGAAAGATATAATGAAAATCGAAAGGTCCTCTTTCCCTTCACCCTGGAGTTTAAGGGCGTTTTGGGAGGAGGTGCGCAACCCCCTGGCTTACTTTTTGGGGATGAAGTTTTCCGACAGATTTGCCGGTTATGCCTGCTTCTGGATGTTTTGTTCCGAGCTTCATCTTCTCAATTTTGCCGTTAGAGGCGAATTCAGGGGTCAGGGCCTTGGGTCCTATCTCCTGAAGGTTATAATTGACAACGCAGTCGAACGTAAAGTGGAGAAGGCCTGGCTTGAGGTCAGGCCTTCCAACACCCCGGCCAGGAAGCTTTACAAAAAGGCCGGTTTTAAGGAAATAGCACGTAGGCCGCGTTATTACAGCGATACCGATGAAGATGCCATTGTGATGTCGCTCGGCCTTGACGAAGAATTTTTAAATCATATAGAACCGCTCCAGGACTCTTGCTGATCAACAGATGAAGTCGAGAGGGTTCTTTTCAATTTCAAGGAGGAAAAGAGATGTCGTTAAAGGTGGCAATCAATGGTTTCGGACGAATAGGCAGGATGGTCTTCAGGGCGGGATATAAAAACGGCGATATCGATTTTATGGCAATAAATGATCTTACCGATCCCAGAACGCTCGCATATCTGCTTAAACATGATTCCGTCCATGGCGTATTGGATTCGGAAATTACAAGTACGGATCACTCGATAATCGTTGACGGAAAAGAGATAGAGATCCTATCGCAAAGAGATCCCGCGGCGCTTCCCTGGGGCGAGCTGGGAGTGGAGACGGTTTTTGAGTGTACCGGTCTTTTCAGGGAGAGGGACAAGGCAGCTGCTCACCTGGAAGCGGGCGCGAAAAAAGTGATTATATCTGCACCGGCCAAAGGCCCTGATGTCACCATTGTCATGGGGGTCAACCATGAAGAATACGACCCTGAAAAACACCATGTAATATCTAATGCCTCCTGCACCACAAACTGCCTCGCGCCGTGCTGCAAGGTCCTTCTGGACAGCTTTGGTATTGAAAAGGGGCTTATGACGACGACTCATTCCTATACCGGGGATCAGAGACTTCTGGACTTCCCGCACAAGGACCTTAGAAGGGCGAGGGCGGCGGCGCTTTCCATGATACCGACTACGACCGGGGCGGCAAAGGCTGTATCACTAGTTCTGCCTCAGCTTGAAGGCAAACTTAACGGTATGGCCATCAGGGTTCCTACTCCGAATGTCTCTGTCGTTGATCTGGTCGCCCAGCTCGGTAAACCGGCATCAGTAGAAGAGATCAATAATGCCTTCAAAAAGGCCTCTGAAAATGAACTAAAGGGAATCCTCGCATATAGTGAGGAACCTCTCGTGTCTTCGGATTTCAACGGAACCACGGTTTCCTCCACTGTAGACGGGCTTTGCACTATGGTCACGGGTGATATGGTCAAGGTGCTGGCCTGGTATGACAATGAATTCGGCTATTCCAGCCGCATGGTTGATCTTGCCTTATACATGGCGGGTAAATAGGCCGGTAACAGGGAATTATTGCGGGCAGCGCCAGATTAGGGAGTTATCATATGACAGACCGAAGACCGATGATCGCGGGCAACTGGAAGATGAACCTGGGCGGGGATGAGGCTGCGGTCCTTGTAAAAGATATATCTGAAGGCATAAAAGGGGTTCAAGGTGTTGAAGTCCTGGTAGCCCCCCCGTTTACGCTTTTGCAAACGGTAAGGGAGGCGATAGGAAGCTCGCCTGTTTTCCTGGCCGGGCAGAACATGCACTGGGAGCCCAGAGGTGCCTTTACCGGCGAGATTTCAGGAAGGATGCTTCAGGAGTCAGGTTGCACCCACGTCATACTGGGGCACTCGGAAAGGCGAAGCCTTTTTGGTGAGACCAGTGAAGATATAGACAAAAAGGCAAAGACAGCGGTCCTTTTAGGCCTTATCCCGGTCATCTGCATAGGTGAAACCCTGGAAGAGCGTGAGACCGGAAGGACTTTTAAGGTTATCAAGGATCAGCTTGACAGGTCTCTTGCCAATTTTATAAAGGACGGTCTGCTTCTGCCTTCCACGATCCTTGCGTATGAACCGGTCTGGGCCATAGGCACCGGTAAAACCGCCACTCCTGAGCAGGCTCAGGATGTCCATTCTTTTATAAGAAAATGGGTGGCGGATAATTTCAATACCGGCACTGCCCAGCATGTGAGGATTCTTTACGGGGGAAGCGTCAAGCCCTCAAACGTCTCTGAGCTGATGTCTCAGACCGATATAGACGGGGCACTGGTGGGCGGGGCAAGCCTGACGGCTGATAATTTTATCCCTATTGTCTGCTATAAATAGTCCAATCAGGCTTTTCGGCTTATTTTATTTTGTTTTCGGGGCATGTTTTCTATTGCAAAAAAAATAATTTCAGGTACAATGCAGTGCTTTAAATAAATATCCCCCGGCAAACGTTTCTGAGGTTTTTATGCAAGCAGTCTTTATCTTTTTACATATAGCCGCGTGCCTGGCGCTCATATTCATAGTCCTTCTTCAGAAGGGAAAAGGCGCCGGTATGGGAGCCGCATTTGGAGGGTCGAGCCAGACGGTATTCGGAAGTTCGGGAGCGACATCTCTTTTACACAAGGTTACTACATTTGTTGCTATAATTTTTATGGTGACGTCCCTTGGGCTGACACTGTTTTTCGGGCAGGGCAAGACCACTTCCGTCATGGAGGGGGTCGAACAGACCGGTACCCCGCCGGCAGCCCAGACCGGTGAAGCCCCGAGTGCGCCTGCAGCAGAGGGGCAGAGCAAGTGATTTCCAATGTGCCGAAGTGGTGGAACCTGGTAGACACGCTATCTTGAGGGGGTAGTGGCCGACGGCCGTGCGGGTTCAAGTCCCGCCTTCGGCACCATTAACATGTGTAACCCACTGGAAACGGTGGGTTTTTTTATGCCCATCCAATCGAATCCTTTCCCTAAACCCCAAGGCTTATCTGGTAGTGTGAAGCATCTTTCGCTCATTTTTTTTAAGGTCTGTAATCGGTATGGGCCTAACCATAAGACTCGATTCTCAGCCTGATGCCTTGACATCAGAAATGGTGAAGATCTAAAATATTTATAGATAAAATATGAAGATTGTGGCGAGGGAACCGGCCCGATGACCGTCAAGCCGGCCTCTCCCTTTTGAGAGATCTTTTTGTTGATAGACAAGATGTCGGGAGGTATCAGATGTACCCAAAGCTGAGACTTGTCTATAAGGAGTCAAAAGGCATTGAATGCTGCCTGGAGGCTGTTGTTGTCAAGACTGAATCTTTAAAAATCAAATATCCTGGAGGGTTGAGGCATTTTACCGAAAAGTGCATAGCTCAATGTAATCGGGATATAGCTGTAATATGCGCGATTGACGATGATGAAATTGTGGTATGTATTGAAGAGCTGCTGGAACATGGTCTTTTACCCAAAAAGGACTTTATTCGTCTGGATGCTTTTTCCGAGGTGTTACTTTCTGAAAGGAAAAAGGGTCAACAGGCAGTTGGCATCTGTGGGCCTGAGTTGGGAGTTGATTGGTTAAAAGGATCAATCCACGGGCATTCGGTTCTGCTTGAATATCAGAGGTAATACAGGCCGGCAGCTTTTTAAAACCTTCCGGTTTCCGCATAATCCCCAAAAAAGAGTTCGCAAATAAATCATTAAGACACACGGTATGACCCCTGTGAGCATGCGGCCCAACAGGGCAGCCATGAGGCCAAAATGACAAACGGCCGGCCGAGTTCTGTCTCCTTTTTATGCCGGATATCTTCACGCATCCGGAACTTGTCTCCTACGTTTGGCTGTAAATCGCATTTCCCAATATATTCAATCGCCGATCAACAGCCATCCATCTTCCGGTCCAGCACATTACGAACTATATCAGCCAGATCCTTGAAAACCAAAGGTTTCATGGCAAAGGCCTTTATCCCCTTTTCCTTTGCCTTTTGTTCATCCATGCGCTCACTATAACCTGTACAAATAATGACGGGTAAATCAGGACGAATCCTCATAAGTTCTTCCGCCAGCCTGTCACCGGTCATTCGCGGCATGGTCATATCCGTGATGACAAGGTCAAATTTGTCAGGTTCTGATTTAAACAGTTCCAGGGCTTTTTCACTGTCTGTTTTACCCACAGTCTGATAGCCCAGATGTTCCAGCATCTGTTTCGTAATTTCCAAAAGGTATTCGTCATCATCAACAAAAAGGATCCTCTCGGTTCCTGTCGGTAAATCTTCCGGTTTTTCCTCTATTTCCGGTTTCATCGACCCTTCAAATAGGGGGAACAGCACCTCAAAAACCGTGCCTTTCCCCTCCTCGCTTTCCACCTTTACGGCCCCTTTGTGTTTCTTTATGATTCCGTGCACAACCGCAAGACCCATGCCGGTTCCCTCGGCCAGGCTTGTCACGGTAAAAAAAGGGTCAAAGATGCGATCAATTATCTTCGGATCAATCCCGTGCCCTGTATCCCGTACGGTCAGTTTGACGTAATTTCCCGGGACCAGATCCTCATACCTGGCTGCTGACTTTTCATCAAGACTCGTATCTTCTAACTTCACCTCCAGCACTCCCCCATCCGCCCGCATGGCATCTTTTGCGTTGGTGCACAGATTCATGAGAACCTGATTGATCTGGGTGGGGTCTGCCACTACAGCGTCCGATTCGCATGCAAGAACCTGGCGAATCTCTATGTTCGCGGGAATGGACGCGCGTATTAATTTCAGCGTTTCACTGATGATTGGGCTTATCCGTACCGGCATCAATTGAAACACGGATTTACGGGCAAACCCCAGAATCTGCCGCACCACGTCTTTGGCGCGTAATGATGCCGAACGGACTTGTTCCAGGCACTCTTTTGCCGGGTTCCATTCGGGCACATCCGCCATTGCCAGTTCCGCATTGCCGAGGATAACACTAAGGAAGTTATTAAACTCATGGGCAATACCGCCTGCCAAACTCCCTATGGCCTCCATCTTGTGAGCATGCTGCAGTTGTTGATATAGTTCTTTTCTTTCCGTTATGTCGATGGATGTAATAATGGCTCCACCTGAAAAAGGGGATATCCTTATGTGAAGAAATCGCTTATCGTATTTTACCTCCGGGAACTCCTTTTGCTTACCTGAATGAATGCATTTCATCAATTCCTCAAACATATCGAGATCATGTCTCCCGGCATAATCTTTGTACATAACGTCCCCGATCTTGGGTGATCTCCCCTCGGATTTCTGTTTTGCAAAATTGTGCATCATTATTTTTGCGTCATTATCCACGACAATAGTTTCAACAGGGTTATTCTCAAACAGGGTACGATATCGTTCTTCACTCTCTTTTACCTTTTCATGAGCACGCTTGAGTGCGGATATATCGGTTACAGTTAAGATATGTCCTCCGGCCGGGTTTGATGGGTCCAGAAAGCAAACCCGCATTATGCAGTCAAAAACCGTACCATCCTTTCGAATCCATCGTGATTCCGCGTGACCGGTTCCTGATTCCTCGAGGCCGGAGTATAGCTCACGGCCCGCCCGCTCATACTCATCATCATCCGGGTAGAGGTCACCGGTGTTTTGCCCTACCAGCGAACCCTGTTCATAGCCCAGCATGCGGTACATGGTGTCGTTGGCCCAGCCCAATTCGCGGTTGATGACCAGACCGATCCCCACGGGAGAAACACGCAGGATTGCCTTTATTCTCTTCTCGCTTTCCATCAATGCATTTTCCGCATTCCGGCGGTCTGAAACTTCCTGTTTGAGTTCTTGAAGCGTACTTTTCAGGTGTTCGTTTTTGATCTCTATTTCCAGGGTTCGATCCTTCACCTCCTGCTCAAGGTTTTCGGCATATGCCTTTTCCCGGTCCCTGGCATCGCGCAGGTTATCAACCATACTATTAAATGATTGGGCAAGTGAGCCTATTTCATCTTTTGTATGTATATCAACGTGGGTTGTAAGATTTCCTTCTTTAACATGCAAAGCCCCCTTGGAAAGCTTGCCTAAGGGCCTGATGAAGTTCTTTATAGAGAGTATTGCTATAGCAATAATCGAGATTATCAAGAATAGAATAGTTGCCAAGGTGAATTTCGTAGCCATTGACTTAACTGTTGAATCCAGCACGTTGCGGGTTTCCTGGATAGAGCCAAGAATAACGGCCTCAGGTACTACAGTACCTAAACGCCATCCGGTTGAAGGCAAGAAATGAGAAGAAATCATATAGGGATACCCATTCAAAACAAACCGGGAAACCTCGTATTTATTCTCAACCATACTTTCGCCTATCTTTCTGATTTCCACATTAGAGGAGTCCAACAAACTATGTTTCAGGATAACCGTGGCATCCACCAGTTTGTCCCGGTCTATCTTGATTTCAAACATATCCAAATATTCCGGAGGGAAGGCAATAAGCCTTCCCTGATTATCAACAAGAAAGGAAAACAGGCCGTTCATCCTGTGAGGGGAGGGTATGTTTTCAAAAATGTCGGTCACAATGGTATCCAGGGTAATATCAACCCCGGCTCCGCCGAGGTATTGTCCGCTCTTGCTGTAAACAGGGGTGCTCGCAGTGATCAACAATCCCTGGTCGACACTGTCTAAGTAGATATTCGACCATACGGTCTTGCGTTCAAGGTTGTTTTCCGGCTTTGTAATCACATACCAGTTCGCATTTCTTATATCAAATTTTGTTGTCGGAGGAAGTTTATCCACACCATGAATATTGGGATAGTAACGGGCGATTCCGGGCTCGGTGACAACATAACAGGCAATACTTTCGGGGTTTTCCTCTTTAATGGTTTCGAGAAAGGGATCAAGGTGGGAAAGAGTATTGATCTGTTCAATGATTCCCTCTGACATGTAAGGAGCGCCCCAGTATAATACCATTGTTCTTTCTGAACGATCATTTGAAAAGATTCCATTATGCGGGTAGACGACGATTTTCTCGTTTGGTTTGAGAGGCGTTTTTCCGTATAAGGTCATATTTTCCAGGAGAACAGCAGACTGTTTGGCTATCATGGCTGAAGAAGCGGCGAACTTTTTGAAAGTGTTTTCATATCGCATAGCCTGTTCATGAGCGATACGGGCCAGAAAAGCGTTTGCATTATCCCTGATGTTTGTTTCATTCCTGGAGGCGGATAATTCTCCGAATTCCGTAATCAGTTGTTTAGCGATATAAGCAAGAGAAACCATTGACAACACCAGCACAAGTGAAAACGTTATCAACAATTTAACCCCTATTTTCGAATACAGCCATTTATACATGTCAATTCCCTGAACAAATCAGCGATCAGTACCATGACGACCGCTTCACCATTGAACGTTTTTCCCTGAATCGGGATTTTAATTTAACTTTGTTGCTGCAAAACGGTCTTGACGACCTGATCCGATAATATCTTTTCTCCGGCCTTGATAAATTTTTGCCTGGAGTCCGTCATCTCTTTTCCGGACACCCCGAGTTTTCCCCTATGATTTGCAAAGGGGTAGCGCCGAAATCCGAAATTTAAGCGGTTATCACAGCGGATTGGGGTTACATCGGATAATGATGAAGCCCGAAACAGGGACGTAACCATATCCTTTATCCGAACGGCCGGCACAATACCTATGAGCGGCCGATGGATACGCCTTTGATTTTACTGTTCCGGTATCTTGTAACCTTTATGATGAAAAAGTTTCATGCAGCTCTCGACCACTTCCGGGTCATAGAAGCTGCCCTTATTTTTTGAGATCTCTTCAAGCGCGACTTGAATTCCCAGCGCCGGCCGGTAAGGCCGGTGAGAAGCCATGGCCTCTACCACGTCCGCGACAGCTATGATCCTTGATTCCATCAGGATATCATCTCCTGATAAACCATTAGGATAGCCTGAACCATCCATTTTCTCATGATGTTGAAGAACAATCTGAGCGATCGGCCAGGGGAATGTCATATCTTTCAATATTTCATGTCCTGCCATGGGATGGGTCTTGATCAGACTAAATTCAAGATCCGTCAGCCGAGTGGGTTTGGTTAGAATCTCAGAGGGAATAGATATCTTGCCCAGATCATGGATCATCCCTGCCATATGGATGCCCTCAACAATTTCATTTGCAAGGGACATCTCTATGGCTATGGCCCTGGCAAGTGCGGCCACACGCATCTGGTGTCCTGCCGTATAAGGGTCTCTGGTTTCAGCAGTCATTGCCAGGGCGCGTACAATCTCGTCCATTGCAGACTTGAACGCTTTAGTACGTTCCAGGACCTTACTTTCAAGTTCTTCACGGCGAGTCCGATTCTCGACTTCCAATTTTCTTCGACGCAGTGCGTTCGAAATGTTGATTAGCAGCTCAGCAGGTTTAAATGGTTTTATGATATAACCGTAGGCTCCCACTTCCATGGCGATTTCCGCAAGCTCCGGATCATCCATGCCCGTGACCATGATGACGGCTGTTTCGGGAAATTCCGCAAGGACGTAACTGATAAAGTCCATGCCTGATTCTTCCGGCATCATCATGTCGCAGAGGAGCAGATCAAAAGCAGCGCCCGCGAGAATGCCTCTTGCCTCTGCCGCACTGGCGGCCGAGGTGCATGTGTAACCATTTGCGGATAACAGGCGGTCGATCATGCGCAGGATCGATTCGTCGTCATCCACGATCAGTATCTTTGTGCCGGTCTCATCTGTCTTTTTCATCTTTATTTGCATCTCTTTTCAATCGGAGTCTCCATTATTCCAAATATTTTTCAAAACAGGCTGTATATCTAAAGTCTTTTTTTAATTAACCTAAATTAACAATCATATGATAAAATATTATTTATAAATATTATTTAAATGTTATGGTTTAATTAAATGCAAAAAAATATCTTAAAATCTTTAATATACAGTTAAGCAATAAATTTACAGACTGGCAGTGATTTATTCTGCTAAAAAGGGGGTATGTTTTACCGCCCGGCCCCTAAAGTCCGGGGTAAATCCTCTCTTGGCACTCCGGGCATATACTATGGGTGAACTCGGCCTCTAAATGGTCTCGAATATATGCCTCTATTCGATTCCAGTATCCACTGTCATCCCGGATTTTCTTGCAGGACGAGCAGAAGGGAAGAAGACCGCTCAATATTTTTACCTTTGAGATTGCCTGCTGAAGCTTTTCTTTCTCTTCTTTTATATGATCCACAAGATCCAGGATAATAAAGGTCACGATAAGTGATGCCAAAAGGGCTGCCAGGGCACCTGAAACGGCATGGCCCTTCTCCCACACCCATTTTTTTACACCCCCGGCGGTAATTATCCGGTAGATTATTTCAAAATGGTCCCCCTCCGCAACCTTTGCCTGTATTCTGCTCCATACACGGTCCCTGTCATCAGGATGAATCATGTCTCCAAAAGAAAGGCGCCTGTTTTTTATAAGATCCTTTGGCCTGTACCCGCTCAGGGCGTAGATATTGTCACTGATGAATTCCATGGACCATGAGGCGTCATTGAGGCATCTGTAGACGACTCCGGGCAGGTCGCTGATCAGCCTGACAATACTCTGACCCGCTCCATTTGATGATACAACTTGTGCCGCATCTTTGACTCCCGGTTCCCTGTTTTGCGTTAAGACCAATCAGTAATTGCCATGCCGATTAAACCGGTTCATGAAGTAGTGTGAGCCTTTTGAGGAAAGGTCGAACAGTAGAGGACAGATAATCCTTTGATTACCCATTAGGCCCTATTATTTGAAAGGTGATATTATATCATATCAGGCCCAAGTTCAGATACAGCAGTTCCTTATGTTGAAATGGCTTAAGGATAATCCATAACTCATTAAAAAACAACGATATTTTAATGGCATGGAAAAAATCGTGCTGATTTTTATCAGTTTAAGTTGCAAGGAGGGGAGGGTGTTGATTCAGATCGGTTCATAAAGGCTGTGGATTCTGCCACCCCTTTTTTCAAAATATATGTTTCCGAGGCAGGCCTTGTCATCCGTGTCAGGGTGATCTGATCTATAATGCGCGCCCCGGCTTTCACGTCTTCTATCCGCCCCTTCCGTTATCAGTATCGAGACGGTGACCATGTTTTTAAGTTCATAAAAGGAGGCAAGATCCTGAATATTTTCAATAGCCGCCTGAGAAAGATTCAGTTTTATCGCCTCAAGCTCTGAACGGGCGGTTTTAATGGAATCACCGCTTCTTACTATTGCCAGGTTGTTCCACGTCAGTTCCCTGACGCACCTTTTCAGTTCACCAACAGAGAGGGCGCCGGAACGGAAGGGTTCAATCTCAAAGCGGGGGGATGAGGGAATAATTGTTTTTCCAGCGGAGCTGTCGGCTGCGGCCTTGCCCGCGGTTACCCCTGAGGCCACTGTCTCGGAAAGGGCCGTGCCCCCCAGCCTGTTGGCCCCGTGCAGTCCCCCGACCGCCTCCCCGCACGCAAGGAGACCGGGCACGGTTGTCTCTCCTTTTGAATTTACCGCTACCCCTCCCATGAAAAAGTGTGTGGCCGGAGAAACGGGGATGAGATTTTTCAAAGGGTCGATTCCGACGCTTTTAAGCCTTTTGCACAGATCCGGGAATTTGTTGTCAAGGACCTCCCTGCCTATTTCTCTGCAATCCACGAATATACGACCGTCTTTTCCGCGGCCTTCCCTGATTTCGCTGTATGCCGCACGGCTCATGATGTCTCTTGTAGCCAGGTTTCCCGATGTGTCATACCTGTGCATGAATTGTTCGCCGTCGGCGTTTAAAAGGGCCGCCCCTTCGGTGAAAAGGGCACTTGATATGGTTAATCTGGCCGGCTCGGACATCATGGCGGGATAAAACTGCACGAATTCCATGTCCCTTATCCCGGCACCTGCGTCCCAGGCAAGGCCGTAAGAGTCTCCGGTGATATCACGGGTATTGTCCGATCTCAGAAAAATCCTGCCGCCTCCACCTGCGGCAAGGATTACGGATCTGCATGTAATCAGGAGAACACTTTCGTCCTTTTTGTTGATAGCGGCGGCACCGCAGACCTTTCCGTCGTCCACAAGAAGGCCTATGACAGGAGAAAAATCTATTGTCCTTACCCCGGTTTCCCTTGCCTTTTTAAGCAGAGGCGCCGTAATGGAAAGCCCCCTTGTAAGGTAGGGGTAGCCGCTGACGTCGGTGGGATATGTCCTGCCTACCGAATGTCCTCCTATCCTTTTTATCAGGTATGTGTCATCTGTTTTAGTGAAAGGGACACCAAGGCCGGAAAGTTTTTCAAGCACCCAGGCTGAGTCTTCCACAAACCGCTCCACCTGCCTTGGGTCATTAACCTCTTTGCCTGATTTCATGATGTCTTTAAAGAAAAGTGCACGCGAATCGGTCCGGTTGTGTCTTGTGGAGAGAAGGGACAGGTATGCCCCTGATATGATGGAATTTCCGCTGTACCCGTTTTTGCTTTTAGAAAGGATGGTTACGGCCGCGCCTTTTGATCGCGCCTCTATAGCCGCTGCGAGCCCTGCGGCTCCGCCTCCTATCACAAGTACATCGGTGGTCAGCGTCTGTGCTGTTAATGAAGACATTTTCTGCGTAAATTCCAGGGTTTGCTGAGAAACGGTTTCAATAAATGAAGGAAGAATTCAATTTCAGCCGGACTCCGGGTAACGACCTCTTATTGAACGAATCACGTCGTAGGCCGACATGAACACTTCTACAAGCTCGGGGTCGAAGTATCGGCCCGATTCTTTCCGGATCTCTTTTAAGACCTCTGATTCATCCCAGGCATCCTTGTATGACCTTGACGAAGACAGGGCGTCGTATACATCCGCGAGCGCGACTATTCGTCCGAAGAGCGGTATTTCTTCTCCTTTTTTTCCTAACGGCTTTCCACCAGGGCCTGTGTGATCCTTCAGCGGCAGGCCTGTATGGATATCTATGTGTCCGGGATAACCCGATCCGTCCCAATGTTCGTGATGCGAGAGGGCTACCTGTGAGGCCGCCGCGTCCAGTTCCGATTTGTTCCCCGAAAAGAGCCTGGCGCCAAGAATTGTGTGCTGCTTCATGATCTCGAACTCATCCTTTTCAAAACGGCCCGGCTTTTTCAAAATGAGATCTGAGATGCCTACCTTACCCACATCATGAAGCATCGCCGCCATGCGGAGGATGTCCCGATTGTTATCGATCGTCCTCTGTGGGATATTTCGGCGGGCGGCCCATCTGTCATAAAGTTCAACTGAAAACGCCCCCACCCTGTTTACATGATCTCCTGTTTCTTTCGGGTCTCTCAGTTTGGCCATCCTGATCATGCGCAGGATTATAGCACGCGTCATCTGTGCCTTTTCAAGGGCCACGGAGGCGATGCTGGCAAAGTGCGTCATTATTTCTTTGTCTTCCTCGGAAAATGCCACAACACTGCTATTTGAATTATGTGCGTTTATGATCTGAAGAACCCCCAGCATGGAGTCATTGCTCGATATCAGAGGAATCGTCAGAACGGATTCAGTCCTGTAGTCCGAGGCTTCATCAAATTCTTTGCTGAATTGATAAGGACTGGCCGGATCGATTTTGTAGACATTTTCTATGTTGAGGGGACTGCCTGTTGAGGCGACATATCCGGCGATGCTTTTTTTGTCGATCCGTAGCGAAAAGGTCGAGTAAATAAGCTTTTCGCCAGGTTTCAATCTCTTTTGGAGGGTTTCGTTCTGTGTATAACTGAAATTCAACCTGCTGCCGTTGGCAATATATATGGAGCCAGCATCCGCATTAACCACCCGACGCGCGTTTGTCAGGATATGTTCCATCAGGATGTCGAGGTCTTTGACTCGACTAAGTTCTAATATCAGTTTATTTAGAGAATCAAGTTTCTCGGATTCCCTCAGCATGGTCGCCCCTTTTTCAGTTTATAGTTTGACTCGGATAACGATCATATGGACAGTCGCAGAAGCTTTCACACAATTGGGACGAATTTATCCTCTTAAGATGCCAAGATCAATGATAAAATATAGGACCCGGAGGCCGTTTCAAGCAATATATGCAAAAATAGATCATATGTCACTTGGTTAAGTTCTGCAAAAATCTTATTCCCGGTGGGGCGGCTACCAGAAAATCCCCTATTCAAATCATTGATCAGAAAAGTTTTGTGTTCCTGATTATTTTTGCCGCCTTATTGTCTTTTAACAGTTCAGCTTCCATACCTTCAAGGCCCGATATCCTGCAAAGGTAGAAATAGCCCCCTTTTAGGATTTCATACACCATAAGGGGAATATTGGTAATGTGTTGAGTGCCGGCCTTGCCGTAGTAAAAGGAGGGCTCAGGCCTTGAAGAGGTGATGGAGAGCTGGACCGGTTCATTATCATCTTTCGGGCTGCACCACCTTGCGGGGGTCAGCGCGAAGATGGCGGCGCATCCTTTAGGTCGGGCAGGATATATCACGCATTTGTCTTTATTGAGAAAGGGGCATGATATGTTGAGGTCAAGATATCTTTTGACCAGATTCGAGTGATTTTCAGCCACCTTTTCTGAAAATCCGGAAGTAACCATCAGGTTGAATGATCCGGATACCTCCCTGAATAAGGATTCCTTCTTTTTTACCATGTTTCTCCAAACCGGATAGCCGAAAAGAAAAGCCTTTAAGGCCGATTCATTCTGATAGAGATAATAGACAATGGCCTCACACTCCTGAAGGGAGCCTCCAACAAAATGCGAGCAGCAGTAGACACAGCCCTTTGAGCACTGAACGGTCTTGCCGGTTTTCTCCGCATGCCTTTTCTGGTAACTGGAGATCTCCTTGAACAGGTCGGTTTTATGGTGCAGGTATCTTTTGCAGAAATCCCTTCTTTTTTTCCCTATGTTTCCCATGAAGGCAAGGCGGCGGGAAAGATCAAAAGGGTCCGCCTTTTTCGCGGTCTGCCCGACTGAGCTGTTAAAACCGACGGTGTTTCCGGCACCGCAGCAGTGCTTGTATTTTTTTCCACTCCCGCATGGGCATGGAGAATTTCTTCCGATTTTCATATTGTAACCGTTTTTAATGACTTCGTAATACTAAAATCTTGGATAAATAAGGAAAAAGGCCCGCAAAGACCGGCAGGAGCCTTTTGACTTGATTCATGGCAAATGAAAACGCAGTTGCATGGGGGATCTCAGGGAAACGGTGTAGGGCGGCAGGTTTGCGTTGAGTCTTGCTGCCTTGTCTCAAAGATTATCGCCGTTTTTTTTCCTCAGTGCCGTGCCTTTCCGCTTTGAGGTCGTCAAGTATCTCCTTGACGGTCTCATCTTTTTCAATCACATATGTCTTGTCCGTGTCTGAATATGAGACCGCGGGCCTTTTCCTGGGTGAGATCTTCCATGAACTCATGTCAGAGTAGATGTTCCAGTCCTCCAGATCAAATTCCAAGTGCTTTACCTGCGGAAGTTCCGCCAGGTCACTCAAAAGGGGTTCAAGGGTGGATGTTGAAAAATCTCCGTCAGGATCCCTTTTAAGACTGCCGTAAAGGTAGAGGGTTGCACCTGAAAAGGAAAAATGAAGCGTGCTGAGATTAACGGCATGCCTTGTCAGAACGGCCTTAGCCATCTGATTTACTTCATATCTCAAAAATTGGTTTGACATGTAACAGACACCTTTATCCTAAAATTTCCGGCTAATATTGCACAGTAAAATAAAAAAGCCAACCATTTGTTCCCTGATCCGCCATTCGACATGCCCATGGCCCTGAGTTGAACCGACAGGCCGGGTCGCCTTCGATGGTTCAGCCTCGTTTACATCCGATACCGGGCGACACCTTACCGGTGACCAGTTATTCCAAATCCATTTAACTCCGGACCGTTACCAGAATCACACGGCGGTTCCGGGTCGTGCCGGCAGGGCGGTTCGCCCTGAAATGCCTTTCCGGTTGGCTGGTATGCAGGGTTAATCGGGCCGGATAAGGCAAGGGATCTTTTTAAAATCAGGCCCTTCCTCTGCCTTGGAGGCAATCAGATTCGCAAGCCAGTTTTCGTTGTCTTCACGGGGAAAATCACTTCTAAAGTGTGAGCCCCTGCTTTCAGTCCTTAGAAGTGCGCTTCTGCAGACTATTTCAGCGACGGTAAGCATATTTGTTAACTCAAGGAGCCTTATCAGTTCTTTAGGATTTGAGACCCTGGACTCTTTACTGAGATCAATTATTTCCCCTATCTCGGCCAAAGCCCTTTCCAGCATTTCACTGTTACGAACGATTCCTGCATTCCGCCATATCAGGGTCCTGAGCCTTTTTCGAAGAAGGGATATATCCATGCCACTTGGCGAGACAAGGCCCCTGATCCTTTGTTTTTCATCCTCGATCTGGTCCTGTGCCATGTTCGTCGATTTTGTGCCTAGTGCCTTATGGGCGGCGTTTTTACCGGCGACATACCCGATTGTGAATATCTCGGCAAGTGCGTTTCCACTGAGCCGGTTGGCGCCGTGAACCCCCGCGCAGACCTCACCGGCGGCAAAAAGCCCCGAGACCTTGGTTTCCGCGTTAGTTTCGATAACAACCCCTCCCATGCAGAAATGGGTCGTAGGAGACACGGGAAAAGACCTGATCCCCTTTGCGAATGAACCGGGAAGCAGCGAGTGAAATTGATCCGCCCTGTCTTCCGGCATGCTGCTCAGGTCCATTATCACCGAACCGTTCACATCAAGCCCTTCTATTATCTCCTGCATGATGGCCTGTGCCATGCGGTCTCTGGTAGCCAGCTTTGAGTCGTTAAGGCCATGTTTTTCAAGGATATTTTCTCCCAAGGAATTTTTGAGGGTTGCGCCTCCATGAAACAGAAATGATTCATAGAGGAGTATCCTGCTGCCTGATTTTCCCGTTGCCGTCGGATAGAACTGGACAAATTCCATATCCATGAGGGGAAGCCCCAGTTCATATGCGAGCGCCTGCCCGTCCCCTGTTATTCCCGCTGCATTATTTGTGTGAAGGAATATATTGGAATATCCGCCGGTAGCCAGGACAACGCATGCGGCTTTAAACAGGTGTATCTTTCCATCCCTTGAAATTCCTGCAGCGCCGGTTACAATATTCTCCGAGGTAAAGATCCTGGTGACAAACACCCTGTTTGTAAACCTTACTCCCGATCGCTCGGCATGTTGTTTAAGAGGGATCGCGAGATCGCTGCCTGTCCAGTTTATTCCTGAAACATGCCTAGGGTAGGTGTGCCCCGGCACATGCCTGACCCTTGGCTTCCCGTCCTGCTCAGCCAGGGAGACTCCACATTTTCTTAGAAATGAAATCTGCCTGCCCGCCTCCCTGGTCATAATGGATAAGAGGCCGCGGTCGTTTAAAAAGCAGCCTCCTTTCAGGGTATCCTCCATATGGACCTCATGGTTGTCCTCTTTGGCCCCCCATCCGGAGGCGGCAATATTTGATTTGGATATAAAGGTGTTGTTTCCGTATCCTGCATTTGTCTTTGATACGACCATTACATCCGCACCCCGTTGCCTTGCCTCTATGGCGGCCCTAAGCCCTGCCCCCCCGCCTCCCACAATGAGGACATCACAACAGTGCTGTTCTGTTTCTTCAAGATGGTTCATAAGTGCCGCCTTTCCTTTTAGCAATGATCATCATTGAGGTGAGAAGGAACTCCTTTTTTGATTGATGAAAACATGGCCTGCCCGGGATACCTTCGAACATAACAGAATAATAGGTTTTGGCATGTTGCTTTTGATGCGATTCGGAAAGAATCAGGGTGGAATGTCCATCCTCAGGATATTTATGCGCTGTATCTTCTGAAGAATTCGCAGGTCACTTTTGTTGAAACTGCGATGGAGGTAATTACGTTTTCAAGGATATTCCTCATTGTTACCGAAAGATTATCATGCTCCTTTTGGAATTTTGTTATATCCATCTTTGTTACTTCCATATCCCTGGACGCAAATACGGAAGCGGAATGAGGTTCCTGTGCAGGCGAAAGGAAGGGGAGGTATCCGAAAAAATCGCCTTTACTCAAATCCGCCAACAATACATCTCCGATATCCGTCTTCCTTATAATTGATGCCCTTCCATTGTTTATAAAAAAGGCGTCCTTCAGTTTGCCTCCCTGCCTTGCAAAAGGTCTTTTATCTGCGATCGCTTCTTTGATCGTGCCTTTTCTCAGATATGTGTCAACCGCCTTGTTGGATGTTTCCCTCAGCCTTTTGTCGAGACTGATCAGCAGATTCCTGAATTCGATAGAGAGATGGGAAAATTCCCCCGACAGGCGTTGGGAATCCAGTATCCCCAGCTGAACCCTGCCCACTGCCACCGCAGTCGCGCTGCGTATGTTCGTCGGAAACAGAAGAGATGCCATACTGCCGATAAAGGAGCCCTCGCCGATTCTTACAAGGGTCAATGGGCCTCGGCCGGTATCTTTCACTATGTCAACCGCTCCCTTTATTATGACCCATATCCAGTTTCCGAACTGACTTTCCTTAACTATGTTGTGACCATGAACAAAAGATTCCATGTCCACGACATGTCCATAGTCGATAAGAGGACCTTTGATAAAAGGAATGCCTTTTGCAGCCGGTGATGTACCGGAGTAAATCTCATCAAAAGTGATTCCTCCAACCTTTTTGACGGTACCTTCATCAAGCATTCTGAGACCGTCCAGAATCAGCTCCATCTGGTTGGCGTGAATTGTGCGCCTTTTTTTATGTGCCTGCTGAGTGAAGTTGAATTCGCCTTCGGTCCAGCCGAAAAGCGGATAAACCGCGTCCGCCCCGGTAATGTTTCCCAAATCGGCAGAAACGATATGACCTTTTTCAAAATAGATGTCGCCGGGCGGCCCGGAGTATTTGCTTTTGAGGCGAAGCACGCCTGATGCACCGCTTGAACCGAGGAGCTGTATTATCTCCGGCAATCCAAGAAAAGCCAGGTTTCCTGCCAGATTAGCCTTGGACATATCTATTAAAATCCTCCTCTTCCCTTTTGGTGATCATGGACAGCCGGTAAACACCCTTCTATTTTATTGCAACATGAGGAGTGTGGCAATAGCTTTTGTATGTAGGCCTCTGATTTATACCGGGTTCTATTCGATTGAATTATAAATAGGGGCCTTTGAGCATCTTTTTGATTGAACCCAAGCCGGTCGTGGTCTATAGATGGCTTATAGAAATGAGGAATCTTATATCTTGAGGCGGTTATTCCAGGATTGAATCGAAAAAAAGAGCAGGCAAATGAATAGGCTGCCTGCTCTTTTTGTTGCGATATCATGGTGGGCGTGGGAGGAGTCGAACCCCCGACCAATTGATTAAGAGTCAACTGCTCTACCAGCTGAGCTACACGCCCAAGTGAGCATATGGCGCGCCCGGCAGGATTCGAACCTGCGGCCTACGGGTTCGAAGCCCGGCGCTCTATCCAGCTGAGCTACGGGCGCCACTTGAGACAAAAATCACTAACAGGATTGATTCCCTTTGTCAATACTATTTTTTTAGAAATAGCTTGACATATCGTGATATTTTTCTTAAAAGATACTTTTTGATTTTTGAGAGACAGGATAAAAATTATGAAGACATATGTAGCGAAGGAACAGGAAATCACCAAAGGCTGGCAGCTGGTTGATGCCAAAGACAAGGTACTCGGAAGAATCGCCACCCAGATTGCAATGAGGCTAAGGGGGAAGCATAAGCCTATATTCACCCCCCATGCTGATACAGGTGATTTCGTCATAGTTGTAAATGCCGATAAGATTGTTCTGACAGGTAAAAAGTGGACCGACAAGCTCTATTACCGTCATAGTGGATACATCGGCGGGCTCAAGCAGACCTCGGCAAAAGAGATGCTTGAGAAAAAACCTGAGGAAATCCTGCGCCTTGCGGTAAGGGGAATGTTACCCAAAAACAGTCTTGGTCGCCGACAGCTCAAGAAATTAAAGATATATACGGGTCCGGAACATCCTCACGAGGCGCAGCAACCAAAAAAATTGGAGATATAAATGGCAGGAGAAATTTTATACGCCACCGGCAAAAGAAAAACATCTGTGGCCAGGGTCTGGATGAGGCCTGGTAAAGGTGAAGTCAAGATTAATAAACGCCCGCTTGAAAAATACCTGGTAAGAGAATCCGAGAGGATGCTTATCATGGAACCCCTTAGGCTTACCGAGATGATGGACAACTTTGACATTTACGTAAATGTGAGAGGCGGCGGTATTTCCGGACAGGCTGGGGCCATCAGGCATGGCATAAGCAAGGCCCTCTTGATCAAGGATCCTGAAACAAGAAAAATCCTCAAGAAGGCAGGGTTTATTACCAGGGATTCCAGGATGAAAGAAAGAAAGAAATACGGGCAGCCGGGTGCCAGGGCAAAGTACCAGTATTCGAAACGATAATTGACCGTATCGTTGAAATAGAGCTAATCAAAGGGGGGCCTTGTACCGGCCCCCTTTTTTTATGGTCTTTGCCTGAATGTCCCGCATGTCAGCGCAGAGGGATTAAATGCAAGGTGAACCGCGTCTAAGCCCTTAAGGGCTTAGACGGATCAGGCCGCAGATTTCCGCGCACGGATTCATGGGTGAATGGGGTGAAAGACAGAAATATCAGGCTTACAGTTGCATATGACGGGAGCCGTTACCATGGCTGGCAAAGGCAGGATAACGGCATTACGATCCAGGAAGTTATGGAGAAAAAGATTTCTCTTATGGCGGATGAACCTGTCGCCCTTATCGCCTCCGGTCGCACTGATGCGGGCGTTCATGCCCTGGCCCAGGTATGCAATTTCAGGACCGGGGCCGAGCTTTCAGCCGATGTGTTCAGAAGCGGCCTTAATTCCCTTCTACCTGATGATATTTTCGTGAAAGAAGCGCGTGACATGCCTTTGGAGTTTCACTCCAGGTACAGTGCAAAGAAAAAGACCTATGAATACAGGATCCTGAATCTTGAAGAAAGGGACATATTCAGGCGTCTTTATTCATGGCATATCAGAACTCCCCTGGACACCGATAATATGGGAAAATGTCTTGACATGTTGAAAGGTAAGCTTGATTTTTCCTCATTTCGATCAACGGGAAGTGAAAACAGGGATCCTGTAAGGAACCTTTCAAGGGCTCAAATATCAGGACCTGGAGGGGGTATGATCCGCATTGTTATCGAGGCTGACGGCTTTTTGAGACACATGGTGAGAAATATCGTTGGAACGGTTGTCGACGCGGGGCTGGGGAAGATCTCCGTCGAAACCTTCAAATCGATTCTTGAGGCAAGGGATCGCTCAAGTGCCGGAATCAAGGCTCCGCCGCAGGGGCTTTTCCTTGTGGAGGTGAATTACTAGTCCTTGTCCGGGATATCTTCTCCAACAGATGAATTGACGGTTTTATAGACCTTGTCCCAGACTTCACTGAAGGAATTCACACTCAACCTTCCCATTTCTATGAATTTTACCACTATCTCTTTTGTGGCCTTTATTACAAGCTCATCTTTGCTCTTCATGCGATCTCCCCAGATAATTCCCATTAAAAGATAAACAGTTATGGATGGGCACCAGATATAGAACACCGGCTGTTTTATCAAAAAAAACTTTGATTGGCGGCAGCCGTTTAAATATATATTTAAACCCCCGTCAGACGGAAGAAGGCCGCAACCGGATCCGGCGGGGGTTAATTAAGAAGAACCTTTCAAGCCCCCCTTAACCTAAAACTATCAGAGCCGTCTGAAAAAATCAATTCCACCATATTCCAGGTATACTTGATCCGCACCTTGGACATCTTCCGTCATTTACCATCATAGCCTTCACGTCGAAACCGTAACGGTCTATCAAAAGCTCGCCGCAGCTGTGACAGAATGTCCTCTCCCCCTCGTCACCCGGGATATTTCCCGTGTATACGTATTTAAGTCCTGATTCAAGGCCTATCTCTCTGGCCCCTTGAAGGCTTTTTGAGGGAGTGGGTGATCTGTCGGTGAGCCTGTAGTCGGGATGGAACCGGCTTATGTGCCAGGGGATATCCGGATCGAGTCCCGCAAGGAACCGGGCGATAAGCCTTATTTCTTCCTCAGAGTCATTTAGCCCCGGTATGAGAAGGGTGGTAACCTCAAGCCACACCCCCTGTCTTTTCATTTTTTCGATGGTCCTTAGAACCGGGTCCAGTCTTGCCCCGCACTGTCGCCTGTAAAAGCCGTCATTGAACGATTTGAGATCAATGTTTGCAGCGTGAAGATCCGGATGGATAAAATCCAGAGACTCTTCGGTCATGTATCCGTTTGAGACAAAAACATTCCTGATTCCCTTTGATGCCGCCACGCGCGCCGTGTCGGATGCCAGTTCGAAGTATATGGTCGGTTCCGTATAGGTATAGGAAATGGTGGCGCAACCGGTGGCAAGAGCGTCCTTGACGATTTGCTCGGGTGCTATGCTTTGACCCGTTATAATTCTTCTGTCATTCGGCATCTGAGAGATATCTGAATTTTGACAGAAAAGACATCTGAAATTACATCCTACGGTTGCGATGGAATAGGAAAGAGTGCCGGGCAAAAAATGGAACAGCGGCTTTTTCTCTATCGGGTCGCAATGCCTTGCGATCACCTTGTCATAAACGAGGCTGAAAAGGGTTCCTTCCCTGTTTTCTCTTACCCCGCATATGCCTTTTGCGCCTTGTTTTATGATACACCTGTGATTGCAGAGGTTGCATCCGACCTTTTCATTTTCAAGTTTTTCATAAAGATATGCCTCTTTATTCACCGCTGACTCCTCTGTTGGCGTTAATGTCCCCGATAGTGCTTGAACCGACCAGCGGCGGGGCCGCCTTTTTCAGACGCACCCGTAGCGGCAGGTTGTCGGTCTTTAATCTGTAGAGCATTCTTGCAGATATCGCGACAAATGAACCGAATGGAGAGCGCCTGCAAAGAGAAGAAACACCTTTGTCCGATCCGAGACCCTTGATAAATGACGGCTGACATTGAACCGTGAGCCAGGAAACGGGCACATCTCCATAGGCCTGGAGGATGAATGATTTTAATTGAAAGAGATTGTAGAATTTGGCGTTTTTGAAAAGAGGATTTCCCAACAGACCCTGAATCCTGTTACCAATCCCGTTCCATGACAGAGCGTTTATGGCCCCTATGAAGATGCTTTTGGAAGAAACGCGTCCTGCCTCCATCAATGCCTGAATCGGATCATTCAGGAATTCGAGGGTATTGATCATAACCGCATAATCGAACTCATTGTCATCAAAGGGAAGATCCTCCGCCCATCCCATCTTGAGGGTAAATCTTTTGTCCAGCCTTTCTCTGGCCTTCTTCAGCATATGGGAGGAGGCGTCAAGGCCGGTTGGTTCCATGCCCATTTTCTTTAGTAAAAGCATGTGTTTGCCGGTTCCGCAGCCTATATCGAGGATCCTCTCACCTCTCCTTGGTTCAAGAATTGTTCGAATCAGATGCTCGATTGAGTTGTCTACGGCCTGTCCCTGATTAGAATTACACCAGGAATCGTATGATAGTTCCGTGTCGTTTTGAAAGACTGTTCCCATTTTCCAAGACCTGATGAAGTGATATAGGGACCTGATAAACAAAAGATGCCAATAACCAAGTTATGAAAATGGTCAAAGGGATGCAAGGAGAATCTAACTCCCTCTTTTGAGATGGTCTTTTTAGTGTTCAACCAATAAAATGACTCCTCTTATAATCTTATGAGACCTTTTCGTGAATATTTGATCAATACAAATATGATTTGTCCTGTTTTTAAGCTCCCTATTATACCGCTATATGACGGATAAGCGAAAGGCAGGAGATTTTTTTGAAGAGATTCGGAATCGATTAAAACGGGAAACCGCCTCAATGAAAAGATCCTCCGGCCTGTCCAGATAGCCGAAAAATTGATAATAAGAGTCCATAAGTTCCAGATTGGGGATAAATTTTAAATTTAATTGGAAATAATTGGTAATCCATAAATAAAATTGGTATTTTTATCAACATAATTAGGTTTTTATTCAAAAAAGTAATATTTAAATGTGGTTCTTCTCCCAATTAATTGGGAGAAAGTGGCCAAGGATTCTAGGGTTCTAGGATTCAAGTGTTTGTTTTTTTTAATCGTTTTATCTGTAAGTAAA
>Ga0272442_10002566_pt1 | contig 26240 bp, 18 predicted proteins | sample SSMForm2O_FD_200262 | JGI IMG/M metagenome (GOLD analysis project Ga0272442, IMG submission 200262) | Marine sediment archaeal communities from Little Sippewissett salt marsh, Falmouth, MA, United States - SSM-Form-2O | ecosystem: Environmental > Aquatic > Marine > Wetlands > Sediment ... | reverse complement strand
GCGTTTCCCCGTCGTACAGGACGGACGTCGCGGTACCGGACCCGGGTGAGGGGTCCCACATGTTCTCTCCCGTGGCTGACGGACCGGTCCACACCTCCACCTCGTACATCGTCTGTGCGTCGCCGTCTGCATCCGTGTAGTTCCACTGGATGGTGGGGAAGTACACGGCCGCGGTTAATGAGGGCGGGTTATTGACAAGGCTCCCCGAGGGCGTGAACTCGAAGTCGCATATCCTGTCCCGGGGACAGTTCGTCCAGTAGGTCTTGTCGTCGTCCGAGGCCTCCACCTTCGACTTGATATCGAGCTCTTCCCGGTAATCGTACGCCGAAGCGAGCGGCAGCTCGGTGTCGCCGATCTCCATCTTCACGTAGTCGATCCCCGCGGGCTCCCATTGATAGTCCTGCCATACCCGGACCCTGTACTTGCCGTCCGGGTCGGCGAGAAAGAGCGAGAGGTCGAAGGTGCGGAGAAAATCGGAGCCGGGATAGGAGTGGCCGTCACGAAGGGCCCAGTCGCTGCCGTCCCAGGTATAGATGAGAAAGGTGTGCCCCTTCGGAATGTAGTAGCCGCGGGACACGAAAACGAAATCCCTGACGGTTCCGGCGCCCCTGGGCAGCACGGGAAAATCGAGCGTGAATTCCTCGAAAGACGTCATCTCCACGTACTCTTCGTCTGTTTCGGCGAGCAGGGGGAGTATGTCCCCGTCCTTGAAGGACGCCGCCGCCGGGACGGTTTCCCGAACGCTCAGCGGGGGCGGCGGGCCGGTGTAAAGGGCCGCGTAGTCGATCTGATGGTATTTCGTCCAGTGCGATATGGACCTGAGGCGCACGATCACGGGCGACCCGGGCTGTAAGCAGCCGGACAGGTCGAATGCCTGGGTCGAGTAGTCGAAGCGTGGTTTCAGCCGACCCCGCTCCCGCCATGCTCCTGTTTCGTCCTTTGTTTCCACTACGATCGCCGGAGGGCCGACGTACGGCTTGGGATCACCCGTGCCGAGGATGAATCCGGCGACCCTGAGCACGAACCGCGCGCCTTCGGAAATATCGGGCGTTCCGAAATTCACGATTACCGTGTCGTCGCTGTACGCGGGCCATCCGAAATCGTCGATGCGGTTGATGTAGTTAAGGACATCTTCTCCCCCGTTCGATACCGCTTCACTGATGCTCGCGGAGGAACCGGGCCGGTAGGAGACGAGACCGCCCCTGCCGTCGGGAGCGAAGGAAACGTCCGGCGCGTGGTCAACCTGCAGGAGCGACACGAAATCGGTGAACGAGTCCTCCTTCATCCGCTCGTTTACCGCAATCTGGTATACCCCGTCACGCGCAACGAGAGGGATTTCGAGCCGATAGTAATCGGTGTATTCGTTTTTCTTCGTCCGTGCCACGGAATAGATGTCGTTGTCGACCTCGAACTCTTTCCCGTTCCAGGGCGCGACCCAGGGGCACGACGCGTAGGCGCTCGGATCTTCCCAGGCCTCCATGCTGAACACCTTCCTGCTGGTTCCGAGGTCATACAGGATGATCGCGATGTCGTCGATGTAGAATCCCGAGAGGTCGTTGTCTCCGCCGCAGAAAAAGGTTTCGGTTTCATAGGGGACCTTCGCCTCGAACTTCAGATAGACGTCGTCACCGGCGTAGTCGTCGTCGATGCTGAACTCGTATTTGCGCCACGCGGGGTTGCTCTCACCGGACGGGTCCATGGACTGGAAGAACTCGCATACGGATTCCCAGTTCTCTCCGTCGTCGGACACGAAGAACTCGGCACGGTCGTACATACCGTCGATCGCGACAAAGGCGTGGAAGCGTATACGGATCTGCTGATCGGATCCGAGCTCGGGAAGGGTTATTGCGGGAGACAGGATGCTTCCTTCCGTGTTATTCCTGTCAAGCGTGTCGTCCAGATCGGTACCCCAGCATTTCGTGCCGGAGTTCGCACCGTCGGGACCGACCGAACCCGAGGGAGCCCCCCACTCCCACTCGGCGGTGTCCTCTGAGGATACGGTAAAGCCGCCGTTATTGGATTCGAAACCCTCCGAATAGATGATGGTGTCTGCGAAACCGTGCTGAAAGAGGAAAAAAACCGTCGTAAATACCGTCGTAAAAAGAATGAAGAACAGTACAGGGAACGAAGCCACCCTTCCTGAGGGATAATTATTCATTTTACTCTCCTTTTTTTTAAAACGCTCAGCTGGTGTACACCACACCTTTCTACCCAGTTGACCATATTTTCAGGAGAGTGTCAATTGAGTAATCCGTTTATTAACAAACGGCATTACGGCCGCGACTCGGTGTTTATTTCTTCTCCGCCTCCAGGATCTCGACGGTCCACTTCGCCGCGTTTCCGACCACGCCGGTGCATCCCCAGTCATGTCCGCCCAGTTTCTCGAACTTCGGAACGTCATCCGGATCGTTGAAATAGAAAGACCTGCCGTAGAGCTTTCTATGGATCTGGCTGCAGATGATGCTTCCGTATTCTTCGATAAATTTGTCGTGCACCTTCTTGATGATACCATTCAGACGACCCAGCCCCTCGAGCGCCTTGGGGTCGTCGGGGTCCCTGCCGAGGGCGTCGAGCTCCCGACCGTACCGCTGGCTTATGAAGAAAATGCTCGCGCAGTAGGCGCCGCACGAGGCGTCGCATTCGCATGCGCCCCCGCCGTGAAATCCGGCCATGCCCTTGAATACAGCTTTGTCCACCTCGTCGTATACCTCCATGAGCGACCGCATTGCGGCCTGCGAGCAGTCACCCCACTCACCCTCGTACTTGTAGCCCAGGTCATAGGCCCTTTTCTGCATCTCCTCGGATTTTCCTGCCATTTTTCAGCCCTCCAGTCCTGTTTTTCTTAGTCTAACAGATCGCGTTCGTATATTCAATTTGTTTAATCGCGTATGACACCGTGCCGGGATCGCGGTTGCTTAAACAGGTCCGCCGGTTTACAATGGAAGGGGAGCCCGGTAAGGGCCTCCCATACTACCGGATAAAGGAGAATGCGAATGGGACAGAAGGGAGTTGAAATCCTCGGTGTCGATTCGAAAAAGCTCGTGTCCATGCTCAACGCCGCCCTCTCGGAGGAGTGGCTCGCATACTACCAGTACTGGATCGGTGCCCGCATGATGGAAGGTCCGATGCGGAGCGAAATCGAACCCGAGCTTCTCTTGCACGCAGACCAGGAGCTGGCGCACGCGGTACTCGTGGTGGAACGTATCATTCAGCTCGACGGAACCCCTGTGCTCACCCCCGCGGACTGGATGAAACTTGGTGCATGCGGGTACGCGGTACCGGACGATCCCTACGTGGAGGTGATCCTGAACCAGAACTTAGAGGGGGAGCGGTGCGCTATAAAGCGGTACAAGGAGATAGCCGATTTCACCAACGGCAAGGATCACGCCACCCATCAGATCGCAACCCAGATACTGAACGAGGAGCTCGAGCACGAGCAGGATATCGAGGACTGGATTTTGGACATCGAGCGGATGAAAGAGGATATCAGGAAGATACGGCTCTGAGGGCCCCCTCGGGCCGGTGTCCGGCACGTATGACGGTACTGTAAAGATCAGGAGGCAGAGAGTGCGGCGTTGAGGGCCATGAACAGGGCCGCTCCGAGGCTCGTGAGCGCGAAGATCAGTTTCAGCCTGGTCGGGTCCGTTTTTAACGAAAATCGTCCGCCCAGCAGGCCGCCGGCAAGGGCAGCGGGCACGAGGGGGAGCGCCAGGAGCGGATTGAAGTCGCCCGCGATCGCGTGACCCGTGAATCCCATCAGTGCCGTGACCGCTACCATGGCGGAGGAGGTCCCGACCGCTATGCGCATGGGCACCCCGCAGAAGAGCACCATGAGCGGTATCTTGAAGGAACCTCCGGAAACACCGATCATACCGGCAAAGAAACCGGTCGCTGCCGTGATGGGGATTGCGGTCCAGAGGTTTACGGTATAGGTGTATTCTCCAAATTTTCTCTTCCAGAGACCCGGTCCGTCCCGCATCGGCCTTTCCCTGGCGGGACGCAGCATGAAGAACCCCGCGAGCACGAGCAGCCCGGAAAAGATGAGCTTCAGAATGGAGCCGCTGAAATGGTGGGCGAGCCATCCGCCCACGAAGGCCATGATGTCGGTGGGCGGGTCGATGACCAGGGCGAGTTTCCAGTCCACGGTCCTCTTTTTCTGAAAAATAAGCAGCGCGGCCAGCGCGGAGCAGAGCAGTATCAGCTGTCCGCTCGTGGACGCCTCGAGCATGGGAATGCCGGACGCAACGAGGACCGGAACGTAGAAGTTGCCGCCGCCCCTCCCGGTCATGGACATGAGCAGGGCTATGATGAGCACGGCGGCGGCGGACAATAATTTACGGTACATTGAAAACGATCCGTTCAGTTCAACCCTGAAGCGATCGGATGAGTAGCACTGAGAACCCGCAGATCAGCAACCCGCTGGATGCCGACGGCGAGTGAGGTCCGATCCCGGCTTACAGGTTCGATACCGCTTCGGACAGCTCGTGGATGAAGAAGTAGACCGCCGTTGCACCGGGGTCCTGCACGCCGCGCGTCCTTTCACCGAAGGAGCGCGCTCTCCCCATCTTCGAGACCATGTCGATCGTGCTCTCCATCCCCTTCTTCGCAGCGTTATCGGCGTTTGACAGGGCTTTCGTTATGGATGCATCCAGCCCCGCGTCCTTTTCAATGCTTTCGGCTGCGGGCACGAGCGTGTCGAGAAGTGTCTTGTCGCCCACTCCCGCCTTGCCGAGCTTCATGATGCCTTGGACCGCGGCCTGGAACATCGCACTCAGGTCGTTGATGTCGATCTCTTCCTTCTCCCTTATCTTGACCGCCGCCTTCCTGAAGGCGGTCGCGAAAAAGGAGCTGAAGGTCGAGGGGTTTGCCTCGCTGAACTCCATGCCTCCGTCCTTCAGGAGCTGCGAGAGCGGCAAATCGCCCGGGTTTTGGATAAAGTCCTCCAGCGCCTTGAACCCCTTCTGCAGGGTGATGCCGAGATCACCGTCGCCGATTTCGGCATCGAGGTCGCGCACCTGCTTCACGTGGTTCTCCCGCATCGCCTGAGAAGCCGCTGCCATGACGCCGATAACCTCGTCGCGTGTCAGTTTTTTCCGTTCCATTTTACATGCTCCCCCTACTGCAGCTGCTGCAGAAGAAACGGGGAAAAGGACGGAGCGTCGAGCAGTTTTTTCAGCTCGCCGTCGAGCTTGAGAAGCGATACAGAGGCTCCCTTCATCTCCATGGAGGTCGCGTATTCGCCGACAAAGGCCTTGTACATCTTGATACCCGCGTCCTGGAGCAGCAGGTGCACCTTCCGGTAGAGGATGAACAGCTCCTGCGGAGCGGTCGCCCCGAGACCGTTCACGAGAACGGAAACCTCGTCTCCGCTCTTGAAGGGGAGGTCCTCGATAATGGTCTTTGTTATGGTTTCCGCGATCTCGTCCGCGGTCTTGATCTTTCCCCGCTCTACGCCTTTTTCTCCGTGGATGCCCATGCCGAGCTCCATCTCGTCGTCGCCTATGGTGAAGGTGGGCTCGCCCGCGGCCGGTATGGTACAGGGGCTCAGCGCGACGCCCATGGTCCGCATGTTATCGATCGAGCGGTCCGTGTATTCCTTCACGGTTGCGAGGTCAGCGCCTTCAGCGGCCTTCGCGCCCGCGATCTTGTACGCGTAGAAAATTCCGGCGATACCCCTGCGCTTGTCTTTCTCAGCCGGGGGAGCGGAGGCCACGTCGTCGCACCCGATCGAGGTGGCGGTCTCGATGTCCTCGTCCTCGGCCATGTCGGCCGCCATGTCGAAGTTCATGATGTCTCCGCCGTAGTTGCCGTAGAGGTAGAGCACGCCCTTGCCGCTGTTGACCGCCTTGGTGAGCTCGAAAATCTCCTTTGAAGAGGGCGAGGAAAAAACGTCCCCCACCGCGGTCCCGTCCAGGAGCCCGGTGCCCGTGTAGCCGAGGAAGAGGGGCAGGTGCCCGGAGCCGCCGCCCGTGATGATGCCCACCTTGCCGTTGATCGGTGCTGAGGCAAGCATGACCGTCCGTTTCGTGCCGGGCGCGCGCTTCAGGTGTTTTGGATACGCCATGATCATGCCGTCGATCATTTCGTCCACGAGTTTCTCGGTCGTGTTGATAATCTTTTTCATTGATTTGATCCTCCTGCTCTTGAGGTAGCTTTGCTAAAGAATAAGAAATCTTCATAGAGATGAACAGGGATTTTTATCTTTCTTTCATTAAGCGCTTTACAATCCTGAATACAGATAACGGTCGGTTTGCGGGTGTGCAAGATAAAGACAACTAGTTTGACTAAAAGTGACATATATGGTTTAATGCGTCTCAATCCACGACAGGAGAGCAAATCCTGTCAGACATTCCGGAAAAAGAAAAAGGGGGGAAGTATGAGATCCAGCGGCTTTCATGGAGGTTTAACACGACTGCCGGTCACTGTGCTGTTTTATGCGGTTATTGTCATCTTTGTGCTATCGTATGTTCCCGTGGTTGCTTCCGCGGACTGCCGTTCGTGCGGGTCTTCGAAAACGGTTCGCACCCGGATTCCGCTGTACTCCGGGGAGTATTTCCGGCCCGAGGGATCCTTTCTCGTTTACATGCGTGAAGGAGAGTGCTGGCGGGAGGCCGGGAAGCTGGAGTACGATCGTTTTCTGCGAACCCGGGAGCTCACGCTTCGGGTTCCCGCGGGAATGCAGGAGCTGAGAATCCGGATAGAGAAAGAAGGGGGAGGTGCCGCGCACATCGACTGCGTTTTACTGGACGGCACTCCTCCGGAATGGGCCGGCGGGCCGGTACTGGACAGGATATCGGCACGGGACCTGGATGTCGTCAACGCGCATGAGGGCGCGGTGGAAGTGGCGTTCCACACGGAGGGTTCGGTCTCGAAAGAGCCGGTTTTATCGCTCACCGGGCGCATCGAGGGTGAGCGGATCAGCAAGACGCCGTTTCAGTATCCCCGGTGCAACACCTATCGGACCATGGACGAGCATGCCACGTTCTACCGGTACGACCTTGGAACCATGCCGGGCAGGCTGGTACCGGACGGCGACCTCGGCGGGGAAAGGCTTGATGAGCCTTTCTTTGCGGAGCGGATTCCCGTGGGTACGGGGCATCCCCAGGGGACCACGTACGGGTGGGTGATGAACGACGAGGAGAACCTGTACGTTGCCGTCGATTTCACGGCCGACAACACCATGGACGGGAACGAGGATTATACCGCGGTGTACCTGAAGACCGAAGAGGGCCTGCGGGAATATAAAGTCTCGATGGAGGAACGGGAGTGGGGGAACCCGGGTTTCGGGTATACGGACAAGGTACCCTATCAGCACAAGACGTACGAGTTTTCCATACCGCTGGAGGAGCTCGGCGCGGGATACGATTATGGAAACCCGATGGAGATCGCGTTCGCTGCGTACGGTACCGCGGGTCCGGGAGAGGTGTATGCGGCCATGGCGTACGACCCGAACCACCACCAGTACCTCGTCGTTTTCACGTACGTAAACCCTGGTGACAATGTAGAGGACATATACGGTATGTTCCTGAACGGCACGGGCGCTCCCCTGGGCTCGCGGTTTCCCATCTGCACGGCAGAGTTTTACCAGACCGAGCCGGCCGCTGCATTCGACGAGGGATCGAACCGTTTTCTCGTGATATGGCGTGACGGACGTAACAGCGGATCGACCGGAGACGATATCTACGGGCGGCTTATCGATTCGGACGGGACCTTTTTTCCCGCGGATGGAGACGGGGGGAACGGATTCCCGGTCTGCGGGTCAGTCGGTGGACAATCCAATCCGGCCGTTGCGGTTGATCAGGAATCCGGAAGGTTCCTCGTGACATGGGAAGACGGACGTAACAGCGAAGCGACGGGGTACGATATCTACGGTCGACTGGTGAACAGCGACGGCACCTTCTTTGCGGTTGATGGAGACGAGAACGGGTTCGTCATATGCAACAACAGCGAAGGCCAGTACTCGTCCTCGGTCGCTTACGATCCCGGATCCGGCAGGTTTCTCACTGCGTGGTACGACGGGCGCAATGCCGAAAATGGATACGATATATACGGGCGGCTTCTGAACAGTGACGGTACCGTCTTTTCCGCCGTGGGAGACGACAACGGCTTCCCCATATGTGAGGCATTATCAGCCCAGTACAATCCGGCGGTCTGTGCGGACCCGGGGCAGGGCAGGTTCCTCGTGGTGTGGGAAGAAAACCGGAACGAGAGCACGGGCAGGGATGTCTTCGGGCAGCTCGTGAAAAACGACGGCTCAATGTTTGGTGTTACGGACGGTTTTGTTATCTGTGAGGCGGATGACAACCAGTATTTACCTGTGCCGGCTTTTGACGGGGTGAATAACAGGTACCTCGTGTCGTGGTATGACTACCGTACCCAGGAGACCTCCGGTGCTGATATTTACGGCCAGTACCTCGACAGAGACGGCGGCCTCTACCCGGACCCGGGGAACAGCACGGACAATATTCCGGTTAATGCGGACGATTACTATCAGATGAGCCCGTCTACGATCGCCGATCCCTTCTGCGGCAACTTCCTCGTGGCGTACGAGAGCGTGGACAGCGACGTAAGTCCGATATATTCGATAGTGGTGGAGTCCGTGGGCGTGTGCGAGCCTGAGCAGGGACTGCTCGCCTTTCCCGTGGGCATGGATACGGGTGTGGACCCCGTAGCGGGCCATGCCGGAGAAGCCTTCACCTTTGAGGTGTACTACTGGGGAACGGACGAGCCGGGAAGGGCTGAGCTGTGGCTGGACAGGAACGGGGACGGGGAGTACGCGGCCGGCCCTGCGGCCGTGCTTCCGCAGGCGCCGACAGGTACCGGGGGCGTGCGAATACAGCCGCTCAGCCTGGTACTCGTGCTCCTGGGCATTGGGGGGATCGGGCTTTTAGCCGTGATCCGTCCGCGCAGGAAAAGAACCGCGGCATTTGCGATGTTCTGTATAACCGCGCTCCTTTCAATTGGAATTGTTACGGGCTGCGGCGGAGGCGGCGGAGACGGAACAAGTGACGACGGAGGTGATGACGGCGGCGGTACTGTGGGAGTCGACACCGTACCGCCCGTGGTAACGTCGGTGAGCCCCGCTTACGGAGCAGTGGACGTGGACCCGGGCACCGTAGTGACGCTGACCTTCTCGGAGGAGATGAATAAAGGCTCCGTGGAAGGTGCGTTCTCACTTACCGGGAGTTCCGCGGAAGTGAGCGGCGATTTCGTCTGGAGCGGGGATACCGTGACCTTCAGTCCTGAAGCCGATCTCGAGTACGAGACGGAATACGAGGTGAAAGTGGGTACGGGAGGTTCGGATCTCGCAGGGAACGGGCTTTCGAGCGAGTATGTATCGGGCTTCTCCACAAGACTGCAGGAAAGGATCGTCATGACCGAGGACGATTCCTCGGACAACGACTGCATGGACGGGAAGCTGTACAGGGCCGAGGTGACCATCGGGGAGAGCGGGGAGTACGACTACCGTTTCGTGTTCGAGGACTGGAACGGTGAGGAGCCTGCCGGGGCCCCGACTGAAACCATGACGCTCGACGTGGATTGATCTGTCGGTTGAATACGGTTTCTGAATGAGAGATTAATCTGTCATAAGTTGATGCTTCTTCAAAATATGTTACGGGAGGAGTAATAGAGGATTTCGTCATGATTAACTGCGTCAAGGGGCCGAAGGAAGTAAGGGAGAAACAGACTTCTTGAAATATATATAACAAAGACTGAAGGGCACTTTTACGGTTCTTCTCTAAATGCCGGTGTAGTATATTCCCAATTCGTCCTGTCGAATATTTATTTTCTTAATCCGCCGCAGTCAATCTGAATCAAACCGGCCAGAGATCGAGCAGGGGGCCCTGCGGACCGAGAACCGGGTCGTATGAAGGCCGGGACACCTTTCGTATCTTTCCGTCCGTACCGGGGCGCTCCCCGGCCCGGCCGTAGTTCATATCCGGACTCTGCCCTGCCGGGTAGGCGCCGACCACTGAGAAGGGACCCGTGGATGAAAGCCGTTTGTGGGCCACTCCCGCGGGAATCACCACTACGTCGCCGGCCGTGATATCCAGGATGACGCCCTCTTCTCCGCCGAGCTGTACCGTGGCCGACCCGGAATAGACACCCAGAACCTCGTGGGCGGTACTGTGATAGTGGTGCATTCCGTATATACCGTTTCGCCAGGACCCGCCCCATTCGTTGGCCTGAAAAAGTAATTCAATCGAGGAAGCCGATACCTCCGCAAGTATTGACACGGCGTCACCCATTTCACTAATAGACCGGTATAAAAGAAGAGGGTACCGTTCGCTATTCGGAAAGACGCCGTCGTCCCGGAGCATAAGGTGGAGTACGCCCCTGTATTCCCTGAGCTCATGCATTCTAAAGAATCCTCCCTCTTAAAAATACGAAGGATGATGAATACGATAAGACCTCCTCCCTGCCGCAGCAAGCTGTTTCGGTCGTAACCGCCCTTTCGTTTACGCAAATTCACCTTGACTCCTTCTTCCTGAGGATTATAATTAAGAATGATTCCGAATATTGATAACTAACCGATTTGAGCTGAGAACACGTTGAATAAAAAGTATAAAAGAAGCAGGCAGAGGGAGAGGATATACGAATTGCTGAAGACCACGGGTACACATCCGACCGCGAGCTGGATATACGATCGTATGAAGCGGGAGTTTCCGGACCTGAGCATGGGAACGGTGTACCGGAACCTCAATATTCTCGTGGAGCAGGGACTTGTACGTAAGATAGACTTCGGTAGTACCTTCGACCGCTACGACGCCAACACGGCCAGGCACTACCATTTCATATGCGAGCGATGCGGGTCCATCACGGACCTTTCCCTTCCCATCGACGACACACTGAACGATCGCGTGGGGGCCGGTACCGGATTCAAGGCAACCCGCCACAGAATAGAGTTTTACGGGCTCTGCGATAAGTGCCTGGAGGGGGAGTAGGACGGGTTCTATTTTTTTCAGAGTAAATTAATAATCGTTCTGATTATTAATATTAGGGAAGGTCCCAAAATTATATGAGGAGGTTTTACCATGGCAAAGGTTACACGTGAAGTAGTTGAAAGAGCGGGAGTCGATGTGGATCAGCTGGTCGAGTTGCTCGTAAAGAACGCGTCAGCCGAGCTCACTACCTTCTACTATTACACCATTCTCAGGTTGAATCTCATCGGTCTTGAGGGCGAGGGTATTAAGGAAATCGCCGAAACGGCCAGGATCGAGGATAGAAACCACTTTGAGGCGCTGGTTCCCAGGATCTATGAGCTCGGCGGAAAGCTCCCTGATGACATGAAGGCGTTTCACGACATCTCGGCATGTCCGCCCGCGTCACTGCCCAAGGATCCGCACAACGTGAAGGAGATACTCAAGGTGCTCGTTGAGGCGGAACGGTGCGCGGTGCGCGGTTACTCGCAGATCTGCTCCATGACCGCGGGAAAGGACCACAGGACCTACGATCTCGCGCTCGCGATCCTCAGCGAGGAGATAGAGCATGAATCGTGGTTCTCCGAGTTCCTGGGTGAAGGACCGTCCGGCCATTTCCTCAGGAGGGGTGAGACCTCGCCCTTTGTCGGTAAGTTCATGAAGTAGTATAAAACGGACACGGGGAGCGGTTCGTAATGGGCCGTCTCCCTGCGTTCCGTAACGAGGATGGATCCGAAAACAAGCATTCGTCAATGAGGAAAATTTCGTTAAAGCTTACTGCCAAACCTCCGGGCGGCATCGATTATCCGGTTCACATCCACGTTCCGCTCTATCAGGTCGGCGAGGCGGTCGTACTGTTCGTCAAGAAACGCCCTGTAATCAAGGAGCCGGTCTCCGACAAGACCGTGTTTTGCGAGCAGGCACCTTCTGAACCGGTCGTTTTCAAAGAGTCCGTGCAGGTAGGTTCCCCAGATGGTACCGTCCTCGCTGGAACCCCCGTCCGTCCGGTCAACGGATCCACCGTTGATCCGTGTGAGTCGGAAAACGGGGTTCTCACAGGCCGCTCCCTCACTCACACCCATGTGTATCTCATAGCCCTCCACCCCTACGTCAGCGCATGGTCCATCGATAATCCCCTTACGGGCGCACACGCCCGCCGCCCTGCTGAGTATCTTTTGCCTGTCCAGCGTGGTGCGCATCTCGAGCAGGCCGAGGCCTTTTGCCTCTTCCTGCGCCGTCTCTACCCCGTGTGGGTCTATAACAGCGGCTCCGAGCATCTGGAATCCACCGCAGATTCCGATGAGTGTTTTTTTTCTTTTAACATGGTTCACGAGCGCCTCCTCGAAACCCTGCTCTCTTAGCCAGTGAAGGTCGGCGATCGTATTCTTGGTGCCCGGCAGGATGATTATATCGGAGCTCCGAATCAGGCTCGGTGTTTTAACGTACCGGAGCTCGACCCCCGGCTCAACCTCGAAAGGGTCGAAGTCCGTGTAGTTCGATATATAGGGCAGATGGACGACCGATACGGTTACGGTACCCGTTCCGCCCGTGCTTCCCTTCCTGCCGTTTTGAAGCGCGACGCTGTCCTCCTCGGGCAGGTGAAGGCCGGTGAAGAAGGGGAGCACACCGAACACGGGCCTCCGGGTCTTCTTCTCCAGAAATTCGATCCCCGATTTGAACAGCGAGACGTCCCCCCTGAACTTGTTGATGATGAACCCTATGACAAGTTTCCGCTCCCTGCGGGTGAACAGGCGCATCGTACCGATCAATGAAGCGAAGACCCCGCCCCTGTCGATATCGGCCACGATCACAACAGGGCTTCGGGCGTGAAGGGCCATTTCCATGTTGACAATATCCCGCTCCCTGAGGTTCACTTCCGATGCGCTTCCCGCACCTTCCAGAATCAGAGCGTCGTACTTTTCCAGCAGACGGCCGTAGCTCTCCAGGACCCTTGGAAACAGCTGTTCTTTCATGTCGTAGTACCCGCCGGCCGATTCGTTCGTGACGACCTCGCCCTGCAGGATAACCTGTGTCATGTTCCGGCCGTAGGGTTTTAACAGCACGGGATTCATGTCGACGTGGGGGGATAGCCCCGCGGCTGCCGCCTGCATCACCTGGGCCCTTCCCATTTCTTTCCCGTCCATGGTGACAAAGGAGTTCAAGGCCATGTTCTGGGCCTTGAAGGGCGCCGTTTTAATGCCGCGGCGCAGGAGTATGCGGCAGAAACCGGCCGCTATCACGCTCTTACCCGCGTCCGACCCGGTCCCGAGAAACATGATCTGCAGCGGTTTCCGATCGCTCTTCAAGAGCATACACCTCTCGGTTTCATTGGTGACAGTTCCTTTTGGGACGCTTTATCAATATTATATGATTCATTTTATTTATCGCATGTCCCGGAAAGAGGTGCCCCAAAGCACCTGTTTATCTGGTCCCGACTAATAAGGAACTGTCACAAAAGGAACTGTCACCTTAAAGAGAATACACCAAAACGGTTTATTATGATAGGATGTGTACAATATGGAGGCGGTTATTCTCCTGAAAATCGGCGAAATCCGGGTACCGGGAAGGGGCACGCCATGCTCGACAAGGTCGATTTAAACAGGAAGCTCCCCAGGGAAGAGTACAAGGCCTTTATGCGCGGGCTGGAAAACAGGCTCGGAGAGCTGCAGCGTGAGGCCCGCGGGCTGGGCATCCCGGTCATTATCGTATTCGAGGGGTGGGACGCGGCGGGCAAGGGGACCATGATAAACCGGCTCCTCATCTCCCTGGATCCGCGCGGTTTCACGGTCCATCCCGTCAATCCTCCCAACGAGGAGGAACTGTTCCGCCCCTTTCTCTGGAGGTTCTGGACGAAGACACCGGGAAGGGGGCGCATAGCGATTTTCGACAGGAGCTGGTACGGCAGGGTGCTCGTGGCACGCATCGAGAAAATCGTAAAACCCAAGGTCTGGAAGAGGGCTTTCGACGAAATCAGGTCCTTCGAGCGGCAGCTCTCCGATGACGGGGCCGTGATCATCAAGTTTTTCCTGCATATTTCCAGGGATGAGCAGAAGAAGCGCTTCAAGAAGCTTCAGAAGAATAAGGCGACCGCGTGGAAGGTTACGGAGGACGACTGGCGCTCACATCGCGCATACGACAGCTATCTTGCGGCAATCGAGGAGATGCTCGAGCGAACCGACACGAAGTACGCTCCCTGGACCATCGTCGAGGCCCATGACCGGCGTTACGCCTCGGTAAAGGTTTTCAAAACGGTTATCAGCCGTATTGAGAATAAGCTCAAGACATCGACGCAGGATGATAAGGGCGATACGGGGCCGGTGAAAAAACAGAGCGAAATACTGTTGACCTCGACCCTTGAACAGACCGACCTTTCCCTGTCCATGAACCGGGAGGAGTACGAGCAGGCGCTCGATAAGTACCAGAAGCGCGTGCGTGAGCTCGAGCACGAGGCTTACGTGAAGCGGGTTCCGGTCGTCATCGTGTACGAGGGATGGGACGCGGCCGGTAAGGGCGGTAATATCAGGCGGCTTGTGCAGAAGATGGACCCGCGCGGATACGAGGTGATTCCCGTTGCGGTTCCCAACGACATAGAGAAGGCGCACCACTATCTCTGGAGGTTCTGGATGCAGGTGCCCAAGGCGGGCCATATCGCGATATTCGACCGGTCCTGGTACGGTCGCGTGCTCGTAGAACGCGTGGAGGGATTCGCGTCGGAAGACGAGTGGAAACGCGCCTTCCATGAAATAAACGAGATGGAGGAGCAGTGGACGAATTTCGGCGCCGTGCTCCTCAAGTTCTGGCTCCACATCGGCAAGGAGGAACAGCTGAACCGGTTCGAGAAACGTCAGAAGAACGATTATAAGAAATGGAAGATAACGGAGGAGGACTGGCGCAACCGCGAGAAGTGGGACCCGTACCTGCAGGCCGTGGACGAAATGCTGTTGCGGACGAGCACCTCATACGCTCCCTGGCACGTTGTGGAGTCGAATTCCAAGCTGTACGCGCGGATCAAGGTCTTGAAGCTGTTCGTAAAAAACCTCGAGCAAAAACTCTCCGCCTGATCTCAGGTCTTCCTTAAACAGACTCATGTACGGAATCGTCCTGCGGGCGGTATTTAAGGATTCCTCTTATTTCACCTTCCTGCCGTAGATAACCGTCAGCGTGGGCTCGTCGCCGTAATCTCCCCACGTCTTCACTACTTCCTTCATCGCGTCGCTCGCAACGGCCTTCTGCCATGCCTCCCAGCTGTCCACATCGACGTCCTCGACGATCATGTACGGCGATTCACCCTTCTCGGCCCCCTCGATCTCATACACCTCGAACCGGTGCACTCCGGGCTGAAAAGGGGTGACCTTCTGGTCGAGGCTCACCGACCACTTGCGATAATCCTCGATCGAAACACCGGGTTTCAGTTTGTACAGCACGAATACCTTCTGCATCTCCTGCCCCCTCACTTTTTTTCTTGAACAACGGACGTGTACGTAATTATTTACTCAGAAAGTGCACTATTGTATACCCTCTGAGTAAAACACGCAATAATAGATATATCTATGACGTCGTTTTAACGGGGTATGTTTATGAAAAAGGATATATTCTTGACAGCACCAATTGGGAAAAGTAATATAGAAAACGGTTACATGAAACTGATTTCATCGAGGATGGACATCAATGGCGACTATATCTGATGTGGCCCGGATAGCCGGTGTATCGAAAGCGACCGTGTCTCGGGTATTGAATGATACGGCGGTCGTGAACAAGGAAACGAGAAAGCGGGTACTGGAGGCAATCCAGTCTCTGAACTACATGCCGAGCTATCTTGCCAAGGGCATGCGAAGTAAAAAAACGAGCACATTCGGGATCATTATTCCTGATTTCAGAAACCCGTATTATTCCGAGCTCCTGAAGTGTATCGAGGAGGAGGCGCGAAAGCACAAGTTTATAGCTATCATCTGTACAGGTGAAATGAATGCCGATCGTGAACGTGAATACATACACTACCTTCTGAGCCGCCAGGTCGAGGGGATGGTTTTATGCTGTTACGTGAGCATTCTGGAAAACAAAACCTTCATACAGGACATAGCGAAAAAGGTACCGATCATCGTAATGGATCAGCCTTCCTTCGGAATTCCCGTATCTTCGGCTTATGCCGACGGATACAAGGGTTTTTGTAAATTGACTGATTATCTCATCGAGCAGGGCCATGTAAAGATAGGGATGATACGGAGCCTTCATAAATATCCGTGCAGCGAATGCAGGTTCCTCGGGTATCGTGATACGCTGAAGAAACGCGGAATAGAACTCGATCCCGACCTCGTAGTGGAATGTGAGTTTACCGCTGCAGGCGGCTACGAGGCGGCCAAGCGCATGCTGTCCAGATCAAAGCCTACTGCGATAATAGGTGTAAACGATTTGCTTGCGATAGGTGCGATGAAGTACATACGGGAGAAGGGGTATAACGTGCCCGGTGATATCGCGATCGCAGGTCACGATAACATAGCGCTCTCGTCTCTCGTTTCTCCCCAGCTTACAACGGTGAATATTCCTGTTGAGAAAATAGCCGAGGAGGCGATATCACAGCTTATCAGGAAGATAGAAAATCCCAGGTCATGGAACAGGGATATCGTCATAGATACGCAGCTCATCATAAGGCAGTCCACGGAACCCGTTACAAAGCATGAGATATTAATGTAAGATTAACTTAGTTGCTGATATTGATTTAATACCACCGGCTGCATTTTACTTGACACGAGAAGAAGGATACGACAAAATAGGCACGGTGTTGTAATTGATTTCATGAAACTGGTTACATTCCCATTTTAAATAAAACAACGCTTACAGTTCACCGGTAACCGAAAGGCGGCTGATGTGGACAAACTGCTCTCCCTCAAGAAAATCGTAAAACATTTCACGGGAACGCTGGCGCTTTCAGAGGTGGATTTCGACCTCAGGCGGGGTGAGATTCATGCGCTGGTAGGTGAAAACGGCGCCGGGAAATCGACTTTAATCAAGATCATCACGGGGATCTATCAGCCCGACAGCGGACAGATGCTGGTCGAAGGGGAAAACGCGATATTTCCGGATGCCCGTGCGTCTTATGACCATGGGATAGCCGCCATTTATCAGGAGGCGAGCCTTTTCGAGGACCTGAGCATCGCTGAGAACATATACATGGGACACCAGGAAATTAGGCCCTTAACGAGAAATATTAAATGGAAGGCCCTGTATAATAAGGCTCAGGATTTAATAAAAAGCCTGGAAGTCAACCTCAATCCGCGTGCCCTTGTGAAAAGCCTCAGTATAGCGGAAAAACAGCTCGTTGAAATTATAAAGGCTCTCTCCGCCAATGCGAAAATTCTCATTATGGATGAACCGACCGCATCACTGACAAAAGAGGAAATAGACTATCTGTTCAGGATAGCGAGGAAGTTGCGCGCAGAGGGAACCGGAATCATATTCATTTCCCACCGTCTCGAGGAGGTCTTTGATATTGCAGACAGGGTGACGGTTATTCGTGACGGTAAAAAGGTCGGGACCCTGTCGAAAGAGCAGCTTGAAGTGGACGAGCTCGTTCGAATGATGGTCGGCAAAAATTTGAAAACCTTATACCCGAAAGAGGACGTGAAAATCGGGGAACCGTTGCTCCGCGTCGAGAATCTCTCCAGGGCGGGAGAATTCAACAACGTCAGCTTCGAGCTTAAAAGAGGGGAAATTCTCGGCATGGCCGGCCTTGTCGGCGCCGGAAGAACCGAGGTCGCGCGAACCATTTTCGGTGTGGCGGCTCCTGAAAGCGGAAAAGTATATCTCGAAGGCAAAGAAATAGCGATTGAGAATTCCGGCCGGGCGATGGAGCTGGGAATAGCATACCTCTCGGAGTCGAGGGGGGAGTACGGCCTCGTCCTGCAAATGGACATAACCCAGAATATCACCATACCGATACTCAGACGGTTCGCGCGTTTCGGATGGATCAACAGAGTTGAGGAGAGGGATACCGCGAAGCGGTTCTTCGACCTTTTGGATATACGTGCAACGGGGCTTGAACAAAAGGTTGAGAGCCTGTCAGGTGGAAATCAGCAGAAGGTATCGATCGCGAAGTGGCTGGCAATGAATGCGAAGATACTCATACTGGACGAGCCTACGAAGGGAATAGACATCGCGACGAAAGCCGCGGTGCACAAGCTCATGAGCGATCTTGCCGGGGAGGGTAAAGCGATACTCATGATCTCATCGGAGATCCCTGAAATCATCGGGATGAGCGACCGCATCATTGTGATGAACGAAGGCAGGCTCGTGTCTGAGATAAAACGGGGAGAGGCTACTCAGGAAAAAGTATTAACCGCGGCCCTCGGCGAAAAGGGAAAATAACCCCATCGAATATGAGAGTATCCAATGAATAATGAGCGTTACAGGGGCACTTTGAAGAATCTGATCCGAAGAAGGGAATTCGGAATATTCATCATCATTATCGTTGTAATGGTGCTCGTCGGCCTGAGAAACCCGACCTTCTTCACCAGTGACAACTGGAAAGACATGCTGATGTATGTTTCGATTCTCGCGTTCATTTCCATCGGACAGATGATGACCATTGTAACGGGGGGTATCGATCTGTCGGTGGGCTCGGTTGTCGCGCTTTCGGGGATGAGCGTCGGCATAATAATGCGTGATAATCCGGCTTTACCACCCCTGGTACTGATACTGCTTGGAACGATCTTCGGTCTCGGCTGTGGAATCATCAACGGACTTTTAATAGGAAAAGGGAAGGTGCATCCCCTTATAACGACCCTCGCCACCATGTCCATATACAGGGGCCTTGTCGTGGTGGTGTCCCGGAGCAGGTGGGTCGTATACGGAGATATCACGAAGGGTTTCAGGCTGATCGCCCGCGGTAATATTCTCGGTATCAACAACCTCATGTTCGTCGCGATCATAATAGCGGGTGCTTCGTACTACTTCCTCAATCATACTCGAAAGGGGCGGGAGATCTTTGCATACGGAGACCATCAGGACGCCGCCAAGTTCGTGGGGATCAACAGCACGCGAATCAATATCCTCGTATATGCGCTGTCCGGGATGCTCGCGGGGTTCGGCGGTGTTCTCTGGGTATCGAGGGTACATACCGCCCAGGCGAATACCGCGCTCGGATATGAGATGCAGACCATCGCATCGTGCGTTATCGGCGGGGTGAGCATATTCGGGGGGGTGGGTTCGGTTTTCGGTGTACTGCTCGGAACGCTGCTCTTCGGGATTATCCTGAACGCACTGGAGTTGATCGGCATAGTCGATTTCTGGAAACTCTCCGTACAGGGATTCGTTATCCTCGTTGCGGTTATCTTTGACGCAGTCCTGTCACACCGCGTTGCGGAGCAGATGCGAAAACAGAGGAGAGTATTTGATGCGGAGTGAGAAAGAAAAAAGTCGCGGTTCCTCGCTGTCCGATATGCTGAAAAGCTGGGAATTTACCATATTTGCGCTGCTGATCGCGGTTTTCATATTAAATCTCATACTCTCTCCGGATCTCTTCAGGATAGCCAACCTGTTCGATGCCACGCTCACGTTTACCGAAAAGAGCATTCTGACCCTTCCCATGACGCTTCTCATAATAAGCGGCGTAATAGATATTTCAATTGCCTCTATTTCCGCCATGTCGGGGGTGATTCTCGGCGTCTGCTACAAGGCCGGCATGGCGATCGGATATGCGGTCGTCATCGGACTTGCGGTAGGTCTCGCGGCGGGCATCCTGAACGGCCTGATTATTACGAGGCTGAAGATACCGTCCATCGTGGTAACGCTCGCCATGATGCTCTTCTACAGGGGGATCGGCTACGTCCTTCTGGGAGACACCGCGGTACGAGACCTCCCCGAACGGTTCGGGCTCCTGGGAGGGGCGTACAGCGTAACCTCCATCCCGATACAGTTCATGATATTCATCATACTTGCGGTCATATTCGGGCTCGTACTTCATAGAACGAGGTTCGGACGGCTCATATATATCGTCGGTAATAATGAGAATACCGCACGCTACTCCGGGATTCCGGTTGATAATATCCGCCTGATACTCTGCGGGGTCACCGGGCTGATAGCGGGCCTGTCCGGAGTACTCCTGACCTCCCGCATAGGATCCGCGAGGCCTGACATAGCACTGGGAAATGAAATGGCGGTAATAACGATCTGCCTTCTCGGCGGAGTTTATATCTTCGGCGGCAAGGGATCCATAATCGGGGTCGTAATCGCAGCTCTGATGATCGGGTATGTGCGTTACGGGCTGTCGATCCTCAACGTTCAGGAGCAGGTCATTCGTATTTTCACGGGCGGGCTCCTGATTATCGCCCTGCTCATACCGACTATCGCGGCCCGGTTAAAAACTTCGGCACGGTACCCCGAGGGCGGCGTCTGACGGCGAGAGATCATACCCGGCTTATAAATCGATCATAAACCGGATGATAATAAGTTAAAGGAGGACAACAATGAAGAAGTGGGTTGCTTTGATTGTCTGTATCATGATGCTTGCCGGCGTTTCACTGGCATTTGGTGCGGCCAAGCCGAAGGAAGGGGCGGAAGAGGCAAAGGGTGAAGGCCCCTTTACGCTGGCGTGGGTACCGAAGGGACTCGGTCACCCCTATTTCATCTCCTGCTATGAAGGTGCGCAAGAGGCCGCCAAGGAGTTCGGCGACAAGATTTTCGAAGTCGGTCCGGATGACTGGAGCGTGGAGGGTCAGATTACGGTTATCGAGTCGGTCATAGACCAGAAGGTGGATGCGATCGGTATCGCGGCGAACGACATGGACGCGCTCGCACCGGTGTGCAAGAAGGCGATGGATGCGGGCATTCCCGTGGTTGCGTGGGATGCCGCGGTCAACCAGAGTGCCAGGGTCACGTTTGTGAACCAGGCGAGCTTCGAGGGCATAGGAAGAGGCCTTGCAAGAGCGATGGGCGAGGTGATCGGTTATGAGGGCGAGATAGCGGTGCTGAGCGCCACTCCCCAGGCACCCAACCAGAGGAAATGGCTCGCGTGGGTGAAGAAGGAGCTCGAGGACCCGAAATATAATAATGTTACGCTCGTGGACGTGGTGTACGGCGACGATATGACGGAAAAGAGCTATGACAAGGCGCTCGGCCTGATCAAGGCCTATCCGGACCTCAAGGGAATCCTTGGACTGTCCGCTGTTGCGACTCCCGCGGCATGCGCTGCGGTCACGGACAAGGACCTCATCGGAGATGTCAAGGTCGTGGGATTCGGTATACCGAGCACCATGAAGGATTACGTGCTCGAGGGAACCTGTCAGAAATTCCTGCTCTGGAACACGATAGACCTCGGGTATGTCGCGGCAACCATAATGCATAAATGCTGTACCGGCGAGTTTACCGGAGAGGTGGGAGACACGGTGAAGCTCGGAAGGCCGACACTGGGCGAACCGGACGGAGTCTATGAAGTAACGGTTGGTGAGGACGGAGATCCCTATGTCCTGCTCGGCCCGCCCATGGAATTCGACAAGTCGAACATCGAGAAGTGGGCGGCGATTTTTTAGGGACCGTCCGTTTTTCAGTGCTATGCCCGTCCTGATATACCGATCGTGAACGGAACAATTATGATCGTTTCCGTCATAATCGGATTTGATGAAGGAACGCAGCGGAATGAGTGCCGGGAACAGCGGATGCGGTCTATGCTCCCGGCACTTGTTGCGCGTGGATTTTTTAAAAGCGCTCGAATTTATTATTATCCCTGGCGGAAGACGGCATGCGCCGCCCTTCCGACGGCAAACGCTCTGAAATCACGTATCCTGGGTTGCGGCACCGACTCGTTAACCTGAAATTCATCCGCTGTTATGATCGCGCGCCGCTGTGATCGCGGGAAACGGTTTGTATCATTCCCCCGGCGCTCCTTACCTGTGATTGCATACGCGGCTGATGAAACCGGTCCGCATGGACGGATTATGACCTCGATAAATAGCTGATCAATTATTCAGAGGAGATAAAAAATGCCACAAATCACATTTATCGGTGCCGGAAGCACGATGTTCGCGAGAAACCTGCTGTGCGATATCTTTTCATTTCCCGAGCTTCGAGACATCACGGTTATGCTTGAGGACCTTGATGAGCAGCGTCTCGACATGACCTATAAACTCGCCACGCGTCTCGTGGAGCAGGAGGGGTACCCGGCCAAGATAGAGCGTACGACGAATCAGGAAGAGGCGCTCAGGGGAACGGATTTTGTCATCATCATGTTCCAGGTCGGCGGACTCGAGGCTTACGATATAGATAAGAAGATACCGCTGAAATACGGCGTGGATCAGACGGTCGGCGATACACTCGGGCCGGGCGGGACCTTCCGCGGCCTGCGGTCGATTCCGGCCCTGCTGGATATTTGCAGGGATATGGAGAGGCTCTGTCCGAACGCGATACTGCTCAACTATGCGAACCCGATGGCTGCGCTGATGTGGGCGGTCAATGAGGCGACCTCCATACAGAGCGTGGGGCTCTGCCATTCGGTTCAGGCCACCACGCGGCAGCTCGCGGGGTATATCGGGGCGGGGCCGTGGGAGAACTATCCCTTTACGGAGGAGGACTGGGAGGTCTTCTTCTACGCGCAGATACCGGAGACCATTAATTTTTACGTGGCCGGGATAAACCATCAGGCGTGGTACCTGAAATACGAAGTCGACGGCGAGGACGCGTACCCGAAGATAAGGGAGGCGTACAACGACCCGAAGGCATACGAAGCCGACGCGGTCCGCTTCGAGATAATGAAGCACTTCGGCTACTTCGTGACGGAGTCGCCTAACCATATGTCCGAATACGTTCCCTATTTCAGGAAGAACCCGGACATGGTCAAGCGGTTCCTCAAGCGCCGGTGGGATTACTACGACATATGCGTGCAGAAGAAGGATGTGCTCGACAGGGAGATCAAGGACCAGATCGAAGGAAAACAGAAGATCAGGGTTCGGGCGAGCGTTGAGTACGGGTCCAGGATCATCCATTCCGTGGTAACGGGAAAACAGATCAGGATAAACGGGAACGTTCGGAACACGGGTCTCATCACCAACCTCCCGGAGGGGTGCTGCGTCGAGGTGCCGTGTCTCGTGGATAAAAACGGCATAAATCCCTGCTACGTGGGAGACCTTCCGCCCCAGCTCGCCGCTCTGAACAGGACGAATATCAACGTACAATCGCTCATCGTGGAGGCGGCCCTGAACAGGGACAGGGAGGCGGCTTATCACGCGGTCATGGTGGATCCGCTCACCTCGGCTCTGCTCACACTCGACGAAATCAGGAAAATGGTGGATGAGATGTTCGAAGCGGAGAAACAGTGGCTTCCCGGTTTCTAGGGGCAGTCGTCTTTCACGGTTTCTCGGTAATGCGTAAACATTGAAGCGGAGGTGGAAGATTATGGCACACAGGGATCTTGAGGAACTGTTCTCGGACCCGCCGAGAGAATTCGGGCCGGCGCCGTTCTGGTTTCTCAACGAGAAACTGGACGAGGCTGAATTGTCGTGGCAGATCAGGGAGATGCATGAAAAGGGGCTGAGCGGTTACGTTATGCATGCGCGGTATGGATTGGAAGTCCCCTACCTGTCGGAAGAGTGGTTTGAAAAGATGTCCCACATCATCTCCGAGTCCGAGAAACTCGGTATGGACGCCATCATCTACGACGAAGCCGACTGGCCGAGCGGCATGAGCGGAACCCGCGTTCTCGACGACCACCCCGAGTATATCATGACCTACCTCGACATATCGTGGATATTTTGCGGTAATACCGGAAAGATCGATGTGCCGCTTGAAGAGGGGAAGGTCGTCGCCGTGCACGGCGCCCGCTGTGAAGGTGATAAATCAGGAAAAGCCGTTTACGGTTTGAAACTGGAGGGCTCCGAGCGGCTGGACAAGTATGCAAAAAACGGCAGGTTCAGAATGGAGAATACCTCCGGTTTCGATATCGTCTACTTCTTCGTGGAGAAGCCGATGCGGGTCTTTCATCCGAAGACGGCCTTTCCGCAGCCTGAGCCCAAGGACTGCCCCTTTCATCAGCCGCACGGGTGGGACTGGTACTTTCCATACGGTAAATACGTCGACCTCTTCAATCCCGACGCGGTCGATTATTTTCTTCAAACCACGCACGAGGAGTACAGGAAGCGGTTTCAAAAACATTTCGGCGGTGCCGTGACAAAGGTATTTACGGATGAGCCGGGTTTCTACACCATTATGCGCGAAGGATTCAGCGCGGTTCCGTGGTCCGGTATCTTTTCGGGCGAGTTCAAGAAGACGTACGGTTATGGAATTGAGGACTACCTCCCGGCACTGGTGAGTTGCATCGGAGAAAAAACAGCCCGCGTGCGGCACGATTTCTGGGAGAAGCTCACCTCGATGTTCGAGTTGAATTATGTGAAGAGGTGCGCCGACTGGTGCGACAAGAACAAGCTCCAGCTCATGGGGCACTTCAGGCTCTGCAATCCCTTTCTATTGTGGCAGATGGTATATCAGGGGAATGCCATACCCGGAATGGCGCAGATGCACCTCCCGGGAGTGGATGCGCTCGACAACGTGGAGGGCGATCTCAATCTCAGGTGGGGAATAGACGAGGATGTGTGGCAGATAGAGAGCAAGCTCGTCTCCTCCGTGGGCCGTCACTACGGTAAACGCCGGGTGATGAGCGAGTCCATGGCGCTCGGCGGATGGAAGTACCGAATGCAAGACATGAAGATCCTGACCGATTGGCAGTACATGATGGGGATAAATTTCATGGTTCCCCATGCCTTCCACTATTCAATAAGCGCTCAAAGAAAGCGCGAATGCCCGCCGAGCCAGTTCTATCAGAATCCCATGTGGGAGAACTACGGTTACTATGCCCGTTACCTGTCGCGGCTCGGTACGATGACGATAGATGCGGATCATGTCTGCGATATTGCTCTTTTCTACCCCATGGAAAGTCTCTGGGCCGAATATGAATCAGGCACGGTCGACCGCTTTCCATGGGACATCAGCGACGACTTCTCCTATATCACGGACCGTCTTCTCAGGTTGAACCTCGACTACAATATACTAGGCCAGGATTGTCTTGCCCGGTGTTCCATGGAAAACGGTTCGCTGAGCATAGCAAACCAGAAGTATACACTTCTCGTAATACCGCCCATGACCACGCTCAGGCCGGAATCCGCTGAAATGATAATGCGGTTCGCCCGTGAGGGCGGCGGGGTGGTTTTCCTCTCCATGCTGCCCCACAAGGACAACGACGGAAAACCGCTCGAGACCTTCACCGCCTTTTTCGAGGAGCGGCTCGGCGTATCCGCGGAAGACCTGCTCGCCGATTACAAGGACCGGTCCGGTGAATCCGCTGTGTACGGGACCGGGAACATACGGGCTGTCGGGAAAGGGCCGCTCTTTATCTGCGACCCTGTCGAGCTCATGGAGAACGTTATCGAAGAATTGACCGGCAGGGATGTGGACATCAGGGTGCTGGACGGATCGAAGGCAAACGTATACTGCTCCCACTGGCGAAAAGAAGAAAAGGAAATCTATTTCGTCGTCAACTCGGATGAACGCGCCTACAAGACGGAGATCGGCGTTCGCGCCCTGGGAGAGCCCTCTTTCTGGGACCCGGAGTCGGGCCGCAGGCGCAGCGCATACTGCTACAGGACGGATGATAACAAGGTCACGGTGCGGTGCAGGCTGGACCCGCTTCAGTCGGTTTTTCTCGTGATTGACGGAAAGAAGAAACCGGCTCCCGTTATCGTGAACACGAACGCGAGTATAATCGAGGCGGACGCTTCGGGGATAAAGGCAACGAAAGCCGACGAAGAGGGTACCTGCTTCATCGATGTGATGGAGAACGGCCGGGTAAATCATAGAGAGCTCGAAACGGCCCCGGACAGGGAAATTGTGCTTTCAGAAAGGTGGAGCTCGACCTGCCTCAGCCCCAACGTACTGGTGCTCAATAAATGGCACGTGGTGCAGGGATTTTCAGAGGGGGTCGGGTGGTTCAACATGCTCGGAGGAACAGTGACCTGGGAGGCACGGTTTCACATCAGCAGATCCGAGGGCGATCTCAGGGCCGTTTTCGACAGGGTCCCGGAACCGAACCGAATCGAGATAAACGGGAAACCGGTACGGCAATTTGAAAAAACGACCTACCTCGATCACGGTATGCGGGAGGTCGATATCCGCAGGCTCGTGAAACGGGGAGAAAACGTCGTAACGATCAGTTACGAGCTCGCGGAGCGTGCGTTTCAGGGAAAAACGGGGATCGAGCCCATAGAGCTCATGTTCGACCCGGTGATGATCGTCGGAGACTTTTCACTCTTAAAAACGGGGAACGGCGGGGAGTACACGATA
>Ga0272442_10002565_pt1 | contig 26243 bp, 23 predicted proteins | sample SSMForm2O_FD_200262 | JGI IMG/M metagenome (GOLD analysis project Ga0272442, IMG submission 200262) | Marine sediment archaeal communities from Little Sippewissett salt marsh, Falmouth, MA, United States - SSM-Form-2O | ecosystem: Environmental > Aquatic > Marine > Wetlands > Sediment ... | reverse complement strand
CCTGATCGCCCACGTCGACGGCAAGACAATGGCGTTCACCGGCGACGACATCTGGCATCCGGGCGACCACACGCGCGCGATCAACGGGCCGATCATTTCGCGCAACCGGTACCTGCCCGGCCACGGTCACGGCCTGATCGCCCAGCGTTTGATCGATCGCGGGGTGAACATGATCTGCCCGGCCCACGGCGAGCCGTTCGACGTGACGCGGGCCGACCTCGAGGGCTATCGCCGATGGGCAGACGAGGCCGACGCAGCCATCGGCGAACTGGCCGGCGGTGCCCGGTTGGGGGTGGACGCGTGGTGGTGTCGAATCGACCCGTTCCACGTGCACTACGCGCCGGGTCGGCGGGTTCGGGTATCGGTGGTGATCGAGTCGCCTTTCGACCGACCCGTTACGATCGGCGTGGCGCTGCGCGTGCCGGACGGCTTCGAGGTGGAGGTCATGCAGAACAGCGTGCACTTGCAGCCCGGCGAATGCGACCGGGTGGATTTCTCGCTTTGCGCCGGCGACCAGGTCGATGCAACACGGCGTGCCCTGGTCACGGCTGAGATGACCGTCGACGGACGGCGTTGGGGCGAGCTTTGCGAAGGGCTGCTGATTGCCCAGCGGGTGTGATCTATGGCTTCGGTGACTGTGACGGTGTTTGGCAGTTCTCGCCCCAAGCCGGGCGAGCCGCGCTACCAGCAGGCGTTCGAGTTGGGCGCGGCGATCGGACGGCAAGGTTGGGTGTTGGCCAACGGCGGGTACGGCGGGACGATGGCCGCCTCAGCCGCCGGGGCGAAGCAGGCGGCGGGCACCACGATCGGCGTAACCTGTGACGTGTTCGGCCGGAGCGGCGTCAACGAGTTTGTCGACCGCGAGATACCGACAAGCGATCTGCCGACGCGCCTGGCGAGGCTGATCGCGCTGGGCGACAGCTTCGTGGTTCTGCCGGGCGGGACGGGCACGCTGCTGGAACTGGCCGAGGTCTGGGAGCTGCTCAACAAGGAACTCGTCACGGGCAAGTGCGTCGTTCTGCTGGGTGACTGGTGGGAGCCCGTGTGCCAGGCGGTGCAGCGCGACGACGCCCGCGCGCTGCGGCTTGTCCACAAGGCCGATACGCCCGAACAGGCCGTCGAGATCATCGCCGCGCGCCTCAGCGCGCCGTAAACTCACACACGGTTGCCGTCACGAATGGAACAACTGGCTCACGCTGGTCCGCTCGTAGATATTGCGTATCGCGCGGGCGAACAGCTTGGCCGACGAGATCACCTTCACCTTGTCCGGCAGCTTGGCGAAACGGTACTCGATCGTGTCGGTAATGACCACGTCGGTGAGTCCGGAGTTGCCGATCAGTTCGGCGGCCCCCTCGCTCAGCACGCCGTGCGACACGACGGCGTGCACCTCGACGGCGCCCTTTTTCATCAGCAGGTCGCTCGCCACTACCACGGTGCTGCCGGCGAAGATGACATCGTCGCAGATCAGCACGCGCTTACCCTTCACCTCGCCGATGACGTCCATGGCCGATGCTCGCTCGTCGACCTCGCTGCGACTCTTGTCGACGATAGCCAGACTCGTCCCCAATGATTGGGCGTAGCCGCGGGCGTGCTTGGCGAACCCCGCATCCGGCGCCACGATCACCCAGTCCTGCGGATTCTTGATCATGGGCTTGAAGTGCTCGACGAACAGGGGCATGGCGAGCAGATGGTCGACGGGCACGTGGAAGAAGCCCTGGATCTGGGCGGCGTGCAGGTCCATGGTCAGCACGCGGTCGACACCCACCGCCTCGAGGCAGTCGGCGCAGGCCCGCGCGCGGATGCTGACGCGCGGCTCGTCCTTCTTGTCGCCCTTGGCGTAGCTGAAAAACGGCACCACGGCCGTCACCTGGGCGGCGGACGCCCGTTTGAACGCGTCTATCCAGAACAGCAGTTCCACGAAGTTGTCGTTCACAGGCCAACTCAGCGTCTGGATGATGAACACGTCCTTGCCCCGGACGTTCTCCAGCACGCGGACCAGGGTGTTGCCCTCGCCGTAGATGCGGGCCTCGCACCGGCCCGGCTCGATGCCCAGATGCTGACACACCCGCTGGGTCAACTGCTGGCTGGATGTCCCCGCGAAAACACGAAGTCCATTGCTCGGCTTTTCTGGCATGGTCCTCCTCGCTCCACACACCGATGTACCAGGGGTCGCGCCAGTTGGCAGCATAGCACAACCGGCCGCTGGAGGCACCCCCCTCCTTGCCGTCGCCGGGCGAGCCCACCCTTGACCGCCTCCGGGCGTGGCGGTATAAGGGGTGATTCCGTGGCCGCGGACCTCCCCGGTGGAGTTATCCGTGGCCGTTGCTATACACCCCTTGGCGGCGAGGCCCTGTCGGCCGGACAGGCCGGCCCTTGCCGGCAGGGCAGGCTCGATGCGTCGTCCGGTGTCTGCTCGGCGGCGCCTGTTCACATGATTGTAGATTGTCATACGCATATCTGGCAGTCACCCACGCAGGTCGGGCTCGACCGTGTGGGGGGGCGGCTCGCGCGGACGGATACCGATGGACAGGCCACCCCTCAGCAACACCACCAGGCCAGTCAGCCGGCCGATCTGACCCTCGTGCTGGGCTTCAAGAGTCACTATCTGGGTACCGAGGTGCCCGACACCTTCCTCGCCGACTATGTGCGACAACATCCCGATCGGCTGATCGGTTTTGGGGGAGTCGACCCCACCGACCTGCCGAAGGCTCTCGATCAGATGCGGCAGGGCTGCACGGAGTTGGGGTTGAAGGGCGTGACGCTCTCGCCGGCCGCTCAATTCATGCACCCGGCCGACACCCGCGCGCTGCGGCTCTATGCCGAGGCCAGTCGTATGGGCCTGCCGATCATCTTCGACGCCGACGTACACCGGATGACCGCCGGACGCATGGAGTTCGCCCAGCCCATGCTGCTCGACGAGGTCGCCCATCAGTTCCCACAGTTGCGGATCGTCGTGAGCCACATGGGCTATCCCTGGGTCGAGCAGACGGTGGTGCTGCTGGGCAAGCACGCCCACGTGCTGGCCGACGTGTCCGGGCTGCTGCACCAGCCCTGGCAGGCGTACAACGCTCTGCTTTCGGCCTACCATCACGGGGTCATCGACAAGCTGCTGTTCGGCAGCGATTTTCCGTATGGTTCAGCCACGTCGGCCATCGAAACGCTCTACAGCCTCAATCAGATCAGTCACGGCACGAACCTGCCGAGTATTCCCCGGTCGCTGTTGCGCGGCATTGTGGAACGCAACGCGCCGGCTCTGCTGGGCATTGCGGCGCCGAGCGATGCGCCAGCCCCTGTCGAACCTGAATCTGTCGTGCGGAATGAACGAGTTTGAAGGCAATCAGTTCTTGCGAGTCGGCGCACAAACCCGTCGCTATCTGACTGTTCTGACGGTGTGGGTGGCGACAGCTTCGGTTGGCTGCAAGCAGAACGACCCGTCCGTCGAAATCATCTCGTACAAAGACGCCGCCGATCCTCAGCGCTACACCAGCCGGTTTGAGGAAGCCTGTTACTTCACCGATGCTAGGAGCAACTGGCACTTCGTCATGCGAACGGTGCGACCGGCCGAGATCGACCCCTCGCAGCAGATCGAGCAGATTTTGTGCGCTCGGGTGTTCTGGCGCCCCATGCCGGGCAAAACGGCGGCCGAGCCCTCGATGACCGACGCGGTGGTCGACTATTACCTGCTTTCCGGCTCGACGGGAATTCGGTATACGGGTTGTGGGTTCGTCAGCTTCAAGAAAGCGACGTACGGGGATAAGATTTCAGGCCGAATCGAATCCTGTCAGCTTTGGTCCTATCAGACCTTCGGCCAAGCCGCCGACCTGCTCGGACGTTGCGAGCTGTCGGGGCGCTTCGTGGCCCAACCGAACCAGGGCCGTTGCGTCGAGCTGTCCAGTCGTATGAAACGTGCGTTCGGCCCGCCGCCGCCCTACCAACCGCGTCGTAGCGGGCCCTAGGCGCAGCGCGGCCGGCCCTTGCAAGCCGAGCGGGCGCCGGCGATCATGATCGCGTGCCCGTCCTGGCGCGGTTCGGTCGGGCTCGTATGGAGAGATTCTCTTGAGCGACCAGGTCTCGGCGCCGTCGCTGGCGCCACAGAAGGAAAACTGGACAGGCAAGCTGGGGGTGGTACTCGCCGTGGCCGGTTCGGCCGTGGGGCTGGGCAATTTCCTGCGCTTCCCCGGACAGGCGGTCAACAACGGCGGCGGGGCCTTCATGATCCCGTACATCATCAGCTTCCTGCTGCTGGGCATTCCCATCTGCTGGTGCGAATGGACGCTCGGGCGTATGGGCGGGCGATACGGGCAGAGCAGCGCCCCGGGCATCTACCAGGCGCTTTGGCGGCATCCGCTCGCCCGCTACGTCGGCGCCTTCGGTCTGATGATCCCGATCGTCATCTTCATGTACTACCTCTTCCTCGAAGCCGTGTGCCTGACCTATGCCGTCGAGTTCGCGCGAGGCACGTTCAGCGACCTGTTTGCCCAGGCCACCGCCGGTGTGAGTCAGCACGGTCAGCAGGTAAGCGCCGTCACCGATGCTGCCGGTCAGCACCTCAGTGACACATGCGGGCTCGACAATGATGGCTCGGTGTTCTCCGGCGGCATGGTCATCTGGTGCGTGCTGATCTGCTTTGCGGCCAACTTCTATATCATTTACCGCGGCGTCACGCGGGGCATCGAGTGGTTCTGCACCTATGCGATGCCGCTGTTGATCGGCTGTGCCCTGATCGTGCTGGTGCGGGCGCTGACGCTGCCCAACATCACCGATGGCCTGGGGTTCATGTGGAACCCCGACTGGGAGAAGCTGAAAGAGCCCCAGGTGTGGCTGGCCGCCTCCAGCCAGATCTTCTTCAGCCTCAGCGTCGGGTTCGGGCTGATCCTAACCTACGCCAGTTACCTGCGGCCGAATGACGACGTGGTGCTGTCGGGCCTGACGGCCTCCAGCTTGAACGAGTTTTGCGAGGTGATCCTGGCCGGGCTGACCATCGTGCCGGTGGCCTTCATCTTCCTGGGAGCCGCCGCAGCCACAACGCCCAGCGTGTTCGGCCTGGGGTTCGTGACGGTTCCGTCAATCATGCACTTCATGCCGGCGGGGCGCTTCTTCGGCACGATGTGGTTCGGGCTGCTCACGCTGGCGGCGATCACCAGTTCGTTGAGCATGCTCCAGCCGGCCATCGCGTTTCTGGAAGACGGCTTCGGCCTGAGGCGTCACGGCAGCACGATTATTCTTGGCGTCGTTTCGCTGGCCGGCGCGGCGCCCGTTCTGTACTTCAGTCGCGAGTTGCATGCGTTGGACGTGACCGACTTCTGGGTCGGCAACTTCATGATCTTCGTTGCCGCTACGGCGATGGTCATCATCTTCGGGTGGGTGATCGGCGTGGATCGCGGGCTCGCCGAGGCCGCCCGCGGTGCCGAATTGGCGATCCCGCGGATATTCCGCTACCTGATCCGTTATGTCACGCCGGCGTTCCTACTGGCGATCTTTGTGATGTGGTGCAGGACGAACGCGCCGGAGCGGATTCACGCGATGAAGCCCGACGCACAGGCCGACCAGGCCGCCCGCGCTGTGTACGAGCAGGCAGCGTTCGATCACTTCGTCCGCGAGGCGCTAACGCCCGAACCGACAAGCCAGGGTGATGCCCTGCCCCCGCGCGAGCAGCTCGACCCGTCCGTCGTCGCATCGGCCGAGCGACAAGTCGCCGCCGTGCTGGGCGAGAATGAAGGGCTGCCGCTGGCCGACACGCTGCCCGAATGGCTGCTCGCCCACCAACCGAAGGCCGAGCAGGCCGGCGCTGATGCGCGCCACCGTGCTGTGATCGCGCGCGGCGTGTTTGTCTGTCTGATCGGCCTGTTGCTGGCGCTGTTTGCGCTGTCCGAGTGGGCGTACCGCCATCGTATCCGCCACGCCATTTTCGCCGCCGACCGCGTCGAGCAGCTCCTGGCCGATCAGGAGGAGGGCGACCAGTGATGCCTCATGCAGCGGTGATCGCGGCGACTTCGCAAGGGGGACTCACTCTCGCCGGCGCGGTCGTCATGATCGTCAGCGTGGCGTGTGTGCTGGCATTGGCGGGGTTCTGCATCCGTCGTGTTTTTGCCAAGCCGCAGACACCCGAGCGCATGCACGCCCCGTTGGATATCGATACGCACGACACCTAAGGTGCACCGACCCTTCCGACGCTTCGGTGCGACGTGCGTCGCCCTCCCTTGCCGCTTCGGCCGCTCGGCCACGGCAATGATCCGCCGCGAGTGGCGCGTGAAACTCACCATCGAAATCGATCTCGTACGTCTCGGTATGCACGAACCGGCTATCAAGACCTACGCGCCGTCTGCACCGGCGAAGCGTCGTCGTCGGGCGCGGGCTCACCGGCCGACTTGCCGGGCCAGGTCAGCATCGCCAGGGCGACCACCGCCACGGCGATGCCGCCCCATTGCAGACGCGTGGGGCGCTCGCCCAGCACGACCATCCCTGCCAGGATCGGAATCGACACGTACAGCGAAGCCAACGGCGCGGCGATGGTAATCGGCTTGCTCTGACAGAGCTTGTAGAACCCGAAGTTGGCCAGGATGTAGACCGCGCCCACCGCCACCGCCACCAGGTGATAGCGGCCCCAGGCCGGCTTGCACCAGGGAATCGCCCACAGCCCGATGATCAGGTAGCCCGGCAGGTTGAACACGATCGCCGTCAGCGGGTCGATCCCGCGTGTGGCCACCTTCATCAGGAACACACCCAGACCCCAGCCCAACATCGCGACCAGTAACCACAGCCATGCCACTTTGATTACTCCTTATGGTCAACCAGACGGGCGACGAAGTGCCGCGCCGGTCGATACGCTGCCCCGGCGATAGCCGATCGAAGCGGAACCGGTTCGATCGGCTATGCAGTCTCGACGGCTGGTCGACCTGCCGCAAGCCGCCGGCGATTGGCTACGATAACGCCGACCGCGATCCCCATGAAGATCACATCGCGAACGAGCACCACCACCATCGGCGCGGTGTCATAAGATCCGAAGCAGCCGCAATGGATGTCGAACCCCCGCGCGATCGCGGCCGAGATGCCCACAATGTAGACCACCAGGAAACCCATCAGCACCACGGTCGCCTCTTCGGTCCACCGGCCCATTACCAGCGCCCCCGCGCACACCACCTCGATCCACGGCAGCAGAATGGCCAGCGCATGCAGTGACCACCACGGCACGAGGCGATAGTTGCGGATGTCCCCGACGAACTTCGTGGGATCCGCGATTTCCAGGTTGCCCGGGTCGAACAGCTTCAGCAGCGCCGCAGCCGCAAAAATCAGCGCAAGCAACCACCGCAGCACCCGCCACGTCCACAGCCAGTGAGTCTTGCCCATATCGCCGTTTACTCCACCGGCACGTTCGCGTCCTGCCAGGCAGGCCAGCCGCCGCGCAGAATGCGCACCGACTCGCGATAGCCCAGCCCGGCCAGGAAGTCGAAAACCAGCATGCTGTCGACGCAGCCGTGGCCCTGACAGTATACGACGATCGTCATGCCCATCATGGTGTCCGGCGGCGGCAGTTGTGCCATCAGCAGCTCGGCACTGCCCGGCAACGCCTGCGCCGGCGTGCTGATCGCGCCCGGAACATGACCCTCGTCGTATTCCTCGACGGGCCTGGCGTCGACCACGACGGCCTCGCCGTTCTGCACCCATTCCCAGACGTAATCGATGTCGATCTCGGCTTCGTGCAGGACTTCGTCGCGAACGCCTGAGTTCGGGTCGGGAACCCAGGCAATCCCCTTGGGCGAAAGCGTATTGAACACCGCCGCAATGCCGGCGCCCGCTACGCACAGCGCAGCCATACGAACCAGGAAACGCACAAACACTCGAACGGACATGACTACTTCGCCGGTTTCGCGCTCGCGCCGATGCCGGGCTGCACCTTCTTCCTGGTGACCGGGGTGGCCCTGCTGCGGGTGATCTGCACGATGGGGATGACGAACTCGCCGAACTCCTGGTCGTCGGTCTTGATCACCAGCTTGTCCCCGCCCTTGGGCGGTTGATAGTCCTCGGGCAGCGTCAGAGTGATGCGGTAGTTGTTACGATCCTGCCGGTGATCCACCTCGACCTTGATGCGCTCGTCACTGGCCTGGCACTCGACGATTTTGACCGGTTTGTCACCTTCGTAGCGCAGGAATGCATAGCGAGGACGGCTCTTGCCCTCCGTCGAAGAGAAAACCATGATCTTCCTGGGCACCACGGTGACTCGTTCGGGAATGTAGGCCGACAGGGGTACCTTCACTTGCGGCATCTTCGCGAGATTGGTCTTGAGCACCACGTGTCCTCGGTGCATGCCTCGTTCGAGCGACGACTGGGTCTCGGCTTTCAGCAGAAACCGCTTGCCTTCCTCCAGCGTCTCCAGGGTCACGTTGAAGCCCTTCGCGGTAACCTCGACGATCTCCAGTTCGACGGGCTCATCGGCGTTGGCCGTCAGCTCGACCTGCTTGCTCTGGCTCTGATCCGGCTGGATTCTGCCGAACGTCAGACCGGCTCTGGGCTGTACCTGAACGAGTTGCTTGACGGTTCCGTGTATCGACACGCGGGTCTGCTCGTTGGTCGAGTCGTTCGTCCAGATGGTTACCGATTTGCGAACCGCTCCCTGCATCCCTCTGGTGTTCAGCGTGAAGGGCAGCTTGCCTTCCTTTCCCGGAGCAATCCTACGATCGTAAGTCTTGATTACGGTGCACCCGCAACTGCCCTTGACCTTCGTTACCATCAGCGTCTCGTCACCGACGTTGCGCAGGATGATGGCGTGGTCCTTCTGCTGATCGCCCCACATCTCGCCCAAGTCGAGCGACGCCTCGTCGACCTTCAGCTTCGGGCCCGTCTTGCCTTCCGCGACCGCCTCGGAAGCACCCGACGGCTGTGCCGAAGGTGCGTTTGTCTGCTGAGAACCAACCTGAACGGCCAGTACGACGGCCACTAACGCCGCGACGGCTACAATCCCCGCCGACGGCCAACCCGCCATCCGACTGCCTGACATAGTCAAACCACCTTTCTGGATGTCATCCACAACGCCTCTTTACCCCGGCTATTCTGCGACGATTTCGGACCAGATTCAACTGGTCGAGCTCGGTCGCAGGACCCTTGCCGAGACCGGCCACAGTTGTCGTCCCTCGGAGGACGCTCGCAACCTGCCGGGCTGCGGTGGCCGCATCGGTGAGCATGTCGCCCTATTGCTCTACGTTCGCATCGCCGGTCGGTTCCCGTCGACGCTCGCCTCCCTCAGCGCCCCCGTCTATTGTCATGCCCCAGCCGTATGTCCCCGTACAACCGGAACAACTCCCAAAACGCCCGCGCGATTACGCGCAAGTTGGCCCCCGTCTGCTCGCCGATCTGCCGCGGGTAATGGTGCACAGGCACCTGTCCGATACGATAGCCTTTAAGTTTAGCTTTTGCAAGTACTTCCGCGTCGATCAGGGCGCCTTCGCTCTGCGGGATGATCTGATCGAACAGCCGCCGAGGGTACAATTTGAATGCGCAGTCGATGTCGCGTAACTTCATGCCAAACAAAAGGTTAACTAAGGTCGTCCAGGCCCAGGCGTTCAGCTTGCGGACGGCGGACTCTTTGCGGTCGGCCCGATAGGCCGAGACGATGTCGCAGCTCGCCAACGCCGGCAGCAGCTCGGTGATCTCCCGGGGGTCGAACTGGCCGTCCCCATCGGTGTAGAACACCCACTCCTTGCGGGCCTCGGTGAACCCTCGCTGAAGGGCGCCGCCGTAGCCGCGGTTGGGTCGGTTGTGCACCGCCCGCACCTGTGGATGCTCGCGAGCCAGCCTTTCGGCGATCTCGCCGGTGCGATCGGCACTGCCGTCGTTGACGATGATCACCTCGAAGTCGTCGCTGACCTCCCGGCAGGCGGCCAGCAAGGCCAGCGTCGTACGTTCGACGTTGCCCTCCTCGTTGTAACAGGGCATGAAGGCAGACAGGGAGAGGCGTTGGGGCACGCGTCGTTGTGTCTTCGAACTGCTCATGCGCTTACCTGCCCCCGCCCTGTCTATCGCAACGCTGCATTATACATCGGAAGCTCAGCGGATAGGTCTTCGTCAAGCACTCCCTCACCCCGCTGAGCAGCCGGCCGCCGATTCCACAGGCGGCTAGGAGGGGGGCGGCTCCTGTTGGATCGCGCTTCGGATGCGCTCAACGACCGAGGTTGTGGAGTAGGTGGCGCCTTCCCGCTCGACCATCGGCGCCAGCACGACTTGCCCGCCCTGGGCTTCGATGATCTCACGGCCCACCACGCCCTCCATGCCCCATTGGGCGCCCTTGACCAGTATGTCCGGGCGGATGGCCCGCATGAGCCCGGTGGGGTCGCCGTCATCGAAGAAGCAGATGAAGTCCACCGCCTGCAAGCCGCTGAGCATGCGGGCCCGTTCGTACTGATTGAAGATGGGCCGGCCGGGGCCTTTGCTCAGCGAGCGGACAGACTCATCGGAGTCCAGCCCGACCACCATTACGTCGCCCTGTTGGCTGCAAAACTCGAAGTAGTCGATGTGCCCGGGGTGCAGGACGTCGAAACACCCGTTCGTGAAGACCACGGTGCGTCCCTGGTGTCGCAGGGCTTTCAACTCGATCAATAGTTCGTCCAGGTCGCGCAGCTTGGCTGCGGGCCGGCGCTGTCTGGCCAGAAGCTGCGAGACCACCTCTTCGTGCGTGATCGGGACGCAGCCGAACCGCTGCACCTCGAGCCCGGCGGCGACGTTGGCGAGTTCCACGGCGTCTTGCCAGGGGGCTTTGGCGGCGACGGCGGCGGCAAGCACGGCGGCAAATACCTCGCCGGCCCCCGCGTTGTCGTAGACGCTCTGGGGTGCGGTGGGCACGTGTTCCGGCTGTCGGCCGCGCTCGACCAGCAGCGCGCCTTCCCGGTCGAGGGTGACAACCGCCGCAGCAAGCCCGAGGTTGCCGACCATGGCCGCAGCCATCTGGCCCAGCCGCTCGACGCCCTCGGCGCTCTGCCCGACAAGCCGTTCGATCTCGTTTCGGTTGAGTACCACGCCGGTCGCCCCGGCCAGCGCGTTGGCATCGCAGTCGGCCGACGGATCGACCAGAATCGGCTTGCCAGCGTCGGTAGCCGCTGCAATAGCTTGCGCAGCCAGAGCTTGGTCCACGACCCCGCAGCCGCAGTCGGCCAGACAGACTGCCTCAGCGTTGCCGGCGGCATAGCGAACAGCGTCGACAAGCCGTGCGCGGGGTTCGGGGTCGAGCGGTCGACGATGGACCTGATCGACACGGATGAGCTGCTGGGGGTGTCGATGCTGTGCGAGACCTACTAGCCTCGTTCGTTGGTCGGTAGGGCGTTGCGGCGCGTCGACAAGGCCCTCGACGTCGCAGCCGGCCGATGCGAGCAACTCGCGCAGGCGACGGCCGGGCCCGTCGGCCCCGACCACGCCGCAGCAGACCACGTTCACTCCAAGGGCAGCCAGCGCCGCGGACATGGCGGCGGCTCCGCCCGGTCGGTCCTCCTGGCTGACCACTTTCAGTATTGGCACGGGGGCTTCGGGGCTGACGCGTTCGGCGTCGCCGACCAGATAGCTGTCCAGCAGGAAGTCGCCGACCACCAGCACTCGCAGGTGGTTGAAGGCGTCCAACAAGTCTATTAGGGTATTCCCCAATACTGGCGGCTCCAGCGAGAGGGTCGGGGGGACGACCTGGGCGATGCTAGAGCCGGTTCTCAACCCTGTCAACAGATTGGCGGGGTAGCTGGGCGACCAGGCAGTTAAAGTCCCCAACTCTGATAGACCGATAACCACAACAGGGTTGAGGACGTTATCGGCCTTTGGGGTGTAGAGTAGGGGGCGGACGTGGTTCACTTCGGGTCTTGGACTTAGGGGGCAACGAGGGACGTTTTATGAGGACCATCGCCATCGCGAACCAGAAGGGCGGCTGTGGCAAGACGACGGTTGCCATCAACTTGTCAGCAACACTGGCAAGGGAGGGTCAGCGCGTACTTTTGGTGGATATGGACCCGCAGGGCCACTGCGCCCTCGGGCTGGCCGTGCCGGAAGAGCAGCTCGAACTGACCATCGCCGACGCACTGATGGGTACCGACTCGGGCGAGCAGGTCGAACTGAATCGCACCATCTGGCAGATCGCCACGAACTTCGACCTGGCGCCGTCCCGGATCGACCTGGCCGGCTTCGAGCAACGGATGGCCGGCGCGGACGATCGCGACCTGCGGCTGAAGAACATTCTGGCGAGCGTGGCCGCCCAGTATGACGTCGTGGTGATCGACTGCCCGCCGCACGTCGGTTTGCTCACGTTCAACGCGCTGCGGGCAGCCGACGAGGTGATCGTGCCGGTGGATACGGGGTACTTCTCGCTGCACGGTCTGGGCCGGCAGTTGGAGACGATCGAGCACATCCGGCGCGAGGTAGACCAGGAGTTGCTCGTAAGAGTGCTGGCCAACCTTTACGACGTGCGCACCAAGCTCGGCCGCGAGATGCTCGCCGAGTTGCGGAAGCGCCACGGGCGGGTCATGTTCGAAGCGTTCGTCAACTTCAACACGAAGTTGAAGGAGGCAGCCAGCCTGGGCCAGGCGATCACCGAGTACGATCCGTCGAGCATGGGCATGCGTGACTTCACCAAGCTGGCGCACGAGGTGGTGGGACACGAAGCCGCCGCTGAGGCCGAGCGTCCCGCCGCTGCGGAACTGCCGGCCGGCATTCTGGATCGCGCCAATGAACTGGCCGCCAAGGCCGAGCAACTGCTGGCGACCTCTGCTCCGCTGGTGGGCGGCGAGAGCGAGCCGTCAGCCCCGGCGACCGACGAGCAGATCCAAGAGCGCATCGACCAGATCTACGGTGCCCGCCGTACTCCGGAGGGGGTCGAGTTCAGCACGCACGCGCCGGGGGCGAGCGAGGTGATGCTGGCCGGCGACTTCAACGATTGGCAGCCGTTACGGATGACCGAACGAGGGGAAAACGATTTTGCCGCACTGCTGTCTCTCAAGCCGGGGCGGTATCAGTACCGGTTGGTGGTCGACGGGCGGTGGCAGCAGGATCCGTGTAACCAGACGGTCGAGACCAACCCCTTCGGGGAGTTGAACAGCGTCGTCGAGGTCGATTGATGCCGACGCGACCGGGTCACGGCGGTAAGAGCATAGCCGACATCGCCCACCTGTACCTTTCGGGGGCGAAGAACCATCGGCCCGCAGACGCGTCGGCAGGCGGCAACGGGCAGCAGCCCGCTCTGCGCCTGGCCAGCGAAAGTGAACCGGCGGTCGAACCTGACTGTGTCGACGTGGTGGCGGTGGTCTGGGATCATCTAGGCCCGGCCGCGGCCAACGGCGCCCATGTATACGCGGAGCACCTTGCCCGGGTGGGTAAGAGAGTAGCGTTGTTGACGGTCGACGCGGCTGGGGCGGCGCTTCGAGTGTTGCACCGTACCGACGAAGCGCCGCTCCACACGTCGAACGGCGGGGCGAAACAGACACTGGCCGACCCGGAACATCTCGATCAGTTGGTGGGCGCGGTGGATCGTTTGGTTCTGCGGGTTGGCGGATCGGCCAGCCGGCACGCCGGCTCGCTGGCGGACGGGGCGGGCAGTATTTGCGTGCTGGGTGGGTGCGACGCCAATGCTCTGACGTTGAGCTACCAGGCGATCAAGGCCGCCGTTGGACGCTATCCCGACAAGAAGGTGTCGGTGTTTTTGCTGGACGCCGTCTCGGTGCAGGAGGCCGAAGAGGCTGCACGAAAACTCACCGACCTGGGCGAGCGGTTCCTGGGTCGACGGCTGGCCTGTGAGGGCTGGTCTTTGCGCAATGGGGCGGTCGATTCGCGGATGGTCCAGCATTGTGAAGCCACCGACGCGGAGTGGGCGCAGCGGTGGATCGAGAAGCTGGGTCAGTTTGTGGCGCGGTCGCGGTCGGCGTCGAATGGCGGCCATCTGGACGATGGTGTGGTCGCAGTCGCATCGAGTGGGCAGGAGAAGAGCGCGGCGGTTGGGGATGTACCGCCCGCACCGGGCCAGGCTGCCGAAAGGCCCGAAGAAAGTTCATCGCAGGCAGAGGCGGCATCGGGCAACGGTGTGACGTCGCTGGAGCCGGTCGACCGTCCCATTGCGTCGGCGGAGGACCTCTATCGGTTCGTGTGCGGCCGAGTCCGGGGGGTCGAGCCCGGCCGGGATGAAACGGTGCTCAACGCAGCCTCTGCACCAGCCGGCCAACTCGCCCATGTGGTGGTCACCCGGGATGGCTGGCGTGTCGCAACAGTCGCCGTGTGCGGGGACGGCGGTGCGGCCGTGCAGACGGCTCGCGAGATTTTGGACTGGGCCGACCAGGTGCTCAGCCAGCCGCCGGCGCGGGGCCGTCAGATTGTGGTCGCCTGCACGCACGGCGGTCTCGACGCGAAGGTGCAGGCCGAGCGCGCGGGCCTGCCCGCACGGGTGGTGCAGGTGCGTCACTTCTCGCTGGGGTCGCGATTGGGGGTGCTTGTGGACGACTGGCGTTGTGGGGCGTTGGGCGTCGATCCGACCTTTCGCTGACGATCCATCAGAAAACTTATCTTGCTCATAGCCTCGTCGGGCAGGATCTTGCCGAGCAGTTGCTTAGCTTGCCGCAGGCTCGTCCGGCGCGTGAGGTGGGCCAGCAGGATGGCGTCGTTTTCGAGCCGGCTGAGGATTCCAGGCAGGTCGGCGGCGTGGAGGTGATATCCGGCACGGGCCCGCCGGACGTGGTCGGGCTCGAAGAAGGTGCATTCGAGTACCAGGACCTTGGCTTGGCGGACGTGGGGCAGGTCGAGGAAGTCGCCCTTGGCCGTGTCGCCGCAGAACGTCACGAGCGGTACCTCGAGCGGGTATTGAATCTCCACGCCTTGGTTCTTGAGGGCCACCAGTTCGTGCTGCGGCTTGCCGAGCAACTCAGGTTTGAGCTTGTGGCGGACGTCGATGAGGCTGAAACCCAGCGAGGGGCATCCGTGATTGACGGCGAACGGCCTTACGAGCAGGCCTTTACGCAGCGTGTAGTCCTGACCCGGTTCGAGCCCCACGATGTTGGCGGGCGAGGGATGGCCTTCCATGGCGGCCCAGCCGACCATAATCGCCTTGGCGGCTTTGACCAGGGGGGTCGGCATGAGCATGGTGCCCGGGGTGGCGCCGACGAAGGCCCGCTGGCTGAAGTAGTAGGCCAGTCCGGCCGCATGGTCCATGTGGCCATGACTCAGCAGGACGTGGTCGAGGGCGACGATCTCGCGCGGTGCCCGGCCGACGTCGAAGCAGACGTTCAGTTCGGGCAGGCCTATCACCGTCTCCTCGCCTGCCAGCGAGAAGCCGACGAATTTGATGCCTTCGACGGTGTTTTGGTTCAGTCGTGACGCCATGGTTCCGGGCGTGTTGCGTGTTATCAGTATTGCCACAGCGGGCATCGCCGGGCGTGTTGCGGCTTGACACTCTACATGTGGCCTCTTAGCTTTTCAACGGCTGCCAGATGGTGGGGATTGGGGTGGATGGGTCAGGTCGGCTGGGGGAGGTGTTGTGGGGCGCGTCGTATGGAAGCGAGGTTATGCGCTGTCCATTCTGCCGTGTTGACGACGATCGGGTGATCGACTCGCGGGCCAGCGAGGGTGGCAGCGTGGTCCGCCGCCGTCGGCAGTGCAACGCCTGCGCCAAGCGGTTTACCACGTACGAGCGAATCGAGGAGACGATCAAGCTGGCGGTAATCAAGCGAGACGGCACGCGCGTGCCTTACGACCGGCGGAAGATTTTGGCGGGTTTGCAGCGTGCGTGCTGGAAGCGGCCTGTGGGCACGCCGGCGCTGGAGGCGCTGGCCGACCACGTGGAGGAGGAGATCTTCCGGCGGTTCGACCGCGAGGTGCCCAGCCAGTTCATCGGCGAGCAATGTGCCAAGAGGCTGCGGCGGCTGGATCAGGTGGCCTACGTGCGGTTTGCCAGTGTGTACCATCAGTTCAAGGACGTCGGCCAGTTCATCGACGAAGCGAAGCAGGTTCTCGAATCGTCGGACGACGACGCGCCGGACCAGCCGAGCCTGTTCGATCGGGGGGGGGAAGGGGAGGAGTAGGGGACCCGCCAAGGGGGGGCCTGGAGCGTCTTTCTTCTCGGCCACATTGGACACAGCTCTTAGGGATGGTTGTAGGCCGAACGCCGCCGCATCTGACAAAAGGCGGTGACCGCTTGCGGGCGGCTTTTCGATAGAGGATAATTAGGACGTAGTCTGGTGGGCCCAGCGGGGAATCGCTCGCTCATGGTCACCTTGTCGGCAAGCTGTCCAGGGAAATAGTATGACCGAGGGAACATCAAACAGGAAGTATATCTTAGTGGACGCTTGTGTCGTTGCATCCTACTACGTCACTGCGTCGGGTAACCGTTTCAAACACTTAGCTGGTCGAGCCTACGCCCTCATCGAGGGCGTCAAATCGGACGCACTTCGGACACGTCGTCTACTGCTCCCCAATATCTGCATCCCAGAGGTATTCGGGATCTTCGCCAAATACCGCTTTGGACGCTGGAATACGCAAGTCCCAAATACGATCAACGACTTGCAGTATTGGCGAGCCAGACTTGACTTCCATAACGATATCCATAACGGACGTCACATTCAGCAACTCGAATTATCTCGATATCATATCCTTGCAACCGATTTGATTTCTCCAGTGGATCACCACTATGAGTACTACAGGGGGCGGGGCAGGAGAATTCGGAAAACTCCGATGGGAGCCTTTGATCACACGATAATTGGAATGGCGATCTCGCTGGTGAAGAGTAGGGGGAAAGAGCGAGTTCTACTGGTAACAGCGGATCGCCGGATGGGGCACATTCTTGAGCGCGCAAAAACGATCAAACGGAAGTCGGCAGCAAGACTTGGCCTTCTTAAGACGGCCAAGGACCTCGGGCTAGAGTACGGGCCGGACATATATCCTGACGCAGTGAATCTTGCCACGGCGTCCACTCCTCATCTGCAGGAGGCTTTGGGTGAATGGCCTCTGCCTGTACAGAAGGAAGGCAAGGCGGAACGACGACGGCTCACGCGCTCTCAGGAGGATGAGCTCATTCGCTTGTATCGGCACGTGACTGAGGAGACATCGGAGTCATTGACGTATACTGATGAGTTCGAAATAACGTACGAAGCGTTCGTGGCGCGAGTGGGATTGGACCTCAGCCGTAACGAGGTGTGGCGGCACTTATCCAATCTGAGGAAGCGTAAGAAGCTCCCGAGGAAGCGATTGAAAAGCTAACCAGCGGTGCCCCGGTAAGGGCATGCGTTGCAGATCAGCAACGTTGTATAGCGGGGATGGGGAACGGACCTATGCTGCCCGACGCGGGCAGGCGAGTTGCGCGCGCTGCGCACTACGGGACTGTTGGACGCTCCCGCCATGAACGCTGACAACGCTGCAATAGAGCGAACGCAGCAAGCGATGGAATACATCACGACGTGCTGCAGGGATATCGGTAGTTTTAGCGGAACTGGGGAAGTCAACTTACTGATCGAGCAAGTCGCGTCCGAGATGGAAAGGACGGCGCCTTCAACGGCGTTCCCACCGCGACACATCGAACATGTGGCATACGCCATGCGCACGGTAGGCCGAAACGGATTCACATCTTCGCCGGCTGCCGTGGCGTCGGTGTACCTGGCGACTCGTTTTGAGTTCTATTTCCGCATCCTGTCCGGGGTACTGAATCGTGACGGAACATGGACGTGTGACGAAGCACGGGACAGTTCAATAGCGGCCATCGACGATTCAAGACTCAAATCAAAGCGCGGACGCAAACACATATCAAGCGTTGCCCTTGCATACAAGATTATGAAGCTGAATAAGCGCGTATCGTTGGTGCGATGGTGTGTTGAACTCGATGATAGGCTATACCCCAAACCTGTCACCATGCCAGATGGAAAGGCCGTGGGCGATATTGGGGAGCGCATCGAGTCTGGGCGGAACGCGGCAGGGCATGGTCATTGGGGAGATATTTCCGCTGAAGCATTGTTCTACGGACTGATGACAGCGATCGTATTCTATAACCAGATATAGAAAACCCTGATAATGCCGCCACTTCGCTGCCTACGGTGGTGGTTACGACGTAGTAAGATGGCGGGTGAAACCCGCCCTACGCGTCTCCGGCATATCCGGTTCGTTGACACGCGACGATCATCGAGTCCCCCGCCTTCGGAGAGGGCGGGCCACCCAGGCGTACCAAGGCTCCGATCTGCTCACACGTTGATTTTCATAGAGTGCGACTGTCAATCCCGTTGGTACTGGCCATGGTGGTCGCGTTAGGAGAAGCTGTATTCCCGTTCCGGTTACCTGCCGGATGACGCTAATTCCGCCGGTCCAATCGTGTTGATCAATGGGCAGCCGTACCCAACGCGCGCGGAATTCGCTACAATGAAGTGCGGCCGGTGCAATGCGATCGGTGGGTGGGGCAAGGAGCGCCGGATGCGCGCCACAAGTGTCATTCTGTGGGCGGGTCTTGCCATAGCGGCATGGTGGCAGTCTACCGCCGTTGCTGACCAGATCGAGAACGTTAAGGTCGTTTGCGATCGATGGGTCGATGCCACGAGTCTCGAGGTGCTCGGCCTCGACGCCATCCGGTTGGAGCAGGCGCAGACCGAGCACGAGGAAGCGGTTGCCGTCTACCGGTGGGTCAAACGGATGCTCTGGGTAGGCAATGCCCCGCAGGAAGGCGCACTGCTACAGCCGTACGTTTCCGACCCGATGAAGATCGTAAACGTGTACGGCTACCACTGGTGCGACGGCCAGAGCCGCGTGATGCAGTGCGTATGGCGGGCGTTGGGAGGAAGGGCGTACAAGTTCTTCAAAGGCGGTCACACGCTGGCGGATATCTACTACGTCGACGACGACGGGATCGGACGATGGCACGTGTTCGATCTGTCGCAGAACTGGTTCAGCTATGGCGTCGACGGCGCACACATCCTCGACGCCGCAGAGCTCGCGCAGTGGCTGACGCCTCGTCCGGCACTTATGCCCTACACGCCGTGGCTTTCGAGCAACGAGATCTATGGCTGGGCTCATGCGCCTCACTACATTCTGGACGACGTGCACGCCATGGTCGTCAACCTACGAAGGGACGAGCAACTCCTGCGGCGCTGGTCGTACGCTGGCGCCCATTACGAACGCGAGATGGACAACGCGGGACAAGGTCTGCATGACACAGAACACGGTCCCTATGCCGCCGATGTCGGCACCGGCGAGTTCGTCCTCGCACCAGACTTCATGCGAGCGGGGTGGCAGGACGACTTGCACGAGCCTGTGCAGTATGCCACGGTACAGCAGATCGGAGAGGACACCTTCGTTTGCGCCGAGCCGGGGCGCAGCGCATGGCTGATCTACAGGATCCAGACGCCTTACATCATCGGCTCGGCACGGGTGGAGGGTAAGGTGGCCGTCGGCGAAGGTGGCGGGAGTGCTGTGATATGGACGTCCACCGACGGCGGGCAGACGTCGCACTTCCACTGGATGAGCGTGGAGCCGGGGATCAGCGATTTCGTGGCCGATATTTGCCCGCAGAGCGTCGGTCCAGCCAGCCCGTTCGGACGGTATGAATACCTGGTCTACATAAACCTGAATAGCACGAGTGCCCAACCGCACCCGACCGGCGTCGCCGACCTGCGACTGACCACGGCGGTTCAGCAGAACATCTGGGCCCTCCCGCAGCTCTGGCCGGGCGAGAACTCCATCACCGTCAGCGCTGACCTGCTCCCGGCAGATTTGGCGGTGCGGGTAACCTACCACTGGACCGACGCGTCGCAGCAGCCGCGCGAGAACGTGACTGTCGTTCAGGAAATACCTTACACCTACACGATTGCAGCCGACGGAAGCCGTTGGACCGACGTGGTGTGTAGCGATTTGACGATCGAGGCTGTTCCGTCGGACGGTCAGGGAAGCAGGACGCTCGTCAAGGAGCCCAATGTCCCCATCGTGCCGACCGAGGTGGTCTACCCGGGTTTTGGCGAGGCAGCGCCGCTCGAGCTCAAGACGCTCCAGGAGTACGAAGCCGACTTGGCTACCACCAGCAGCACGCTCAAACGACAAGCGCTGGCGGGCCTGATGTATCTGGGCGATCCCCAGGCGGTGCCGGCGATTGAGCAGCATGCAGTCTATATCGAGACCGATCCGTGGGTGAAGCTCTATGCCCTGCGGGCGCTGACGGCGCTTCAGGGCGCCGAGGCAGCGCCGGTACTGCTTAAGGCCTTACGATGGGATCCGAGCCTGCACTTCGGTGCAGGCCCGGGCGATCAGCAGTACAAGTGGAATCACGTTCCGGCATTGGCGGCGACACTGGCGGCGCAGCTCGGAATACGCGAGGCGGCTGGCGACATCGCAGCAATCCTGAGCAACCCACTACCGTATGCGACGTACCATTACTACACTGCAATGTGGGCATGCCTGCGGGCGCTGGGCGACCTGCGCGACCGATCGATGATCAATGTACTCGTATCATACCTGAACAGCGGGGGGGTGTACGCCGAGGACGATGCAGCCTTGGCCGCGCGCGCGCTTGGCAAAATCGGCGACTCGACTGCCGCCGATGCGCTGCTGGCCAAGTTCGATCAGACCCCATATGACCTAACCAAAATCAACTGCGCGTGGGCTTTGGGTAAGACCGCGACTCGCGGGGCTGGCGACCGGCTCATTAACCTGCTCGACCACCCGGATGAGGATATGCGCGGCACGGCCGCCGAGGCATTGGGCCTGGTGCGGTACCTGCCGGCGCGGGGTATCCTCCAGAACATGGCTGCCAGCGACCCGTTTGCCTGGGTCAGGCAGGCGGCCTCGCAGGCTGTGACCCGCATCGACGAGTACCAGCAGTGTGATCTCGACGACAGCGGCACCGTTGACGTTCTTGACGCGGCCATGTTTGTGGCGGCGCTGGCAGGGCCGGGCCAACCGAGCGGCGAACCCGCGGCCGATGTGGACGGCGACGGCGACGTGGACCTGGCCGACTTCGCCGCTTTTGCAGCTAATGTCATCGGCCCCTAGTCAGCGATCGGGGAAACCGACCGGTTTGTGCGCGGGCTGTGTGGGGCGTGTTGCAACCTTACGCAGCAGGTTGCCCTCTCTTGGGTTGACGGTCTTGCGCGGTTGCTTCCCCTTTGCGATCCGCGACGGATGGCCGAGTGGCACACGTGCGACACAGCGAAGACGGTGGCGGCTGATCCGTCAGGCGGTATCATCATGCCGCAGTTTCCGTTGGCGGGAGGGCCATGTTCTCTGTTGTCGAGTGGATGATCGTTGGCGCGGTCGTGGTGGTCTGGCTTGTGGTGACCGCTTTGGCGGTGGGTCATGCCATCATGTACAGGCGCGACCCGCGCAGCACGCTCATCTGGATGTGGGTGAGTCTGGCCTTGCCGATCGTGGGGGCGTGGCTGTACTGGGTGTTGGGCATCAACCGGATCGAGCGCAAGGCGATTCGTCTCGGCAAGCGCGAGAAGCCTTTCGAGACGTTCGATCGCAGTCACGTCGACGCGGCGAGCGATCACCACCGCGAGGCGGTGGGCCATCTGGTGAGCCTGCGGAAGATCGCCGATCGCGTTACGCGCATGCCGCTGCTGTCCGGCAACGCGATCGAGCCTCTGCACAACGGCGAGCAGGCCTATCCGCGGATGCTTGAGGCGATCGGCCGGGCCGAGCGGTCGATCACACTGGTCAGCTACATCTTCGACTGGGACGACGTGGGACACGAGTTTGTCGCCGCCCTGGACGCGGCGGCCGAGCGCGGGGTGCGCGTGCACGTTCTGGTGGACGGGGTGGGCGTGCTGGGGTCGTTCTCGAGGATGGGTCGGCTGCTGCTGCAATCGGGGGCGGAGGTGGCGGCGTTCTTCCCGGTTCGGTTTCCCTGGGGTCGCATACGCCTGAACCTTCGCAACCACCGGAAGATTCTGGTGGTCGACGGAAAGGTCGGCTTTACCGGTGGCATGAACATTTCGTCGCGGTATTTGATCGAAAGCGGCAGCGCCGATCGCGTGGAGGATCTGCATTTCGAGTTGACCGGGCCGGTGGTAGCGGAGATGCAGCACGCGTTTGCCGAAGACTGGGCGTTGGCCACGGGCGAGGTGCTGCAAGGAGAGGCTTACTTCCCTCGGCTGATGCCGGTCGGGCCGGCGCTGTGCCGCGGGATTTCAAGCGGTCCGGACGAGGACTTCGAGGATATTCATTGGATTTTGCAGGCCGCTCTGACCTCGGCGGATTTCGACCTCCAGATTGCCACGCCCTATTTCATTCCCACGTCCGCACTGGTGACCGGAATGGTGATGGCTGCCTTGCGGGGTGTGAGGATCCGGCTGGTTCTGCCGTCGCTGGTGGACTACCGCTTCATGCGTTGGGCGGCCGACGCCTATCTGTGGCAGCTGTTGGAGCATGGCATTGAGGTTTATCGTCGTCCGCCACCGTTTGTGCATACCAAGCTGCTCATCGCGGATCGCAGGTGGCTGCTGTTCGGCTCGGCCAATCTCGATCCGCGGAGTTTTCGTCTGAACTTCGAGTTCAACGTCGAGGCGTACGACGCGGTGTTGGCAGACAGACTTTCGGCGTGGCTGGATGAGCGCATCGCCGAGTCGCAGCGCGTTACGCTGGAGCAGATGGATTCGCGTCCGACGTGGCGGCGCCTGCGAGACGGAGTGGCGAAGGTGTTCTCGCCGTATCTGTGAGATGTGAAAGGTGGGTCATGACCTACCCTATGCGTCTCAGACCAAGGGAACCCGCCCTACTCGAGAGCCCGCCGCGGCGGAGCACACGTGCGATTTGAGACGTGGGCTTGATCTCGCCACGTGTCTGATTGAATACTGGCGGGCAAGCCGCCAGCGGCACCCACGCGCGACGATCATCGAGTTCCCCGCCCTCGGAGAGGGCGGGCCACCCAACGGGGAGCCACCCGGAGGGTGTGGGAAAAGACACTGCTCGAGAGCAGTTCGACAGGGCTCACTGTCTGAAGACAGTGGCACACATGCCACACGCCCACCCAGCAAATCGTAGTTGAAGCGGAGATCATCTTCTTTGCGCGAGAGGGATGGGCTTTTCCGCCCTGAGTGCACAAACAGGATGTAAGATGGCGGGTCGAACCCGCCCTACTCAAGAGCCCGCCGCGGCGGGGCACACCTGCGATTTGAGAGGTGGGCTTCGACTCACCCTACGCATCTGAGTGCACAAATAGGACGTAAGAAGGCGGGTGAAACCCGCCCTACGTCGGAGCGGCGATAGCGGTTACGAAAGTTCGAAGTCGGCGATGACGGGCAGATGGTCGCTGGCTACGCGTGCGAGCTTCAGGCGGCTGCGGCGGACGCGGTGCAGGCGGAGCCGGCCGCGATAGAACACCTTGTCGAGCCCGCTGCTGGGAGCGAAGCTGGGGTAGGTTTTGATCGACCACCGCGAGCCGGGGCGACGGTTGGTGGCGCAGTGGAAGCCGGCCGGCGCGAAGTAGCGTCGCTTCAGCAGTCCGGCCCAATCGTTCATATCGCCGGCGACGATGCACGGCGTATCGGCTGCCAGATGTGCGATGTCGTGCGCGGCAAGCAGGCGCTCGATCTGCCGCCGACGGAGATTGGCGACCAAACTGAGGTGGATGTTGAAGATTTCGACCGTGCGTTCGTGGCGGCCCGACATGACGCGAACGCGGGTGTGTTGGGCGCCGCGGCCTTTGCGCCGCCCGATGGTCAGATCGATGTTGCGCTGTCGCCCGAACGGATGCCGCGACAGCGTGGCGTTGCCGTACTTGCCCCGTCTGAGGAATACGTTGATGCCGACGGCGCGATACTGGTACTGCACCTGGCGGGCCAGATACGAAGCCAGATCGAGGTAGCCCGACCGCGGCACGCCGCGATCGACCTCCTGTAGCAGCACGACGTCAGCGTCGTATCGGGCCAGGATGGTGACGATCCGCCGGGGATCGAACTTGCGGTCGGTCCCGATGGCCTTGTGAATGTTGTATGTCAGCACGCGAAGTTGCATCACCGAGTATTATACGCTCGACGTGCGGGGTAAGTGATTACCTGCTACCAACTGTGCACATTGCTGCGGAGCGGGCGTCCCGTCGCCAGCGCCTCGTCGGCCGCCTGCCGAGAGAGCCCAAGCAGCTTGATATCCTTGTCGACCGTGTTGCAGAAGATGGCCTCCATGTCGTTGTACTCCGGCTGCGACATGGCCACGGCCGTGAGCCCCGGCATGTGCGACATCGACTCGATGTAGTGATCGCCCCGACCACAGAAGTGAATCGCCCCGCCGCCGAATACGTCGAGGATTCGCTGGTCGTAAGGCCTGATGAACTCGTCGAACATCTGCGGCGAGAGATTCATGGCTGAATCGTCGCGGAGCATGACCTGCCCCTTTTGGAGCATCGACCAGTGGACCGATTGGCCGTTGGGGGGTGGTACGATCTGCTGCCAGGCCTGCATGAACCGGATGTAGGTTTCAGTGACCAGCTCGAGCAGGGCATGGACCCGGTCGGGCATATCGACGATGTCGAGGAACAGGCGGCTGCCCCAGAGCAGTTCGACGACGTCCATCGGTCCTTGCAGGTCGGGGTGGTAGATGTGGACGTGCCGGCCGATGGCGGGGTATCGCCGGGCGATGTCCATGTAGCGCTCACCCATCGTAAGCACCTTGCCGCCCAGCGCCAGGCGCAGGTCGGGCGCGCCGCGGTCGAGCAGGGCCTGGATGATGTCGGGGTCGTTGAACGGCTTGTTGGTGGGCAGGGTGTTGACCTCGTCGTCCATGCGGAACATCTCGACGCCGAACAGCGACGGCAGGATGCCCGTGCCGTAGTTTGCCCGCACGCAGAGCAGCGCGCCGCTCCCGGATGCCACGGCTTCGGAGCACATACCGAACTGCTGCAAAGCCATTCGATCGAAGTCGTCGAGCGTTTCGTTGATGCGGACTTGCGGCCACTCGACTTGTGGCTCGAACGTCTCGCCGCGGGTCGGCGAGAACAGGTCGCCGTCAAAGGCTCCTTCGACGAAATCCGACCACTGCGTGTACAGGTCCGACTCGGTCGACGAATCGATCCGTCGTTCCAGATCTTCGAGGTGTTTCTCGATCATGATTACTTCACTTTCCCGCACCGCGCGAGAGCGCGGCTTTTGTGTTGCGGTGCCGCATGTGCCTAGCTCGCCCCAAGTTCGCGCATGATGTATTGATAGAGCGGGGAAAGCGTATCCCGGTGCATGCCCTCGAAGTAGAAGCCCACACCGCCGAACACCTTGGGGATGCGTGTGGCCATCGACTTCTGGTCACGCAGGTAGTAGTAATAGCGGCCTTCGTCGCGGGTTTCGTCGTCGAACACGAACGGGCGTATGTCGAACACGCCGGTCCATAGCCGGTTGGGCGTCTTGCCCACGTTGGCGGCCATCGAGACGGCCTTGAGCACCACCTCGGGGCCCATGATGGCCGTGCCGATGTTGAGGATGACGCCTCCTTCGGTGAAGTTGCACATGTGTTCGGCGAACACCAGGAAGTCGGCGCCGCTGGTGGCGCCTTTGACCTCACCGTCGTAGCTGGCGTGCTGATCGATGATGTCGGTGCCCATCATCGTGTGTACGCACACGGGGATGCCCTTCCGGTAGGCGGCCGCCAGCACGCACGAGTCGGCATATGGGAACCCGTCGTACGGTTTGAAGTACTCGCCGGTGTCCTTGTGGTTCTGGAAGGTGCGGTCGATCACGGCCTTGCGAAACTCGGCGTCGCAGAACAGTCGCCCCATGCACTCACCGAAGCCCAGGCCGCGCTCGCGTCCGACGATGAGCGCGTAGTTGAGGTAGGCACCGGTCTCGAACGCCATGCCGAAGTCGCCCTTGGGCAGCGCGTCGCGGACCGACTCGGACGACGCCCCGATCAGCGCCAGTTCGAACGAATGGATCGCACCCGCGCAGTTGGTCGCGTAGAGCGTGACGATGCCGCGCTCGATCAGATCGATGATGATGGGGTTTTCCCCGTTCTTGATGGGATGGGCTCCCGAGATGACCGCCACCGGCCTGTGCTCGCGGGCACACTGCACGATGTAGCGGGCCAGTTCGGCAAGGCCGGCCGACTGATCGATGCCCTCGCCGCGAACGCCGTTACGGAACCACGGCGAGTTGGCACATTGGATTTCCGATTGCCGCAGCCCGGCTACGTCGACGAAGTTGCCGACCTCGACCTTGTTGGGCCGCGAGCGCAGCGGATAGGTCCGCACTCCCGAGGCGTCGAACAGTTTGTACGAGCCTTTATACTGCATCGCCGTTCCCTTGCTGGATGAGCCCGGTCAGGGCCGGGTGTGTGTAATCGGGTAGAAT
>Ga0272442_10002563_pt1 | contig 26271 bp, 25 predicted proteins | sample SSMForm2O_FD_200262 | JGI IMG/M metagenome (GOLD analysis project Ga0272442, IMG submission 200262) | Marine sediment archaeal communities from Little Sippewissett salt marsh, Falmouth, MA, United States - SSM-Form-2O | ecosystem: Environmental > Aquatic > Marine > Wetlands > Sediment ... | reverse complement strand
AGCTCCTTCTGTCCCCCCGCGATCATTAGCTTTTTCACCTCCAGGCCGGTTTTTCCTTCCAGGCGCAGGTCCTTGAGCAGCTTGCCCCCCAGGGGTGAGAGGCCCGCGGCCGGGGCTGAGCCTGCGCGTAAAAACACGTTCCGGGAGACGCGGAGAGCGCCGCTGTCGCAGAGGCGGCGGGTGATGAGCTTTAAGACCTCCTCTTCGATGCGGATCTTGCCTGCCAGCTCGGCGAAGGTAACCCCCCCGGCCCGGCCGCCCAGGGTTTCGATCTCTGCTTCCAGGGAACGCAGCCTGCCGCTGTCGAACAGCCAGTCGCCGAGCAGGGTTTGATCCGGCCCCGGCGTCGGGGGTGCGGGCAGGAAGCGGTCCCAGCGGGCCCGGCCGTTCAATTCCAGGGTCAGGGCGAGCCGGTCTTTCGGCCCGGCCCCAGGGGGAAGCTTGCGGAGAACCGGCAGCAGGCGCTGCCGCTCGGCGCGGGTGGTGCCGCCCAGGTGGAGGATGCTGCCGCTTCCCACTATGGCGCTGCCCCCCTGGCGGATGAGTAAAAAGGGCTGTTGCCAGCGGGCCGCCAACGGCTGGTGCAGCAGAAGGCGGGCCAGCCGGGCCTCTTCGAATCCGGGCAGCAGGTGGAGGCGGGCGCGGGTGTGGGCGGTGCCCAATGCCAGCTCCACCTCCATCTGGTTTTTCAATACCGGCAGGGGCGCAGCGGCCGTGCCGGGAGAAGCGTCCGGCTCTGCGGCCGAGGGGTGATTCAACCGGGCAATGAGCTCGCCGGCGGCCTGAAAGCCTGCCTTTCCCGTGCTCAGCAGGTCACCCCGATGGACGGTCTCACCTCCTGCCAGGTTGAGGGCCAACCGGCAGACCGGCCGGACCCGCCGCTCCTCCCGGTAATAGGACTGCAAACCGCGGATGCGCAGCTTTGCGTCCCCCGGGAGGAGCCTCAGCTCCTGTTCCCTGTCCAGGCTCCCTCCCCGCAGGGTGCCAGTGACCACCGTGCCGGCGCCGGCGATCTTGAAGATCCGGTCCACGTACAGGTAGGGGGCATCCCGCTCAGTGGCGTCGGGGGCGGCGGGGCCGGCGAGCTCCCGGAGAATCAGGTTTTTAAGCTCGTCGATGTTTTGGTTTTGGAGCGCAGAGACCAGCAGGGAAGGAGAACCGCCGTAGCCATGAGCTTCGAGGCGGGAGAGGGCCTGCCGGCGCACCGCATCCCCAGCCTCCGCACCGGCCAGGTCGCATTTGCTGACCGCCAGGATCAGCCGGGGTACGCCCAGGGCGGCCAGCACGCGGGTGTGGTCCTCCGATTGCTGCATCCAGCCGTCGTCCGCTGCCACCACCAGCAGGGCCAGGTCCAGCCCCCAGGCGCCGGCCACCATGTTGCGGATAAAGCGCTCGTGCCCGGGCACGTCCACCACCCCGACTGTCTCACCAGTTGGTGCGCTGAAGTGGGCGAAGCCCAGGTCGATGGTCATGCCCCGGCGCTTTTCTTCGGGTAAACGGTCGGCGTCGATCCCGGTGAGGGCCTCGATGAGACGGGTCTTGCCGTGGTCTACGTGCCCGGCCGTACCGATAACGTGTCTGTCGGGCATGGGGCTTACTTCCGCGCGGAGCGCGCGGAGCGCGCGGCCAGCAGGGTCTGCAGAACCCCGGCCACATGCTCCGCTTCGCCCGGGCGCAAAGTGCCGCAGTCGAGGCGAACCCGCCCCGAGCTGATGGTGCCGATCACCGGGGGATCCTGCTCCCGCAGGCGGGCCAGCAGGGCGGCGGGCTTGTCCTCGCTCGTGATCTCCACCGCCAGGGAGGGGAAGGTCTCGTCCGGGGCGCTGCCCCCGCCGCTGGCCATGACGGAGGTCACTGTATGGGCGGCGGACTCAGCAAGCCCGGCCGTGATTGTTTCGGCCCGCCGGCGGAGCTCCTCTTGGGGAGTGGAGAGCACGGAACTCACCCAACCGGGATCGCTCTGGTTCAGCCGCCGCACCAGCTGCTCCTCCAGGAGTGAGATGACGGTTTTTCCGGGGCGGAAGGCCCGCATCAGGGGATGACTCTCCAGGCGGGCGATCAGGTCCGGACGCCCGGCGATGATTCCCGCCTGGGGACCGCCCAAAAGCTTGTCCGCTGAGAAGCAGACCAGATGCGCACCCTGCTCCAGGTAGTGGGCCGCCCGGGTCTCCCCGGGGAGTTTTTCGCTGCTGGCCCCGGAGCCCTGGTCCACCGCCAACAGCACTTCCGGGGGCAGGATCTCGGCGATTTCGGCGCAAGTAGGCTTCCAGGTAAAGCCGCGGATCTTGAAATTCGAGCTGTGTACCGTCAGTACCATGGCGGTGTCCGGCCCCAAAGCCGCCTGGAAATCCGCGACCCGGGTCACATTGGTGGTACCCACCTCCACAAGCCGAGCCCCGGAAAGGCCCAGGATTTCGGGGATGCGAAAGCCGCCCCCGATTTGGACCTGCTCGCCCCGGGACACGATCACCTCCCGGTCGCGGGCCAGCACAGTCAAAAGCAGCAGCAGGCCCGCGGCGTTGTTGTTCACCACCAGTGCGGCGGGTGCTGAAATCAGCAGGCGCAGAAGCTCCGGTATGAGCCCGGTCCGGCCTCCCCGCTTGCCGCTTTCCAGCTCCAGCTCCAGGTTGGCGTAACCCGTATTGACCCGGGCGGCCCGCTCCCACAAAGAGGGCGCCAGGGGAGCCCGCCCCAGATTGGTGTGGAGGATGATCCCTGTGGCGTTGATCACCGGCAACAGGCGCCGGCGCCAGTGGAGGCGGCAGTGACCGCAGATGCGCTCTGTAATCTCCTCCCGCGACGGCAGGGGCGCGCCGGCCCGGACTTCCTGCCGGATCTCCTCCAGTACCTCCGCGGTCAGCTCTGAAGTCAGGGGGCGGCTGAGGCGCTCGAACCAGATATTGAGCCGGGGGGTTGAAAGGAGTTTTTCCACCTGTGGGAGCCCGGAAAGCTTGTTCATTGCCGATCCGTGCGGAAAACCTAGCGGAAGAGGCAGGAATCGAACCTGCCACTGCGCAATAGGCAGTCAACGGTTTTGAAGACCGCGGGGACCACCAGATCCCATCTGCTTCCCGATCCGCAGAGATGATAGTCGGTAAAAGTGAAGTCTGTCAACCGCGGTTTGCCGTCCGCTCCCGCGGCCCTTCCTGTGTCGCGGCCCGCTTTGCCACCTGGCGTCTTTTTTCAGTACATTGACAGCATGAAGAGGAGCAAAGAAGGACTGCTGCATTTCCTGGAGAGTGGAGCTTCCAGAGGCCCCGGCAAAGACACAACGGCTCCCCCGGCGGAGGCCGGGCGGGATAGCCGGGACCGGGAGATGCTGGACGCCTATTCCCGGGCGGTCATCCAGGTGGTGGAGCAGGTGGGCCCGGCTGTGGTGGCGGTCAATGTGGAGAAGCAAGGGGCCTCCCGGCGGCCAGGGAGCGAGGGCGCGGGCTCCGGGGTGCTGATCACCCCGGACGGGTTCGTGCTCACCAACAACCATGTGGTGGAAGGAGGCGGGCACCTGACAGTGACTTCCACCGAGGGAAAGAGCTTCGAAGCCAGCCTGATCGGGGCCGATCCGGCCACCGACCTGGCGGTGATCCGCATTCCCCGGCTGGGGGACAGCCTGCCCGCCGCCGCGCTGGGGGACTCCGTCGAGCTAACGGTGGGGCAGCTGGTGATCGCCATCGGCAATCCCCTGGGCTTCCAGAGCACCGTGTCCGCGGGAGTGGTGTCCGCCCTGGGCCGCTCTTTGCGCAGCCAGTCCGGCCGGTTGATCGAGAACGTCATCCAGACCGACGTGGCCCTCAATCCCGGGAACTCCGGCGGTCCCCTGGTGGACAGCCGCGGCCTGGTGATCGGCATCAACACCGCCATGATCTACATGGCCCAGGGAATCAGCTTCGCTATCCCGGTAAACACCGCCCGCTGGGTGGTGGGAGAGCTGGTGAGCCACGGCCGGGTGCGCCGGGCCACCCTGGGCATCGCCGCCCGGGTGCGGCCGGTCAGCCGCAGCGTGCAGCACGGACTGGGCCTGGCGGCCCCCACCCTGGTGGAGGTGGTATCCATCGAGCCCAAGGGGCCCGCGGCCCGGGCCGGCCTGGAGGCGGGGGACCTGGTGTACGCCCTCAACGGCAGCGGCATTGCCACGGTGGACGACATCCACCGCCTGCTTTCCCGCCAGGCGCCGGGGACGCGCCTGGAGCTGAGGCTGCTCAGAAACGGCGAAACCCGCGAATTGGAAATATTAGCCGGCGAGGGCTGATCCGGGATCCTCGGCGAGACAGGGTTGGGCGCCTAAAGCGAGTCCCAAAACCGGCGCACCGCTTCAAGCGATTCATCCGAATCAGACAGGGGGAAGTACTCGAAGCCCACGTTGCCGTCGTAGCCGGCGTCGCGCAGGCGCCGGAGCAGGCCGAGCCAGTCCGCCGTCCCGGTGCCCGGCTCGTGGCGCCCGGGAAAATCCGCCACGTGCACGTGGCCGATCTCCGGCGTAAAGCGGTCGATGACTGCCTCCAGGCTTTCTCCCATCACCCCCAGGTGGTAGAAATCGCAGAGGAGCTTGATGCCCGGGTCGGCGATCTCCCGGATCAAAGCAACCGCAGCGGCGATGTCGTTGAGGAAATAGCCGGGGTGGTCGATCCGGGTGTTGAGGGGCTCGAGCACCAGCAGGATGTCGGCCGGGGTCTGCTGCCGGGCCTGCTCGAGGCCCGCTTTCAGGGCGGCCCGCTTCTCCGCAGCCGGGATTCCGGCGTACTCTTCCGCTACATTTCCCTCTTCATCCAGCTCGTTGGACAAGAGCATCAAAGTGGAGCAGTCAAGCAGGCGGGCGGCGGCCACCGACTCCTCGAGCTCGCCTGTTAGCAGGTGATGGCTGTCCCGATCCACCAGGCTGCCCCGGCGCTGCCCGCTGAAATTGGCTACCGTCGCACCGTGGCGTCGGCAGGCCTCGGCCAGGGCCGGCAGGTTCTTGTCCCGCCAGCTCCAGAACTCGACGCTTTCGAAGCCCGCCGCTTTGACGGCCGCGATCTTCTCCTCCGGCGCCAGCTCCGGGTAGAGGGTTTCAAAACAGATGACAGGTTCCATGCGATCCTCCCCACGCCTGTTTACCTTCAGTATCGAGCCTGCGGCCAGGGCTGTCAAATCTGACCGCTGGAGTCCATCGATCCACGGAATGTATGCTTATCCCCCGGTTTGTGGTCGCCCGGGGGGATGTTCTCAGCTTCCGGCGCCTTCGGCGGCCGCTGCAGCTGTGCGGGCGCGCTCCGCGGGGCTGTCCGCGCGGAAGGCGGCGGCCAGCAGCAGCAGCGTGACCGCGGCGCAGGCCAGGGCCGCGCCGCGGTAGCTCCCGGTCAGGGCGAAGACCTGGCTGAACAGGTAGGGGCCCACGGCGCTGCCGGCTACCAGGCAGCCTATGGCGAACCCGGAGATCGCTCCCAGGTGGCGGGTGCCGTAAAAGCGCGGCCAGGTCACGGCGCTCAAAATTCCGAACATTCCCGTTGAGATGCCGTTGCCGGCGATCAGCAGCCAGAAGAACAGCCCCGGCGCCAGGAAGGCGCAGGCGATCTGGGACAAGAGCAGCCCCGCGGCCATGAGGGCCAAAAGGTATTTGAGGCGGATGTAGTCGCTCAGCCAGCTGCCGCCGAAGTTGAGCAGCACGGCCACCAGTGAGGCGGGCAGAAAAATGGAAACCGCCGTCTCCTTGTTCATGCCCGCGGAGGCGAACAACGACACCACATGAAAGGTCATGGCCGAGAGGTAGAAGCCGAACACGGTCAGCACCAGGGTAAAGGCCCAGAAGGAGAGGGTTCTGCGGGCCTCGCGAAGCTCCATCTCCGGCGGCGCGCCGCCGGCAAAACGCGCTTTAAAGCCCCGCCCGGCCCGAACCGGCGCCGGGCCGCCGTCGGGAACAAGCCCGCAGTCGTGAGGATTATCCCGGAACAAAAGCAGGGCAAAGACCGTGAAGCCCCCCATCAGGATCACAGCCAAAAGCCGCCAGGCCCCGCGCCAGGAGGAGCCGCGGATCAGGGCGTTCAGCAGCAGGGGGGAGGCGGAAAAGCCGAGGGACATGAACACGCCCAGGAAGGCATTGGCCAGGCCGCGGCGGCGGTCGAACCATTTCATGACCATGTTGCGGGAAACCAGGGTGAGCGTCCCCTGGCCGCAGAAGCGGATCAGAAAGAAGCAGAAGGCCATGACGGTGAAGGAGGCGGCCGCGGTGGGCAGAAAAGCGAAGAGCCCGCTCAATGTGTCCCGCACCCGGTCCGCCCAGGAGAGGAGCAGCAGGCCGCAGCCCAAAAACAGCGCGGCCAGGGGGGCGAGCAGGCGCGCGCCCAGCCGGTCATAGAGGCGGCCCGCCAGGGGCAGCAACAGGGCGCTGGTAATGGTCCCGGCCATATAGGTCAGGCTCAGGGCCACTCTGGAGATGCCCACTGCGCTCAGCAGGTGGTCGGTGAACACTGAAACGCCCACGGTCTGGCCTGGCACGCTCATGATTACCCCGAAGGTGCCCGCAGCCAGCACGATCCAGCCGTAGAAAAAGGGCAGGCGGCGGGGGGCGAAGGGAAAATCGGCACTGCGGCGGGCGGGGCGGCCGGCGGTGGGGCTGTGACTCATAAAGCTTCCTTGGGAACGGGATGTGCCGAAACGCCAGTATAGACCGCCTGCCTCCCCCCGGCAAGGGGGGGGGAGCAGGCGATCGCTCAGAGGTAAGCCTTGAGATCCAGGATATGATGCTTCATCGCCTCGGCAGCAGCTTCTTCGTCTCTATTGATCATGGCTTCAATCATCTCTTTATGACGAACGGCCAGGAAGGGAACGTTCTTCATCTTGCTGTAGGTGAATTTGGACCAGATATCGTAGCGGAGTGTTTTCCAGAGGTTGTAGAGCACTATATTTTGGGAGAGCCGCATGATTTCGGAATGGAGCAGATTATCCAATTCGAGGACCTTACCGGGTTTTTTTTGGTTTTTTTCTTCGGTCATTTCAGTGTAGATCTTTTTCAGGTGTTGGATGTCCTCGGCTGTGGCATGTTGCACGGCCAGCTTGATCCCGGTAGCCTCTATCGAGGCCCGTACCTGGTACGCCTGGATGATTTCCTCTTTCGTGAAATCGGATACAAAAGTGCCGTGGTAAGTTTCGTTTCTCAAGATACCGATAAGCACGAGATCTCGGATAGCTTCTCTTACCGGAGCCTGGCTGACTCCCAGCTCCCGGGCAAGCACGCTTTCGACAATCCTTTCTCCGGGCTGGACATTTTCCTCGACAATGAGCTTGATAATGAAGTCTTTGATTCTGTCGCTCAGGACCTGCTTGGACAATTTCTGTTTGGGTATAGCCATTTTTTATATTCTTGCTAATGATAATCGATTACCAAGCATAGCACAGGGGAATTTTTTGATCAATTCCAATGAGCACCTCCTGCCTGATAAGAATCCCCCGCTGTGGGGTTGGCATGTGCCTGCTGCTGCTTTTGGGGGATGCCGCTGCGATTCGGTGAAAATATATTAATTATTTTCCTCTGTATCCTTGACAGCTCCATGGTAATAATCTATAATCGATTATCAATTAAGTCAAGAACTAATTATCCATTCTAAGAAATGGGGAAACAGAGTAAGGAGGAATGCAATGCTGAGGACGAAAAGCCCACTCAGATGGGCGGTTTTAATCCTGCTGGTGGCTGTGGCCTGCCCGCTTTTCTCAGGCGGTCAGCAGGAGGGAACTGATACGGGCCGCAAGGTCATCACGCTGCGGATGACGGCAGGTCATGCCTATGCCTCCGCCATCTGGGTGCAAACCATCGAAGATTTTTTTATTCCGGAAATCGAACGCCGCGTGCTCGAGCGGACAACGGATTATGAAATCGATTGTACCGGCTACTACGGCGGCTCCCTGGCCAAGCTGGGCGAGGTGCTGGAGGCGGTGGAAAGCGGAACGGCGGATATGGGGCTTGTGCATAATGTCTTTGAGCAGTCGAAGCTGGAAATTTTCAACTACCCCTGGTGGATGCCCTTCGTCAGCACGGACAACAAGCAGGCGATCGATGCCGCAGCCGCGGTAATGGAGCAGTTCCCCGTCTTCGAGGAGCAGCTGGCCAGGTACAACCAAAAGCAGATCGGCAAGGCGATCAATAGCCTGGCGGCCTTCGAGCTGATCACTACCTTCCCCATCAACAGCCTGGAAGATCTCAAGGGTCGCAAGATCTCCCACGGCGGGTCCATGATTCCCTGGCTGGAGGCCCTGGGCGCGGTGGGAGTGCAGTCCACTTTCTCGGAAGCCTATACTTCCATTGACACCGGTGTTTATCAGGGATGGATCATGCCCGCGGATTCGGCCCGGTCCTTCAAGATCTTCGAAGTGGCGCCCTACTATACCCAGGTTGGATTCGGGGCTTTTGTGAACGGATATCTCACCATTAACCTGGATACCTGGAACGCCCTGCCGCCGGAGGTCCAGGAGATCATCGCCGAAGTGGGCAGCGAGTACACCTGGGAGCTGTACAAGAAGAACGTAGCTACCGAGGACGAGGCGAAAAAGCAGATGGAGGCCGCCGGCTGCACCGTCTCCACGCTTTCGGAGGCGGAAAGAAGCCGCTGGGCGGAAGTCCTTTTCAAGGCCAACCTGGCCCAGAAAGCCGCAGAGAAAGCCGATGCCAACGGGTTTCCCGGAACGGAAGTGCTGAAGGCCTTTATTCAGGCCCTCGAAGACGTGGGGTACGATTTCCCCTTTGACCCGGGAATGTAAACAGAACGATCAGGACCGCCGCTTGCTCTAAGAAGCTGAGCGGCGGTCGTTTCTCTTCCGCTTCATGTACGTGCAGGTAACACTATGTTGAGATTGTTGGGTAAGATATTCGACAGGCTTCTCGAGTTACTGAACTACATATCCGTTATCGCCATTTTTTTGACTGCGATTTGGATATTCGGAGATGTTGTCGGGCGATTTGTGCTGAACCGCCCTATACCGGGAACAACGGAGCTTGTAAAAACGGCCATACTGGCAATTGTGTTTTTAGGCGTTGCCTATACGCTTAAACAGGGCGCACACATCCGTACGACGGTATTGATTCGTGCTCTCTCCCCCCGGGCAAAGGCGTGCCTGGAGGTTTTTGGATCCTTTTTGGGTATTGTCATTTTTGCACTGCTGGCGATCTATGGGTGGGAAGCAGCCGTCAAAGCCTGGCAGGTCAAGGAATTCGAGGGGGTACAGCTGCGTGTTCCCACATATCCTTCCCGCTTTATCATGGTGCTCGGCAGCGCCCTGATGGTCATACAGTATGGAATATTACTCGGCAGGAATTTCCTAATCCTTATCCAGGGTCGAGAGGGTGGTACCCAGTGACACCGGTTATGATAGCAGTGCTCATGTTGATCCTGACTGTAGTGATGATTGTAGCAGGTGTCCACATCGGCGTATCCCTGTTGATTACCAGTGTTCTGGGCCTGTTCTTGATCATCGGGGATTTCAACCGTGCCGCGAGCGTTCTTGGCACAGGCCCCTTCTATGCCGTGTTCAGTTATGAATTTTCGGTTATTCCCCTGTTTATCCTTATGGGACTTTTCGCCAATGCTTCGGGCGCCAGCAAAGAATTATATGATGCAGGCTTCGCCTGGTTCGGACGCCTTAAGGGGGGCCTGGGAATCGTCACCGTCCTCTCTAACGCCGTGTTCGCGGCGGTGACCGGGGTAAGCATAGCCTCTGCGGCCGTATTTGGAAAAATCGCCGTTCCGGAGATGACCCGGTATGGCTACAAGCCGAAATTTTCCACCGGTTGCGTGGCCGGCAGCTCCGCGCTGGGTATGCTCATACCCCCGAGCCTTCTGTTTATCGTTTTCGGCCTCCTGTCCGGAGAATCGATTGGCAAGCTCTTTATTGCGGGGATTATACCCGGAATCATTCTTGCAGCCACATATTCCCTGGCCATCATTGTTATGGCGCAGATAAGGCCGCAGTGGCTGGGTAATCCGAGGATTCCGGAAAAGCAATCCTGGAGCTCCAGGTTTAAAGCCCTGGTCCAATCCCTTTCCATACTCCTGCTGATACTGTTCGTGCTCGGTGGCATCTACACCGGAGTGTTTACACCCACCGAGGCCGGTGCGGTTGGCTGCATTGGAGCCTTGTTCGTCATGATGTTGAAGCGCAAGTTCAACCTGGCGAACCTGAAATATGCGCTAAAGGAGACAGGGCTTACAACAGCGAGCGTTTTCTTGTTGATCATCGGGGCACAGCTCTTCAGCCGCATGCTTACCATAAGCGGACTTGTAAATCTGTTGAGTAATTTCGTCATTTCTCTGAGTGTGCATCCCAAGCTCATCGTGGCATTCATGATGTTGATTCTTATGCTTTTGGGAACCTTCCTGGATGTGACTTCGATTCTGTTGATCTCGATGCCCATTATGCTTCCCGTGGTTCAGGCCTTTGGCTTCAATCTGATCTGGTTCGGCGTGCTGTGCACCATCAGCATCGAAACCGGCCTGATCACCCCGCCCTTTGGGATGTCGGTATTTGTTGTGAAGGGCGCCGTGGGAGACGAGGTCAGCGTGGAGGATATTTTTGCCGGCTCCATGCCCTTCTTATTGATCTTAATCATTACGATCGTAATCATCCTGCTGTTTCCCGGGCTTTCCACCTGGCTGCCCAGCCGCATGTAGGAGAAAAAGATCATGAGACCTGACAGCATTACCATCAGGGAGCTGGAAGAAATTGCCAGGGAGCTACGTAAAGTATTGTTGAAAACCGCCCATGACGCAGGCTGCGGTCATACCGGCGGATCCCTTTCAGAGGCGGATATCCTTGCCGCCCTCTACTTCCGGATTATGAAAGTAGATCCCCGGAAGCCCAGGATGGTGGAGCGGGATCGTTTTATTCTCTCCAAGGGACATGCCACCCCCGGTTACTATGCGGCCCTGGCATTGCGGGGATTTTTTCCTCTTGAGACCCTGGAGAGCTTCGATGAGCTGGGCAGCATTCTCCAGGGGCATCCGGATATGAACAAGACTCCCGGTGTGGATATGTCCACCGGCTCCCTGGGTCAGGGTCTGTCCATCGGCATCGGCATGGCACTAGGAGGCCTGCGCAGGAATTTGGATTTTACCTGCTTCGTGCTCCTGGGGGACGGAGAATCCGCGGAGGGACAGCTCTGGGAGGCCGTCCTTTTCGCCGGGGCCGCCAATAAAAGGGTGAAGCGTGTAGTGGCGATTACGGACTACAACAAGGTGCAGCTGGCATCGAAAACGTCGGAAGCGGTCGACTTGGGAGATCTGGCCGCAAAATACAGGTGCTTCGGCTGGGAGGCGCTGGAATGCAACGGTCATGACATGGGGGAGCTGGTCGGTACACTCGAGCAGGCGAAGGCGGCCGCCCGGCAGGGACCGGTGGCCGTCATTGCGCACACGGTGAAAGGAAAGGGTGTTTCTTTCATGGAGGACAGGTACCAGTGGCACGGCAAGGCTCCGAATGATGAGCAGTACAAGCAGGCGATCGCAGAGATCGGGTGAGGCGGCAGTACTATGAGTAAAATGGCCTTTCCAACAGTCGGCGAAGCCGTGATGCCCCGGGTTTCCTTCGGGGAAGCGCTGGTGGAGCTTGCGGATAAATACAAAGATTTCGTGGTTTTCGATGCCGACGTGGGCGCTTCGACGCAAACCGCCAGGTTTCGGGATACCTTTCCTGACCGCTTCTACCAGGCGGGAATTGCGGAAGCCAATATGGTGGGCATGGCGGCCGGCATGGCCACGCTGGGATTTACGCCCGTCGTATCGACCTTTGCCGTTTTCCTCGCCAAGCGGTCGCTGGATCAGATCCGCGTTTCCATCGCCTATCCCAACCTGAACGTCAAGCTAAACGGAGCGTACGGGGGCTTACCCACGGGCAAAGCGGGGGCTACCCATTCATCAGTCCAGGACCTGGCGGTCATGCGCGCCATGCCCAACATGACCGTGATTGTACCCGGCGATCCCGTGGAGACCAAAATGGCCACCGAGCTGGCGCTCGAGATTGACGGGCCCGTGTATCTGCGCACTGTGCGCTGCGAGGTTCCCGTGATCTTCCCGGACAACCATCTGCTGGAATACGGCAAAGCAGTGGTTTTACGGGAAGGGCGGGATGTCGCCTTGATCTCGACGGGGATGATGACTCCGAAAGCCGCCCAGGCCGCCGATCTACTTGCTACAAGAGGCATCAAGATCAGGCATATTCACCTGCCTTTCATCAAGCCCCTGGACAAAGAGGCGATTTGTGGAGCAGCTTCCGACTGCGGCAGGATTGTCACCGTGGAAAACCACAGTGTGATCGGCGGCCTGGGCGGCGCCGTGTCGGAGGCATTAACGGATTTCTGTCCCTGTCGTCTGCTTAGAATCGGATTCCCCGATATCTTCATGGAATCCGGCGACAATGAGGCGATCTTTACCCGGCTGGGCATGAATGTCGCGGAGATTACGGCCCGGGTCGAGGGCTTCAGCAGGGAAGAGAGGAGAACACCATGATCTTTCAGATGCCGAATTGCGGCGGCTGCCGAACCTGCGAGCTGGCCTGCTCTTTCAAACATACAGGCACCTATAATCCCGAGGTGTCATCGATTCAGATACTGGATAATCCCGACGCTCCCGGCTTTCAAATACGGCTGGTTGAAAACAGTGACGGTACCAGGTTTGCCTGTGATCTCTGCAGCGGTTCGGATGCTCCGGTGTGTCTGGAGTACTGCCATGAAAAGGAGATCCTGCAGGGCTTCCTGCTGGAGCTCGGGAAAAAGACGCAGCCCTGAGGAACCGTATCTGGTTTTGTAAGGCTATCTTTAGGGAGGTTTTAAGGTGTACGGATATGCCGGAGAAATTCTGAGAGTCAACCTCAGTGACCGCTCGATTCGCAAGGAGCCGAGCGAAAAATATGTCAGGGACTGGCTCGGCGGGCCCGGTTTCGCGATAAAGATACTCTACGACGAGCTGCGCTCCTGGGTGACGCCCTACGCGCCGGCGAACAAGATCATCTTCTCCTCCGGGCCCCTGATCGGAACGGTAGCTCCCGGGGCCTGCAAGATGAATATCAGCACCCTGGGACCCGTCACCGGGGGTTGGGCGACCGGCTCCAGCGACAGCCATGTGGGCGGACAGCTGAAGCTGGCCGGCTACGACGCGGTCATCGTTGAAGGGAAGGCCAAGGCACCGGTGTATCTCTATATCACGGACGACCAGGTGGATATAAGAAACGCGGACCACCTCTGGGGAATGACCACCTGGGAAACCCTGGCCGCAATACGCCAGGAGCTCCAGGATCCCACGCGGCATATCATCAGCATCGGACCCGCCGGGGAGAACCTGGTGCGCGGCGCCTGTATCATCCAGGATACAAACCGGGCCTTTGGCAGGTGCGGCAGCGGATCGGTAATGGGGTCCAAGAACCTGAAAGCCATCGTCGCCAAGGGCACAAAACCAGTACGGATCGCGAACCCGGACAGGTTTGCCGCCATCGTAAAAAAATCCCGCAAGATGATTCTGGGGGGCAAGAATGTGGAGCGTTTCCGGAAATACGGCACGCTTTCCATCTTTGCCAGGAAGCAGGAAGTCTGCGGCATGAACTACAAGAACTTTCAGCACGCAACCTTTCCAGAGGATGTCGCCGCCAAGGTGGATCCTGTGAAAACCATCGACAAATACATGGTTGCCCGCAGAAGCTTTCCGGGCTGTCCCGTGGGCTGCGGCCGCCAGCTGCACTTCACGGACGGGCCCTCCGCCGGTATTAAAGTGGAATGCAACCAGTTCGAGGCCGCGATCACCCTGCAGGGCAGGCTGGCGGTGGAGGAACCGACCTTCATGTACAGGGCCAACGCCCGCTGCAACGAGTTGGGGATTGATATCGACGCCGCCGGCGGGGCCATCGGCTGGGCCATGGAATGCTACGAAAGGGGCATCCTGAGCAAGGAAGACACTGACGGACTGGACCTGAAGTGGGGGAACGAGGAGGCGATCTTCGAGCTCATCCGCAAGATCAGCTACCGGGAGGGCTTCGGGAACATCCTGGCGGAGGGCAGCTTCCGCGCCGCGGACATTATCGGGCGGGACAGCGCGCGCTACGCGATCCATCTCAAGAAACAGGATCTTTATGAGCCCTTGAGAGGGGCCAACGGCTGGTGCCTGGGCGCTGTGACCTCCACAAGGGGCGGGGGACACACCACCGGGGCGCCCTGGGTGGAGACAACCGGTACCGTGGATCCCGTGAAAGCCAGGGAGATATTCGGCGCCGAGAAGACGGACGATCCGATAAGCTACGACGGCAAAGCGCAGATGGTACTGCATTCAGAGATCCTTCAACGTGCCAGCAACTGCCTTGGCATCTGCATCATGAATACAACCGTGATTGACCTCGACTATCCCGATTTAAAGGAGATAGCGGAGCTGTACAGCGCGGCAACGGGTGTGGAGGTGGATGTTGCTGCTTTAAAGAGAATTACCATGCGGCAGCTGAATCTCGAGAAGGCCTTTAACCTGCGCTTTACCGATTTCGACCGGAAGGATGACTACCCCGAGCCGCGGCAGTACAACGAGCCCATATCCGGCGGCGCCTTAAAGGGCTGGAAGTTCGACAAGGCCGCATTCAACAGGATGCTGGATGAGTACTACGACCTTCATGACTGGGAACGGGAAACAAGCTTTCCCACCCGCAGGACCTTAAGGGCGCTGGGTCTGGACGCTGTGGCGGACGACCTGGAGGAAATCAGGAAACTTGGGAAAGAAGACTCTCAATCGACTTGAGAAACAACCAAGGAGTCGCTTATGGATGTATTGCACGAGCCAGATATTGAAATGAAAAGTCTGCCGGGAAGAGAGCTGGGCTGGGTTGCCTCGAAGGATGTGCTGGGCTCCAGGTACTGCTCTTCCTGCCTAATCCGGGTCCAACCGGGGAGCACGGTGAAGCCCGCCCATTCCCACCCGCAGGGGGAGGAAATCATTCACATCATAGCGGGGGAAGGGCAGGTGAACATCGACGGGAAGGTGAGCAGTGTGCGCAGCGGCTCGACCATCCTTTTCCGGGAAGATGCGATACACCTTTTAAGAAATACCGGGACGGAAGAGCTGAAGGTCATCTGCTTCTTCGCGCCGCACACCGGTATTGAAGACTACCATTTCCACGAAGATTTCGAGTGGAAATAATTTGATCGTGAGGAACAACAATGAAGAACAATCCAATCAGGCATTTTGAAATCGATCCGGACAAGGTGAGTTTTGTCGGGCAGGATCTGCAGAGGCCGGAATGCATCCTGGCTGAGCCGGACGGCAGTCTCTGGTCTGCAGACGCCCGGGGAGGGGTCGTGCACATCTTCCCGGATGGCTCGCAGCAGGTCATCACGCAGAAGAAATCCGCGGATTTCGGAGACGCGGGTGACGAGGCGAGCCGCTACACCCAGGGAACGCTTCCCAACGGCCTGGCCTTCGCCGGCAACGGGGATATTCTGATTTCCAATTTCGGAACGGATTGTCTCGAGGTCATGAAACGGGACGGGACGACGAAGCTCCTGGTGGATAATATCGACGGCGAGCCCATCGGCAAAGTGAATTTCGTGTTACGGGATTCAAAAGACCGGTTGTGGATCACCGTAACGACGAAGGTGAAGAACTGGATCGACGCCTTGCGGCCGGACCTGGCCGACGGGTATATTGCACGATATGACGACAGGGGCTTGCACATTGCGGCGGAAGGATTCCATTTTACCAACGAAGTGCGCTTCGACAAGGATGAGAGATTCCTCTATGTCGTGGAGACCACGGGCGGGTGCGTGAGTCGGCTGGAGATCGATGCGGACGGTGAGCTGCACAACCGCGAGATTTTCGGTCCTTCCCATATGGGCGACGGCGCTTACCCGGACGGGATTGCCTTTGACAGCTTCGGCAATCTCTGGGGTACAATGGTATATTCGGATAAGCTGTTCGTGATTACTCCCGATGGCGAGTTCATCGTACTGCTCGACGAGGGGGATCACGAAAAAGTCGCCGCCCTGGATCGGCAGTTCTATGAAAAGAAAGTGAACGCGGACGTGCTTTTTCAAACGGGTCGGGGGATTGCCCCCTGGATGGCGAGCGTCACCTTCGGCGGACCGGACCTGGGAACCGTCTATATCGGCAGTTTGAAAGGCAAGCGAATCCCCTGTTTCAAAGCGCCGGTTCCCGGCCTGCCGATGGTGCACTGGAAATAAAGCGTACGAGGAGATTATGAATATTCCTGAGACAATGCAGGCCCTGGTACTGCATGGCAAAAACGACCTGCGCTTTGAGCAGGTCCCGGTTCCCGGGATCGAGGCGGACGAGGTCCTGATCAGGATCGATACCTGCACGATCTGCGGCACGGATCCCCATATCATCAACGGCGATTTCCCCGGCTTCTGGCCCAAGGAGTTCCCCCTTATTCCCGGTCACGAATGGTCCGGTACGATCGTCCGCAGGGGGGAAAAAGCGGTCCTGTTCGGCTGGCAGGAGGAAGACCGGATCTGCGGGTCCTGCCACACTGGCTGCGGGTACTGTCAAATGTGCCTTTCGGGGAGATACAACCTCTGTCTGAACTACGGGCATGATGAGCTGGGACATCGGCAGTACGGCCATTATCTGCCGGGAGCTTACGCTCAGTATTACCGGACGTCGATCAAAAGTATCTTCCGGCTTCCCGAATCCATTCCGCTCAATCTCGGAGCCTGCATCGATCCCCTGAGCGTGGCCCTGCATACCGTTCGGCGTTCCAAGCTGGAGGCGGGAAAAACCCTGCTTGTAAACGGCACCGGCCCGCTGGGTCTGTTGGCCGTCAAACTGGGCACGGCCATGGGCGCCGGGAAAATCATCGCCGCGGGAAGCGGAAGCCGTCTAAATTTCGCGGAAAAACTGGGAGCAGTATGCATCAACTACCGGGAGGAAAACATCCCGGAGAAAGTGATGGAATACACCGGCGGCATCGGGGCGCATTCCGTGGTCGAATCCGCGGGCACGCCCCAATCGCTGATCAATGCCTGCCTGTCGGCAGCCAAGGGCGGCACTGTCTCACTCCTGGGGATTCCCCAGAAAGATGTGGCGCTGCCGCTGAAGCAGCTCGTGCTGAACGAAGTGGAGCTGGTGGGAAACCGGGCCAATCCGAACTGTGCCGAGGACGCCATCCAGATGGTCGCGGAAGGGCGGGTGCAGCTCGAGGATATCCTCACCCATGAATTTGCCATGGAAGATTTCGCGCAGGCTTTTGATACCTTCATCAACCGCCGGGACAATTCCATCAAGGTCGGGATTCATCCATGATCGATATCGTCCATTCCGGGATAACCGTCAGCAGTCTGGAAAAGAGCATTCCCTTCTACCAAGACATCCTGGGTTTGAAGCTCATCAAGCGGGAGCCTGTGCGCAGAGCGCGGGGTGAGAAGCTGGGGGTCCCGGGAGCGGTGATCCAGTTGGCGATCTTTCAGGTGGGAGATTCCAAGGATACCCTGGAGCTGATCGAGTACCTGGAGCCGGAAATCTCGGACGCGCCCCCGCGGAGCATCAATATTCCCGGGCAGGTTCACATCGCCTTCAGGGTTGAGAACATAGAAGCCGAGATGAAGCGCATGATGGATAAAGGGATCGCCTTTGTTTCCGACGAGTATGAGGAGATTAAAGACGGTCCTCTGCAGGGAATGAAGTGGATCTACTTCAAGGATCCGGACGGGACCCATCTCGAGCTGATCGAGCAGGCCAGGTAGAAGCATCCGCAACACTCACCCTTGCCATTGACTCTCCGCACCGGGTATGCTGCCTTCTGACTGAAGCGCAGGGGCAATAAATTGCGCCGGGCGCTGATATTACCAGAGGTTCGGGGATGCAGAGAATCATCTTTGTCGGCCTGGGGGCCGTGGGCGCCACCTTCGCGGCGCAGTTTCTGCAGGCGGGCTGCGACGTGCAGGTTCTCTGCTCCCGGGAGCGGAAAGAGCGCTATCAAGCGGCCGGGTTCACGGTCAATGGGAAGCCCGCATCTTTTCGCTTCGTCACTCCTGACGAGCTCGTGCAGCCGGTGGAGCTGCTGCTCATTTCCGTCAAATACCACCACCTGCCGGAGGTGCTGGACCTCATGGCGCCGGCCGTGGGGCCGGACACAGTGATCGTCTCCCTATTGAACGGCATCGACAGCGAAGAGATCATCGCCGCCCGCTATGGTGAGGCGCGGATTCTTCCCGCTTTGGTGGCGCAGATCGACGCGGTCAAAATCGGGACGGAAGTAGGCTACACCCGGGGCGGCAAGATCTTCTTCGGCGAGGAGGGGGGCGAAAGCTCCGAACGGGCCCTGCGGCTGGCGGAGACCCTGTTGTCGGCGGGGATCGACCACGAGCTGTCGGCGGATATCCGCCGCCGGCTGTGGTGGAAGTTCATGCTCAACGTGGGGGTGAACCAGGCCGCCGCTTTGCTGCGGGCGCCCTACGGGGTTTTCCAGGCGCACGAGTCCGCCCGGGAGCTGGCCCGCACGGCCATGCGTGAGGTGATCGCCATTGCTGACAAACTTGGTATCGGCCTGGGGGAGGAGGACATGGCGGCGGGCTTCGCCATGATGGGAGGCTTCGCTCCGGACGGCAAGGTCTCCATGCTCCAGGACGTGGAGGCGGAGCGCAAGACCGAGGTGGAGATGTTTGCCCTCAAGGTCTGCCGCCTGGGCGAAGAGCTGGGCGTGCCCACGCCGGTGAACCGCATCTTCTACCAGGCCATCCGCGCCCTGGAGGAGAGCTACGGCGCGGCCTGAAGGGATGGCTGCTTGAACTTGCCGGCCCGGGCGGGCGTGGCTGCTGTCAGGGGCGCTGATTTCCCTGCTGAGAATTCTTTCCGGAGGAAGAAGCGGGCTCGTGCTTTTTTCGCCCCCAAAACCGCAGCTTGTCGATGCGGTTTTCCCGGCCGCGGATCAGCCTGACGATGTTTTTCCGGTGCATCAGAAAGATGAGCAGGGCGGCTGCCGCGGTAAAGATCGTCCAGACCGGCTCCGGAGGCCGGCCGGCCAGGGCGGCCAGCAGCAGGGAGCCCAGGGGCAAAAGCAGAGCGGCGGTCAGGGAGGCCAGGGATACCAGACCGCTTGAGCCAAGCACCAGCACGAACCCGGCCAGGCAAATCGCGGCCACGGCGGGCTGGAGGGCGAAGACCGCGCCCGCCCCGGCGGCCACCCCCTTGCCGCCGCGGAACCCGACCCAGAGGGGCAGGATATGCCCGATAATCACGGCGCAGGCCAAAAGGATGGGCATCAGGGGGGATGGAAAACCTTCCGGCAGCGCGGGCAGGGCCGAGAGCAGGCGCTGAGCGGCCAACAGGCGCACCGTGAAATAGCCCTTGGCGAAGTCGATGAGGGCCACGCCCAGGCCGGCCTTCCAGCCCAGCACCCTGAAGGTGTTGGTGGCCCCGGCATTGCCGCTGCCGCGCTCGCGGATATCGATGCCCGCCAGCAGGCGCCCGGCGAGGATGCTGGTGGGAAAGGAGCCCACCAGGTAGGCCGCGGGTATCAGGAGCAGGAGAGCTGTCATTGAGTTTATTATTGCTTTTCTATTGTATTTCCGCAATATTTATTTATAGCCGGTTCTCATGGCACGGCCGGATCTAACGGGCCGGCGGAAGGAGAAAGACTCGATGCGTACCTTGAGTGGTGAAGCTCTCTTCAACACCTTCGCTGCCGGCGGCAGCCGGGTGATCGCCAACCAGGGAGAGCTGAACGAGATCAATGTCTTTCCGGTCCCCGACGGAGATACCGGCACCAATATGGCCTTCACCTTCCACTCCATCCTGGAGAACGGCCAGGTCTACGATTCCGCGGGCAAGACCATGCGCTCCATCGCCGAACAGGCCCTAATCGGTGCCCGGGGCAACTCCGGCATCATCCTGGCCCAGTTCTTCGGGGGCTTGAGCGAGGTGATCGGCGACGAGGGCTCGGTACCGGTGAGCCTGTTCGCCCGGGGAGTCCGCCACGCGGTCAAGGGCGCCTACACGGCCATCAACCGGCCCGTGGAAGGCACCATGCTGACTGTAATCCGGGATTGGAGCGAGGCCGTGGGCGCGGTGGCCCACAAAATCTCGGATTTCGCCTACCTCTTCGAACAGTCACTGCGGGTGGCCGCCAGCTCGCTGAAGAAAACCCGCACCCAGCTTCCGGTGCTGGAGAAGGCGCGGGTGGTTGACGCGGGGGCGGCGGGTTTTGTCTACTTCCTGCGGGGCGCTTTGGAGTTCATGCGTACCGGCAAAAAGCCGGCGCTCGTTTCCGCGCCGGCGCCCGAGCTGGAGGAGTCTCACACCCCGGCGTTCGCGGACGACAAGATTCCCCTGCGCTACTGCACCGAAGCGCTGCTGCGCGGCGAGTCGCTGGACCTGAACAAGATCAGGCATCTGCTGGGCGACCTCGGCGACAGCCTGATCGTGGCCGGCTCCGCTTCCCGGGCGCGGGTCCACCTGCACACCAACCACCCCGCTAAAATGTTCGCGGCCCTGCGGCCCCTGGGCGAGCTGGTGCAGCAAAAGGCTGATGACATGGTACGCCAGCACGAGGTGGTCTACCACCGCAAGTATGCAATCGCCCTGGTCACCGACAGTGCCTGCGACCTGCCGCAGGAGCTGATCGACCGCTATCAGATCCACCAGGTCCCCCTGGGGCTTTCCATCGGGGACAGCCGCTATCTGGACAAGATCACCATCACCCCCGCGGAGTTCTACGATTTGCTGGACGACGTGCCGGAGTATCCCACCACCTCCCAGCCCGGAGCGGCCGCCTTCCGGCATCTCTATGCCTTCCTGGGGCAGTACTACGATTCCGTGATCGCCGTCCACCTTTCAGCAGCCATGAGCGGTACCTGGAGCGCCAGCGAGATCGAGGCCGCCCGTCAGTCGGGAAAGAAGATCAGCATCATAGATTCCCGGCACCTGTCGGGCTCCCTGGGCCTGATCGTTCTGCGGGCGGCGGAGGAAATCGCGGCGGGTAAAAGCCACGAGCAGGTGGTGGCCGCGGTGGAGAGCTGCCGCGCCAAGGCGGACATCCTGGTAAGCGTACAGACCTTGAAATACATGGTCCGGGGTGGGCGGGTCAGCCCCCTCAAGGGGTTGGCAGCCCGTATCCTGAACCTGAAGCCCATCGTTTCGGTTGACCCGGAAGGGCGCTCCATCCTCTACGGCAAGGCTTTCAGCCAGGGCGCCAACCGCCGGAAGATTTTGCGCATGGTGCGGGCTCTACATGCCGACGGGCCTCTGCGCGCCTATGCGGTGGTCCATGCGCATGCAGAGGCCGGGGCGGAGCGCTTCATCCGGGAGCTCGAGGAGATCCTGGGTTTTCCCCCGCTCTACAGCATGGACATCTCTCCTGTGGTGGGCCTGAATGCCGGGATCGGTGCGGTCAGCGTAGTGACCATGAAGGAGTAGCTTATGTTTTTTCCCGCTTTCGACAGCTATAACCTGCTCACCGCCGCGGTGCTTGCGGCGGGGATACAGGTTGTTTTTTTCTTTTTCGCCTCCCTGTTCAAGACCGACAAGGTCACGGACCTGAGCTACAGCCTGAGCTTCATCCTGCTGGCTGTGCTGCTGCTGGCCGGGCGTCGGGGGGCTTACCCACTGCAGATCGTGGTGACGCTCATGATCGTCGTCTGGGGGCTGCGCCTGGGCAGCTATCTTCTGGTCAGGATCATAAAGATGAAGCGGGACGCCCGCTTCGACGGCATCCGCGAAAATCTGTCCAAATTCGCCGCCTTCTGGTTTTTCCAGGCGATAACGGTTTGGGTTGTTATGCTCCCTGCTATCCTGTTCCTGGGCCTGCGGAGCGCGCCCGTGATGAATCCCGCGGTCTGGATCGGCGTCTTCATCTGGCTGGCCGGGCTGATCGTTGAGAGCGCCGCGGATATCCAGAAGTACCGCTTCCGTACGGATGCGGCCAATCGGGGCCGCTGGATTGAGCACGGACTCTGGCGCTGGTCCCGGCACCCCAATTTCTTCGGCGAGATCCTCTGCTGGGCGGGGCTCTTTGTGCTGATCGCCCCCTCCCTGGCGGGCTGGATGTGGGTGGGCCTGGCGGGACCGTTGTTCATTACCATGATTTTGCTCTTTTTCAGCGGGATTCCCACGGTGGAAAAACGATCCGAGGCCTCCTACGGAGCGAACCCGGACTACCGGCGCTACAAGGAGAGCACCAGCCTGCTGATTCCTTTACCGCCCCGCCGACGCGGAGCCTGAACAGGCGCTTCAATCGCCGCCGGGCAGGACCTGTCCCGTTTCCGCCTCCAGGACCTGCCAGGCATCGGCGTAGTGGTCCCAGCCCTCGTCGGTATGGCGCACGGTGACCTCGAAGCGGTAACCCGGCTCGGGAGCGCCGGAGACCCGGACGAAAATCACCTGGGCGTAATCGAGATGGGTTTCGAAGGCGGGCTCCGGTTCCGATACTTGAGCGGACAGGCCGGCCGCGAGCAGGACGGCAAAGAGCAGGCAGAGGAATCCGGTATTACTTTTCAGAATCAAAAGGCAATCCTTTTTGTAAGGAAAGACCGCTTTTATTTCGTCATCTTTTATCCATGATTCTTGACACCCGGTCCGTTCTCTCCTATTCTCTTTTTATCGCCGAGTGAAGCCGCCTAAACCCTCGGGCAGGGCGTCTCACCGACAGGGTAAGCCGGGAAACGGGCTTGCCTCCCGTGTTTGGAAAGGCGAGAAAGAAAAACTTCCCTTCTTTCTGGCCTTCTACTCGCTTCAGTTGTGATTAGGAGGAAAACAGTGAAAAAAAACACCCTCGCGCTGCTGGTATTGCTGCTGGCCGCCCTGACAGTTCCCGCGCAGGAGAACCGCCTGCGCCTGGCCACCACCACCAGCACGGAGAACAGCGGCCTGCTGGACATGCTCCACCCGGTTTTTGAGCAGATGAGCGGCCTCAAGGTGGACATCATCGCCGTAGGTACCGGCAAGGCCCTCAAGCTGGGGGAAAACGGGGACGTAGACCTGGTGATGGTGCACGCCCGGGCGGCGGAGGACGCTTTCGTGGCCGCAGGCTTCGGAGTGAACCGCCGCGACGTGATGCACAATGACTTCATCATTCTGGGGCCCGCCGCAGACCCGGCTGGGGTCAAAGGACTGGACGCCGCCGGGGCGTGTACGAAAATCGCCGCCGCCCGGGCCGCCTTCGTGTCCCGGGGAGACGACTCGGGGACGCACAAGAAGGAGCTGGCCCTCTGGGCCGGGGCCGGCCTGCAGCCGGCCGGCGGCTGGTACAAGGAAGCCGGGCAGGGCATGGGCGCGGTCATCACCATGGCGGAGAACCTGCAGGCCTACACCCTGGCCGACCGCGGCACCTACCTGGCCATGGTCGACAAGATCAGCCTCCAGGTGCTGGTGGAGGGCGATCGTGAGCTCTTCAACCCCTACGGCGTGATCGCCGTGAATCCGGAGCGGCACCCCCACGTCAAATACCGGGACGCCATGCAGTACATCGACTGGATTACCTCTCCTGAGGCTCAGGAGCTGATCGGCGGCTACCGCAGGAACGGCCAGGTGCTCTTCCATCCCGACGCCCTGAAGTGAGATGGGTTCCTTTTTCGCCCGGGCCCTGCGGCTGCTTCTAACGGGAGACCCTGAGGTCTACAGCATCGCCTGGACCTCCCTGCGCTTCTCCCTGGTCTCAGTGACAGCCGCGGCGGTCCTGAGTGTGCCCCTGGGCGTGCTGCTGGGACTGCACGATTTCCGGGGCCGCCGCAGCGTGCTGGCGGCCCTCAACAGCCTGATGGCCCTGCCTACGGTCCTGGTGGGCCTGCTGATCTATTCTCTGCTCTCCCGCTCGGGCCCCCTGGGATCCTGGGGGGTGCTTTTCCGGCCGACCGCGGTGATCATCGGCCAGACCGTACTTTGCTTTCCCATAATCGCCTCCCTGGTGACCGGCTCTCTCAGCCGCCTGGATGGGAACCTGCGGGAAACTCTGGTTACCCTGGGTGCCTCGGCCTGGCAGCGGCTGCGCATGGTCTTAAGGGAGTGCCGCCTGGCGCTGCTCTCGGCCCTGCTGGCGGGATTCGGCCGGGTGATCGGGGAGGTGGGGGTCTCCATGATGCTGGGGGGGAATATCCGCTTTTACACCCGCACCCTGACCACGGCCATCGCTCTGGAGACCAGCAAGGGGGAATTCGAGCTCGGCCTGGCGTTGGGCATGATTTTGCTGCTGCTGGCCCTGACGGTGAACTTCGCGCTGCACTGGATGGTGAAGCATGAGCACTGAGACCCTCTTCGAGCTTCGGAAAATCGGGTTTGCCTATCAGGAGCGGGAGGTCCTGGACCTGCCTTCCCTGGTTTTGGAGGCCGGGGCGGTCACGGTGATCGCCGGACCCAACGGCTCGGGCAAGACCACCCTGCTCAAGATTTTGAACGGCCTGCTCGAGCCCGGACGGGGGGAGATTTTCTACCGCGGCCTGCCGACGCAGGAACACAGGCAGGCGCTGCGCCGGGAGACGGTGCACCTGCACCAGAATCCCTACCTGTTCGAGGGCACGGTGGCCCAGAACCTGACCTTTCCCCTCCAGTTCCGCGGCACGTCCCGCGCCGAGCGGAAACGGATCGTGGCGGAAACCCTGGAAGTTGCCGGCCTCACCGCTTTAGGGGGGCGCTCCGCCGGGCGGCTGTCCGGGGGGGAGCGGCAGCGGGTGGCTCTGGCCCGGGCCCTGGTTCTGGAGCCGCGGGTGCTGCTTTTGGACGAGCCCACGGCCAGCATCGACGCCGCTTCCCTGCGGGCCCTGGAAGTGCTGCTTCATGACCTGGCCGGGCGGGGGATCACCCTGATCATGAGCAGCCACCATACCGGCTTCGCCTACCGCCTGGCCGACCGGCTGGTGGAGCTTGATGCGGGGCGGGTGGTCCCCACGCGGCAGAACATCTTCAAGGGAGAAGTGGCGGAGAGGGGGGAGGGCTTCCTCTATTTCCGCATCGCCGGGAACCGCGGGCTCTTGCGCTGTCCCGACCGGGAGGGGGAGTTCAAAAGCTGTGTGCTGGACGAGGATGACGTGATCCTCTCAGCCGAGAAGATCGAGACCAGCGCCCGCAACCGGCTGATGGGAACGGTGACTGCTGTTGAGCGCAGGGATCACACGGTGGTGGTGACCCTGGACTGCGGCTTCCCCCTCCGGGCCTTGATTACGGAGAGCTCCCTGGCTGCATTGCAGATCCGCCCGGGCAGCCGGCTCTTCGCCGCCTTCAAGGCCTCGGCCCTGCGCCTCTACTGAGGAGCCGGCCGTGTCCGGCGCCGGAGCCTAAAAGAGGCTGTAGCGGCAGCCCACGTAGGCCGTGAGGGCCCAGAAGGTGTCTTTGGAAGGCTGGGTGATGGTTGTGTCGGTCAGGCCCAGGTCGAAGAGCAGGCCCGGTTCCAGGTTGATCTTCCCCCGGCTTTTGATCTCCACGGCTGTCCCGAAGCGCAGGCCGTACTGCCAGGCCTCGATGTCTGAGTCATCCAGATCAACCTTGCCGTTGGTGAAAGGACCGCCTAACTCCGGCTCATAGGTGTTGTCTGCAGTGCCCCCCAGGAAGTAGCCGGCGAAGCCCCCGGCGCTGAAGCGCAGGGTCAGCTTATCATTCAAGGGAAGCGTCCCGGTCAGAGCTACCGGCAGGTTCAGATAGGCGTAATTTGTGACAGCTGTGAGCACCGTGGTTAACGGGATAACCAATTCAGATTCATACTTCAGATAGAGATACTCCGCTCCCGTGGACAGGCCCAGGCCAAGCGGATTCAGGTCCAGCAGGGCCAGGTCGACCCCTGCGCCGCCCGCAGCGGCAAAGCCGATCTTGCCGGTCTTGTTATCGTCATCGGTGCTGCCCATGGCCGCACCGCCGCCGGCGTGCACAGTCAGATCCACGTCGAAGGCCCAGGAAGTCAGGGGCAGCGCCAGAACGAGCGCAATCAGAAGTAAAAGGCGACCATACTTTCTTGTCATCTTTAGACTCCTTCACAGATTGATGGTGCTTTAATTCTTGGGTGTAGGAAGCGAAAAGTCAAGAGTCACAGTGGAGATTGGTTTAGTGCCGGGGGAAGGGAGGCGGCGATCTTTTCGGGGTGTACTACTTCCAGTCCGGCCAGGCAGCCGGTTGACCGCCAGAGCGGCCGGCCCTTTTCCGTCAGATCCACCTCGATTTCGGCGTTCAGGGTCTCCTCTATCCGCCCCAGCATGGCGCCGGTGCGGGGTGCGGCCAAAGCGGCTCCCGGGGCCCTCAGGGCCCGCAGCCGCAGCTGCAGTTTTTTCCGCCGCGCAGCAAGCTTGACCTCGCCGGCGCCGCTGTGCAGGCCGGTGAGCTCCGCCCCATTGTAGGTGGTGAAACGATA
>Ga0272442_10002562_pt1 | contig 26271 bp, 21 predicted proteins | sample SSMForm2O_FD_200262 | JGI IMG/M metagenome (GOLD analysis project Ga0272442, IMG submission 200262) | Marine sediment archaeal communities from Little Sippewissett salt marsh, Falmouth, MA, United States - SSM-Form-2O | ecosystem: Environmental > Aquatic > Marine > Wetlands > Sediment ... | reverse complement strand
CGGGAAAAACCGGGAACGGGAATGGATTAATTCGAAAGAACCTCCAACAGGGACCCTCATGATAAGCGGGATGGCCGAGGTAAACGACATGCTCGAGCGAATGGAAAACGCCGGCATTCGGGGCATCGATGTGGTGGAACCCTATCTCTGCTCCTACGGGTGCTTCGGGTCTCCCCTTCTGCCGGAGAACAGCGCGGTTGCCCAGGCCCGGTTCCGCGCGTCGTCGCTCTTTAACAAGCCGGAAGGGAGGGCGGTCAGGAGAGAGGGCCTCTATTCAGCAAGGCGCGGGACACGGCTCCATCCGAATATACAGGAGGCCATGATTCTGTTCTCGAAGATAGACAGGGTGTGCTCCGGGCTCCCGGGAAGAAACTGCGGGAGATGCGGGGCCCCCTCTTGCTTTGCCCTGGCGGAGGACATTGTGCTCGGTCGTGCGACGCGTGACCAGTGCGTCTATATAAATAACAGCGAGATCAAGGAGAGGTGGAATTGACCCCTCTGCACCCGGAGGATATCGGAACGGCAAACGGGTTTTACCTGCGTTTCAGGGGTTTTGAACTGCGGGACAGCGAGTGGTTTACGGGATGTCATCCAATTGATGGGAATAAATCGTACAGGGAGGATAGAGATGAATGCTGGAACGGCGGCTGATCAGAAGATCAGTCCGGATGAGGAAAAACAACTCGATGGGAAACTTGGGGAGATCCTGGATGAATACAGGGATAAGGCGGGTGGTCTTATTCCGGTTCTCCAGATCGCGCAGGGTATGTACGGGTATCTTCCCGAGAAGGTGATGAAACGAATTAGTCTCGCCCTGGATAAGCCGTACAGCGAGGTTGCGGGCGTCGTGGGATTCTATTCGTTTTTCTCGACCGTGCCGAGGGGGAAGCACCTCATACGGGTGTGCCTCGGGACGGCGTGCTACGTTCGGGGAGGAAAACAGGTGCTCGATGCACTGAAGGAAGAGCTTGGGATCGATGTGGGGGAAACGACCGGGGACGGCCTCTTCTCGCTCGAGATCGGCCGGTGTTTCGGGGCGTGCGGGCTTGCTCCCACAATTATGATCGACGACGACGTGCTGCAAAGGGTGAAGCCCTCCAGGGTCCGAAATATACTCGACGGGTATAGGAACGAAGACAAAGGAGATCCACATGAAGATCGGCAGTTTTGAGGAATTGAATAAGGTGCGGGATGAAGTGAAGGCGGATATATCGATCAGGGGAGATTTGAAGGAGATGCAGGTGATCGTTCACATGGGGACCTGCGGTATTGCTTCGGGAGCGAGAAACATACTGAGCGCACTCGCAAGAGAGATCAGGGAGCGAGGGATAGATACTTTGACGCTCAGGCAATCGAGCTGTATCGGTCTGTGCGATCAGGAACCCATCTGCACTCTCCTGGACGGTGAGGGGAACGAGTTCAGGTACGGCAGGCTCAACGCTGAGAAGGTAAAGGGGATCGTGCGGGAACACGTGCTGAAAGGCAGACCCGTTACGGAATATCTCGTCAAGGAAAATGAGAGAAGGAGATAGAAGAGATATGAATATCACAAAAAACCATATTCTCGTATGCACCGGGGGAGGGTGTGTCGCTTCGGGTGCGCTGGAAGTATCGGCGGCGCTGAGGGAAGCAGTGGGCCGGTTCGACCTTGAGAACGATGTAAGCGTGGTGGAGACGGGATGCCTGGGGCCGTGCGCGGTAGGGCCGGTTGCGATGGTTTACCCGGACGGGGTTCTGTACCAGGACCTCAGGCCGGAGTATGCATCCGAGATCATCGAGGAACACCTGCTCAAGGGAAGGGTCGTCGACCGTATGGTGCATGAAGGCGGGTCCGAGGACCAGTTGCGAGCGGCGGGGGAGTCAAATTTTTTCAGGAAACAGGTAAAGATCGTGCTTAGAAACTGTGGGCTCATCGATCCGGTCCGTATAGAGGAGTATATAGCACGCGAGGGGTACCAGGCGCTCGGCAAGGTGCTTACGGAAATGACTCCCGAGGAGGTTGTGGACCTCGTGAAACGCTCCGGGCTCAGGGGCCGCGGCGGCGCTGGATTTCCCACCGGGCTGAAATGGGACTTTTGCCGCAAGGCCGCAGGGGACGTGAAGTACGTTCTCTGCAATGCCGATGAGGGCGATCCCGGTGCATTCATGGACAGGAGCATACTGGAGGGAGACCCTCACAGCCTCGTCGAAGCGATGGCGATCGCCGCGTTCGCGACAGGGGCAAAGAGCGGCTACATATACGTGCGCGCCGAGTACCCGCTCGCAGTCCGGCGTCTTACCACCGCATTGTCGCAGGCGCGTGAGTACGGGCTGTTGGGCGAAGGCATACTCGGAACGAATTTTTGCTTCGACCTGGAAATAAGGATGGGTTCGGGCGCATTCGTGTGCGGGGAGGAAACGGCGCTCATGACCTCGATAGAGGGAAAACGCGGCGAGCCGCGTCCGCGTCCTCCCTTTCCCGCAAACAAGGGTTTGTGGGGAAAGCCGAGCCTTCTCAACAACGTTGAGACCTATGCGAATATCCCGGTCATAATTCTCAAGGGCGCCGAGTGGTACGCGTCCTTCGGAACCGATAAGAGCAAGGGCACAAAGGTATTCGCACTCGCAGGCGCGATAAACAACACCGGGCTTGTCGAGGTGCCGATAGGCACGCCGCTCGGTGAGATCATCTACGATATCGGGGGAGGGGTGAAGAACAACAAACCCTTCAAGGCCGCACAGATAGGAGGTCCCTCGGGAGGGTGTATCCCAAAGGAGTATCTCAACGTGCCCGTCGATTACGAGTCTCTCAACGATCTCGGCGCGATCATGGGCTCGGGTGGAATGATAATCATGGACGACGATACCTGCATGGTCGACATGGCGAGATTCTTTCTGGAATTCGTCCAGGAGGAGTCGTGCGGGAAGTGTGCGCCGTGCAGGATCGGTACGAGGAGGATGCTCGAGATCCTCGAGAATATATGCGAGGGTAGGGGAGAAGAGGGCGACATCGAGAAGCTTGAAAAGCTCGGAAACATAATTAAGGACACCGCGCTCTGCGGTCTCGGGCAGACCGCTCCGAACCCCGTGCTTTCCACGATACGGCATTTCAGGGACGAATTCGTCGCGCACATACGCGACAAGAGGTGCCCGGCCGGCGTCTGCCCGGAGCTCGTACGTGCACCCTGTCAGAACAACTGCCCGGCGGGCGTGGATGTACCGGGCTTCGTGTCTCTCATCGGCGAGAAGCGGTACAGCGAGGCGCTCAAACTCCACCGCGAACGGAACCCTTTTGCGCTGGTGTGCTCGAGGGTGTGTTTTCACCCGTGCGAGGAGAAGTGCAGGCGGCAGACGATCGACGAGGCCGTTTCGATACGCCGGCTGAAGCGGTTCATGGCTGATCGGGAAGAGATGATACAGATTCCGGAGATCAGGCACAGTGAACAGAACGCGAAACGCAGGGTGGCCGTTGTCGGCGCCGGACCTGCCGGGCTCTCATGCGCGTATTTTCTGGCACGTCTCGGTTATAAACCGAAGGTTTTTGAAGGAGCGCGGGTAGCGGGCGGCATGCTCGTTCAGGCGATACCCGCCTATCGGCTGCCGCGAGATTTCCTCATAAAAGAGATAGAAATGATCACCTCCATGGGAGTGGAAATCGTAACAGGCAGGAAGCTCGGAAAGGACTTTACCCTGAAGGATCTCGAACAAGAAGGGTATGAGGCGGTATTCCTCGGGATCGGGGCTCCGGAGGGGACGATCCCGGTACTGGAGGGGATCGGGATTCCGGGGGTCGTGCAGGCGATAGATTTCCTGAGGGAGTACAACCTTGACGGGAAGGCCGCTGTCGGCGGGAAAGTCGTGGTGGTGGGGGGAGGCAATGCCGCGATCGACGCGGCGCGTACGGCCTTGAGGCTCGGCGCTGAAGACGTATGCGTGCACTACAGGAGGACACGCACCCAGATGCCCGCTTACGAGGAGGAGGTCGCGGAGGCCGAGAAGGAGGGGGTTCGTTTCGAGTTCCTGAGCGCGCCTTCGGAAATAGTGTCTAAAAACGGGCACGTGAGCGGGCTTCGCTGCGGAAGTATGAAGCTCGGAATGTTCGATCGTTCCGGCAGGAAGAGCCCCGTTCCCACGGGAGAGAGTGGGGTGGTGGAAGCGGACGAGGTGATACTCGCGATCGGCCAGACCCTTACGCCCGATCGCTGCTTCGGAGAGAACGGCCCGGTACTGGGGCGCAGGAACTTCGTCGAGGTCGATCCATTGACCGGCAAAACCTCTTTGGAAGGGATTTACGCGGGCGGTGACATGGTGAGCGGCCCGGCCTCGGTCGTGGACGCGGTTGCGGGCGGGGAAAAGGCCGCATACGGTATCGATCTGTTCCTCTCAGGGGAAAATCATGCGTTCTGGAGATCGGAAAAAACGGTTGACACCTTCTTCGATCCGGACGAAGACCCCGTGGAGTATGAACGGGTCCCTGTAAAACTCGTTGACGTTGAACAGAGGAGGGGAAACTTCTGCGAGGTCGAGCTTGGATGGAAGGAAAGCGCCGCGATCCGCGAGGCGAAGCGGTGTCTCCGTTGTGATTACAGAGAGCAAAGCGAAGAACAGAGGAGATAATAAAGATGCCAATAGTTCAGATAGACGACCTCTCAGTAGAGGTCTCCGAGGAAACAACGATACTGGAAGCCGCCCGAAAGGCGGGAATAAACATACCGACCCTGTGCTATCTCGAGGGGGTGCAGGCGATCGGGGCGTGCAGGGTGTGTCTCGTCGAGGTCGAAGGCGCGAAGACGCTCGTGGCATCATGCGTGACACCCGTGACGGACGGGATGAGGGTTCACACGAACAACAGGAGGGTGCGCGAGGCGCGCCGCACCGTGGTCGAGCTCATACTCTCGGATCATGAAGGGGACTGCCAGACATGCGACCGGAACGGGAGCTGTGAGCTGCAGAAGCTCGCCCAGGATCTCGGCATACGGGAAATTTCCTATCCGGGAAAGAAGAGCATGGGTACGATCGACGCAAGCACGCCCGCACTAATGAGGGATACCGGAAAGTGCATACTCTGCCGCCGCTGCGTGACCGTGTGCAACGAGGTACAGGGGGTGGGAGCGCTCTTCCCGCAGAGCCGCGGGTTCGGGACGGTTGTGGGACCGGCATTCGATTTGGATCTGGACAGCGTTGTGTGCGTTCAGTGCGGCCAGTGCGCGGCCGCGTGCCCCGTCGGCGCTATAGGGGAGAAGGACCAGGTGGGCGAGGTCTGGGACGCGCTCGACGATCCCCGGAAGCATGTGGTGGTACAAACGGCCCCGGCTATCAGGGCCGCGCTCGGCGAGTGTTTCGGTTATCCGCCGGGAACGCTCGTGACGGGCAAGATGGTGAGGGCGCTTCGCCTTCTTGGTTTTAACAGTGTCTTCGATACGGAGTTCGCCGCGGATCTCACCATTATGGAGGAAGGCACCGAGCTCCTGACCAGGCTGAAAAAGGCACTCGTTGACGGGGAGGAGGTGGCTCTCCCGCAGTTCACGAGCTGCTGCCCGGCATGGATAAAATACGCCGAGTACCTGTACCCGGAGCTGCTTCCGAATATCTCCACGTGCAAGTCGCCGCAGCAGATGTTCGGCGCGGTAGCGAAGACCTACTATGCCCGGAAGATAGGGAAGGATCCGGAGGATATCTTCGTGGTTTCCGTGATGCCCTGTACCGCGAAGAAGTTTGAAAACGTGCGGCCCGAGATGTGCGATAGCTCCGTCCGTGATGTCGACTTCGTGCTCACCACGAGGGAGCTCGGAAAGATGATAAATGAGGCGGGGATCGATTTCAGTTCGCTCGAAGATGACGTCATGGACAGCCCCATGGGCAGGTCCTCGACAGGCGCAGCCGATATCTTCGCGAACACGGGCGGGGTCATGGAGGCCGCTCTCCGCACGGCATACGAGATCGTCACGGGCTTGTCCCTGCCGTTCGAAGGACTGCATATCCGGCCCATAGCCGGACTCGAAGGGGTGAAGGAGGCCGCAGTGAAGATTGAAGAGACGCTTCCGGAATGGTCCTTTCTCAGCGGGCAGACCCTGAAGGTTGCGGTTGCGCATGGTCTTGGAAACGCACGAAAGGTGATCGAGCGAATTAAATCCGGCGTTGCCCGGTACCACTTCGTCGAGATAATGGCCTGCCCCGGCGGGTGTATCGGGGGAGGAGGGCAGCCGAGGCTCACGTGCGACGAGGTGAGGCTGGAGAGAATGAAGGCGATATTTCGCGAGGATGAGGGAAAAAAAATCCGTAAATCGCACGAGAATCCTGAGATAAAGATGATCTACGAAGAGTATTTCGAAAAACCGCTGGGCGAGCGTTCGCACCATCTCCTGCATACAGTTTACGAGAAGAGGGCTCGCGTTTAACCGGGTATTTATCGAGGAGACAATTTATGGAGGTGCAAAAAAAGGTACTTCTGGTCGACGACGATGCGGATTTTATTGCCATGAACAAATCCCTGCTTGAGCGTCACCGCTATAAGGTGCTCGTTGCCTACAACGGGCAGGAATGTATGGAAAGGGTGAGAGAGACCGTTCCCGACATCATCATACTCGACATGATGATGTCCACGAGGAGCGAGGGATATAGACTTTCGAGGAAGCTGAGGAGCGCTGAGAGAACGAAGCTGGTACCGCTCCTCATGCTCACCTCGGTCAACATGACGCTTCCGGTCAAGGTCGAGCCCGATGCAAAGTGGCTGCCGATCGATCTCCTTATTGAGAAACCCGTTGAGGCAGAGCTTCTACTCGCGGTCGTGCGGGAAATGCTTTCCGACGGCGGAGGAATGTAAACCATGCCCGAACCGGATAAGACCGTAATAATCGTGGATGACGACCATGATTTTCTAGAGATGAATCGGCGGGTGCTCGTGCAGAACGGCTATCGGGTACTCTGCTGCACCAATTACGAGGATGCGCTGCGCTGTATCAAGAAGCATCGTCCGAGCCTTGTCGTGACGGATCTCATGATGGATTCCATGGATTCGGGCTTCGTTCTCTCCCGACGGATAAAGCAGGACCCCGAGTTGCAGGGGATCGCGGTAATCATTGTGACCGCCGCTTCGAGCCGTCACGGTTTCGACTTTAAGCCGCAGACACCCGAGGAGCTCGCCGGCATGAACGCGGACGCCTATTTCGACAAGCCTCTGTCCTGTCCCGTGTTTCTCAAAAAGGTGAGCGAGCTCACAAGGGGCCGGAAGAAGGGGTAGGTGAGATGATAAACAAAGACGTTCGTATCCTTGTGGTCGACGACGACGAGGGGATCAGGGAGGGATGCACCAGGGTACTGAGGAAGGAGGGCTATGAGGTGCTCTCCGCGGAAGACGGGAGAGAGGGGCTCGAGCTCCTGCGGCTGCACAAGGATTTTGCCGCTGCCGTCGTCGACCTTCAGCTTCCTTATTTGAACGGTATCGAGCTTACCGGACACATACACGAGGAGGACCCCGATTGCGTTATCCTCATCGTTACCGCTTTTGCGTCGATTGATACAGCCGTGCAGGCGATAAAGAGGGGAGCGTACGGCTATATATCCAAACCCTTCACGCCCGAGGAGCTCCGCATTCAGGTCGAAAAAGGGCTGAGCAAGAGGGAACTCGCGCTCGAGGCGCGGTTGCTTCGTGAAAGGGGGAGAAAGAACCTCCTGGAGATCGCGAAGGAAAGGTCGCAGTGCAGTACGATTATAAAGTGCATGGCCGACGGGGTGCTCGTGATAAACGGGGAGGGGCGGATCGTATTGAGAAACGCGGCCGCGGTTCGGATTTTCAACGGTTCCGGCATACCGCCCCTGCCCTGCGATATCGATACGCTGCACTGCCCGAGGCTCTGTGACATCATCAAGTCGATCTTCTCGGAGGACGCCTCCTCGTTTATCATTTCCGAGGAGGTGTCGCTGGGAGACAGCACCTACATGGCGAACATAAGCAGGATTACGGGCGAGGGCTATGGAGCGGTCGTCGTGCTTCGCGACGTAACTGCAAGAAGGAGACTCGAGAAGGCGAAATCCATGTTCGTGTCTCTCGTCTCACACGAGGTGCAGAGTCCACTCGCCGTGATTGAGGGGTACCTGGGTATCGCCCGCAAAAAGAGCCTCGGGGACGATCCGGCAAGTTACACGGGGATTCTGGAGCGTTCGCTTTTAAGGGTTCAGACGCTTCGGACCATGGTCTCCGAGCTTATGAACCTGACCGCACTGGATGTGGGAAAATTCTCGCTCAAGCGTTTCACGATCGATGTACTCGGGGTTTTGAAGGACGTAGTCGAAAGCTGCCGGGAACGCGCCCGGTCCAGGGGGATCCATATCGTGCTGGAGACGGATGCTGCTCAAGAGGAGTTCATGGCCTTCGCTGACGAAAATGCTATCGGGATCGTGTTCAGGAACATCGTGGAGAATGCCGTGAAATATTCACTCGAGGATGGAAGGATCGAGGTAGGCGTCGATGACAACGACTCCCATGTTGAGATAGCGGTCAGGGACGACGGGATAGGAATCAAGACCGGGGAGATGGGAAAGATCTTCGAAGAGTTCTACAGGGCGAAGAACAGGCAGACATCGTCCATACCGGGCACGGGCCTGGGGCTTTGTCTTGTAAAACGAATACTCGAGCTCCACCACGGCACGATTTCCGTAAGCTCGGAGTACGGGAAGGGGAGCGAGTTCATCATCAGTATCCCGAAGTTCGAAGAAGAGGAGGATACCGGTTGTATGCCTTGAGCTTTCCCCCGTAGCCCGGTGATGCGAACCCTTTTTTCAACCGGTTGCGTCATCTCCGTTATGGCTTCAGCCGGGGCAAGTGGTCCTTTACGGTTCATACCTTCCGAGATCTTGCTTTTTTTGCTAAAATAAGTAACCATGTCCTTTAAAACAACCCGAGTTGTTCCATTCGGAATTTAATCGCGTCAACGGGATCAGGTTTTTTAATCGGAAAGTGTTTTTCTTCATCCATTTCCACAAGCGCTGTCAGCAGTTCCAATTCATCCATTTCCACGGTACCGGATTCGGCATCCATAAGCTGTTCAATGTGTGATAATGCCTCGTCATAGTCTTTTTCATTCTTCATAAGGCGGTTAGTCATTATTAAGCTGTTGTTTTCTTGAAAGGTGTTGAATGCTTTACTCCAATGAGCCCATCGATTGACAAGTCCTCATCGATTTCAGACCAATGAATACCGTATCCCGAAGGAGAAACCTCGAATCTTTCTCTCTGTTCCTGTGTTGCGTTCGCTAATCTCTCTGATTGCTTTGTCATATCTATTTGATATTTTTTCCCATCAACTTCGAGATGTATAATTGTGCCGGCAATCGATATATTTTGAACATCATGTGCCTTATCCATCTTTCCTCTCCTGAAGTTTCCTCCATTCTTCAATAATATAATCGAAATGCTCAAAGATAATCCTGCGTTTGGAGGCAATTAGCTTTCTTTTCAATTCGTCGAACGCCGCCCATCAGCAGCGACGCGCAGCGGCGTCTGACTGCAGGGGCTTGTTATGCTTTACAATAAACTCAAATGAATTCGTTTTAGACAGGTAATCCAGAAGAATGTCAAAGTTCCTATCGCGGAATTTTAAGTCTTGGCGAATGATATTGGTATCAATGAGGATATTCATCCGCAGGCCCGTTCGTGGGGCGCGCAGCGTCCCACGAACTAGTTATTCTGCACAAAATTTCCGTTTAACATAGTTATATCCGATAATATATGAAATATTAAGGATATTCAAGCATGATTGAAAGATATGGTTTAATCATGACAATCTTTAAATTAGGATAACATTGTGAATAGGTGTATATGGAGGTACATTCTAGAAGAGGATGGATGCCCCGATCAAGCTTGCCCTCCGGACAAGCTGAAGGGCAAGCTCAATCGAGGGTTAATTTGTCCGGGGGATCGGGGCATGACAAAAATGGTATAGAGTCGCCCCCCTCAATCGAGGGTTAATTTGTCCGGGGAGTCGGGGCATGACAAAAGAGAAAAGGCTGAGGCATGTTATTTTGATTTCTTCTTTTCCACCCGTCGCTGGAATCGCTCTACGTCTATCACCGCACGGGTGTGTTTTGCCTCGCCGATCTGCTCCGTCTCATCGAAGATCCGCGCCTTGAACTTCACAAGGGGCTCATGGATTTCGACGATTTCAGCCTTTATCGATACGGTGTTGCCCATGGGCGTGGGTGCCAGGTGTTTTACATCGAGTGACACGCCCACGCTGGTATGCCCCTCAGGCAAGTGGGGTTCAATCATCTTCATGCAGGTGTGCTCCAGGAAAAGGACCATGGCTGGAGTTGCATAGACCCGCAGGGAGCCGCTTCCGATATGGGAAGCAGTCCTGTTTTCATCCACAACTTGTGTGTCCTCGATCGAATCACCCGGTTTCAATGAATCAAGCATGAGCTGTTGTGCTCCTTTCGGTATATTCAGCGTGTCATTATCAGTCACGAACCATGGCTTCGATATTCGGAACTCTGTTAAAAATGCGGTACATACAGGATTATGCGTATGGATGAGACAGTCAAGCGTTTCATTGCATGCGGAGACTGGTTCTATCGATGTCCGAAGGAGTCATGCGACCGAATCCTTAAAAGGCTCGGGCACATCTCGAATAAATCACTTCGCTTCATATATCGTGCGGCCCCGGAGCATGGTCCGTTTGATAGTGAAATCCTCGTCCATGATCACGAGGTCGGCGGATTTGCCCGCCCGTATGCTGCCGGTCTCCCGGTCTATGCCGAGCGTGACCGCCGGATGCAGGCTTCCCCACCGGACCGCCTCGTGAAGTCGAATCCCCGCGTATTCCCGCAGCCTCTTGAGGGCGACGTTCATGGTGACGGCGCTGCCCGTGAGGTTGCCGTTTACCGCGGGATCGTCGTCCATCATGCGCAGAACGCCCTGCGCCACGTACACCTTACGGCCGTCCCGGTAGGTGAGTACCGTTCCCTCCGGTTTGCCCGTGCCGACCAGGGAATCGGTCACCAGCACCTTTTTGGGCGCGGGCTTCACCTTGTTGATGAACCTGAAGAACGGGGGGGGTACGTGTACCGGGCATCCGATGAGCTCGATGCTCACCGCGTCGTCCATGAGCACGGCTGTCTCCATGCCCGGCATCATGACCAGCGGTTCGTCCGGGTTCTCACGGTACCCGAGGGTGCCGTCGTACATGTGCGTCACGTGCCGCGCTCCCGCCCGGATCATGCGCTCCGCCTGCTCGAAGCTCGCCTCGGTGTGCCCCATCGCGCCCACGATGGAGTGAAGTGCAAGCCGTTCTGCGAGCCGTTCCGCGCCGGGCAGCTCCGGAGAGAAGGTGACGGTCCTGATCACGTCTCCTGCCTCGCCCAGCAGCCGTTCCACGTCCTCCTTTTCAGGCACGCGAAGGTACTCGATGGCGTGCCCGCCCCTGCACCGGGGAGCGAGCCATGGACCCTCGATGTGGGCGCCGAGGAGCATGGGGCCGAACTCCCCGTCATTCATGGCTTCCCGGATCCTGCCTGCCTGCTCTAGAATCCGTTCCATCGTATTGGAGAGCGTGGTACCCACTATCCGCGTCACGCCGAAGCGGGCGTAGGCACGAAGCCCCTCAACCATGCCGGACGTATCGGAGGACATGAAATCCGTGTCACCGATGCCGTGGGTGTGCATGTCGATGAAACCGGGCGACACGATCAGGCCTTCCGCGTCGATTCTGCGCTCCGTCCGTACCCCCTCCCACTTTTCACCAACGGAGGCTATCGTGCCGTTACGGATATGGACGTACCCGGAGGCCAGGCACTCGGTTTCCGTAATGATTCTACCATTATAAACGAGGAGATCCGCAGCCATGGTGTCCGACCCTTCAGTTGACCTCGGGTTCCAGGGGACCGGCCAGTTCCCTGATAAAGAAGAGCTTTCCCGGGTACCCGGGCATGACGCTCGACGGTATCCACATGTCAGGACCGTATTTCAGGGTCACCCAGAGCGCCATGCTCTGGTAGATCATTCCGCGGGAGGGGAGGTAGCCGTCCACACCGCCGATGGCGTAGTCGGCCTGCAGGAACAGTCCGGGACCGATGGTGTTCGCCCTGGCTGGAACAAGCGTAATCCTGCCCTTGAAACTGGTGATGGAGTTCTGGATGATGGTAAGCGGGTGAAGCTTCGCCGCCATGCGGTGCGTCGGTTTTTCCCATTCCTTCATGGACGCGTAATCGGACGCGAACTGAGGTTCCCAGAAGGCGATGTGAAACACCCAGCCGATGCCGTAGATGAGCACGAACTTCGCTCCCTTCAACTTCAGTTTCGCGATCGTCTCGCCGTAACGCGGAAGCTCCTCCTTGGTGGCGAAATGCCTCTGCTTCTCCGGCACCGTGCCGTCGAGCCGGCCGTAGAATGCGCGCTCCATGGCATTCCTGAAGGCACCCGGGTTCGAGGCAGGGAGGGTGTTGCCCTTGATGTCCGACCATTCGTCCATGTTGAAACCGTGCACATGACCGCAGTCGACTCCCCATTCGTTGAGGAACCGCGCGGCCCAGCGGTACATGCCCATGGGACCGGCGGACAAAATGACGATCACGTCGCGGCCCTCCTCCCTGGCTTTCCGGATCTGAACCGAGATTTCGTGCCCCATCAGCGTGTTGAAATCCCCGAGTGAGTCCGCCTGAACCGGGGCGAAATCCCTGTGCCACCACTTTTCCCGTTTGAAAACGTCTTCGGGCTGATGGCTGCAGCACTCGTCTATTCTCTGGAGGTCCCAAGACTCCGGGTAGAAGCCCTCGAACAGGGAACCCTCGATCGTGGAGACAAGGTCGATCTTTTTCATGTTTCTCTCCTTGCCGTTATGGAATGGCAGGCCGGTAAAGGCGTTTTAGAATCTATGGTCGCCTATGCACCGTCGCTCGTGATGTGGCTGATACTGACCGCGATAATGATGATCGAACCGATCACGACGTCACGCACGTAGGGATTCACGTTCATGATTATGAGCGCGTTCCCCAGTAATCCGATGAGAACCACGCCGAGAAAAAAGCTCAGGGCGGTACCCTTTCCGCCCGTTATGGCGACCCCTCCGACGATGACGGACGCGAGGGCGTCGAGGGCGTAGGCCTCTCCCGTGGTGGCAAGCGCTGATCCGACCCGCGAGATGAGTATGAGCGCCGCGAGCGCGTTCAGGAGCCCCACCACCACGTAGCCCCTGAGGATAATCCCGTCGGTATTGATCCCGGAAACGTACGCCGCCTTCCTGTTCCCTCCTATGGCGTAGAGAAACCGCCCGTAACGGAAAAACTTCAGTACGATGTGGGTGAAAACGACGATCCCGAGGAAAAAGAGTATGGGAATGGGGATGACGTTGAGAATCCTTCCCCGGCCCAGCCATTCGAACCTGCCGAAGAGCATGTACGAGGCTCCGCCGCTCACCAGGAGTGCGATTCCCTTGTACACCGAAGCGAAACCGAGCGTGATGATGAAGGAGGTGACCCTGGATTTAATGACTATGATCCCGTTTACCAGCCCCATGGCGAACCCCACGATGAAGGACACCACGAATGCCATGGGTATGGCAAGGGGCTGAAGCCACCCGTTCGACGCATCCGGGGCGATGCCTCCCACGTTCTGGATGATTCCGGAAAGAATGATGCCGAGAAGGGAGACCTGCGCGCCCACGGATATATCGATGTACCCTGAAACGAGGAGCATGCCGACACCGCAGGCAACGATACCGAGAACCGAGATCTGCTGAAAGATGTTGATGATGTTCGTAATCCGCAGGAACTTCGGATTGACGATCGTGGCGACAATGGCGACTACGACGATCATAATGACGAGCATCGTCGACTGGCTGAACCTCCTGCGCAAACCTTCTCTGGAAAACGCATTGACCTTCATGTTTCATCCTTTTCATCGACACCCATCGAGAATTTCAGGATGTTCTCTTCGTTTTTCTGCTCACCGTCAAGGACCGCGACGAGCTTCCCGAAACGCATGACCCCCACGCGGTCGCAGACCGAAATGAGCTCCGGGTTGTCCGATGATATCATGATGATGATCTTGCCGCTTTTCGCCAGCCCGTCCATTAAACCGTAGATCTCGCTCTTGCTTCCCACATCGATACCGATCGTGGGTTCGTCGAAGATGAGGACCTCCGCTTCGGCAAACAGCCATTTGGCAAGCACGACCTTCTGCTGGTTTCCTCCGCTCAGGTTGATCACAAGCTGCGCTATGGTGGGAGTCTTCACATTCAGCTGTTTCGAAATGGCCTCGGTATCCGACCGTTCCCTCTTGAGGTGCATGAAAGCGCCCCGGTTCTTCGCAAACCTGACCAGGCTGATGTTTTCGAAGATCGGCCGTATGACGACAAGCCCGTTTTCCTTCCTGTCTTCGGTCAGCAGCCCTATGCCCTTTCTTATCGCGTCATTGGGGTCGGTCGGGGTGATATTCCGGTTCCGGTAAACAAGCTCACCCGAATCCTTCTCGTCGAGCCCGAAGATCATGCGCGCGAGCTCGGTTCTCCCTGCTCCCACGAGGCCGCCTATACCGAAGATCTCGCCCTGACGAACGGAAAAGGAGACATGGTCCACGGCTCCCTGCCGGTGATAGTCCCTTACCTCGAGGCTGGGCTCCCCGGCATCGAGCCCCGTGGCCGTCTGCCGTATGATGAGAGACGTCGTGGATTTGCCGATCATCTCCTTCACGATGACATTCATGTCCGTTTCAGCGACCCTGTGGGTGTTGATTCTCCTGCCGTCCTTGAAGATCGTCACGCGGTCGCAGATCTCGAATATCTCGCCGAGATGGTGGGAAATGTAGATGACACTCAGGCCCTTCTTCGTATAGCGGCGCACGATATCGAACAGGATGTTCTTGCCGTGCGTGTCAAGTGCCGCGGTGGGCTCGTCGAGAATGAGTATCTTGGCCTTTCTCGAAAACGCCTTGGCGATGCTGATCAGCTTCTTTTGAACGGGCGTCAGCTCGGTGAGTTTTTTGGCAGAGGAAATGCCGATTCCGAGCTCACCGAGAAGGTTGTCGGCCGCCTCGATGCAGGTGGTGAGCTTTACGAAACCCAGCCTCGTCTTCGGCAGATTGTACAGGTAGATATTCTCGGCAACGGACAGCTCTTCTACGAGCTGGTTCTCCTGATGCACGGTCTGAATGCCGAGTTCGATGGACTTTGACGGGTCGAGATGGGGGTGCGCCCCGCCGTCCAGCGTGATCAATCCGGAATCCGGCTGTATCGACCCGGCCACGATTTCTATGAAGGTCGATTTTCCAGCGCCGTTCTGGCCTACAAGCGCCTGCACTTCCCCGTAGCGGAGGTCGAAGTCAACCTCGTCAAGGGCTTTGACCCCCGGATATCGCTTGTTGATCTTCTCAGCTTCGAGAATGTTCGCGTCCTGCACGGCTTCACCCCAAGCTGTTGTATATGATGCGCTTTGTACCGGTCATCGATTCGGCAATCACTCTTCCTTTACACCGGGTGCAGGGCACGGTTCGCTACTTGGAACGAAGTCCGGGCTTGTAATCTCCGGTCTTCACGAACTCCTCGACCACGGGCATCCAGGATTCATCCACGTCCCAGGGAATCAGCAGCTCCTCCCAGTTGTCCCTGTCGCACCACACGATCGGGGAATAGCTCTTCTTCTGATAGGTCTCATCCTTGAGGTAGCTGATGAGATTCTTGGCGCATATCATGCCGTGGAGTCCGGGAGAGAGACTGAGGCAGTAGTCAAGGTCGCCCCGCTTGAAGTTCTCGATGTCCATGGGGCCGCCGTTGACCGTGACAATCGCGACCTCGTCGAGGTCCACGTTCTCCTCCTTGAGCCCCTGGATGATGCCGTCGGTTATCTCCTGGCAGGCGCCCATCGCCACGTTGAACTCTACACCGGACTGCACAAGGGTCTTGGTTATGTCAAGAGAGGGTGCGGTTGCGTAGTCGCCGTACTGCACGTCCGTGGCGAGCTGGATGCCGTCGAGTTTGGCGATCTGATCCTTGAAGCCCTGAATACCCTGCATGACGGGCGGGGTGCCTGCAAAACCCTGTATCCAGATGACCTTCAGATCACCAGACTCATCGGCTCGAAGGCTGCGAGCCACGGTGTGGTAGATCTCGAACCAGTTGAAATCAACGTCAGCAAAGGGTTTCCCCTCACCCTCGGCAATGCCGCTCTCGGTGATCTGAATCGGAATCTCCGCCTCATTGGCCAGGCGGCAGGAATACTCGGCGCTCGCGGGACTGACCGAGGTGATGTTCATTCCGTCCACACCGAGGGTGATGAGGTTCTGCACCGCCTTGGTTTCCTCGTCGGCCTTATAGTTGTGGTACTGCCAGTTGATCTTTACCCCTTCGGCATTGGCGACCAGCTCGAATCCCTCGTGAAACGCGGTGAACCAGCCGATCTCATAGGGAATGACCACCCCGACGGTGAGCTCTTCTTCCGCGCCTTCGCCCGCCGCGAAGATGGCGATTGCCGTACCGGCAAGCACCGCGCAGATGATCAGCACTACGAGTAACTTCTTCATGGCGCAACCTCCGTAAATAATTTTTTTCATACTTAAAAACAATTGAAAAAGATATAATTATATAAAGAGGATAAATTACATTTTAGAACCAATCCTCGCTTTTTGTCAAACGGTATTTTGACTTACGCTTTGTTAGGGGGTATAATGATTTGCTCCACTATTGTGCAACCCGGCATACGACGAGGTTAGGAGCGTCGAGTTCCGAATTCTTTATACCCGGAGGTGGCTTCCATGGACCGGTTCACCTATCTTTTCAAACCCATCATGATCGGCCCCGTGGAGGTGCCGAACAGGATCTGCCATGTTCCGACGGATATCAGCTCTTCTCATAGAGACGGTTCGGTGAGCGAGCGCGACCTGTACCATCACCGGGAGATTGCCAGGGGAGGGTCGGGATTGATCATCGTGGGAGCGACCTCGGTCGTCGGCAGCACGGGACGTTCAACGGTCACCAACCTCGTCATCGACGACGACAACTACATACCGGGTTTCGCCAGGCTCTCGGCGGCCATGCACCGGTACGGTGCAGCCTGCGCCGTACAGCTCACGCACCCCGGCCGCCAATCGGCCCTTCCCCGGGAAGGCAAGCTCACTGCGACCGATCAGGCGGTGAAGCTGCCCTGGTCGCAGAGCCGCGAAATCGTGTACGCCAACGCGGATGAGAGCAGGAAAACCGTTCATGTGCTCACCACCGATGAGGTCATAGAGCTCGTGGAAGCTTTCGGCGAAGCGGCGTGGCGCGTCATGCAGGCGGGCTTCGACGCGGTCGAGCTCCATGCAGCGCACGGCTATCTCATCTCGCAGTTCATGAGTCCCTATCTGAACAACCGCATAGACCGGTTCGGGGGAAGCTTTGAAAACAGGATGCGTTTTCCCCTTGCCATCGCCGGTTCCATCCGGAGAAAGTGCGGCAGGGATTTTCCCGTCATTATACGGTACTCGGCGGATGAATGGGTTCCCGGGGGACGGGGGCTGGAAGAATCTGTCGAAGTGGCCCGGGCTTTCGAGGAAGCGGGTGTCGCCGCGCTCGACCTGAGCCAGTGCATACAGGAGAGCCCCGGCGCGGGATTCGATCCTATGTACTATCCGGAGGGATGGACGGTTTACGCATCGGAGGCCGTCAAAAAGGCCGTTGCCATACCGGTCATCATCAGCCACTCCCTTCGAAACCCCGAGTACTGTGAAAAGATTCTCGCGGAGGGGAAGACCGACATGGTCGGTCTCGCCCGGCAGATGCTTGCCGATCCCTACTGGCCGCTCAAGGCAAAGTACGGCAGGGTCCGGGCCATACGGCGCTGCATCTCCTGCCTGACCGGCTGCTGGCAGGAATCCATGATGGCAAAGAAGGAGATAGCCTGCGCCATCAACCCGGCCTGCGGTAACGCGGGTTTTGCCATCATGGCGAAAACCGAAAAGCCCCTGGAGATCGCCGTTCTGGGAGGCGGGCCCGCGGGTATGGAGGCCGCGCGGGTGGCGGCAGAGCGGGGGCACCGCGTGACGATATTCGAGAAAACGAGCGAGCTCGGCGGCGCCATACTCGGCTGCTGCGTGACGCCGGGAAAGGATAAGATGAAGTGGTACGCCGACTGGATCAGGCATCAGATCGAAGATCTCGGCGTAAAGGTGCATCTCGGAGCCAGCCCGAGTCCCGGGGACCTTAAGCCCTACGCGGCAGTGGTGAACGCAACGGGAGCACGTTCATACGTTCCCGAGGTGAGGGGCGAGAGCGAATCGGTCATCGGGTTCGAGGAGATCATGGCCTGCCCGAAGGTGAGCTGCGAGTTTCACCCGAAAGACGGGCGAAAACCCCTGGGGCTCGAGGGCACGAGGGTCGTAGTGTGGGGCGACCATTATCCAGCGACGGACACCGCGGCCCATCTCGCCTCGATCGGCAAGGAGGTCATCGTCGTAACCGACCGTCCCGAGTTCGGGGCGAGCGTGGAAGTCATACACATGTACGTGCTCAGGAAGCGGTTCAAACAGCAGGATGCGGAGGCGCTCTCTTCCAAATCTTTCAAGTACCCGGTGACCGTGCACGAGAGCTGCACTATCAGCGAGATTGGAAAGGGCGAGGTCGTGCTCATGGACAGGGATTTTAACCGTAAAACCGTCGGCTGCGACCACATCGTCACCTGCTGGACCAGGCCCGACCGGTCTTTGGCCCGGCTGCTCCGGAAGGACGGTATCTTGACGGTCAGTGTGGGAGATGCCGTGCGTCCCAGGAACCTGCACGCCGCTGTGAAAGAAGGCGCCGGTCTGGGTCTGGTGCTCGACGAGCACCTGTTTATCAACCCGAACAACGCATTTATCGATGGATTACCCCTCGATGTTTCGAGTCAGCTTATACGTTAGGAGGAGGCGTTTATGGCAAAACACTATCGTGTGCTGGTGGTCGGAATCGGAGATATGGGCGGTGCCCACGCCAGGGGCTATGCGGCAATTCCCGGGTACGAGATAGTCGGATTCGTGGTCGCGAAGAACACGGCGCGGGCCGAAAAGCTCGCCGGGGAGCTGGGCCTGAAGGTACCGGTGTACACCGATTATTACCGGGCCATGGAGGAGACGAAACCCGATGTTGTGGCGATAAACACCTATACCGATACCCATGCCGAGTTTTCTATATACGCACTGGACGCGGGCTGCCACGTCTTCATGGAAAAACCGATTGCCAGAACGGTGGAGGAGGCCGAGCGCGTGGCGGAAGAGGTGAAAAGAACGGGCAGGAAGATGGTCATCGGCTACATCCTTCGCCAGCACCCCGCGTGGATAAAATTCATCGAGCTGGCCCGGGGCTTAGGCAAACCCCTCATCATGCGCATGAACCTGAACCAGCAGAGTTTCGGCCATGAATGGGAACTTCACAAGAAATTCATCGCGAACATGCCCGCACTCGTGGACTGCGGCGTGCACTACGTGGACGTCATGTGCCAGATGACGCGGGCCAAACCCCGTCTCGTGCAGGGGATCTCGGCCCGCGTTTCAGACGAGATCGACTTCGACAAGGCCAATTACGGGCAGCTGCAGGTCGTATTCGACGATGATTCCGTGGGATGGTACGAGGTGGGGTGGGGCCCGATGATGAGCAGATCCGCCTACTTCGTGAAAGACGTGATCGGGCCGAAGGGCAGCGTGAGCATCGACAAGGACCTCTCTTCCATCGACCCCTCCGATGTGTCGGGGCACACCGTTGTGGATACCATTATCCTGCACTCTGCAGAAAGCGACGCGGAGGGCAAACCCTCGAAAAAGGACCGGATCATCAAAATCGAGGACGAACCCGACCACAACGAGCTGTGCAAACGCGAGCAGGAGTTCTTGTACCGCGCGATCACCGAGGATATCGATTTAGCCGAACATATCGATGACGCGGTGAACAGCCTGAAGATCTGTTTCGCCGCGGTACAGTCCTACGAAACCGGAAAGGCCGTTCCCCTGTGAGGGGCCTTTCCGGACCGTTGCGCGGCATCCGAAAATCCAGCTGAGATCATTCGTGCGATTCTGCGAGTAAGGGGGGTAATGTTTTTCCGGCAATCGCCTCAGGAGGGCTGATGTTGAAGACCGTTTTCCGTGGCCGCGGCCAGTGCGGACCTGCGGTATCACCGGATTCAAAGGGTCCGATGTCGGGCCTGCCGTCGGCATTATCGTTGAATCCGTGGATCCTCACGCCGCTGTCAATCGCAGGGCTTCCTGAGGTCAATCCGAAATCCAGCGCGCCGGCGTCACGAAAGAGCAACTCCTCCATACCGCCGAGCCTTATGCCTCCGTTCCGTAAAAGTGCCTCGGCCGTCTCACGGTCGGCATCGGCTGCAACGACGATGTTGCAGGCAGCTTCGAAAAGGTCCTCGCTGCCCCGCGGTCCGTTCGGCCGTTTCATCTGTTCCGTAAATATGAAGATATTATTCTTGAACTCGAAGGTCTTCAGCCATTCCCGGGGCCACCGTTTCTCGTTCCAGTACAGCTCCGCGGATTTGACCCAGAAGAGATTATGGTAATAGTTAAAACCCCTTCCTCTTCCGTAGCACTGCGACTTGATGATGGTCCAGGGATGCCAGCCGTGCTCGTCGTATCCCACCACGACGTTGCGATACACGTAATGCGGACCCTCTATGTGATTCGGCCTCTGATGTGAGATCGGACCTCCCGGAGAGCTTAGGAGCAGGTTATGGTGGAATCGAAGGTTCATGGAACGCCCTTTCCTGGTCCACGTTTCCAGTTCCACGTGGTTATCGTAGCAATGCAGAAAAACGTTGTGGTGCGCTTCGCTGTCATCGAACCCGCCGAGCGCCAGGCCGTCGAATACCTGGTGGACGAAGCAATGGTGCAACTTCAAGCCCCGGGGAGACGGGTCCCTCTTTCCGGCAGTCGAATATGCGAGACTTCCCTCGTACCAGTTCCCGGGATGATATTCCTTGGTCAAGGGATAGACGACCAGCCTGCCGCTGTTTTTCTTTCGCGTCTCTTCGGCGAACTCCCGATAGCCGGGATAGGAGTACTCGCACCACTCCGCAAGGCCGTCATCGCCGAAAGCCGCGCCTTCGCGGCAGTATTCGAAAATACAGTTTCGCACCACACCATGGGGTTCGCGGAAGATGACCCCGTACGTTCCGCTTCCCTGTATACGGAATCCGTCGAGGATTACATGGGGGGACCGGATCTCGATCAAATTTACGATCGGCTTTTCTCCCCATGTGGGCGGAGAAAACATGACCCGCCTGCTGTTGGGGTTTTCACCGCCCGGCAGGCGGAGGTAGAGCCTCCCGTCTTCCCAGGCAAACCCGGACTCTGGACCGGTGACCTTACCGAACCGTCCCCTGGTCGGTACCGTCAGATTCCGGAGATGGTCTTGTTTCATGTACCGGAAGAGGAATTCCCTTTTTTCGGTCCACCCGAATAATGACGGCTGCGGTCGCTGAACCGAATAGATTCCGTCCCCTTCCGGCTTCCATTTTACCTTTCCTTCCGCCGCTTCCCGCCACACCCCGCTGATGACGGCCACACCCCGCGGTTCCGAGATTATCCAAACCGGTTTTTCCTTTGAGCTTCCCAGGTTCGTGAATACGGGACGCTCGTAATAGACTCCGGGGCCGACAACGAGCTTGTCTCCTCCCCGGACCGCGTCAGCCGCCCTGGTGATGGTTTTAAAGGCCTCGGAAGGGCTGGTTCCTTCATTGGAGTCGTTTCCACTTTCGGAATCAACATAAAGGACGCGCCTTATCTTCTCATCCGCGTTCGAGATATTCGTACAGGCCGCGATAAGAGAGAGCATGCAGGCGATTACGATGCGTCTTCTCATTCTTTTTTCAGTATTGTTTTCACCCGAGCTCTTTGAGCAGTCCGTGGGCCTCTGATAGATCAGCGGTGTCGAACCCCTCTGTGAAACGGCTGTATATGGCCGCCAGTATCCGCCGGGCTTCATCTTTTCCCCCCCGTTTCTTCCAGAACCTGCTCAGGCTCATTGTCGCGCGGAGCTCAAGGGACAGCGCACCCTGCCTGCGGGCAGTTTCTAGTGCCTTTTGAAAGGCCGTCTCAGCCGCTGTAACTTCACCTCCCCGCATGAGGAATTCCCCCCTGATGCGGTGCAGCTCCGCTTCGTAAAAACGCTGTTCCTTTTCATCTGCCATGCCGATCGCTTCATCAAGGGCTTTCAGGCCTTCTTCAATTCGACCCGCGTCCCCGCATGCCTCCGCCAGAAGGGACAGGTGATAGCTCCGATGTACTTCCAGACCCGCTGAACGTGATTCGGCGAGCCCTCCGCGTATCAGCTCGATACCTTTTTCCGTCTGACCCTGCTTTACCAGGACCCAGCCGCGCAGGGGAGTGGCCCACGTCTTCCACATGGGGAGTTTATACTCGTCCGCGAGCTCAATCGCTTCTTCCACTCGCTCCCGGACTGTTTGAACCTCACGGCACAGGTAGAATACAACACTGCCTACATATAGGGCAAAAACAAGGCTGAAGGGATGGCGCCTCTCCCTTGCATGTTTCAGGCCGTTGTTCGCGCTTTTTCTCGCCCTGTCAGGAAAGCCGAGATGCCACAGAATCCAGGATCCGTGCGTCATGAGCGCCATGCCGGGGTCCTGCCCGTAGGTCTCCGCATGGGTATGGTGCTTTTCCGGATCATAATGATTGAAGCTTTTGTCGAGATAATCCTTCGCTCTCTCGAATTCGCCCGTATACAGCGCCGTTTCTTCGGTCATGCGGCAGGCCTCCATGAGGAGTGCGGGGTCTTCGATGTCCCGGGCAAGTTCGAGCGACTGGGTGGCCAGTTTCCCGCACGTCTGAAGCTCCGATCTGACCAGGTTATGCCCCCACAAACCGTAGATCACGAGGAAGAGCTGTGACCGGTTTTGCACCTTTTCGCAGAGCTTCCGTGCCCTGTTGTAGGCGGCCGCCACCTCCGGCGCGCTGTAGCCCTTGGCTCCGGCAAGAGGCGCGTAGAGTGCTATCTGCAGTGCGAGCTCCTGCTCGAGACGCTCCGGGATTTCGGGGAGGTTCTTGAGCAGCTCAAGGCCCCTGTTGAAGTGGTCCACCGCCACAAGGTGCGCCGAACGCCTGAGAGCTCGTTCGCCCGCCTCACGCCAGTACGGAATCGCCCTGTCAAACAGGCCCGCTTCCGTGAAATGGCGGCCCATCAGCTCGGGATTGGAGTTCGCGGTCTCGGGAAGCCTGTTCTCGAGCACGGTGGCTATGGTTTCATGGTACTTCAGCCGTGTGTTTTTCAGCAATGACTGGTAAACCGCGTCCTGCGTGAGTGCGTGCCTGAAAATGAAGGTCGATTCGGGGTATATGCCCCGCTCATAGATAAGCTCCAGTTCCTTGAGTGTTGAGAGCTGTGACAGCAATTCCTCTTCAGGGATCCGGGTTGTTTCCTTTATCACTCTGAAGCTGAATTCGCGGCCGATCACGGACCCCAACTGCAGGGTTTTCCTGGCACCTTCGGGAAGCGAGTCGATGCGTGCCATGATCACTTCCTGAATCGTTGACGGCAGAGAAATGTCCCTGAGGTCTTTAACAGCAATATACCGGTTGTTTTTCCTGGTTATCATCTTGAGGTCCCTGAGGGATTTCATGAACTCCTCGATAAAGAAGGGAATACCCTCGGTCCTCTCCAGAATGAAATCTTCGATATGGCGATCATGTTCTCTTGTACCCAGGAGGTGGGAAACCATGATAAGACTCTCCCGGTTTGAAAGCCGGTTCAGGTTTACCTGGCAGTGATAGGACTTCCCTCCCCAGGTATGTACGAAATCCGGACGATAAGTGACTATCAGCATTACCGTCGCTCCGGAAATACCAACCAGCACATCCTTCAGGATCTCCTCCGAGCTCTTGTCAATCCAGTGAAGATCCTCGACAGCCACAATCAGCGGGCGCGCTTCAGAGCCTTTCAGTACGATTCTCTTTAAAACTCCAAGAATTTCCGCCTTTCTGGCCTCAGGACTCAGGGGGATCTGATCGATACCGCTGTCGTGCACCGAAAGGAGCTCCAGAATAAAGGGCAGTATCCGGGTTTCATCCGTACCGAGGAGATGGAGACCCTTTCGTACTTTGTCCCTGATATCCGAATCAGTGTCGGTTCCCTGTATTTCGAAGTAAGCCTTCAGTATGTCTATGACGGGATGATAGGCCACCCCTCTGCTGTACGAGAGACACTTGCCCTCCAGGAATGTCATGTCTTTATTGGACACGGCTTTTCTGAACTCATAGAGAAGGCGTGATTTGCCGACTCCGGCCTCAGCAATGATCGAAAAGGCCTGCCCTCGGCCCTGCCTGGCCCTCTCGAATCCGTCCAGTAAAAGGTCGAGCTCCCGCTCTCTCCCTATAAAAGGAGTAAGGCCTCTCTCGGCGCTGATGTCGAACCGTGTTCTCCTCGTGCTGGGGGCTATGACCCGGTAGATCCTCACCGGTTTTTTTCTTCCCTTGACCGTTCTTTCTCCGAGTGCTTCGAACCTGAACATCCCTTCGGTGAGCTTGAACGTATCCTCACTTACACAGGTGGTGCCCGGATCAGCCAGGTCCTGTATCCGCGAGGTGAGGTTCACCGTATCGCCGACCGCCTTGAACTCCACCCGAAGGTCGTTTCCCAGGGCACCGACCACGACAGGTCCGGTGTGCAGGCCGATCCTCATTTTCACGGACGACACGTCAGGATTGTCCTGATGTATCCGGTCGCTGAATCCCGCAATTTCCCGGTGTATTGCTGAAGCGGATCGGACCGCTCTCTGGGGGGCGTCTTCGAGAGCAACAGGGGCACCGAAAAGGGCCATGATCCCGTCCCCCGTCATTTCGTTTACCGTGCCTTCAAAGTCGTGTACGCTGCGGATGAGTATTTCATAGACACGGTTCATGACCGCGTAAGACGCTTCAGGGCCGAGCAGTTCGGCGAGGGAGGTATAGCCCTCCATGTCGCAGAACATCACCGTGACCTGTTTGCGTTCGCCTTCCATCTTGTCCCGCTGAGCTAGAATTTTCGCCGAGAGATCTTTAGGAAGGTATTTTTTTATAAGGTCCAGCTGTTCCTCTGAGGACGGCTTGCCGGGTGATACCTCCCCCGGTTCAGAGAAATTATGGCCGCATTCGCCGCAGAAATTGTCGGATGGCAGGCTTTCGCAACCGCATTTGGGGCAGATTTTAATCAGCTTTGCGCCGCACTGACGGCAGAATTTATGGTTTTCCTCGTTTTGGCTATGACAGCGGGGGCATTCCATACAAAAATTTTCCGTACCTGTATGTATTTGCCGTTTTTTAATTTAATATTACCATGTTTCCGCTCTCTTCGCCACAAATATCAAAGTGGCTAATTCTTTACTTGATTTTATTTGTTTTTAATACGCATATCAGGCGAGGACCAGTAATAAAATATTCTGTCAAGGAAAATTATTGTACAGAATGAGGTGGCTTGTTCTCTTTTCTACGAACCCGTCACAATCAACAGAGAGAATGACGTTCGTCAGGGATAGTATTCACGTTTTCATGAAATTTCGGCATGAATACGCTCATACATGGTACCATGGACGAAAAGAGGGAAAAAATTGGTGATTTATTGTGTACGTTAACCGACTAAGCCATTATATTGAGGACGTCATAACCCGTGTTGATTTCACGGAGCACGCCGCGCATGGAGTCCCGGTCGGAAGCGTCGGTTCCGTAATTGAATTCGGTCGAATATAACCGAATCAATGGATTGACGCTCTATTATAAAGGAGAATAAAAATGGTATACACGATGAATCACGTGGGACTGAGTGTGGGGAACCTGGAGGAGGCGGTCAAGTTCTACACCGAGGTGCTGGGCATGGAGGTGGACTACTATGCCCATCACGAGGGGGAAGCGCCGAGCCGGGTCACCGGGGTCGAGGACGCGGTGCTGGAGATCTGCATGGTAAAGAAGGGCGAGGCGAGGATAGAGCTGATCGAGTATGCGGGCAAGGCGTTAAAGCCTGAGGAATACAAGCCGCAGAACGAGGTGGGTTTGGTGCACATATCGTTTGCGGTATCGGACGTGGACGAGGAGTACGGCCGGATCAGGGCGTTGGGGTACGAGGCGTACGCTGACCCTATGGTGACGCGGGAGAACGGGCCGAAGATCTGCTACGTGAAGGGGCCTGACGGGGTGATATTCGAGTTATACGAGAAGAGGAACTAAATACAAATAGAGTGTATGAAAGGGGCAGGGGAATGGCGAAGAAGAGTTCTATGGAGCGTTTCAACGAGACGAGCAGTGAACTGGAGATATGGTGGGATTCGTCTCCGCTGGTGTTCGAGTCATGGAAGAAGGCGCGGATCA
>Ga0272442_10002561_pt1 | contig 26277 bp, 22 predicted proteins | sample SSMForm2O_FD_200262 | JGI IMG/M metagenome (GOLD analysis project Ga0272442, IMG submission 200262) | Marine sediment archaeal communities from Little Sippewissett salt marsh, Falmouth, MA, United States - SSM-Form-2O | ecosystem: Environmental > Aquatic > Marine > Wetlands > Sediment ... | reverse complement strand
ACTCCAATTATTTTGGTGAATTGAGTTAGCATAATACTATTCCTTTTTTAATGCTACCTCTAATGAAGATATTAGTGCTACCTCTAATGAAGATAAAAGAATATGGGTTGTTGTCAAGAAAATAAATGTCTTATGGGGTTGTTTTAATACTCACCTTTCCACTTTCAGCTATTCTCAACCTCAAACTCAATTATTCCAGCAAATACCTACATACGCTGCAAACCCTTTCGGTTCTGCTGAACCGCCCGGTAGAACCACCTCATCCCATATCATGAGCGGTCGATACTCGGCGGGGTTGCCATCGAAATACATCGCTTCACCGAATATACCGAAATAGAATATTTCGATTTTCAATCCAGCGCCGGCAAGCCAGAATAATTTCCAATTCTCATGGTTTATATCGATATTATAGACCGGTGTTGTGGTGGAGTCCTTGAAATCGACACGGTTAATGACCGTAGAAAAACCGACTCCTCCTCCAGCAAGAACATACGCCCCAACTCCTGAACCTATCTGGCTTAAATTAATATTTAAACCCGGGGCGGCATATATGCCTGTATATGCAACTTTTTGAGTAATTTTATCCAATTCAAGAATCGATGATGAAAAAAACCCGGATGGGATTCCAAGTTGTGTTTCCTTCACACCGTTATGACGCACACCGACATCTATCCTAATCGCCTTTTTAGGTTTGAGACCTACCGCAAGCATAAATGAATTCCCGGTGCTACCATCGATAAGCTCAGCTTGGGATGCAAACTGCCCAATTCCGGTACGAATGCCAAATCCTTGAGCGCTGCATAATCCCATGATAATCAATAATATGAAATAAAATAGTTTTATCATTTTATTGCTTAAAAAAATTGTGAAATGTAATTCTCAATTCTTAACTCTATATTCTGAATTTTTCAAGTTCACACTCATATTTCGCAATTCGATTTATCTCCCCCCATAGCATTTTAAATATATTCTCATAAAAATCCTGTGGAAAACCAATCGGGTCGGGAATATCTGCAAAATCCAAGCTGTTATCACAACCATATTCCGTTATAAGAAAAGCTTTCCTGGCAATCTCTTTGTCAAAATCTGTCGAAATCCAATCTTTATGAGCATTTTCCATAATAAGAATAATATCGGCATCCCGGGCAGCGCTATCGGTTAATTGATGCGAGCGATGACCGGAAATATCTATACCATGAGCTTTGCAGACTCTCTGTGCCTTTTCCGCAGGTGGCTGCTGTCCGATATCGAGAGTCCCGTATGAACTCACATTGTGCTTCAATCCGTGGTCGGCAAAGATTTTGCGCGCAATTCCCTCAGCAATGGGACTTCGGCAACTATTGCCAGTGCAAAGAAAAATAATGTTCTTCACTGCTGTCATTACTTATCCGCTTTTTCAGATGTTTGGGAAATTTCTTTGGCTTTTGCTTTATTCAGCATCTCAAAGGTCTCGAGTGTTTTTTTTGCATCCTCCGCAGAAATTTTAGAAATTGCGAATCCCGCATGAACAATGACCATATCACCAATGACAGCATCGGGTAAGACCATAAGGGAGGCTTTCTTCTTAACACCGCCATAGTCGATTATCGCCATATTATTATCGATGGACACAATTTTCCCCGGTATTGCAAGGCACATAAATAATTATCTCCTTTTTATTCAATTAGAAATGTAATAGCTTTCGATTATTAAACAAATATTTTCTAATACAAAAACCAAATTCATATAGTAATTCATACTAATTGTCAAAATTATTTATCACTTGACATTTGCAAAATTTATAAAAAATATTCGCTTACAGTAGAATAAAAGGAGCAATTGTGGGGTATAATGAACGAGATAGAAATATCGATTTAAGCGATTTGTCGTACGCCAAAGATGGCGACAAGGAAGCTTTTCGCAGAATCGTTGAAAGATATAAAAAATGGGCGTATGAAGTCGCCTATAGCTTTATTGGAGATTCGATGACGGCTTATGATATTTCACAAAAGGCTTTTGTGCGGGTTTGGAAAAACCTGTATAAATGGGATAAAAAGAAAGGATTCCGGTCATGGTTCTATACTATATTAAGGAATCTGTGCTACAATTATGAACGGGATACAGCGCATCGAGGTGAACAGGAACTTATCGAGGCTTTCTATACCGCCGCAGAATCTGCCGACAAAGAAATTCTTGAAACTGAAATGATCCGTCAAGTTTGGGCTGCGCTCGATAAAATCCCGCATGAGCAACGCGAAATTGTCGTACTCGTAGATATTCGTAACATGAAGTATCAGGAAGTTGCCGATCTGCTCGATATTCCAATTGGAACAGTCATGTCGAGACTTTATTACGCTAGAAAAAAACTTGCGGACATCCTTCGTCCATTCATGGAAGGTGAATTATGAAATGTGATGAAATAAAATCTTACCTTGCAGGCTATCTCGATGATGAACTGAACAGTGAATTTCGCAAAATAGTTGAGGAACATTTGCAAACATGCACAGAGTGCGCTGTTGAGCTTGAGGAAATGAAAAAAATTCGTAAAGTGCTTCGCAAAATGTCAACACCCAAAATGCCGGATGCTTTCTGGCAAACATACTGGGAAAAAATTTATAACAAAATCGAGAGAGGAATCGGCTGGATTATCTTTTCAATCGGCGCTATAATTCTTCTTGCTTTTGGTGCTTATCATCTCATTGCGGATTTCTTTATAGATCCATCGATATCGATTCTTGTGAGAATTGCTGTATGTGCAATTATCATCGGCTTGATAATTCTCATTGTTTCTATCGTTCGGGAACGCTTTTTTGCACTTCGACATGAAAGATATAAGGAGGTTGAAAGATGATTATGGTTACAACCGACGAAATAGTCGGGAAAAAAGTAGTAAAAGTTCTCGGTCTCGTGAAAGGGAACACAATTCGCGCAAGGCACATCGGTAGAGATATTATGGCTACATTGCGTAATCTAATTGGTGGAGAGGTTACCGATTATACTCAGATGATGGCTGAAGCGCGTGAGCAATCACTGGATAGAATGGTCGCCGAGGCGACAGCTCTTGGTGCAAATGCAGTTATAGGAGTGAGATTTGCTACATCATTTCTCATGCAAGGTGCAGCTGAACTTCTTGCCTATGGTACCGCGGTAATTGTCGAGGAGGAGAAATAAAAAAATGGGATTATCTATCAAAAAAGTATTTGAATTCACAAATTCAAATTAGATACCTATCTTCGCAGATATAAAGGTTTATTCATTCCCGTGAACGTGTAAATCCAGATTTGTTTATTGTCAAATAATTATTGATATTAAGTCAGTACCGATTTCATCAAGTATCATTTGTGGAATAAGGTCTCTGTTTTTCCTATCAATTTCAATAATTCTAACTCCCGGTATTTTTTTAAAATCATCCGCAATCGGATGCGGTTTCGCTGTGATAGCTGCAATAAGTGTGCAATCGGAGCAGATTGCGCTAAAAGCAAGTCGAACAAATAAACCACTCATAAATTCCATTTTACCCAGTTCATCGATGATAATAATTTTCCTTTCTTTCACCCCTCTTTCAATAGCCGGTAATGCGATTTTCTCGATTGCTCTTATATCTACTCCATAAGAACCGACTTTTAATGATGAATCGAGTCCTTTGTGAGCCATTATCTCTCTGTTGCCATTAAAATCCTCGATATAGAAACCAAGTCTATCACCGTTCGGGTCGCGGAATTCATAGGTATAGAATCCCGCAATTTTATCTTTACCCAAAAGTTTGACAAGAGATATTATCGCCGATGTCTTACCAACTCCCGGACGACCGCTTATAAAAACCTTTGAACCTTGCATTTAAACTCCATGAATAAACCCAATATTTTTATCGAATCACATAAGTCAAGTTTTTATATGCACTATACTCTTGGCAACGAACAACCGACTACTGACAAATTTATATCTTTTCTTGCTTTTTTTATTTTTTTTATAATATTGCAATTCATCAAAGCAAACAAATGAGGTAAAACCGTGTTCTCCGAATATCCCTGGATAGGGAAAATATTCAGTTCGCTGTTAGCAATAGTGTTTTTCTATTTTCTGGGTTTGCTTGCCAGAAGAGCCTCCGCCAGATTTGTCAGCGACCACACACAACGATACAAGACCAATAAGCGGATTTCATTGATTCTCATTATCAGCGCAATTATCTTTATTGCTATGATTTGGGCTGAAAGCATAGGCTCGCTCACAACTATGCTCGGTTTGCTTTCTGCGGGAATTGCTCTTGCTCTTAAAGACCCGATTTCATCTCTAGTCGGCTGGTTTTTCATCACAGGCTCAAAAACATTCACGGTTGGCGATAGAATCGAGGTCGGTCAAACCAAAGGTGATGTTATCGATATTTCGATGCTCACCACAAGCCTTATCGAAATCGGCAATTGGGTGAATGGCGAGCAAAGCACTGGAAGAATTGTGAAAATACCCAACAATTGGATTTTCACTCACGGTGTATTCAATTATTCTGAAGCTTTTCCATATATCTGGACAGAAGTTTGTTTTACAATTACTTTCGAGAGCGATTGGAGAAGAGCCTCGAAGATTATGACAGAAGTTCTCAAGGAATCGATAGGCGACTTACCCCGTGAAGTCGAGCGTTCGGTTAGAAAAGCGCAGGAGAAATTCCTGATACACTACCGCAATTTCGACCCGATAATCTATGTCAATGTTATCGATAGCGGCGTTCAACTTGTTGGGAGATTTCTCACAGAGGTGCGAAGAAGGCGCACAAGAGAATCAAAGATATTCGAGTCGGTCCTCGAACACTTCAATACCGAACAGGATATAACACTTGCGTATAATACATATCGAATAACCAAATAAAGGAGTATCATGAAAAAGACTAATTTGCTGTCATTGGTTCTTGCCCTTCTGCTGATTACCACCGTATTCGGCGATGTTCTGAAACTTCACGAAGGCGAGAGTATGACCGACGAGAATGTTACCTATCGGAACGACGAGTTCGATGTTTCCGGTCAAGCGATCGAACGAGAAAATGTCAAGAAAATAATTTTTGGCGATGTAGAGAAATCCAGAACAGAATCCGGAAAAGGATATAAAGTCAACATGTCGAAAATTCAAGAATATATGGAACTCGCTGGGAAAATGGAGAAAGATAATCCCGGAGTCAGTGGTATAATTTTTCTCGATTATGGCAAAAGCACTCTGACATCGGATGACAGAATACTCTGGGAATATCACTTTGCCGGGAAAGTGCTTGCGCAGGAATCGAAGCACTGGGGCAACCTCTCGCAATACATCGATGAAGGTATAAATCGTGTGCATATTCTTTATGCACGCTCTGTTGCGCCCGATAGCACAGTCGTCGGCTATAGCCCCGAGGATATTACATATTCCGAACCAACTCACGGTTCACGCTTCTTTAGCAAGGGTGAGATAATGAGCCTTACTATCCCCGGCGTCGAGGTCGGTTCTATTGTGGAATACGGTTATATCATTGAGACCTATGCACCTGAAGACCCTGAACTTTTCAGCACAAGATTCTTCTTCCAGAATTTTGAGCCATGTTATCGCTCCAAGTGTCTTATCGAAATCCCGAAAGGAAAAGATTTCTATTACATGTCGCAATATCTCGATGACCTAATAGAACCGAATTTTGTAACCAATATACCCGACAGCAAAATTCCCGAATCGAAAATAACGAATCCAACCGAACCGGAAATAATCGAGACCGATTCATCGACTATTTACAGTTGGGAACTGATGAATGTTCCACCGATGATTTCCGAGCCGAGCATGATGAGTTATATGAATGTCGCTCCCGGAGTTTTTGGCGCATTGTATAAAGATTTCTCATACTACAATAAGCGATTCAGGAAAATTCACGGTGAACATGCCAAAATAACGCCGCAGATAGATTCACTTGCAAAAGCAATCGTGGGCAATGCTGAATCCGATACAGCGAAGATTGCCCTCCTCTATCATTGGATGCAGCAAAATATCAGATATATCAGCGTGAAGGGTGCGCTGGCATCGAGGTTTGGCGGACATTTTGCGCAAATCACACTCGACAATAAATACGGCGATTGTTCAGACAAGGCGATACTATTTGCGACTTTGCTTAAAGTTGTGGGAATTGAAGCTTATCCTATCATTCTTATGACAAACAATGCCGCTTTTTTCGACAGGAGCATATTCCCATTCTGGGGGGGAAATCACGCAATCAACGAGGTCTGGTGGGATGGCAAGCCGCATGTGCTCGATGCAACAAATAATTTCTTCCGATTCCCATATTATCCCAACAACGATGCCGATATTTGGTATGCAAACTATGTTCGCGGGGAGATTGTGTTTAATCCACCGATTCCGCCGGAAGAAAATTCGATGTGCAGCAGAACATCGGTAAAAATCACCTCAGATGGCACCGCTAATATTAGCGATTCGCTATGGTTCACCGGGCAAATCGAAGCCGGATACCGAGGTTATTTTGAATATACTCCCGAAGAGCGCCACAAACAGATATTAGAATCCTATGTGAGCCAGCGAAAGGCGGGAGCTATTCTCGATACATTCAGCATTTACAATATTAAGGAAATCGACAGGCAATTTGTTTTCGAGTTCGATTACAGAGTAAACAATTATCTTATCGATGCCGGTAATTACATGCTTCTGGAAGTTCCCGCATTGCGATACTCGTTCCCGGAAATTGCGCTCAGAGACAGAAAATACGGCATTAAACTGGAGGATACATACCAGCGGAGACATGATGTTATATTAACTTTGCCCGATGATATGAATGTCGAGTTCGTTCCCGGTGAATTCAATGTCTCGAACCAATATTTCGACTACAGCGCAAGATACGAGAAGACAGGCAACGGCGTCCATTTCGTCGATGAATTCAGTAGAAAGAAACTCCGCGTGCCACTCGATGATTGTGAATCATACAAAGCGGATGTCGAGAAACTGCTCGCATATATGAAGGAAAGGGTCTTCCTGTCGAGAAAATGAATGCACAGAACGATTTGGAACAGGCGGGTTTGGAATCCCGCCTCTGCATCGTCATTTTCTTCATCGTTTTCCTCATCATCAAAGGCGTATAACATACGTCCCTATATTGCGGCGAATTCTATTATCCCACAGGCATTTTAGTTGCGCCGTGACACGAATCCCCTCTTTCCCTCGGTCCCTTTCTCCCGGGGGAGAAAGAAATAGGCAACAGGGAATCGACGAAGTCAAGGAAAGTTGCCATGAAAACATCCGAAGGGTGCTTCTCCTTTGGGAGAGAGAAGGTGGATTGCGACGAAGTCGCAAGACGGATGAGGGAAACATCTGATCCCTGATCCTTGAAACCTGACACCTGATCCCTGAAACCTGTTATCTGACACTCAAGCCAGCTTATCCGCCACAACAGTAGCGCTTCCTCCGGCGCGGAAAACCTCGATAAACTCTCTTGCTATAACATACGCTTCATCGGTAATAGCATCTTTATTTTTATCGGGAATCGAGTCGATATCCTTTTTAAACACACGCGTAGCATGTTTAATATCTTTGTTGTTTTCTTCGGTCCACTTTTTAATAGCATCGAAAAGTTCTGCCGGAAGATGTTTGTGGGCAATATTCTGCCATGTCGTTCCCACATTACCCTTTCGTATTCCAGAATCCGCGAACTGCCCCATCAGATGCATCGGAGTTCCTGTAATACCGTGCTGTGCGATAGTTGCGCCGTATGAACGAATTGCTGCGGCTATCTCTTTTGTGCGCTCGAGGTCGATATGGACATCCTCACCGGTCTTGTAATTCCCATGTTTCGAGCCGTTTGATATCGCCAGAAGAACCGGCTTTACCTTAGCCAGCCGAAGCGATTCGATATATGTCTTCGCTTCCTCGATTTCCGTGAGCTTACCTGCGGCTCCTGCAATCTCTCCAACTTCAGCCTCGAGACCGAGTCCCCAGTTCATAATGGCGGTTCCAAGATATGCTGTTGCGGCGACATTGTAAGGCAATTCCATGTGCGAGGCGTCGATTGCGAAACTTGTGTATCCGGCTTCATATTCCGCTTTTAGAAGCGCTTCCGATGTATCGATTTCATCGTCGGTGGGCTTTTTCACAGAGGTGTGATCGCCATGAATGAAAAAAGGTTTCGTGAATCCCATCTCCTCGGCATAGCCAAATATGGTATCCGCGTATATTTTCGGGGTTTGCCCTGTGTAACCGCCATCGATATTACCCTCAGTTTTGGCGAGTTCGAAAGCGACAACTGCGTCGAGTTCCTCAGCGGCGCGCATAATTCCCGGTATCACAAGAGGAATTCGGCAATTACATGCCATGATAATCATCTTCTCATCGATTATCGAATCGAATATGTGCTTCGAGTTCATGGCGAGTATTCCGGATTTTTCACCGACAACATTAAGCACATTTTGTGAACGCATAGATAAAAGTTTTTCTCTTTGTCTCTCGGTCAATTTTACCTCCCTGCTTATTCTTTTCTCATTTCACCTGCATTATCGAATCGGTATTAAGTTAGGTTTAAATTATTTTAATTAAATTGAATTAATACGAAATTCAAGAAATATTATTGTCATCATTCGAGTTTTCGAGAAATTTCTCATAAACTTGCTGCATTTTCTTCGCTACAGATATTGGTGTGAAACCTTGTGCATACTCGATTCCATTTGCAATCATCTCTCGTCTAGTCTTTTCATTCTCGATTAGAATTTCGAGTTTATCGGCTAATTCCTCAAAACTCTCGACTTCGAAAGTATATCCGGCTTTGCTGTCCTCGACCACCTCGATTGGACCGCCCACATGCGGTGCAACCACGGGGCTTCCGTAGAGCATAGCTTCGATAAGCACAACACCAAGACTTTCAGTCCACACTTTCGGATCGAACCGCGATGGCAGGGCAAAAATCGATGCTCTTTGATATTGCCGCACCAGGTCATCGCCGACAAGGTATCCTGTGAACTCGGCATCGATACCCATCGATTCAGCCATCTTCCGCCACTTGTCTTTATCGAAACCATCACCGACCATAACAAGCTTTGCTCGAATTCCTCTATCCTTAAGTATTTTCATTGCTTTGAGCAAAAGGTCGCCGCCTTTCCAATATACCATCCTGCCAACAAATAAAACTCTGCCCTGTTCTTTGTTGTGAATCTCTGCCATATCCGGCAGGCTTATCGATAGCGGCATCGGGATAACATTTGCCGTAAGTTTGGGGAACATCTCGAGAAATTTGCCTTTGGTGAATTTAGAATTACACAGATGCGCTTTCGCCTTGCGAAGTTGCCGCCTGAAAAATGGTTTCAAGAACTTGAATTTCCGCAACACTGAAAGCTCGGAATGATGATAATTCAACACTTTCGGTGTTTTTTTAAATGCCCACGAAAAAACGATAAACGGTATCGGCCAATGAATATGGAGAATATCGGGTTTCCAGTCCATTCTCATCGCTTTTATCAACCCGCCAATAAAAAACAATGGGACCTGCAAATATCTCAGTGGATTGCGTCGGACTGTCTCATAAATCGGGGATTCATAGGTGATATTCTCAAGAGAAGCATTGGAATATCGAAATCGATATACAGGGATATCGAACACTTTGCCGTCTTTCTGACCCTTGTATGCCGAGGTAAAAACACGGACATCCATGCCCAGTTCTCTTTGTGCCAGGATAAGCTTCAGCATCCAGGGGGTGATAGCTGAATCCTCATTTGTGGGAAAAGCCGTTGCGATATGTAGAACCTTGATTTTAGACATATCATTTATTTGTCTTGCTGGACGATTAGTGGTCAATAATATCTATTGCACAAATACTGTCAAGGCTTTTCCGAAAGAGTCAATCATCGGAAAGCGAACTATTTTTTATAAATCCAGGTGAGAGCCTTCGCATTCTTTTGTAACCAAAAAGCGCAATTGCAATAACGACCTGTAAGAATTCCGCTATCGTAAGCCAAATCCTCGCTCCGATTGCAATCACCGAGGCTGCGGTCTCTCCATATAATGGTGAAAGCATTGCAGCAAAAACACCTTCGCGCACACCGAGACCCGCAGGTGTAATCATGCTTACATAACCGACAGCGTAAGCAATGGAAAAAGCACCGGACATTGTGAATAAATGCTCCGGTTTGACATCGGGTATAAAACTCGATGCTGCGATAAGTGTTCCGGCGCCAATTAAAAACCACAGGCAAATAATTAAAAGCAGTGGAATTATTATATATCCCGGTTTTAAAACAGGTATTCTGATATCGATTTTTTTATTTTTTTTCCCAAATCTGATTCCCCACCCGATTATTTTATGTATTACTCCGGGGAACATGATAACAATGCACAGCGTTGCGAAAACAGCGAAAATCCATGCAGGTAAAACAGTTGCGCCGGAAATCAGGTTTATTAAAGCGCCGATAAAGAATGCTCCCACCAGATGAATAAGTTGAAGGATAATTAGAACAGTAAGCGCCGCTTGTGAATCGATATCAAGCTTTTTTGCCATATATACCGTTCCGAATAGAAACCAGATTTTCCCGGGGATATATTTCGATGCTTGAGGCAGAAAAACAATGGCGAGTGCGCTGCGTATTGGAACATTGATATTATATAGCCTCGAGGCAAGATACATCCACACAGGAACAGCCAACATAAGCCCCGCTTCCATAATAAGCACACCCACAATCATAATACCCCAATTGACCGATGTTAGGTGCGGTGCAATGCCTTCCCAACCCTGGGCAATTCTTTTGAACATAAAATAGAAAATCAGGGCTGCAATCAGCAGTCCTACAGTGATTTTGAGGATATTTTTTATTCTGGAATCCACAGAAAGTTATTTCTCCTTTTCTGCAAGAACGGCTATCCTTCGACGCAAGATAGGGATGAATGATTGGAATATCCTTTCCAGGATATTCAAAATCGGCAGATGAGAGCATCGATATTCGGTCCTAATAATTTTGAAGCCTTTTTCAGTGAGTGAATCCTTAATAGTCTTCATCGATTTATAATCGACATGTGGCAGATGTTTTTTCAGGATAATATTGTTGTTCCTGAGAATTTCAATAAAATGCCCTCTGTGTGGTGTCCAGATAATAAATTTTCCACCAGGACGTAAGATGCGATAAACTTCCTTCACAATACCTAAATAAATATCTGGATAAAGATGCTCGACAAGGTCGGCACAGATTATAACATCTATGCTGTTATCGGGAAATCCTGTTTCTGCAGCATCTGCACAAGTCAATTCTATACCCTCGATGCCTTTTTCATCGGCAACCTTTTGGCACAATTCGATGCTTTTTTCACTAATGTCGAGCCCTATCATCTTTTTTACTTTTCCCGCAAGAGTAAAAACAAATGTTCCCCAACCGCAGCCGATGTCCATAACGATTTCATCAATCCCCGGATTGTATATTGCAAGAACATTTTTTATTCTATACTTTTGAAATCGGGAATCGAGATTAAGAAAAACATCCTTAAGTTCTTCAAAATACTCGGTAGAATCATAGAATTCTTTTTCCATATATTTCCTGTTATCCATTACCTATTCCTCCTCGAATCAAGAATTAATAGAAAAACAAGCAAAAACAAGCTTATTGAACCGAAAATAATGCTAACCAAAATGCTCTTTTTAAATATTATTGGATTATAGAAAAAATGAATAGTATGATTTCCAGCTTCAAGTGGTACAGCTATGAATGAATAATTTGCTCTTATAATAGATAATCCTTTACCGTTTTCCTCGGCATGCCATGCGGGATACCAGTTCTGCGATAAAAATAGTAATCCATCATAAGGCATATCAATCTCGACCTTGAAATCGTCAAATTCATTGTCAATAATTTTACCGGATGCGTAGGACATCTGAATCGAATCCGGGATATTCGGCATAGCAATCTCCGGTTCACTTTCAACAAGAAGCACATTCCAGTAATTTATTTCCGGGTTCTGGGCAAATGATGGTTCCTTGAGTTTTGCGAGTGCTGCATCATGTGTGGATGTTTCCCACCTATGAAATGACCTGGCGCGTGGGAATCCATTCTTATTGAAATATAAAATCCCCTTACTGGTGCGAGAAATCGGTATCAAAGACGGGAAATTTATCTCCTGCGGAGAAAGAACATATTTTACATTTAGAATGTCCCAAAAGTGCGGGTATTGTTGAATATTCTGTGGTTGCTCATTCCTTCCGGTGAATTCATTATACCACCGAAGTTGATTCCCGTGCAATTCGGTAAATGTAAGCGCATCGAGACCGAATGCACCAAGATATGTATATCCAACAGATGGTTCGAGTGAAAATGTTCTGAATGGTCCTTCGGTTTCCCATTTCGATTGAAGAATTTCTATCACATCCGATTTAGTATAATACTTCTTTATATCATCCAGAACCATAAAGGGTTTCGACATTCTCCACATATCGACAAGCAAGATAATACCCAGCACAAGAGTTACCGCGGTCCATGAAAGCTTGTTATTCTTAAGTCTCCAAAGCAAAATACCTATTCCAGCCCAACTCATCGCAAGTGCAATCCATGAGCTTTTCAGAAAAATGGGGAAATTTCTGCCTAATGCGGCAATTTTTCCTTGAATATTTACACTTGCATAATTGGGAACACTATTTAACCACCATTCGCAAATCGGTTTTCCCGCTATCGACAATACAACCATAATTCCGAAAAAGCCCAGTCCGAACCATAGCAGCCATCGAAAGAGATTATCATCTACTTTTTTTAATTGCGTGTTTCCCTTATGAGAACCGCCTTTTTTGGATTTTCCATCTTCCACTTTGCGTAAAACGGCATCGATTGCAAAAGCCATACCGATTACAACCGAGAAAAACACTGTAAAGAAAAGCATTTCCGGTCCCCTGAATTTCTTGGCATTAGGAATTATATAATAATACAGATAAAACAATGGTGTTTGTGTTCCAAGGCAGTATGTTACAGCAAAAGCAGAGAATCCCGCAAACAGATATAAAATCGGTTTTTTCAGAACTACAAGAGCCACCAACGCAAGAATAATTGTTAGTATCCCGATATAAAACGAATTGAGTCTGAAAACATTTCTTCCCCAGTATGTTGACCTGCCACGCATATCGAGTCCCACAAAATCCGGGAATGCGGCGGATGCAAAATCTTCGATATTCATTCGCCAGCTATTAGAGTATTGAACACCACTATCCTCGGTACACTCGGTTCGTTGTGAATATTTGCCAAGATAATCGAACGGGGGATACACCTGAAATGCCGACATCCCAAGCGCCAGAACCAGCGCTGAGATAAACATCCCTGAAACCTTTGCCGTAATTAATGGGGAATACTCTTTCTTTATAAATGCCCGAATGAGCCTGAATACAAATATTGTCGCAAGAAGCCATGACCCAAAATATACCATCTGCAGATGATTCGATAGAACATATAAAACATATCCGAATGAAAAGAATAAGAAGTCGGTGGGTTTTCTTCGTGCTAAAGCCCGTTCGAGAAGCCACACCATAAACGGAAGCATAGCAATGCCCGACATTCTGCCATCATGACCGGCATAGATGAATGAAACAATAACCGGTGAAAGCATATAAGCGATTGCTCCCAGAAACGATGCTCCCCGATGGAGTTTATAAAAACGCAGCAGAATATACATAGCTATACCGGCAAAAATCATGAATACTAAGTAGTTATATCCCCATGCGCGTTCGGGCGCCATAACCATCCGAAACGGCAAAGATAACGGGAAAAAAATTGCGCCGTGCATACCTTCATGAAAGGGCAGTCCACCATGAAGATGAGGTTCCCACAATGGAAATGAGCCAAATTGATGAATATAGTCGTGATAAAATTTGGTGCTGAAATAGCTTATATCGACATAATCGGTGCCAAAAAGAAATCTATCCGAGAAAATAAATCCGGAAAAGAAAACAAACGCTATTACAATCAAGATACCAATTGCCCAATATTTTTTCACTCGAACCTCCCGATATTACTCATTATGATTTTGCAATAGCTTCATTTAAAGAAAGCTAATTACCCGCTAATGTGTGTAAAAGTGCACGATGAATTGCAAGAAGTCAAGCTTGATTTAAAAATATTGTATAGGGTCTCCCCCCCACACCACAAAGATATTAGCCACAGAGGACACAGAGAATCTCCCTCATGTCGCACCCTTCGGGTGTTTTCATGGCGACTTTCCTCGACTTTGTCGATTCCCTGTCGCCTCGCGGGTTCTTCCCTCTCCCGCTTGCGGGAGAGGGTGGCTCGACACAGTCGAGTCGGGTGAGGGAATTCTGTCTCCTTGCTTTCATCTTATCACACTTCCTCGAACCACTCGAGCGAAAAGATGACTTGCACGGGGTTTTGGGCGAACGCACGGGTGCGCCCTTACTCGATTTCAATGTGGACGTATTCGATACGCCCCTACGACTCGAATCCGATAATTGCTGCGAATGGAAAAGACAAAACGGGTGTGTTCGATTGAATCGAGGTTGCATAATATTATTCCTTTTTTATTGCTACCTCGAATGAAAATAATTAGCAACCGGTTGTTGTCAAGGAGAAAAAAAGTAATCGTCGAACATAAATCTTTGTGCAGATAAAAAGCTTGCAATCTATCCTGCTCAAAAATATCTTTCATTTAATAATCACCAAAGCATGCCACTAACGCATGGAGGGAAACATGAAATTTGTGGAAAACGCAGTTGGTAGAATGATTCCAACAGAGAGCGACGGTAGAGAGCTTATCCCCTATCGGGGCGCTTTTGCCGACCCTCTTGCAAAAACCGACCGCAGAAAATATGGGAGACCGATACCAAAATCTCATCCCGAATGGCTCACCGGTGAATCAAAACTTTGCAGGAATCTTGAAGATGCAATCGAGCGCTCCGGTCTGAAAAGCGGGATGACAATCTCGTTTCATCATCATCTTCGCAACGGTGATTTCGTTACCAATATGGTTCTCGAAACCTGCGCTCAACTCGGCATTCGCGACCTAACACTCGCGCCAACTGCGCTTTTTCCGTGTCATGAACCGGTTATCGATTATATAAAAAAAGGCGTTGTCAAAAATATTCAAGGTTCTCTCAACGGTTCTGTCGGTAGATTTGTTTCCTACGGCGGAATGCCGACGACAGCTATTCTTCGGACTCACGGCGGACGGGTTCGCGCTATCGAGGATAACGACCTCCATATCGATGTCGCATTTATTGCAGCGCCGTGTGCGGACGATTTCGGCAATGCCAATGGCGTGTATGGTCCATCGGCATGTGGTCCTCTGGCTTACGGCTATGCCGATACGATGTATGCCGACCGCGTTATCGTTGTTACCGATAATCTGGTCGAGTATCCATGCTTGCCGATTTCTATTCCACAAACCCATGTCGACCTTGTCGCAGTTGTAGATAAAATCGGTAATCCCGATGGGATTGTTTCGGGGACGCTTCGTATCACAAAATCGCCGACAAGGCTCTATATCGCAAGACTTGCCGCACAGTTTATAATGGAATCTCCCTATTTCAGAGATAACATGAGTTTCCAGACCGGCGCCGGAGGTATATCGCTGGCGGTTACTAAATTCCTGGGCGAATATATGAGCGAAGCCGGTATTCAAGCTTCATTTATAAACGGTGGAATTACAAAGTTCGCTGTGGATTTATTCAAGAGCGGAGTTGTCCGAAAGCTTCTCGATGGTCAGGTTTTCGACCCGGTTGCAATACAGTCTTTCCGCGACGACCTGTGGCATCAGGAAACCCCGATGACCATGTATGCGAATATCCACTCGAAAGGCTGCCTTGTGAACCGGCAGGATATCGGATTCCTTGGTGCAACCGAGGTTGATATCGATTTCAATGTTAATGTCAACACGCACAGCGACGGTCTTCTGCTGCACGGTATCGGCGGACACACAGATGTCGCTGCGGGAGCGCAGTTATCGATGATAGTCGTGCCATCGTATCGAAAGCGGATTCCGGTCATCCGTGAGCGGGTTACCACAATCACAACTCCCGGCGAAACAATCGATGTAATCGTTACCGAACTCGGGATAGCGATTAATCCGCTTCGCAAAGACCTTATCGAGCATTTCAAAAAATCGGCCCTGCCGATTCTGGATATTGAGGACATTCACCGGCGGGTACTTGATGTTTGCGGCGGAGAACCGGAACCACCAAGAATTACTGATAGAATCGTGGCGCTTATCGAGTATCGCGATGGTACTGTGATAGATGTTGTGTATCAGGTTGAGAAATGAATGATTGAGTTGAGAGTTATTCTGCACCATTTGGCACATAACTCATTTGTGATATAAAGCAAATCACTAATCACCAATTATCGTTCCACCTGCAATAACGACAGGATTTTGGTAAAAAACCGCGCTCTGTCCCGGAGCGATAGCTGGCTGAGGTTGTTTAAAAATCACTCTTGCGTTGTCTCCATCGGGATAAACCACTGCCGGAGTATCTTTGTGATTATGTCTTATTTGAACTGTACAAAGAAATTCCTTTTCTTTTGGAATAATCCAATTTATATCGGTAACATTGAATTCTTCGCGAAATAATTTATCCACAGGACCGATGACAATTTTATTCTCTTCGGGAATTATCTTTGTAACATACATAGGCTGCTTAAAACCACCGCCAAGCCCACTTCTTTGACCAATTGTATAAAATGCGATTCCTTTATGTGTTCCAATAGTTCTATCCGTGGAATCAACTATCTTTCCTTGTTTGGCGGCATCGGGCGCAAATTCTTGTAAAAAATATTTAAGACCGCCATCGGGGAGAAAGCAAAGCTCCTGACTTTCCCGATGTGATGATATCGCCAAGGCTTCCTTCGCAGCCATTATGCGCACCTGAGACTTTGAAATATGACCGACCGGGAAAATTGTTCTGCCAAGCTGTTCTTGAGTTAATCGATATAGGAAATATGATTGGTCTTTCCCTTTATCTAAGCTTCGTAGAAGATTAAGCTTTCCTGAAAGACTTCTGTTAATGCGTGCATAATGCCCCGTTGCAACTCTTTTTATCTTAAGTTCATCAGCGACATGCAAAAGATATTTCCATTTGATATGCGGATTACAAATTATACATGGATTAGGTGTATGTCCGGATTGATATTCATTCACAAAATCGGTAACAACCTTATTATAAAACGATTTGGATACATCCCGAACAATAAATTCACATCCAATTTTTTCGCATATAGATTTTGCAGCCGATATTACTTTTTCGGAGCAGCAAAGATTATTACAGTACTTTTCATTATTGATGTATTCCCAAAGCTTAAATGTAATACCGATAACCTCATAACCAAGCTGATAAAGGCTCCATGCGGAAACTGCGCTGTCAATTCCACCGGATAGGGCGACCAATATTTTTTCCCTGTATGCCATGGATTCGATGCAGTATATTTCTAATGTTTAAATTTCAGATTGCTTTTTAATGGAATAATGCTCTATTTATAATAAACCTTGAATTTTTAAACGGTCAAATGAAATTCTTGATATCGTAAAACAGCTCGAAGGAAAATCTTATCCTAAGTCGGCAATGATAGAATTATAAATGCAGGTTTCATTTGAATATAAACGATGGGGGAACAAATGATAAAGAGTAGAATTCAAATAATAATAATGACTATGTTTGTTTTCATTGGCTTAGTTTCCGCTGAACCTGAGGTGGAAGAAATAATAATGAATATGGATGAACTTTATCGCAGTTCATCGAGCTATGTAGAAATGGAGATGCAAATATCTACACCTCATTGGGAGCGAACGCTATCTCTCGAAGCTTGGAGCATGGGCATGGATAAAACATTTATCCTCATCAATTCACCCAAGAAAGAAAAAGGAATGGCGACACTGCGTATCGATAACGAGATGTGGAATTACTTGCCGAAAACAGACAAGGTTATGAAGATACCACCCTCGATGATGATGAGCTCCTGGATGGGTTCGGATTTCACCAATGACGACCTCGTGAGTGAAACATCCATGCTGAATGACTACTCATACAAGTTTATCACTCCCGATGATGCTCGAGATGGATTGATATATGTGGAACTCATTCCCGATAAAGACCTTGCTATCGTGTGGGGAAAGATAATCCTTGCTGTGCGTGAAAACGACTACCTGCCAGTTAAGCAAGAGTTCTATGATGAAAAAAGCAAGCTTATGAGAATTATGAATTTCAAGGATATCAAAGAGATAGGCGGTAAAACACTACCTACTGTATTGGAAGTAATTCCTCAGAACAAAGAAGGTAGCAAAACCGTGATTAAATACAACAAAGCGCAATTCGATATCAAACTCGATAATGCCATATTCTCTTTGCGTAATCTTAAGAAAGGGAAATGACAGTAATAATCACAGTTCATAGGTAAAAAAGCCGGATAATTGAGCGTATCGATAACAAGAAATAATTATGCAGGATTTTTATGAAATAGCTGGCAAAATCAGACAATTACATACTTGTGTTCTTGCCGAGTACAACCACAATATCATATCCAAATGCTTTGCTTTCGTATAATCTTTGTGTTCCCGGAATCAACTCGGCAATCTCATTTGCAATATCATGATAACCGGTCTTATAATAGATTTTTCCTTTAGAAAGGTTTCTTTCCTTTTTGGAATTACCCACATCACTCACAATGAAACCATTCTCTTCGAGCATTTCCGACACTTTTCCCGCAAGTCCGCTTTTTCCTGTGCTATTTAGAATCTGAATCCTGACATTAGCTCTCTCAACCGATAAGCGGCTTGTTCCCGCAGAAGAACTTGCTTGAGGCGCTGTGGGAAGAAGCTCGGAAGGAATCAAAGCTATATCGTAAGGTGTGTTTTCACCCGTGTCGGTATGAATATAAATTCCATCGGATGTCCAGAATGGTGCGCCTTCATTGTATAATTGGTTTGTAGTCAACTGCATCGAAGAACCACCGTTAGAACGGATAAGCCAGATGTCGGTGTTTTTTGTTATCGGATTTTCCCTGCAATAAGCCAGCCATTCACCATCGGGTGACCATGATATATAAAAGTCGTTGTCTTTAGTATCGGTTAGCCGGAATTTCTTACCTGTCGATGGTTCGATAGCCCATATATCCCAGTCCGAACCATTGAAAAAAGAATATGCAATTCTCTTGCCATTTGGAGACCATGATGGCAACATGCCATATGTCAAGATATTATCTACACCATCATCGAGACGACGCAGAACTATTTGAAAATGCTCGGGACGAATATCCCTTACAGGTGGAGAAATGTAAAATGTCCACCAGGCATAATCAAAAATTGATGATTTGGTATATGCCATTTGGGATTTATTGGGTGAGATTGCAGCGCCAAAACACATCCCGCTGTCGGATTCGACTGCAATTCTGGGGGTGTTTTCGGAAAGCGAAAGGTTCCATATAGAAATTTTCTGGTTTCTATTTGAATCGAAATATATCGATTTATCATCGGGGCCCCATACTGGGTAGAAATCCAGAGCTGCATCATCTGTGAACATAGAAAAAGAAAACCTTCGTCCCACACGAAAGATAAGCTCGATATTAAGCTGGTCTTTATCCAATTTTGCAACAGCGATTGTCGCTCCCGAAATCGATGGCACCAGGTCATCTGAAGAACGGGATATTACAAATTCATAAGATATTTCGTTTGATTTACCGGTGGTTCCCATTTCCGAATCGCCTACCTGGCACTGTAAATACTGGCTCATAAGAATCAGTGCTACAATCAATTTAGTCATGGTGCGCATAAAATCTCCTTACAAAAACTCACATAAGGTTCTGCAAAATAAAAAATGTTTCCGTTTGGGAAGTAACCCACAGTTTAAGTCGTGGGTTGCTAATTCACACAGTACAAGCTACAATCATAAAAAAGCTTGTCATAAAAAAAAAGGCGCTGAACTTTGAAAAATTTCAGCGCCCATATTAATTATCATAATCTACAAGTCATGAGAAATTATGGGTCATATCTAAGTGCATCTTCAGGCATATTAAAAATGAGAATAGTTTGGCATGGTTCCCGATGCCCAACCGACGGACTTGGAACAGCAAAATCTTCTCTCTGGTCATTTGCCGCCCAACCAGCCCACATATCACCGCCTCTGCCGCCATAATCATCTCTGTAATCCCATGAACTGCTTCTTGTCTTGCCCTTAAGAACGCATTTCAAACCTTCAGCACAATCAGCTCGCCATTGAGCTTCACCGGTACCGCATAAAACAGCACACTTTGTTACAACCATACCGCTATAACTTAATGAAGCAACATATCTTCCAATCGGTAGATTTCGGAACATTACTACCTGATTTCCAAGATACATAGGAACTTCTTTTGCAAGATAAACACCATCGGGTCCCCATACTTCAAGCAATCCAGTTGTGCCGTAGTAATAGACCAATGGTTGCGATACAATTACACCTATCATCAAATCACCTGTTCCCTCGATGATATCATGTCGTGGACCACAGCCACAACCATTGATGAAAAGCATAGCGGCAACTAACGAAACCAACACTAATAATTTAATGAGGCGCATTGTCCCCTCCTTGTGTGTTCATTGTCTTAACATAAAGATACGACCTAAAACCAATTTGTCAAGAGAAATATTTAACTACCTGCAAAGTAATAACTTGTAGAAATAAATATTTTCCCATAATTTGTCGGCTATTCAATCCTCGGTGTTTTTACAATTTTTTCCACCTTGCCGGCTTTAAGACAGCGAGTGCAAATTGTAATTCGCTTAACTTTGCCATCGGGCAACCGGGCAAGAATTGTTTGAAGATTGGGATAGAATTTCCTCTTGGTTCGATTGTGCGCATGACTCACATGATTCCCGACCATCGATGTTTTACCGCATATTTCACATGCTTTCGCCATTTATCCCTCCTTTTTAGTTATTGGCTATTAGCCGTTAGATACTTTTTTTATCAACTTTTTTTCTTCGGACTATCCAATTATTTTTTATCATTATCCAAATTATGACAGACTCAAGCATCAATCCAAAAGCTAAAAAAAGCTAATTCGGGGTGAGAGGATTTGAACCTCCGACCCCCTGGTCCCAAACCAGGTGCGCTTCCAAACTGCGCTACACCCCGATAAGATGCTATTGATATTCAATATTTCTTAAAAGTCAAGAAATTTCTTATCCCCGTTCCACAACCCCGCCGAATTTTGCCACAGAAAGCACAGAGAAATCCCATGTACTGCATCTTTTGCCTTTTGATTTCATCATTTATTCCACCACAATCGTCAGGATAGGGATCCAGTCGCTGACTCCGTAATCGTTCATTCCGCAGACCTTGTATGTATAAGTCCTCGGCGTGCCGAGAGTATTCTCGTAAATGAAAGTGTCGGGTTACTGATAGATGATATCGCCGCCGTAATCAGTTGCATGCACTTCGTATTCTATTCTCGTTTGCGAGGATAACGTTTTGGGCATAAGTCACGCCGTCATTGCGATACAGCAATACTCCCTGATGCCCGCATACATAGAGGTCGTCATCGCCGTCGTTGTCGTAATCGCCGTAAATCCCGCTGAACGGGTGATAGAAGCTATAGTTCCACAGGTCGATTCCGAGCGAGTCATCCACAGCGGTAAATGTTTTATCGGCGTTGTTGTGGAAAATATAAAACCTGTTGCTCACGCAGAAACCGGCATCCAGCCAGCTGTCAATAACCAACCGTACAGCTTCAAGCTTGAATTCCCTGTCAAAATTCCGCCGTCGTTTTTTATCACTCATTTGGACACCGCCTTTGAAAGGCAATATAACACCTTTCGATGTGTCCGTCAAATCGGGGTAACATCAAGATGCAATTGAACTCCTTGTATATGAATATAGAAATATTGGCACAAATATAGCACAATACCAAAAAGTTTCTTGCCAATATCCCTCGCAATCTTATAATTAGAAACAGCTTTGCCGGAGTGGCGGAATGGCAGACGCGGAGGACTCAAAATCCTTTGGGGGCAACCTCATGTGGGTTCAACTCCCACCTCCGGCAGTTTTTTAAAGATATGTTTGAAACCTATCCCCATCAGAATACCTCACATCGATTCTTTTCAATTTATACCTTTTTAGATTTATCTCGACTTATTTGTTATTTATTGTTATATTGATTTTAGCAAATCGATTTAAAATACAATTTATTCAAGTAGTGGAGGAATAAAATGAATTCACGAGCAATATCCACCTTCTCCTTTTTTCTTATCTTCAGTTCGCTTTTCGCTTTCCCGAATACCACACTAATATCCGAAAACCCGGAGAAAACAGTTTTCGAGCAAAAATTCGCTGAACCGCAAATATCAAATATAGGCGATAGCTATTCGATAATCAGCATTCCAGATTTTGGTATACGCGGTGAACCGAATGGACCCCGACTGTATGGTAGAACCTTTAATATTGCCGTGCCGAAAGACGCTTCAATAAATGCTGTACTCGAACAAGTCGAATGGACGGAGTGGCTGGATATTAAACCTGCGCCAAATTGCTCTCTCACAAATCTTCATGCCACTCCCGGCAAGGAAAATCCTAATTTATATAATATCGCATCCGGTGGATGTATTAAAATCGCTTATGATGCTGTCTGGCGCGGTGTCCGCGTTATCGGTGTAGATATTATTCCCATCGAATACAATCCCGAGAAAGGCGTTCGATTCATGAAATCGGCGCGCATTGCCGTAGAACACTCCAGCGGGAATCTGCCGATTTATGATGAGCGGCTTTATCACCCGGTATTCGCGCAACTATATCGAGCGAGTCTTGTCAATCCAGAATCTGCAATCCCGGCTGAAGTAATGCGCTTTCTCGAATGGGATCCAGACAGCGGCGCGGAATTGCTCGTGATTATTCACTCGACTTACCTCGATGCTTTCCAGCCGTGGCTTGATTGGAAACTCGAGATGGGAATGCCAACTATCGTTGTGATGAGCGACACAATCGGCTCTAATACAACAGTCATCAAGAGTTTTATCCGGAATATCTATGAAACATGGGCAATGCCACCCGTTTATCTGCTTATCGTAGGCGACACTGACAATATCCCGACTTTCGATGATTATTATGACGGCATTGGCGACAATAAATACTGCACCATCGATGGCGATGATGTTTTCCCCGATATTTTTCCCGGCAGGCTTTCGGTCGAGACAACCGAGCAACTCGATATCATGGTAACAAAGCATATCAACTACGAGATGTCCCCCGATACAAGCGATGACTGGTATGCAAGAGCTGTGGGTGTTGTCCGCGAAGAGGACTGCCCGTACGATGGCGGACCGACCGATTCATCATATCTCGCTGCGGTCGGCTATGCAATGGATGCCTCTCTCGATGCGGGATATTCTCGAGCGGATATGTTCACAAAATGTTCCGGGCATTCGAGCGCCGATGTAATCGAGCGATTCGATGCCGGATGCAATTTTGCGACATTTCGCGGGCAGGCTGTGATGGATTGGTGGGAACCTTTCGGTGGATGTCTCGAGGAACCAAGCGGTAAAAAGCTCCCAATTTTTATCTCAATTACCTGTGCGATGGGTAGTTTTCAGGGCGATGGCTACCCTTGCGAACGCGTAACTCGTTCCGGCTCGGTTGCCAACCCTACCGGTGGTGTCGCATGGATAGGGCAAGCGATGTGCACATGGGCTTCACTTGAACGCTCATCACTTTCCAAGAATATATTCGCCGGTCTATTTGAAGCTGAATTAAACAACCTTGCAGCCGCTCACACTTATGGTAAAAACACAATGTATGCTGAATTTGCCGGTGGCGATGATGCTCATACCGAACATGTTACATCGACACTTATCGGCAGTCCCGAACTCGCTGTCTGGACTGCGCCGATTCGATTCCCCGAGGTTATTACACCCGGGGGTGTGCCGATAGGCTCGAATATTATCGATTTTACAGTTAACGCAGACGGTTCACCGGTCGAGAATGCACGGGTATGCCTTCACTACGGGGATAAGTTATCTTACGCTTTAACAGATGAAACGGGACTTGCATCGATCGATATAGATATCTATCCCGAGCATACTCTCGACCTCGTTGTAACCGGACCGAATTTGTATCCTTTCTGGGATGAAATCACGGTGATTATCGGTGGAGTCGCGGTATTTTCTCTTCCTGTCGAATTTATCGAAGAAACCGGCGATGGCGATGGGCTTGTCAATCCAGGTGAGACAATCGCATTCGTTCCGGTAATCACCAATCTGGGCGATGAGTCGAGCGCACCGTTATCGGCTGTCATCCGAATCGATGACCCGCTTATCGAAATTATCGATTCTGCCTGCGAATTCCCCGCGATTGCCCCCGGTGATACAGTTGCCGGAGATACCATGAGATTCATTGTCTCAACCGGGCACGATACGGGATTTCTGCATTTCACGATGTTCCTTTCCGGTGACCCGGGTGGTCCATGGGAAAGGTCGATAAGCCAGCCCCCGCAAGTTCATAGATTCATATTGGAAATAGCGGATATAATTCCCGACGATGCTACTCCATACGGCAATGACAACGGCATTATCGAGCCGGGGGAGCAGTTCAATCTGGATATAATAATGCTAAATGAGACACAAGCGGATTGTTTCAATATTGCGGGAAAAATAATCGACTGCGATTATACCGTCGCAGTTTTTCCTGAAGCATTTTATGGAGACCTGCTACGCGAATCCAGTGTATCGCCGGAACAGGTTTTCTCGATTTCAGTTTCCCCGGAGACACCTCCCGGAACACATTTATATTTCGACTTAGTCGTAACCGGCGAATGCACGATGTATGAGTTTTGTGATACATTCGAGCTGGAATATATTGTCGGGGGAACTACATCATCCGGCGCAACCGGACCCGACGACTACGGATATTTCATTATCGATGATACGGATATCTTGACCGGAATCGAACCGGAATATGTCTGGAATGATATCACGGAAATCGGCGATAGAATGGAAACGATAACCGATGCCGATGATTACACGGCAACATTCGACCTACCATTCACAATGATGTATTACGGGAGTGAATACGATGAATACGCAGTTTCGAGCAACGGTTTTCTTGCGTTACCCACGACATCGGTGGCGCCGACATATCCACAGCCGTTTCCCAACGACGGCGCTCCCGCTGGTATCATAGCATCGATGTGGAGCGACCTTGCACCACATAGGGATACATCGGATATATATGAGTACTATGATGAAGACGAACACAAAATGGTAATACAGTATGATAAAATGGAATACTACTACGGCGCAGGTTCGATTACTTACCAAACAGTGATTTGCAATCCCGATTATTATCCAACTCCAACTGGCGACAGCGAGATTTACATTTATTACAAATATATCAATAATCCCTCAAATTTTGGTGTCGGTATCGAGTCTCCCAATGAAATGAACGGTGTTCAATATTACTATCTCGGCGATTATGGCGACGGCGCAGCGGTTATCGAATCCGAAAGAGCATTGAGGATTACAACTATACCACCACCCGGCGAGATTAGACCATGGCTGTATTATCTGGACTCATTGACTTTCGACGATACGGAAGGTAATGATAACGGCATTCCACAGCCGGGCGAAATTATCGGGATGCGGTTCCGGCTGAAAAACGGCGGGAGTGTTGCAGCGCTGGCAACATCGGCGCAGGCAATGTATTCCGAATATACTACACCTTTGAGCGGACTGTCGCCATTCGGAGATATCCCACCCGATGAAACCGCTTTTAATGATTCAACACCGATAAGATTCCATATTCCTTCGGGATGCCCCGAGAATACACAGTTTATGTTCCCTGTCGAGATTACAGCCAATTCCGGCGATTTTGTCGATACTATCGGCTTTTTTATCACAGTTGGTGAAAATGCAGGGATAGATAGCGAAAACCGTGAACCGGAAAAGTTCTCAACAGTAATGGTGTATCCCAATCCGTTCAACAGCTCGACCGAAATTATTCTTAATATCGAATCCACAAACGGGAAAACGGATGTCAATATCTCGGTCTATTCGCTTTCCGGCAAAAAGCTCGACGAAGTCTATAACGGACAGGTAATACCCGGTAAACATGTCTTCAAATACACTCCAGATGTTCAAACAACATCGGGGATCTATTTCTTGAAAATCGAGAACGGCGAAAGAACCTGGACAACAAGAATACTGCTTATTAGATAACAGAATTAAGAATTAAGAATTAAGCCTTGCTCCGCATATCGATTACCCGATTACCTTTTTCGCTTGACAACAATCAGTTGCTAATTATTTTCATTAGAGGTAGCATTAAAAAAGGAATAGTATTATGCTAACTCAATTCACCAAAATAATTGGAGG